>Ga0206863_1016_pt1 | contig 62739 bp, 59 predicted proteins | sample Alteio_BWOrgCont_41_FD_152634 | JGI IMG/M metagenome (GOLD analysis project Ga0206863, IMG submission 152634) | Enriched cells from forest soil in Barre Woods Harvard Forest LTER site, Petersham, Massachusetts, United States -... | ecosystem: Environmental > Terrestrial > Soil > Temperate forest >...
TGCAGCGGCCCCAGTCCGGGTTCGAGGATGCGGGCATTCTCGCCCGAAAGAAACGTCTCGATCCCGGCGGACTCCAGGCGCAGCCTGGCCATTTCGGCCTCCATGGGCTCGGTAAAATTGGCGACGGTGATAACTGCTTCCATTGATTTCCTTTCTTTTGCTTCAGGCAACGGTTGTTAAGATGCGCAAACGATAGAATAAGAAGTTCACCAATACACAGCTTATTCCTCAAGGAGAGTGCTTCGTTGATCGCCCGCTACACACGCCCGCAGATGGGAAAAATCTGGAACGATGAAAATAAATACCGCATGTGGCTTGCGGTCGAGACCGCCGCCAACGAAACGCTGGCCGAAGATGGCATCGTCCCCGCAGGGGCCGCGAAAGCCATCCGCGAGCGTGGAGATTTCAGCGTAGCGCGCATTCAGGAAATCGAGGCCGAGGTAAAGCACGACGTCATTGCCTTCACCACGGCAGTCGCGGAAAAGATCGGCCCCGAATCGCGCTGGCTGCACTATGGGCTGACCTCAAACGACGTTGTCGACACCGCGCAGGCCCTGCAGATCAAGGCAGCATCGGCGCTCATCCGCGAAGACCTGCTCGCCGTCATCGAAGTCCTCAAGAAGCGCGCACTCGAGTTCAAGCACACGCCGACCATCGGCCGCACACACGGCATCCACGCCGAGCCAACCACCTTCGGACTGAAAATGCTGAACTGGTACGCCGAGATGCGCCGCAACCTGGAGCGCTTCGACGCAGCCGCGGAACAGATTCGTATCGGCAAGTTATCAGGAGCGGTGGGAACCTTCGGACACCTCAGCCCAAAGCATGAAGAGCGCATCTGCGAGAAGCTCGGCCTCAAGCCCGCGCCCGTGGCCACGCAGGTCATTCAACGCGACCGGCACGCGCATTACATCTCGACGCTTGCCATTATCACGGCAACGCTCGACAAGATTGCCGTTGAGATTCGCCATCTGCAGCGTACCGAAGTGCGCGAAGCCGAAGAGTTCTTCTCCGAAAAGCAAAAGGGCTCGTCCGCCATGCCGCACAAACGCAATCCCATTACGACTGAGCAGATCAGCGGCCTCGCCCGCGTCGTGCGCGCCAACACGCAGGCTGCCTATGAAAACGTCGCGCTGTGGCATGAGCGGGACATTTCGCATTCATCGGTCGAGCGCATCATCTTCCCCGATTCGACCATCCTGACCGACTACCTGCTCGCGAAGACGGCCACATTGATTGAGAAGCTGCTCGTCTATCCCCAGCGGATGATCAAAAACCTCGAGAGCACCGGCGGCCTGATCTTCAGCGGGCAACTGCTGCTCGATCTTGCCGAAGCCGGCATGCTGCGCGAAGATGCGTACCGTCTGGTGCAGAGCCATGCTATGCGCGCCTGGAAGGAAGATCTCATCTTTCGCGACCTGATCAAGTCCGATCCGGAGATTACGGCAAAACTCAGCGCAGAGAAGCTGGAGCACGCCTTCGATCTGAATCGCCAACTGCGCAACGTGGATGCGATCTTCGATCGCGTGCTGCAGGAGTCATAAAAGATAAATAATTTGGCCCTCTGGCAACTCTGCTACCATGCTCTCGGCTTGGAAAATGCATTGCCCGGACGACTCATGCCATTACGCTGGCTCATTGTTTTGGTTGCTATCGCCGCACCTGCAGCACAGGGACAGAAGACCGTTCCCGTGCCGCAGAGCTGCACGCCTCAGGTCAATCAAAAGCTAAGTGAACTACTCAGCGCCCCGCCATCGCACTCTGTAGACAATGTAATGGTCTGCGGCATCACGGCAAGCTCTTCGCGCACGCAGAGCGGAGGCCCGCACGGCAGCCATCAGATACTGCCGCTGCGCGTCACCTTTCCTGACGGAAACACGCGTCTGGTCGAAGTGGTGACCAACGACGATCTCGATGGTGTAGTCACGGCTCCAGCCAACGCGCAGGTATATGCATACGGCCAAGCGTTCTTCCCATCGCGGGGACATTTCGCCGCCGGTATTCATGATGTGCATTGCTCCACGCATCGCGGCGCAGACAACGGGTGGGTCGTGGTAAACGGCCAGCAGCATCCCGCGAGTTGCCAACACTAGGATCAGGCGATGGAAGCATTTACTCCAGCTACGATTGCCGCGCTCATCATCGCCGCCAGTTTTGCCGCTGGTCTCAACGTGTATGCCACTCTGCTCACGCTCGGTCTACTGGCGCGCGCGCACTGGGTTGAGCTGCCTGTAGGTCTGGACATCCTCACGCACTGGTGGGTGATCATCGTCAGCGGAACGATGTTTGCGATTGAGTTTGTCGTTGACAAGATTCCCGCATTCGACATGATCTGGAACGCGCTGCACACCTTCGTGCGTATCCCGGTCGCAGCGCTGCTGGCCTATCATGCCAGCGAACAGCTTTCACCGGAAATGCAAATTCTGGCCGCAGTCGCCGGGGCCGGCATCGCCATGGTCGCCCATAGCTCGAAGACAGCCGTGCGCGCCGCAGTCACGCCCAGTCCGGAACCCATTTCAAACATTGTCCTCAGCACCGGCGAAGACTTTATGGCGGTTGGCGTCACCTGGCTGGCAACGCGCCATCCTGTGATCGCCGCGTGCATTGCATGCGGATTTCTATTGCTGGCCGTGATCACGGTTCACTGGCTGGCAAAGTTCATCCGCAGAGCATGGAACAAGCCAAAACCGGCCGATGCTCATTAAACGCACTATGAAGAGGATGGAATCGTTTAGGATCGCATGGGCTGGAACAAAATGACACACGAGCACTTGAACCTTACCGTAGCCATTACAGGCGCCAGCGGAGCCGCCTTCGGTCAGCATCTGCTGCAGGCGCTGCACATCGATCCGCGCGTTTCGCATGTGCATTTTGTCGCCTCCGAGAGTGCCCTGCGCGTGCTTGCCGAAGAGTTGCGCTTCAGCGGCCGCAATGGCCTGGTGGAAAAGCTGCTCGGCCATCCTTCCAGCAAGGTGCAGCAGCACGCCGAGTCCGATATTGGAGCGTCCATCGCGAGCGGCAGCTACCCGTCAAATGGCATGATCGTCCTTCCCTGCAGCATGGGCACTCTGGCAGGTATCGCGAATGGCCTTGCGCAAAACCTGATCGAGAGAGCCGCCGACGTTTGTTTGAAGGAGCGGCGCCCGCTGATTCTGTGCGTGCGCGAAACGCCCTTCAACAAAATCCATCTGCGCAATATGACGCTCGCCGCCGATGCCGGCGCTACGATCTATCCCGTCATCCCCACGTTTTATAACCACCCTATTGATTCGACCATGATGGCGAAGCAATTCGTCGCCCGTGTGCTTGCCCATATCGGCCTGCCGCAATCGGACGCCTATGTGTGGAAGGGCGAAGCGTAAAGAGCAGCAACAGCGCGCACGACGGTAACTATTCAAACATGTTCCCTAACGAAGATTGACGCTGTATCCTCCCGATGAGGGAAATCCATGCAGCCTGCACAAACTCCAGATGTCCTTCATCGAGTAATTGGGTCGCAACCGGTGCGCAACGCGCTTTCCTGGATCGGCAGCACCGATTCCGGAGTCAACCTTCTAAACCGCGTAGCAAGAGAGCGAGGTATTTACGCAACCTTCAACGAGGCTCAGGAAGCGGCGAAGCATCTGAACGCGAAAGGACACGAGGCAGAGCTTCTCTCTCAACTTCCGCTCAACTACGGCCTGCGGATGAGCGACTACCCCGTTCTCGTCTGGTTGAACCAGGTTCGTCCCCAGCGGCTTTTCGATTTCGGCGGATCTGTCGGAAATCTGTATTACCTCTACAAGGACTATCTTGACCTGTCGCCCCCTTTTTCCTGGATCGTGCACGATCTGCCGGAGGTCGTCGAGAGAGGCCAGTCGCTGGCCGCCACTCGCGACGCCTCGACGCTTTCCTTTTCTTCCCAGCTTTCCGATGGAAAGGACTGCGACTTTTTTCTCGTCTCAGGTGCGCTGCAATTCTGGGAGCCCTCGATGGCAACCCTGTTCGCAGCCATGGGCACCCGCCCCGAGCATGTCATCGTGAATCGCTCTCCGCTTACAGAGCGAAAACTCTCGTATGTGATCCTCGACATTATCGGCAACGCCGCGTTACCGAAGATGATTCGCAGCCGCAGCGGCCTCATCGAAGAATTCGAGTCCCTCGGGTATGAGCGTGTCGCTGACTGGATAGAACCGGAGCGCAGAATTACTCTAACGTTCTATCCCGGCTACGAAGTTCCCAATTATTCCGGCCTCTATTTCCGGTTGAAAAAGGCGGACGCACTAGGAAATGGGAACGCTCCACACGCTTAGTGCATCCATTTCACTTATAACGATTGCACAGCTTCCACCCCGGCGCTCTGCATCTGCTCGCGTGGCAGGAGCCTGCCCACATAGCTCAGTAATAGATGAGGATTCAGCGGCTTTGGCAAAAAGGCATTCGCGCCCACCTCAAAAACCCGCTCCGTCTCTAACCGCGCACCGCGCTCGGCAATCATGATGATCGGCATCCGCGCGAAGGCCGGCAGCGCGCGCAAGCGCTCAACGACGACCAAACCGCTGCCCGCCGGCAGGCTCAGATCCACGATCATCAAATCCGGATTGTGCTTGCGCGCCTCAGACACAGCGGCAACGGCATCGAAAGCAAAAAATACAGCACAGGCTTTTACCGACAATGCCTTTTGAATCGCCTGGCACACCTTTGGGTCGCTATCAACAATCAGGATGCGCTTCATAAAATCTCGTCCTCCACTGCATTCCCTTTGCTGTCTTCATCGGTAATCAACAGCGGTAGACGAGGGCTTATTTCACACTTTGTTCTTTATTTTCTTTGCAGCTTCTAAACCTGCAGACGGAATGCTTTTTCAATCACAGCAATGGTGAACGGTGCGATGCGGTATCTGCCATGCGAGTTCAGCTCCTCGCGGTTTATCCAGCGCGCCGCGGCTGCATCGGAGGCGCAGCACAAAGTACCACCGGTCACGCTGCAGAGAAAATCCACCAGCACATAGTGGAAGCGCACCGCGCCCGCTTCATCGTGAACGATCCGATCAAAGACTTCGACAACCTGCAGCGGCTCGGCGCTAAGCCCGGTCTCTTCCAGCACCTCGCGGCGAATGCCCTGCTCGAGCGTCTCCCCCAGTTCGAGCGCGCCTCCGGGCAATGACCACTCGCCCTTCAGCGGCTCCTGTCCACGCTGGATAATCAGTACCTGATTTTCATGAAGAATGACGGCTCCGACACCGACGATAGGAGCCTCCGGATATTCACGCCGCATATGAAGAGTCTACGTGCTGGAAGGATGCATATCCTGGCACGACCGTCATTCTGACGACCAACGGGAGGAAGAATCTCAGCGATGCGGAATAAGAAATATCACTGGATTCTAGCGCTACTAAAAAAATGATCTAAAACTTTATCGGCTTGCCAAACTCTTCGGCGAAAACCGTGCGCGCAAGATTGAAGCGTCCGCCCTGAAATTTGTCGTTGCCCTTCAGATGTCCAATGCCCAGCAGCGCCACTACGTGATAACTCAAAGGCAGCTTCAATATCTCGCGCACCTTTTCCTGCTCAAAGCCTTCCATGGGAGCCGTATCGTAGCCCAGCACCTCAGCCATGAGCAGCATGGTGGTAAAGGCGATCATGACATGGCGATTGAGCCACATCGCGAAATTCGGATGGTTCGAAAGATAGTTGGGAATATTGACCTTGGCCTGCTCCGCGTAGTTCTCCGGCATTCCCCCCTCTCGCCCCATCCGGAGCATCTCTTCCAGATCGCCGCTGCGCCAGCCATCGGCATCGCCACAGGCCACAATCACCGCGGACGCTTCTTCTACCTTGGCCTGGTTGAAGCTGGCCGCCCGCAGCCGCCGCTTCTGCTCTTCGGAACGGACAACAATAAAACGCCACGGCTGCATGTTGTAACCGCTCGGGGCCTGCAGACCGGCATCCAGAATTTTCTTCAGATCTTCGTCGGGCATGCGGGAACCATCAAAGCTGGGCGTAGCGCGGCGCTGCGCAATCGCCTGAGACAAGGTTTTCTCCATGACATTAGCCATCCGTAAAGCTTCTTTCTTTTTGAAGAGTGCTACCGCTCAAATGCTACTGAATCTGATTCATCGGTAGCTCAATCGCGAAGGGGCGCTGATTCTCCGCGTTTGCATATACCCAAAACCCGTGAAAAGCCGAGCGCAATTCAGGATGCTGCGTCAGAAATGCCTTCATGACCTCAACATTCCGGCTGCGCGTCGCCACCGGATCGGAAACATCATTCGATTTATAGTTCACGACCAGATCGAGTCCACCCAGCGAACCATCCGTGTGAATGTTCGTAACGTCGAAGGTCTGGCCATTGGCATCAAGTTTCATCGGCTCCGCATCCGGCAGTCCATCCGGGCGAACACCGCTCATCTCCTTTTGCAGCTTTTCGAGGTTCGGGCTGGAGAGAAAATCCACAGGCGTCAGCAGATACGCCGCCGTCTGGTAGTAGAAATACGCATTCCACCCCTGGTGGCTTTTGGCGTATTCCCGCGCCTTGGTCCAATACCAGACCCCGTCATGTCCGGCCACAGCCAGTGGGCGCGCAAAAAATCCGGCCAGCTTCCACTGCGCACTGCCGGCCGGGTCGTTCGCCAGAATCATTGCCAGCTGCTGCGGCTGCTTGACGCCGGTTGCATGCACCACAACCAATGCGTAGTCCCCCGGCGGCAGCTGCGGGATCGAAATGGTAATGAGCAGTTGCGATCCGGGAACGCTGCAGAAGAATTGCGTGTCGGCAGGGGATTTGAGATCAGTAGCCTTCAGGCTGTAGATCGAATCGACCGTCAGCGTTGCCCCTTGCAGATTCGGCGCAATCGATTGAATGGTGCCGGCAATTGAATCGAACTGGGCGGCTACACTGGCGATCGTGTTGGCTTTCACCGCCGGTAAATTGCCCATTTGCACATCGTTGGCCAGCGTCCGCGCAGCCTGAACGTAAACACTCCTCTGCGCGTCTGTCATCTGCGATTGTGTGGTACAGGTGACCGCGCTGGCCATTCCGCCAGAAAGGAGTACCGCGAAGAGAGCTAATGAGCGCCAGAGAGTCATAAATGGCAACAAACAATTTTTCGTGAGCAAATCCAAACCACTGCTAGTCTAGTACATAGAGGCATGCCCGCAGAGCACCTGTGCGCCCGCTTCCGGATTTTGATGCGATTCCAGCTGCAAACCGGGCTTTTTCTTCTCGTTGTTGCCACTGCAACCATAGCAGAGGCGCAGGTTGCGCCCATGCCGCAACAGCTTCAGCAGCGCCGGCCTCATCCGCGTCCGTCGCTCCCGGAAAACTCATCCGCCCCCGGCCTGAACCCGACACCACCCATTACCCCCCAGCAGGCGGCCGTCACCCCGCTCACAGCACCCCCGCCAGCCGCACCGCTGACCGCCTCATCCCTGCTCGATCAGCCTGCCAAGCCCGCGCAGGTCCATGTAGATGATGGCAAGGTTTCCGTAAAAGCGGACAATTCCGCCCTGTCTGACATTCTTCACGATATTTCTTCCAAGACCGGAATGACGGTTGACGGGCTCTCCCGCGATCTACGGGTCTTCGGCAGTTACGGCCCGGCCAGTCCACGCGAGGTCTTATCGGCCTTGCTCGATGGCGCGGGCTACAACATCATGATGGTGGGATCGCTCGACAATGGCGCGCCACGCCAGTTGGTGCTTACTCCGCGCACCGGCGCCGGCGCGGCTGCTACCCCAGGCCAAGGCCCAGGCGGTGGTGGTCGTCAGATGCAGGGAGTCCGGCCGAACAACGGCGACGATGACGACGATTCGACGCCCGATCAGCAGGATCCGCAGCCTCCAAGGCCAGAGCCCAATCCGCCTGAGACAGCGCCGCAGCCGGATCAGACACCACCGGCAGGCCAGCCCGGCCAGATAAAGACGCCGCAGCAGATGCTCCAGGAGCTGCAGCAGATCCGTCAGCAACAAATGCAGCAGCAGCAAGCCAATCCGCAGTAGAAGGTAGAAGCACCGGGCTTCAGCCCGATGGATACGCGGCAGAGTTAAGATGGGCTTCAGCCCCGGACCGTTCACAACCTGTTCTACGCGTGCATGAAAAACCGCTTCAGGCTCGAAAGATAATTCTCCAATCCCAATAGAAAAGGCCGCCCGATGGCGGCCCCTCGTCTTCCTCGAATATTTTCTATTTACACCACGCGTGCGATTTCCGTCTTAGGCTGCGGAGCCTGCATGGCATACGAGCGCGCGTGCATCTTCAACAGAGCAAAGGACGCCCGGCAAATCACATAGGCCGCCAGCACTCCAAAAGCGAGCGCAGCCACTGCCGCGCAAATCAACATCACCAGATTTAATGCGTCCTGCATCCTGATTTCTCTTCCGGCAGCCGCTTCTTCAGTTTCTGGCCCTGCGATCTGCCTGATGTGTCACGCTTTACTTGTGCGTGTAGTGACTACGATGCTCATTCTCGCAGAAAACAGGCATACATTGACCCGGTTTTCTGTTGCCAACTAAGATACCTATAGGATTCTTGTTCCGATTCTGAACGGCCACCAGTGCATTTGCAAGGGGTGGAACCCTCCGCATCTGCAAGTTTTTCCCAAATATTCACCCTTCATGTCGATCACTCACATTACCGTGCGCGGGGCGCGCCAACACAATCTACGCGACATCAGCGTACAGATCCCGCGCAACACGCTTACCGTTGTCACCGGCCTTTCCGGCTCCGGCAAATCCTCGCTCGCCTTCGACACCATCTACGCCGAGGGCCAGCGCCGCTACGTGGAAACCTTATCGGCATATGCGCGGCAATTCTTAGATCAAATTGAGCGGCCCGACGTCGATTCGATCGAAGGCCTCAGCCCCGCCATCTCCATCGAGCAGAAAACCACCAGCCGCAGCCCGCGTTCCACCGTCGGCACCATCACCGAAATCTACGATTACCTGCGCCTGCTCTACGCCTCCGTCGGCATTCCCCACTGTCCCAATTGCGGACGCCCCATTTCGCGCCAGACGCACGAGCAGATCGTCGAGCGCATCCTGTCGCTCGCTCCCGGCGAGCGCGTCACCATCTACGCGCCCGTGGTGCGCGGCCGCAAGGGCGAATTCAAAGACCTGCTCGATGAATTGGATCAGCAAGGCTTCCGCGCCCGCATCGATGGCGAACTGCGCGATCTGGCCGAACCCATCAACCTCGAAAAGCGCAAGAACCACACCGTCGAAGCCGTCATCGACCGCGTCGTGCTCAAGCCGGGCGTCGAAAAACGCCTCGCCGAGTCCGTCGCCAAGGCATTACAGATGGCGAACGGCCTCGTCCTCATCGGCATCTCAGGCGGTACCGAACAGCTCTACTCATCGTCCATGGCCTGCCCCGATTGCGGCCTCGACGTGCCCAAGCTCGAGCCGCGCAGCTTCTCCTTCAACAGCACCTACGGCGCATGCCCCGAATGCCACGGCCTTGGCAGCATCTACGACTTCGACCCGGCCAAGGTCATCACCGACTGGTCCAAGCCATTGCTCGACGGAGCGCTTGGCCCCGGCTCCGCCTCGCAATATCTGCTCAAGCTCATCCAACTCGCGGCGCAGCGCTACAAGATCGACCTCAAGAAGCCTTTCGAGCAGCTCACGCCAAAGCAGCAGGAAATTCTGCTCTACGGCCCGGGCAAAAACGAAGCCCCCCGCACGGGTTTTCACGGCATCCTCGCCTATCTCCGCGACGCCGTCGAAGAATCGAAGTCCGATACCTACCGTGAGTGGATGCTGAACTACATGTCAGCCTCCACCTGCCCCGTCTGCAAAGGCAAGCGCCTGCGGCCGGAATCGCTCGCCGTCAAGATAGGCAGCTTGTCCATCGCAGATTTCACTGCCCTTCCGCTGCGCCGCGCCGTCGATACAGCGCGCGGCCTGCAATTCTCGCAGCGCGAGGCGCTGATCGCCGAACGCCTGCGCCGCGAAGTCGTCGAGCGGCTCGAGTTTCTCAATGCCGTCGGCCTCGGCTACCTCGCACTCGATCGCAGCGCTGCCACGCTCTCCGGCGGCGAAGGCCAACGCATTCGTCTGGCCACGCAGATCGGCTCGCGCCTGCGCGGCGTGCTCTACGTGCTCGATGAACCATCCATCGGCCTGCACCAGCGCGATAATCAGCGCCTCATCCACGCGCTCGAATCACTGCGCAACCTGGGCAACACCGTTCTCGTCGTTGAGCATGATGAGGACACCATCCGCCACGCCGACTATGTGCTCGACCTCGGCCCCGGCGCGGGAAAACTTGGCGGACACGTCGTTGCCGAAGGCACGCCGCAGGACATCATGCGTGCACCCGGCTCGCTCACCGGACGCTACTTGGCGGGCGAAGTAAAAATCCTGCACCGCTTCGAGCCTCGCTCCACAAACGGCAAGTGGATCACCGTCGAAGGCGCGCGCAGCCACAACCTGCGCAACGTCACGGCAAAATTCCCGCTCGGCGTCATGACCGTCGTCACCGGCGTCTCCGGCTCGGGAAAAAGCACTCTCGTCAACGACATTCTCTATCGCGCCCTGGCCAAGCAGCTCTATGGCTCGCGCGAAGAGCCCGGCGAGCATGGCCGCATCAGCGGCTTTGAAAATATCGACAAGGCCATTCGCATCGACCAGTCGCCGATTGGCCGCACCCCGCGCTCGAATCCTGCAACCTACACCGGCGTCTTCTCCGCAATCCGCGACCTCTTCGCCATGCTGCCCGAATCGCGCGAGCGCGGCTACAAGGCCGGACGCTTCTCCTTCAACGTAGCCGGTGGACGCTGCGAGGCATGTCAGGGCGAAGGTCAGCGCCGCATCGAAATGAACTTTCTGCCCGATGTTTACGTGCAGTGTGAAGTATGTAACGGTCGCCGTTACAATCAGGAAACGCTGGCAGTCAAATTCAACGGCTACTCCATCGCCGACATCCTCGACCTCGCCATTGAAGACGCGCTGCCCGTGCTGACCGACATTCCCCAGGTGCGCCAGAAGCTGCAAACGCTGGTCGATGTCGGCCTCGGCTATATTCATCTCGGACAGGCAGCCACGACTCTGAGCGGCGGCGAAGCCCAGCGCATGAAGCTCGCCCGCGAGCTGTCCAAGCGGCAGACGGGCCGCACCCTCTATCTGCTCGACGAGCCGACCACCGGCCTCCACTTCGACGATGTGCGCAAGCTGCTCGAGGTGCTGCATCGCCTCTCCGATCTGGGAAATACCATCATCATCATCGAGCACAATCTCGACGTCATCCGCAACGCTGACTGGATCATTGACCTGGGACCGGAAGGCGGCGAAGATGGTGGACAGATCATCGCCGAAGGAACGCCTGAGCAGATTTCGCGTATCAGCGGCTCGTATACAGGCGATTTCCTCCGCCGGTATTATGCGGAACATCAACCTGTGCTGGAACTGAGTTCAGAGCTGAGTTCCAATGGCAACACCACGCCCCGCGCCGTATCCAAGGGGCGCAAATCAGCGAAGAAAGAGATGATTCAATGACGCTCGATCCCGTCTCGCTGACACCCCTGCCGCCGCGCGAGGAGGCCGTCGAATCGGCCTTGCCCGAAGCGGAATACCTGTACCAGCCCTATTCGCAGCCGCCATCCGATCTTACGCATGATCTGGCGCAACTGGATCCTCCCCATCTCGGCCACGCGATTCTCTTTTTCGTGCTAACCGTGCCCATGTTGTTCCTGGGCGAAGCGCTGAGCCTCTTCCTCGCGAAGCAGTCGCATCTCTTCGGCAACGAGAGCTACCACGCCATCTTCGAGCGCCTGGGCACCGACGCCCGCCTCGCCATCCCCGCCCAGATGCTCACCTACGCGCTGACGGCTCTGGCCGCAGCCGCGATCTTCCCCGTGCTCTGGCGGCAGCCGTTTTTACAGGGCATCCACTGGAACGTGAGCGCCGCGAAGACAAAGTTCTTATGGCTCTTAGCGCTCGGCTTGGCACTCGGATTCGGCATCACGCTGTTAGGCAACTACCTGCCCATGCCAAAAGATCCACCCATCATGCAGGACATGATGGGCTCTCCCTTGGGCGCATGGATGATGCTGCTCTTCGGCATCACCTTTGCGCCGTTACTGGAAGAACTGGCCTTCCGCGGCTTTCTGTTACCGGGTCTCATCCATGGATTGCGCTGGCTGATGCAGCGCGACATCCTTTCTCCGGAAGCTTTTTCCTGGATGACGCTTCCCCTGTCTGTCGTCCTGACCACCATTCCCTTCGCACTGCTGCATGCCACGCAGGTGTCGCATGCCTGGGCGCCGCTTCTGCTCATTGGCATCGTCAGCGTCGCCCTGTGCGTCATTCGTCTGCGGCTAAAGTCCGTCGCCGCCAGCGCCGTCGTCCACGCCGCCTACAACTTCACCCTCTTCGCCGGACTCCTGCTGCAAACCGACGGCTTCCGCCACCTGGACCGCCTGAACAGCTAGACTGCATCACGATGCTGCCGTCAACTTTAACTTTTAGACTTGTCATCCTGAGCGCAGCGGAGCGGAGTCGAAGGATCTGCTTTTCCTACCCCAGCCACAAGCCCATCCCCAGGCACGCCCTCAAGAACCTCCCCATCAAGCAACGCATCCCGCAAAAGCGGCTACAATTTCCTTGATGATGACCACGAACTATCGTGCCGCTCTGCTCCATCTGCTCTCTCGCATCTCCTTCAAGCTGGGAGAATTCAAGCTCTCCTCCGGCGGAACGAGCGATTACTACATCGATTGCCGCACTACCACTCTGCACGCCGAGGGTGGCCGTCTCACCGGGCTCGCGATTCTCGAATTGCTGCACCAGCAAAAGATCAAGCCCGCAGCCGTCGGCGGCCTGACCATGGGCGCCGATCCCATCGTCTCGAATGTAGCAAGCGCGAGCGCATGGCACGCCCAGGAGCACCACGGCGCACCGCTCATCCACGGATTCCTCGTCCGTAAAGCAGAAAAAGCGCACGGCACCGGACGACGCATCGAAGGCTTCTTTGAAAAAGAAGCGCCCGTACTCATCGTCGACGACGTCTGCACCACGGGCGCATCGACAATCACAGCCATTGAAGCCGCACGCGAATCCGGAATGAAAGTGATCGCCGTAGCCTGCCTCGTCGAGCGCGAAGAGGCAAAGGGTCGCGCAGCCGTAGAAGCCGCCGCCCAGGGCGCTCCCTTTTTTGCCCTGTACACAGCAAACGACGTGCGCGCCGCCCACATCCGCCAGATGGCTTTATAGGTTTTCAATAGCGATAGACGAGCCGTCATTCTGACGGTCGCAGGGAGAACTTGTCCGGAGCGCAGCCGAAGAAAAGAATCAACATCTCCACCCAAGACGAGCCGTCATTCTGACGACCAACGGGAGGAAGAATCTCAGCGATCTACGTGGATCACCAAACCAAGCGGAAAGTCATTCTGAACCTGAGGAACGAAGGTGAAGAATCCATGCGATGTCCATGTTGCCGATGCACGAAGGCGCTTTCCGGCACGAACAGAAAAACAAAAAGCGCGAACGGATCAGATCCGTTCGCGCTTTATTACACCGTACCGTTTTTACTGCTGCTGAGGCGAGTTAACCTGCCCTTCCTGCGGCAGCTTAACCGTGCCAGAAGCCTGCGCAGTCGTCGGCGAACCACTCTGGCCACTCATGTTCGAGAGCATCTGAATCTCCACCCGGCGATTTTGGGCGCGCCCCGCAGCAGAGCTGTTCGAGGCGACTTCCTTATCTTTACCAATTCCGATCAGGTAGAACTTGTGCGGCGGCACGTTGTACTTGGAAGCCAGATACTGCACCACAACCTGCGCGCGGCGTTGGCTGAGGTTGTAGTTGTAGTCCGCCGAACCCGTCGAGTCGGTTCCACCCGTAATAGCCAAGATGTAGCTCTTCTGCGAATTCAGCTGCCCAGCGAATTCGTCAAGCTTCTGCTTGTCCGCGCGGGTCAGGTCTGCTTTATCGAAACCGAAATTGACCTGCGCATCCGCAATCTGTTTGTAGTTATCAAGGTTGCCGACTACGCTCGCGAGAGAGTCTGCGCGATTGACTGCCTCTTGCGCGGACTGATTGGCTTGCGAAGCCGCCGTTCCCGCACTTTGGGCAGCCTGGTTCGCCTGGTTGGCGCTGCTCTGCGCCTGGGTAATGCCAGCCTGCGCGCGCTGATCTACATCGTGAATATTCCGGTTGTTGGTGGCAGTCGCATCATCCAGTTCATTCGTCTTTTGAATGACCGGCGTGGTCTGGCTGCGCACATAATTTTTGGTGGAGCACCCACTGGCCAAGAGCAGCGACAGCGCTCCAAGCGCCGAAACTGTTTGCAAAGATGTTCTGCTGATTCGAGTCATCGCGTTCACTCCATTTCGTTGGCGGCCAAGGCCGCATGAGGGCATTCGCTTCGATTACAGGAAAGCATGCCTTTCCCTGCTTACAAAGAAGTACACTGCAACCCCGTTGCCAAACTATCTACCGTCCCGCAAGTGTATTAAGTTGAATGCTTTATCGGCAATTTACTGCGCTGTAATCAAACACTGAAATCCATTGGAAAACAGGTAGCTTTTACTCGATCCATGCAATTCGGGCCGAATTCGGGCGAAGAAACGGTAAACTGGAAACAGGCCCCCAAGCGATGGATTTACACGAGAAGATTCGCACTTTACCGACCCGGCCCGGCGTGTATCTCTACAAAAATGCCGACGGCGAAGTCATCTACGTCGGCAAGGCCAAAAACCTTCGCTCCCGCACGCGCTCCTATCTGCTCGAAGCCTCGCAGGCCAACGCCAAGACCGGATCGCTCATGCGCGAAGCCGTCGACCTCGACTACATCCTGGTCGACAACGAGCACGAGGCTTTGGCCCTTGAAAACAATCTCATCAAGCAGCGCAAGCCGCGCTTCAACATCCTGCTGCGCGATGACAAGACCTACCCCTACGTCAAGCTCACGCTCGGCGACCGCTACCCCAAGGTCTTCGTCACGCGCCGTCTGCGCAAGGACGGCAGCGCCTACTACGGCCCCTATTTTCCCGGCAACCTCGCGCACCGCATCGTGGATCTGATCCACCGCAGCTTCCTCATTCCCAGCTGCAAAGTCGATCTCTCCCGATATCATCCGCGCCCATGCCTGCAGTACTACATCAAGCGCTGCCTCGGCCCCTGCGTCGAAGGCCTCACCACGCCCGAGGCCTACCGCGAGGCCGTACGCGATACGCAGATGTTCCTCGAAGGCCGCGGCGCCGAGCTGGGCAAGTCACTCGAAGAGCGCATGCAGACAGCCGTCGACAGAGAGCTCTTCGAGCTGGCCGCCAAATACCGCGACCTGCTGCGCACCGTCTCTGACCTGCAGGAAAAGCAGCGCATCGCCTCCGTTGAAAACGACGACGCGGACGTCTTCGGCTATCACTTTGAGAACGGCATGCTCGCCGTGAATCTCTTCCACATGCGCGGCGGAAAAATCGTCGACCGCCGAGAATTTTTCTGGGAAGACTTGCCCGAGCTGCTAGAAACAGAAGACGAAAATTCTGAGAAGCAGCCGTCGACCGCGGCTGGCACTTTCGAGGCAGGCGCCTTTTTCTCTGCCCTGCTCAAGCAGCTTTACATCGATCAGCCATACGTTCCTCGCGCCATCTATGTACCCGTCGATTTCGCCGACCGCCCAGCGCTCACCGATCTGCTCAGCCAGCAGACCGGCCGCCGCATCGAACTCAGCGTGCCGCAGCGCGGCGATAAGCGTTCGCTCGTCGATCTCGCCGGACAGAACGCGAAGCAGAGCTTCGACCAGCGCTTCCGCGTGCTGCAGCCCAGCCAGAAGGCCATTCAGGAGACCCTGCAGGATGTACTGGTCCTGCCCGAGCTGCCCCGCCGCATCGAGTGCTTCGACATCTCGCACATCCAGGGCGCGGAGACCGTCGCCTCCATGGTCGTCTGGGAAGACGGCGCGATGAAGAAATCCGACTACCGTAAATTTCAGATCAAGACCGTCGAGGGCGTCGACGACTTCGCCTCCATGCGCGAAGTGGTCACACGCCGCTACAAGCGCATTGCTGAAGAGAACAAACCCATGCCGAGCCTCATCCTCATCGACGGCGGGCTCGGCCAGCTGCACGCGGCCGCAGCGTCTTTAGAGGAGCTGGGCTTTACCAGCCAGCCCCTGGCGTCCATCGCCAAGCGCGAAGAGATTATCTACCTCTACGGTCAGGAAAACGACCCCATCGTGCTCGACCGCCGCTCACCCGTGTTGCACCTCGTGCAGCGCATTCGCGACGAGTCGCACCGCTTCGCCATCAGCTATCACCGCAAGCGCCGCGAGATGCGCGACCGCGACTCCGAGCTGCTCTCCATCCCCGGCGTAGGCGCACGCACCCGCACTCGCCTGCTCGAACACTTCGGCAGCCTGCGCAGCGTGCAGAGCGCCGGCCTCGAAGCACTGACGGCCGTCGTATCCCGCAAAACCGCGGAAGAAATTTACGCCTACTTCCACGCCGAGCCAACCGCAAATACCAACCCTCTGCCCATTCTCAACAACGACCTTTCGTAAGCGAGGTTTTTCCATACCCAGCATGAAGAAAATTTGTCGTCCTGCATAAAGAAGAGTTGTCCGCGAGAAAGTTGTCATCCTGAGCGGAGCGAAGGATCTGCTTTTTTCCGGGACACGAGAGCCTCGGAAGATACGCTCTGGCATTTTGAACTTTCCGCGCTCCCCTGCGTAGTGCATCCTGTATACGCACAAGCAAACGCATGGAACTCACACAGCCCAAAGCCCGACAGACAGACCTGCGCCCGATCCTCTGGCTATCTTTCCTCTTTGCCGCCCTCAAGCTCGCCATCCAGATCATCGGCAACATCCTCGCGCAGCACGCAGGCTACGGCATCTTTCGCGACGAGCTGTATTACCTCGTCTGCGGCCAGCACCTGGCCTTCGGCTATGTGGACCAGCCACCGCTCGTCGCCCTGCAGGCACGGCTGACAGAAATCCTCTTCGGACATAACACGATGTGGACGCTGCGGCTCATCTCCGGCCTCGCCGGCGCCGCAAAGGTCTTCCTCACCGGACTGCTCGTCTGGGCGCTCGGCGGAGGCCGCAAAGCCGCCGCGCTTGCCATGCTCGGAGTCACTGCCGCAGGCGTCTATCTCGGCATCGACAGCTATCTCTCGATGAACTCCTTTGACCCAGTCTTCTGGATGCTCTGCGCGCTCGCACTCATCCGCATCGTGAGTTCAGACTCGCCATCCGAAATCCGCAACTGGTGGATCGTGCTCGGCCTCAGCGCCGGCCTGGCATTCGAGAACAAAGATTCCGTCCTCTTCTTTCTCGTCGCCATGCTCGTAGCCCTGCTGTTAACACCGCAGCGCCGCATCCTCGCCAACCGCTGGTTCGCCGTCTCCGTGCTGCTGATCGTGGTAGTCGCCCTCCCGAATCTTCTCTGGCAGGTGCACTATCACTTCCCTACGCTTGAATGGCTGCGCGATGTCCAGAAGAGCGACAAGGACGTAAAGTTGTCTCCCGGTCCATTCTTCCTCGCCCAGATCTTGACGCTGACTCCGACCACCATCCTGTTATGGGCGACGGGCGTTCTCTGGCTCCTCTTTTCGAAAGCCGCTCGCAGCTTTCGTTTCCTCGGCGTCTTTTACCTGCTCTTTCTCGCCTTGATGATGGCGATGCACGCAGAAGACTATTACCTGGCCCCCGCCTATCCCGTCTTCTTTGCCGCCGGGGGCGTCGCATTGGCAGCGTGGGTGGGCACAAAAAAATGGCGCAACATCCGCCTCGGTGTCTACGCGGTCATTCTGATTGCAGGCATCGTCGTCTTTCTCCCGTTCTCCGTTCCAGTCTTTCCGCCGCAGCAGTGGCTTGCCTATGCAAAGAAACTCCACTTCACTCCCAAGGACTCAGAAAACCACGGCGCCACTCCGTTGCCGCAGTTCTACGCCGACCGCTTCGGCTGGCATGATCTCGTCGGGCAAGTCGCCGCAATCTATAACGCGCTGCCGCCGCAGGAGCGCGCCGTCACCGGCATCTTCGCCGGAAATTACGGCGAGGCCAGCGCCATCAATATCCTTGGCAAGCCTTACGGTCTACCTACCGCCATCAGCGGCCATCAGAACTACTGGATCTGGGGTCCGCGCGGCTACACCGGCGAGGAGATGATTATCATCGACGGCGCGTCGCCTGATGAAATGAAGCCGTATTACGACTCCTGCACCGTCGTCGGCGAGCGCAATCATCCCTATGCCATGCCCTGGGAACACGGTCCCATCTATGTATGTCACGGCAGAAAGACGACCTATCAGACAGACTGGACAGAACTCAAGCATTACTACTAGGCACTAGTCAGAATCACAACTTCCAGGAGAGCGGACGTATCCACAGAGCCACGCTGCTCGTGCCCTTGATTCAGCCTGCCAGTCAGGCGTAATCTTTTTTTACACGGGAAAGGAGGTTGATCCAGCTAATGAAAAATTCTGACGGTAGTAGTAGCACGATCCTACGTGAGGTGACTGAGGCTTAGAGCACCCTTTGCTCTAGTCCTGGCGATCCGCAACCCCATTCGCCGAGGCCCACTCACAGATCGAAGGGTGCCTCAGGTCAATCACAACAGATCACCGGTATCAAAGGCCCGCTTTGCCAATTCTGGCAGCGGGCCTTTGTACGTCTGCATGAATTAAAATATGACTATGGTATGATGACCATAGTCGGAGTTTGAGCGATGAAGACAATGCCAGCAGGACAGTTTAAGACACATTGCCTTGCCGTGATCGACGAAGTAAACGCCAAGCACGAAACAGTCGTGATCACCAAACACGGAAAACCGATGGCGAAGCTCGTACCCATTCCGCAGGAAAAAGATTCCATCTTTGGATTTATGCAAGGACGAGGAAAGATCGTCGGAGACATCATTGAACCTGTTTTCCCGCCTGAAGATTGGGACGCCGAGTGATTCTTCTCGACACGCATGTTGTGATCTGGCTGGCCCTTGAGCCTGAACATATATCGCGTCCCGCATCTAAAGCTATCGAGAAGGCAAGGCAGGAAGGCTCGGGTCTGGCAATATGCTGGGACACTCTTTATGAAATTGCCCGGGGAGTTGTCCGTGGTCGTGTACAGATCATCGATCCTCTCGAGGTTTTTCTCGAGAACATAGAATCGCTTTTCGTTGTAAAACCGATGACGATACCCATAGCGATCAAAGCGGCACAGATGCCTTCTTCCTATCCCAGCGACCCCATCGACAGGGTGATTGGGGCAACGGCATTGATCGAAGGGATTCCGTTGATTACTGCAGACCAGCGAATCCGTCAATCGAAAGCGGTGCATACCATCTGGTAAGCGGGAAAACTCGCTTTACAATAAATCCATGGAACCCCTCGTCATCGCCGGAAAAGCTTTTCAATCGCGACTCATTGTTGGTACAGGCAAGTACAAGGACGGCCCAGAGACGCAGGCCGCCATTGAAGCCTCCGGCGCGGAGATGGTTACCGTTGCCGTGCGCCGGGTCAATCTCGACCGCTCCAAGGAGTCGCTGCTCGACTACATCGATCCGCAGCGGTATTTCCTCCTTCCGAATACGGCTGGCTGTTACACCGCCGAGGAGGCCATTCGCGCAGCGCGCCTTGGGCGTGAAGTGGGAATCTCGGACTGGGTCAAGATCGAAGTCATCGGCGACCAGGCGACGCTCTATCCAGATGTGCAGGCGACGCTCGAAGCGACCCGTACATTAGTAAAGGAAGGCTTTACCGTTCTTCCGTATACTTCTGATGACATTGTCTTTGCAAGACGCCTCATTGATGCGGGAGCGGCAGCTGTCATGCCGCTGGCAGCTCCCATCGGCAGCGGCCTCGGCATCCAGAACCGGGCGACACTGAGCATCCTCCGCGAAATGATTACAGAAGTCCCGCTGATCGTCGATGCGGGCGTAGGCACGGCCTCCGATGCTGCTCTGGCGCTGGAGCTGGGCGCGGACGGCGTGCTCATGAACACCGCAATCGCCGGAGCTGCGAATCCGATTCTCATGGCCGAGGCGATGCAGCACGCCGTGCTGGCCGGACGCCAGGCCTATCTTGCGGGCCGCATGCCGCGCAAGTTGTACGCAACGGCTAGTTCTCCGCTTGAGGGGATTTCGCGATAGGTCGCGGATAACGCAACAACGAAACTGTCATCCTGCCCCTGGGCCCAATACTGTCTTCCCTCAGACCGCATCAGCTACACTCAACCTCAATGCGAGTTTTCGGCATTGACTGCGGAACGGAGTGCACGGGCTACGGTGTCGTCGAGTGGGACGATGCGCAGCGCGAGCCGCATCTTGTCTCGCTGGGGTGCGGTGGCATCCGGCTGCCGAAGAAGGAAACACTCTCGCAGCGGCTTGGGCTGTTATATGCAGAGCTGAACACGCTATTGGCCCTTCACCAGCCCGATGTCGTGGCGATTGAAGAGGTTTTCTACTCCGTCAACGCGAAATCGGCTCTGAAATTGGGACAGGTGCGCGGCGTGGCGCTGCTGGCTGCGGCCACCGCAAATCTTTCTGTAGCCGAATACGCACCCCTCACCATCAAATCAACCGTGGTTGGATACGGTCTGGCTCAAAAGGAACAGGTGCAGTTCATGGTGGCTCGATTGCTGCAACTGGCCACGACGCCTGAGCCGGCCGACGCAGCCGATGCTCTGGCCATTGCGATTTGCCACATCCACACCGCGCAAACACTTACCTTGCAGAGGGCGAATCGATAGATGATGAAGAAAGTTCTGTATGGCGTAGGCTTTTTCTGTATCTCTACTGGAAGCGTCTTCATCGCCGGGGCACAAAGCAGCACACCAGCGCGCATCCGCTTTATCTTCGAAAACCCCAAGCTGCAGCCGGCCAACTACTCCATCGACATTAACGAGGATGGAAGCGGTCATTTTCGCTCCGAGCCGGGCAACGCCGCCGCTCCCGATGCTGAAGGGATTACTGCACAGCCGATCGAAGCCGCCATCACGATCGACGAGCCTCTGCGCAGCGTGCTCTTCAAAACCGCGCGCTCGCATAATTTTTTCAATGTGGCTTGCGAAACCACCAAGGTGAAGGTCGCCTTCACAGGCAAGAAGGCGCTCCAGTACACCGGCCCCGATGGCAACGGCTCCTGTACCTTTAACTGGTCGCGAGACCAGCAACTGATGAAGGTGAGCGATGACCTGATCGCGGTAGCCTTCACCCTCGAAGAGGGCCGCCGGCTCGCGGTGGAGCATGAGCACAGTCGCCTGAGCCTCGATGCTGAGCTCGAGGAGCTGCAGGATGCGGCCAAGTCAGGCCGCGCGCAGCAGATCCAGAACATTGCCCCACAGCTCGAGGCCATTGCCGCAGATGAGAAGGTGATGGAACGGGCACGCAACCGGGCGCGCCAGCTTCTGGGAAAAGACGCCAAACCGAGCTAAAAAAGATTGCAACTTTGCCGTTTTTCATCCCGTCTAAGACTGGTTACAGTCGGATGACAAATGATGAAGCCTGACGGAATATTCGGTGTTCTAATAGTTGGCGGGGAGTGAGCAGGGCCCGGAAGGAGGTGTCGCATGCGACACCTGTCAGATTGGCGGCATCATCGTTGGTCGCGCAACCTTATTTTTCAGTTTCTCTTTGCTTTGGCTGCAACTTCGTTTATTTTCGCCCAGAACAACAACGACAACAACAATGTCCGCGCCGTGCGTATCAGTCATGTGGAAGGCACCGTCCAGCTGCTCGACAGCAGCGGCGTCGTCTTCGACCAGGTGCACGCGAATATGCCGGTCACCGAGGGCATGCACATCAAAACCGGCGACGATGGCCGCGTGGAAGTGCAGTTTGAAGACGGCAGCGTCGCCCGTGAAACGCCGAACAGCGCTATCAGCTTCAACCAGCTGCAACGCACCAGCTCCGGCGACACCGTCACACAGCTCCGGGCTGATGCCGGGCTGACCTATTACGAGCTCAATAATCGCGGCGGCAAATATTCCGTCCAGTTTGGACCCTACACGTTATCGGCGACCAAGAGCAGCATCTTCCGCGTTGGTGTCGATCAAAATCCCGCGCAGGTCGCGGTCATGCGCGGTGCGGTTCACATCGATACGACGAACGATGGCGGTCTCGACGTTCTCACCAGCCAGACGGCCACGCTCGATCTGAACGATGGATCAAGCTACGACGTAGCCCAGAACATCACCGCCGATTCCTGGGACCAGTGGAACTCCGATCGCGACCAGACTCTTGCGCAGATGGGCTCAAAAGCAACCATGGCGCGCGCCTTGACCGGAAGCCCGAACGACCCCGGCTGGAGCGATCTCGATTATTACGGCAACTGGTATGACATGCCCGGCTACGGTATGGGCTGGACGCCTGCAGGCGTCGGCGCGGGCTGGGACCCATTCGGCTCGGGATACTGGGGCTATTATCCGGCTTATGGTTATACGTTTATCTCCGGAAACCCCTGGGGCTGGTGGCCGTATCACTGCGGCGCCTGGAATTGGTTCAATGGGCCGGGTTGGATGTGGTTTCCCGGGAACTGCGGCTGGGGAGCGTATGGCAGCGGCTGGTATCCGGTAACCACGGTCTGGCGTTGCCCGCCAAACTACAGACCTCCTACGCGCCCGATTACGCCTGTACGCGGTCCTGTGCACATGCCTCCGCAGCACGCCTTGATTGCCGTCAACCGCAATCCTGGCACTTTCCAGTTCCGCCCGGTAGACGGGAACAGGCCGGTGGCTACGCCAATTGAATTCGAGGGCAAGACGCTCCATCCGATTGAGTCATCGATTCGTCCACGCGTGACCGGACCGCTGGGGGAGAGCTTCTCGGTCGCGTCGGGTTATGTACCGACGGCACAGTCTGGCGCCCGGTTCGGCGTGATACCGGCGGGAGGTGGCCGCACAACGTATCTGCCACCAGATGAGCCCCGCAATACCATGGCGCCTGCGTTCCCCAGGAATACGGTGGCGCCGCCTCCGCACTATGCACCGCCACCGGCCTACCATCCCGCTCCCAGCAGCGGCGCGATGCCTTCTGGAGGTGCGCCGCACTACTCGGCTCCGTCGTCGATACCGTCAGCTCCACATATGTCGTCGCCTCCGCCTGCGGCTGCGGCGCCATCGGGAGGCGGTTCGCGTCCTCACTGAGTCGATCAAAGGCTGCCGCTATGCGGCAGCCTTTGGTTTCTGTGGACGACTCGGCAGTTTTACGGTTGTCGCAGTGAGAGCGCCGTCATTCTGACGACCATCGGGAGGAAGAATCCCAACGATAGGTGGCGGAATCGAAATCGCTTTGATTCTCCACTACGCTCAGAAAGATATTTGTGCCGGGTACCCCATCGAAGCGCCTGGCTTTCAACGGCCGTGCAGCGCACGATAGAGCCTCGCCGACTCTTCGAGTGGCAGCGCTTCAGCACGCGCCTGCAACGAAACTCCGGCACGCTCCGCGGCCTGGCTGACAACGGCAGCCTCATACCCCGCAGCGCGCAGATTGTTCTGCATCGTCTTGCGCTTTTGCGCGAAGCACTGTCGCAGAAATGCGATGAAGCCCTCGGCATCGACACCCAGATCCTCAAAGCGCGGAGCAAACGTCAGCCGCAAGACGCTCGAGTAAACCTGTGGCGGAGGCGAAAAAGCTTCCGGCGGAAGCGTCATCAGGTTTTCTACGCGGGCATAGAGTTGCGTCGTCGCCGAGAGCACTCCATAATCGCTGCTTCCCGGCGCAGCCGAGACGCGGTCAGCAACCTCACGCTGCATCATGACCACCGCGCGGGAAATTGCATCGTGATAGCGAAAGAGATGCAGCAGAATATCCGACGTAATGTAGTAAGGAAGATTGCCGACGACCATCAGCTTTTCATCGCCAGCGCGAAGCAACTTTTCATCGTGGTTGCGAAGCGAATCGAGATCGACAGTCAGAATGTCCTGCTCGATCACGCGGACCGGTCTTTCCGCAAATCGTTGCCGCAGGCTGGCTGCCAGTTCGCGGTCCAGCTCGACCGCAATCAGTCTGGAGGTTTTCTGCGCAAGCAGCTCGGTGATCGCCGCCTTGCCGGGACCGATTTCAACCACCGTCTTCCCCGAAATATCGCCTAATGCCTCGACGATGCGAACGCGAGCGTTGTGGTCGGCAAGAAAGTTCTGACCCAATTTTGCTTTCTGCGGCATCTTAAATAAGTTGTTATCCTGAGCAGGCTCACACTATCCATGCATCACGCACTTGCATGAACAGCAGCCTTCATCATACGAACAAAACGGGAGCGGTCGTACATGCACATTGTTTTCGTCGCGTCAGAATGCGCGCCTTTTGTTAAAACCGGCGGCCTTGCCGATGTCATCGGCGAGCTTCCACGGGAAATCGCCAAGCATGGTCACCAGGTGACAGTGTATGTGCCTTATTATCGCCAGGTGCAGAGCCATGTGAAGGAAAAGAAGATCGCCATTCCCAGCATCACGATTCCTTTTGCGTATTACAACCGCTTTGTCACGGTGGTCGACGGCGGCAAGCGCGATGGCGTGCAGTACTATTTCATCGACTGCCCGGAGCTCTTCGATCGCGAAGAGCCCTATGGCCCGCAGACCGGCGAGTATACCGATAACTGGGAGCGCTTCGGCCTCTTCTGCCGCGCCGTGCTCGAAGCGAGCAAGCAGCTTGGCGTGCCCGACCTCTTCCATGCGCACGACTGGCAGGCGGCCATGCTCTCCGTCTATCTGCGCACGGTATATTATTTCGACTCGGCCCTACGCAATGCGGGCACTGTCCTTACCATCCACAATGCCGGATATCAGGGCTGGTTTCCGCCCGCGACCACTGAGAACCTGCTGCTGCCGTGGGATATTTTTACCGTCGACAAGCTCGAGTTCTACAACACCTTTAACTTCCTGAAGGGCGGTATTGTTTACTCCGATGCGCTAACTGCCGTTAGCCCTACCTATGCCAAAGAAATTCAGACACCGGAGTTCGGCAACGGGATGGAAGACTCGCTGCAGAAGCGTGCCGCCGACCTGTACGGCATCCTGAATGGAGTGGATTACGCCAAGTGGAATCCGGAAACCGACGGCAAAATCGCCGCGCATTTCTCTCCCAAAGACCTGAGCGGAAAAGCTGAATGCAGACGCGACCTGCTCCATGCCTTCGGCGCTCCCCATGTGGGGGAAGACACCGCCGTGCTGGGTATCCTCTCGCGTTTTGTAACGCAAAAGGGATTTGATCTTACCGCGCAGATCGTCGAACGCCTGACCTTTGAGAACATCTTCCTGGTCGTGCTTGGAACCGGCGAAGCCTATTACGAAAACCTCTTCAAGTCGCTGCATGACCGGTTTTCGCACAAGATGTCCGTCCGCGTCACCTACGACGAAACGCTGGCACATAAGGTCGAGGCCGGTTCCGATATCTACCTGATGCCCTCGCGCTATGAGCCCTGCGGCCTCAACCAGATCTACAGCCTGAAATATGGGACTGTGCCGGTCGTCCGCGCCACCGGCGGACTTGTCGACACCGTCGAGGAATGGAATCCGGAGACTCGCACCGGAACCGGCTTTAAATTCTACGGCTATGAGGCCGACGATTATCTGAAAACCGTACAGCACGCGCTCGCCGTCTTCCACGACAAGGATGCGTGGCACACACTGATGCGCAATGGCATGGCGCAGGATTTTTCCTGGACCAAGCCGGCCGAAGAGTACATCAAGGTGTATGAGGAAGTAGCACGGCGGCGGAATTAGTGGCCGTTTTAACCGTGTAGAGAATTGTCATCCTGAGCCACACGGACTCGTCCGCAACCGCGCTGTCATCCGCAGCCACTCCGTCCTCCTCAGGCTCCCTGTCATCCTCAACGCTGTCATCCTGAGCGCAGCGAAGGATCTGCTTTTCGTACACTCAGCACAGGCTGCGTGCACTCACGATGACAAACTCGCCGTCCCGTACTTCCGCCGAATCACGAGAAACAACGGAATCCCGGCGAGAATAATACCCGTGCCGATCAGCGAGTTGCGCAGATTCTCCGCATACGAGAAATAAAGCAGCACGGCAGAAGCAAGCACGAAGAGCGCCGGAAGCACCGGATATCCCCACACGCGGTAGGGACGCGGCGTATCGGGCTGCCGCTTGCGATACACGAAGATCGTCGTCGCCGTGATCATGTAGAAGAGCCATTCGGCGAAGATGGCCAGCTCAAAGAGCTGCTGGAAGCGTCCCACGACAAGCAGCAGCAGCGTGCTGAGCACGGCTTGAACAACCAGGGATGTGGACGGGCTCTGAAAGCGCGGATGGATATACGCCATCTTTTGAAAGAAGAGCCGGTCGCGAGCGGCGGCGAAGGGGATGCGCGCACCCGACATAATTGTGCCGTTGAGAGTGACAAATATGCTCAACGCCATGGCGGCTGAAACCAGCACCGCTCCGGCATGCCCGGAGACGACGGCCATGGCCGCCACCGCAGGGCGCGGCGAGGCGGCGATCTGCGCCGCAGGCAGAATGTACTGGATGGCAGCGTTCGTCGCCATATAGAGCGCCCCCACGATGAACAGTCCGGCGATGAGCGCAATGGGCAGACTGCGCTCCGGACGCTTCACCTCGCCCGCGACCATGGTGAGATCGTTCCAGCCGTCATAGGCCCACAGCACGGCAATCATGGCCACCATGAAGCCGCCGAATCCGCCCTGCGAGCCGGTAAACGACGTGTTGAAGTTCTTGAGCGAACCGGTGTGCGAGGTAAAGCAGAAGACGGCAATGATGACGATCAACACGCCCTTCAGCCACGTAAAGAACAACTGAAAGTCCCCTGCCTTCTTGATGCCGAGGTAGTTGAGTCCCGTAATGAGCCAGGTTGCAGCGATGGCGAAGAGCTGCGACCAGTAGAGGACGGTCGATCCGTGAAAGACGGGCTGTTCCAGCCACGCAAACACTCCGAAGATGGCGAGCGTGCGCGCGAGACCGCTGGTCACGCTGGCAATGGACGCGGGCTTGGCCACGGCAAACCATGTCCACATGTAAAGGAATGCCGGCAGGTCCCCGTACGCTTTGCGAATGTACACATACTCGCCGCCGGCGTAAGGCATCATCGCGCCCAGCTCGGCGTAGGTCATCGCGCCAAAGAGCGAGAGCAGACCGCCCACGATCCAGGCAAGATAGACAAGGCCGGAATTGCCGACCGCGCCCATCATCTCGTGCGGCACAAGAAAAATGCCGCTGCCGATGATGGTCCCGACTACGATGGCGGTGGCGTGCGACGTGCCTAGGACGCGCGGCAGATCAGGCGTTTGTTGTGTAACTTCCTGCGTTGTGGCCAACGAGTAAGACTCCTGAGAATCTTTATAAACTGTCGAGAGGCGCGGAAAACATCAATCTTCTCACGCACTCTCTTCAGCCCTCGCAAAATAAGCCGGCAAGATCGACGCCGAGTTGGCCCAGTCTCTTCACAGAACGCAGGAAATGAGCCTCGTGTCCTACCAGCTGTGCCAATACCCATCGCGTTCGGTCAGCGTCACCTCTACGCCGAACAATTGCCTTAGCTGCGCCGCCGTAATCAGCTCGTGCCTCGGCCCATCCGCAACAATGCGCCCGGATCGCATCATGATGACGCGGTGGATCTCAGGCAAAATGTCAGCCAGATGATGCGTCACCATAATGATCCCTGTCCCCTGCTGCGCGACCACGCGCAGAGCGTCGCGCAGCTCCCGCTGCGCGGCAATATCCAGCGCATTCGATGGCTCATCGAGCAGCAGCATGGACGGCTTGTGGACAAGGGCGCGCGCAATCATGATGCGGCGCTGCTCCCCGGCAGACATCTCCCCGACCAGCTTGTTGGCCAGATGCGTAGCCTCCATTAAAGCCATCGCTTCCTCGGCGCGCTCCCGCATTTCGTCCGTGATATGCAGATTGGGCCAGATCGTCGACGCCGAAAAGAAGCCGGCGACCACCACATCACGGCCTTTTGAGACGGGCGTCCGCTCGCCCGGCAAATCAGCCGACACTACCCCCAGGTATTTGCGCAGCTGCGAAACATCCCAGCGCTCGCGCCCCAGCAGAGTGCAATGCATCTCCGGAGTGAAGATCGGGTAGCACTCGCACGTAATCGTCTTGATCAGCGTCGACTTGCCGCATCCGTTGGGGCCAAGGATGGCGACATGCTCACCGCTCGCAATCGTCAGGTTGATGTTGTGCAGCACAACCGTATCGCCCCGCGCAACGCTGACCTGCTGCATGCGCAAAAATTCTGCTGAAGCCTCGAGTGACAATCTTTATCCCTTCTTAATTGGTATCTTGTTTAGAGTAATATCAACAATGAACGATTCATCCCTCGCCATCTCTGAAGCACTGCCCCTTGGCTTTCGCTTTGCTGCCGTAAAGGCTGGAATCAAGCCCAGCGGCAAATCCGACTTCGCCGTCGCCGTAGCCGACACCCCAGCCAGCGCCGCCGCCATGTTTACCAGCAACCGCATCGTCGCCGCGCCCATCATCGTCGGCCGAAGGCATATGGCGCGAAGCGCAGGACATGTGCGCGCGGTCGTCGTCAACGCGGGCAATGCCAACTGCGCGACCGGTCAGATCGGAATCGAAGCCTGCGAACGCGTCTGCGCAGCCGCAGCCGAGACCTTTGAATGCGCAGGGCACGAGGTCTTTCCCTCATCCACCGGCATCATCGGCGTTCCCTTGCCCGCGGAAAAACCGATTGCCGCGCTGCCCCAGGTGGCCGAGTCTCTGGGATCGGCGCCGCGCCACTTCGCGCAATTTGCGCGCGCCATCATGACCACGGACACAAGGCCTAAGACTGCGTACGCGTCGTTGCGCGTCGACGGCAAGACCGTGCGCATCGCTGGCGTCTGCAAGGGCGCCGGCATGATCCACCCGCAGCTAGTGCCGCATGCCACCATGCTGGTCTACATCTTCACCGACGCCGCCATCGCGCCCTCTGCGCTCGACAAGATGTTGCAGCAAAGTGTCGAAGTCAGCTTCAATCGCATTTCGATCGACGGCGACACCTCCACCAACGACACCGTCCTGCTCCTGGCCTCCGGAGCAAGCGGCGCCACCGTCACCGCCGACGACCCGGCATTCTCCGCGTCGCTCGCCAAAGTCTGCACATCGCTCGCCAAGCAAATCGTGGACGACGGTGAAGGCGTGACGCACGTCGTCGAGTTGCAGATCGAGGGCGCTCCATCGGACCGCGATGCGCTAACGGTAGCGAAGGCCATCGCCCACTCGCCGCTCGTAAAAACAGCATGGGCCGGGTCCGATCCCAACTGGGGCCGCCTCATGGCCGCCGCCGGCTATTCCGGCGTCGCCATCGATCCCGATCGAATCAGCATCTGGTTTGGCGAGCAGCAGATTTGCATCAATGGCGGCCGCGTTGCCAACTTCGACGAAGCAGCAGCGCATACGTACCTCAAGCAGCGCGAATTCACCGTGCGCATGGATCTCGGCATCGGCGCCGGTGCCTGCCGCTTCTGGACAACCGACCTGACCGCCGAATACGTGACCATCAACGCCGACTATTCCACCTAGGCAGTACGGATATACAGCAACCCTTATTGGGTTGTCATCCTGAGCGGAGCGAAGGATCTGCTTTTCTACTTGTTGTACGAATGATCAGCAAGCCGGGGACTCCATAGAACCAGAGCAGTGTCGCACAAAAGCGGCACTGCCACACAAAGTGTGCAGAGAGCTAAAACCCGCGTCATTGTTGCATTTTGTTTTTCCAGGACCCGGTCTTGCACAGACTTTTTCACATTTCTGTTGAAAACTACTTCTTTCCCGGTATTGCTTTCTGAAGAAATACGTGGAAGCCCGATCTTCAAGCACATTTCTTTTCTTGCGCTACAATTGGCCGAAGACATGGCAACGAAACAGACGAAGAAGACCATTCCAGAGACCGCACCGTCTCTCATCAGCAACGAAAAATTGCAGCAGATGTACTCCGCGATGCTCAAATGCCGCATCCTGGAAGCGCATGCCAGAGACCTCCGCGGCCGCCTCGCTCTCAAAGGAAAAGAAGCTGCCGTAGTCGGCGCAACCATCGATCTGCAGCCTGACGACGCTCTCGTCTTCCCGGCAAATGCTGCCGTAGCCGCCTTCCTGAAAGGCGCATCGCTCAGCTCGCTTTTTGCTCAACTTCAGGCCAAGAACGGCACGCCGAAGCGGAAAGCCGCAACCAGTGCAGCCACTGGCGCGCAAAGCTCCCTTGCCACCGGCGTAGCCCTGGCACGCGGCACAGCAAAAACCGGCAACGTCACCCTCGCCTTTCTTTCGCAACATCCCGGGCAGTCTCCGACCGGACACGAAGCGCTGTTGTTCGCCGACGCCCATAAGTTGCCCATCGTGTATGTCGACATCGACGACGGCTCTGAGAACATCTCCGCCGAGGCCTACAGCTTCCCCGTCATCCCGGTTGACGGCAGCGACGTGGTCGCCGTCTATCGCGTAGCGCACGAATGTATCCTTCGCGCCCGGAAGGGCGGTGGTCCAAGCATCATTGCCTGCAGAGCCTTTTCTGTAAAGGAATCCACCGGCAGGAGCCAGGATCCGCTGCGCAGCATGGAAAACTATTTATCGCTGAAAGGTCTATCCATGAATGATAAGAAACAGCGCATCATTCATACATTTGAGACGGAAATAAAGCAGGCAATCAAAACCGCCGGAAAAACAGCAGCCAGCAAAAAGCCTGCAGATTCGATCCCACATCTCTTTCTCCTATAAAGATCGCCCATGTAGAAATCAACGTCTCAACCCGTCTGTTCGAGATGTTTTGTCCTTACTTTTTGTAATCTGACAGTATCTCTTTGCATTCAACTCCACGAACGGCGCTTGTCATCATGGGTCGCTTCATCTAGCCTTAAGTTGCAGCCGTTACCATAGATAACTCCGCTCCTCCGCAATTTGAGTTCTCTGCGGAAAAGGATCGATACCCAAACTGTTCGAGGTGTGAGTGAGATTTGTCCCGAAATTGCTTCCCCGAAAATTCATTGCTTTGACCTGTTTTTTTTCGGCACTTAGTTTTCCGCTGCAATCCGCACTGTCTCAGGAACATATCGACCAGAAGATCGCCGCTGACACCGCGGTCGACGGCGGAACACCGCAGCAACCCATCCCGCCGAACTACAAGCCGGCAGCGCCGATCACCAACATCAGTACCCTCGGTTCCACATATATCCCTATGGATAGCTGGGTCTATCCCGCGCTGAGCCGCCTGCAGGGCCTGGGGTATCTGGATACCGCATTTCTCGGCTTGCGCCCCTGGACGCGGCTGAGCATTCTGCACATGTTGCAGCACACTGCAGACAACATCGATGCGGACAACAACAATCAGGAGGCGCGGGATATCTATCTCAGCGTCCTGCACGAGGTCGCCCCTGGACTCGAAAACAATTTTGGGAACCGCACCGTTCACGCTGAATTTGAGAGCGCCTACACGATACTCCGTGGCATCACCGACACGCCGCTTCGCGACAGCTTCCATCTCGGCCAAACCATTGTCAATGACTACGGACGCCCCTACCAGGCGGGATTCAACAATTACACGGGCTTCAGCGCCCGGAGTGAAGCCGGACGCTTCGCCCTGTACTTCCGCGGCGAATACCAGCACGCACCCAGCGCCGCAGGATACTCGCCTGCGTTGTTCGCTTATCTCTCAAATCTCGATTTTGGCATCCCGATCGCAACGAACCCCAATCAGGCCACCATTCCGCTCGGCCCGATTGCTTCTACCGACACATTTCGCGTGATGGAGGCCAACATCTCCTACCACATTCTCGGACATGACATCTCCTTCGGGAAAAACGATCACTGGTGGGCACCAAATCAGAGCAGCAGCTTTGCCTGGAGCACGAACGCCGAAAACATCTACGCATTTCAGATTGACCGCTCGGAACCGCTGCGCATTCCCCTGCTTTCACGCTTGACAGGACCATTCCGTTACGACTTTTTTGTCGGCAGCCTCAAGGGCCACACCGCCCCCAACGAGCCCTGGGTGCATGCGGAGAAGATCAGCTTCAAACCAACCGAAAATCTTGAATTCGGTTTCGAGCGGACCGTCATCTGGGGCGGCAGAGACCACGTCCCTATCACCATTCATAGCTTCTTGAAGAGCTTCTTCAGCTTTCAAAACGTATCCGGCGCAGAGAAGGTGTCGCGCGACGATCCTGGCGCCCGCTTCGGCACCTTCGACTTCTCCTATCGCCTGCCATTTATGCGCAAGTGGCTCACCATCTACACGGATTCGCTCTCACACGACGACGTGAGCCCCATCAGCGCGCCGCGCCGCTCAGGATATATGCCGGGCATCTATCTATCGCATTTTCCCGGCCTCGATAAGCTCGACCTGCGCGTAGAAGGCGGCACCACGGACACCGTCAGCACCGGCGGTCCCAATTTTCTTTACAACGAAAGCATTCAGAAACAGGGCTACACCAATAAAGGCTTCATCATGGGCAGCTGGCTTGGACGTCAATCCACAGGCGGGCAGGCATGGCTAACCTGGCATCTGTCACCACAGGAGCAGATGCAGTTCAGCTACCGCACAGACAAGGTACCCCAGTCATTTACCAATTCCCATGGAGTTGTGAAAGGATTTCTGCCCGGTGGCGTCACGCAGAACGATTATCAGTTCAATGTCGTCAAGCGCATTCATAAGGACATTGAACTGAACGGCTTCGTGCAGTATGAACGCTGGGTTGCGCCCATCTACAAGCCCGGTCCGCAGAGTGACACCACAGCCCAGGTCCAGATCACCTGGTACCCGCAAGAAAAGAAAATCTTCTAGCGACCACTCCGGATGGCAGCCACCTAAGAAGTGCGCTGTCATCCTGAGCGCAGCGAAGGATTTGCTTTTGCTTCGAGCAGCACGAAAAGGGGGGCGCCATCTTCGCGCCCTGTATTTGGGCGCTAAGAGCCTGCCCTGAGCGAAGTCGAAGGGTGGGAAAGCAACAACCCAGGCCCGCAAAAGCCTGTCATCCTGACTCATCCTGACACTGAATAAAAATGAGAGGGAAGAACCTCAACGATGTATGCAGCACAACATCGCTGGGATTCTTCCCTCTCGCGTCTAAAGAAAGAAAACTAACCGATACGCAACCGCAAATCTCCGCCAGTCATCTGTTTCGGCTGATCGATCCCGAGCATTCCAAGAATCGTGGGCGAGATGTCGCGCAGCGAGCCCGCTGGATTCAGCGAATAGTTCCTCGCATCCTCGCTGACCAGAATGAACGGCACCGGGTTGGTGGTATGCGCCGTATGCGGGCCGCCCGTCACCGGATCGACCATCATCTCAGCATTGCCGTGGTCCGCAGTGATCAGCAGCGATCCACCCCGCTGGCGAATGGACTGATAAATCTGCCCCAGGCAAGCATCCACCGTTTCGACACCCTTGATCGTAGGTGCCAGTTGTCCCGAGTGCCCCACCATATCGGCATTCGCAAAATTCACGACAACCAGATCGAAGGCCGTGTCTTCGACTGCCTTCACCACCGCGTCAGCAATACCTGCGGCGCTCATCTCCGGTGCAAGATCATACGTCGCCACCTTCTGCGACGGCACAAGCACCCGGTCTTCTCCCGGAAACGGCGTCTCAATCCCGCCGTTGAAGAAGTACGTCACGTGCGCATACTTCTCCGTCTCGGCCACACGCAGATTGCGCAGGTTCGCCTGCGCCAGCAGATTGGCCAGCAGGTTCTCCATCGATTCCGGCAGGATGATCATGGGCAGCGTGAAGTGCTTGTCATACTGCGTCATGCAGACGTAGTGCAGGTTCTTCGGCACCTCGCTGCGCGGAATCGCCTCATCCAGCTCCGCTGCATCGATCAGCTCGCGGCCACCTTCCTTGGTGAAATTGCTGTTGCGCGCAAGCACCCGGGTGATCTGCCGCGCGCGGTCCGCGCGGTAATTGAACATGATGCAGACATCCTCATCGCGAATCACGGCATGCGGATGGCCCTGCTCATCTGTAACTACGAACGGCACAATAAACTCATCCGTGATCCCATTGTTATAAAGCTCTTTCACGCGCGCGACCGGGTCCTGATACGCGCCGCCTTCTGCGCGGCTCGTCACCATCGCGTCGAAGGCCTTCTTCTCGCGCTCCCAACGGCGGTCGCGGTCCATCGCATAGTAGCGTCCGGAAACGGAAGCGATCCTGCCGATGCTGTACTCGCGCATCTTCTGTTCGAGAGCCGCCAGGTATCCGGCGCCATTGGTCGGAGACGTATCGCGTCCATCCATGAACGCATGGACGAAGACCTGCTCCAGGCCATGCTGCTTTGCAGCCTTCAGCAGCGCATAGAGATGCGCCTGATGAGAATGCACGCCGCCATCGGAGAGCAGTCCAAACAGATGGAGCTGCCGCCCTCCATCGCGCGCCCGCTTCATCGCCTCCGCAATCACCGGGTGCGTGAAAAAATCGCCGCTGGCGATCAGCGCGTCGATGCGCGTCATATCCATCTGCACAACGCGCCCCGCGCCGATGTTCAGGTGCCCTACTTCGCTATTGCCCATCTGTCCGTCGGGAAGGCCGACGAAATGATCCGAAGCGTGCAGCAGCGTATTCGGATACTCGGCAAGCAGTTTGTCATAGATCGGCTTGCGAGCCAGGGCAATCGCATTATTTTCAATCTGCGGGCGATAGCCCCATCCATCCAGAATCGTAAGGACCAGCGGCCTTTTGTGAATCGACAACTCGTTCTCCTCGTTTGGCTCTCGTGCAAAAATTTCGGTGCGCTTTGCCTGGGCGCCGCAATCAAGGCATCGCCGCAAAGCTTTGTAAAGGTACACACCCGGCAGGCGAGGGCTTCAGCCCTCGCAAAAAAGAGATCAATCAATCAGGCTTGAGCCGCTGAGGCACAGCCTTTCCAAAATCCCGCAACTACTGTTTCTGAGGTGTAGTCGTCGAAGGACTCGGCTGTGTGTTCAGCGAAGGCTTCACCTGCTGTTGCTGGTGCTCCTGCATATATTTCTGCTGCGCCGCTTCGATCTCCGGCTTGTGGCGCTCGATCACGTCCTTCGCCGTCTGCTGCGCAATCTGCACGGAAGAGCGCTGCATCTCCGTCATCATGTAAGGCTGCGCCGTTACCAGATGCTGACCGGCAGGCGACTTGTAGAACTCGATGACCTTGGCTGCATCCTCAGTGGAAAGATATTTGGGATAAATCTCTGCGGCATGCGACTCGAGATCGGCATTCTGCAGGCTTTTCTCGAGATCGTCCACTACGTCCTGAGGGATGTACGGAGGAAATTGACTGCGGTAAAACTGCATCGCGTTGGAAACGATGCGCTTCTGCATCGCAGGCGCGCCAGTAAGCTCCTGCATTTCCTTGATCTGTGTCGCTGTAATCGGATTTGTCGGGGGCTTAATGGCTGGCTCAGCAGCGGTCGATGGCTGTTGAGGCGTGGGCGATGCCTGTTTGGATGTCGCCGGTGTAGCTGCCTGCTGTGCAAATGCTGAAACAGCAAATACCACAGTGCATGCAGCCGTTTGAAGAATTTTCATAGTTCACTCCTGAATGGATGACAAAGCAAAAACGCGCGGATTGCTGTTTCGTCCGCGCGTCTTTGCTCTCGATTTACTTACTCGCCAAAGTTTACCGCTTCCAGGCCGAGAAATTCAGCAGCCTGTCCCAATTCTTCCTCAATCCGCAGAAGCTGGTTGTACTTTGCGATACGGTCGGTGCGTGAGGCCGAGCCGGTCTTGATCTGCCCGACGCCCGTTCCCACGGCCAAGTCGGCAATAAATGTATCCTCTGTCTCGCCGCTGCGATGCGAGATGATCGATGTGTAACCATAGCGGCGGCCCAGCGCAATCGCTTCCAGCGTCTCGCTGATCGTGCCGATCTGGTTCACCTTGATCAGGATCGAGTTCGCAACGCCCTCTTCAATGCCGCGCTGCAAACGCTCAGTGTTTGTGACAAAGAGATCGTCGCCCACCAGCTGCACATGATCGCCCACCAGCTCGGTCAGATACTTCCAGCCCTGCCAGTCGTCCTCCGCCAATCCATCTTCAATCGAGACGATGGGATACTGCCGCGTCCAGCTCTCCCAGAAGCGCGCCATCTCTTCGCTCGACTTCTCACTCTTGTCGGATTTCTTGAAGATGTACTTGCCCGATTCCTTGTCGTAAAACTCGCTCGCTGCCGGATCGAGCGCAATCGCCACATCTTCCCCGGCCTTGTATCCGGCCAGCTCAATCGCTTCGAGAATCACCTCGACCGCTTCCACATTCGATTTGAGCGAAGGAGCAAATCCACCCTCATCGCCAACCGCCGTGTTGTAGCCCTTCTTCTTCAGCACGCCCTTCAGCGTGTGGAAGATCTCCGCGCCGCAGCGCAGAGCATCGGAGAAGCGCTCAGCGCCCACCGGCATCACCATGAACTCCTGAAAATCCACGTTGTTATCGGCATGCGCGCCGCCGTTGAGAATATTCATCATCGGCGTCGGCAGTACAGAAGCGTTCACCCCGCCCAGATAGCGATAAAGCGGCACCTTCAGCGCTGTGGCCGAAGCCCGCGCCGCGGCCATCGAAACAGCCAGAATCGCATTCGCACCCAGGCGGCTCTTGTTCGGCGTGCCATCGAGCGAAATCATCGTCGCATCCAGCAGCCGCTGGTTGGCCGCGTCCATACCAGTCAATTCCGGAGCCAGAATGCTCTCCACGTTCTCGACCGCCTGCAGCACGCCTTTTCCTAGATAGTGAGCCTTGTCCCCGTCACGCAGTTCTACCGCCTCGTGCTCGCCCGTCGAAGCCCCGCTTGGTACCGCAGCCCGCCCCATTGAACCATCAGCCAGCACAACATCGGCTTCTACCGTCGGGTTTCCGCGCGAGTCAAGAATTTCGCGCGCATGAATTGCTGCAATCTCTGTCATTTCGTCCCTCGAAATCTGGTGTCTTAACCGGTCTTTGAGTTTAGGACGTCGGTCCACACGAATCGGCTCACCGGCAAAGCCGCCTATGGTGTCTACAAAGCCCGACATGCGATGAAATAACCTTCCTGAGGAAAATCTGCAGTGAATGTTCATGAAAAGGATAACAAAGACGCGGCGATCCCTGCTCGCACCGCAAACGATTCACCAGCGATTCATCATCTGCGCCGTGAATGTCACGCGCGCGCATCCTCGTGATGCGTTAGGACTTTTTTCTGTTGCCTGTTGTGGTTCGCGCGCCATCTCTCTATGGCCGCGCAACATCTATCTCGTCTAGTCTAGTGAACAAGACGCGACTGTTTCGCTCATTCCGGGTTTACCTCTACAAAGCAAACAGCGCGGACGACGACCGAATGCCTTTCTCGAACCCCAAACAAGCGATGGGAGAAAGACATACAGGTTCCGAACTATAGAAGATTTTTTTGAGTGATGGAGTCGACTATGAGAAAGACGGGAACTTCTCTCGCCCTGATTGCGTTTGCCAGCACATTGCTGCTGGTGCCTGCAGGCTTTGCCCAGCAGGCTGCCCAGAGCCCCAACACGGGTGTTTCCAATCCGCCGGCGGACGACACAATCACCGTCAGCCAGGATGATCCGGCTCCCGCACCCAAGCCGTCTCCTGTTGTTGCCGCCGCACCCGCAGCGCCCGTCAATCCACCCGCAACCACCTCTGCGGCCGCGCCCGCCAGCAATCCTGACGAAGGCATCGTAACGACGCTGCCGTCTTCCGCGAACACACCCGCGCCAGCAACCAGCGCGACGCTCGAAACGCGCCCCGCCTACAATCCTGACTCCGACATTGTCGGCTACGTGCCGTCTCCCAACAACGAGCTCGCTGAAGGCACCAACATCCGCGTGCGTCTGCTCGACTCTCTCTCGACAAAAGAGACGAATGCGGGCACCGCCTTCAAGGCGCAGGTTGCCACCGACGTCTATAAGAACGGCCGTGTCATCATTCCCGCCGGCTCTGAGCTGCGCGGACGCGTCGTCGGCGTCACCCAGGGTCATCACTTCGGAACAGCGTCTACCCTGCGCCTGCGTCCCGACGTCGTCATTCTCCCCGATGGCACCGCCTACCACCTTTTCGCACAGGTCATAGAATCAAAAGCTCCCAACACGCGGACAGACAGTGAAGGCGGCATCCAGCCTTCATCGCACCTGAAGAAAGACGCTATCGAATACGGCGCGGGCGTAGGTACAGGAGCCTTGGTCGGTGCAAAGATTGCCGGAGTTCACGGCGCGGTGATCGGCTCTCTCGTAGGCGCCGGCGTCATCACCGTGCATATGATGATGCAGCACCCTGAAATGGCGGAAGTGCCAAAAGGCTCCATCGTAACCTTCAGCCTTACCGAGCCGATGGACCTGATGCCAACCCGCAATTAAACCTCCGCAGTTCAAAATCGATTGACCACAAAGGCCCTCGCATAACGAGGGCCTTTACATTTGGACAGAAGCAATGGCCTTGAGTAGGAAGCACTGGCATTTTGGTAGAAGCACCGGCCTTCAGGCCGGTGAAATCGGGCAAAGCATTCCACGGGCTTTGGCCTCGGGGATTTTCTCCGCGTCCCGGAAAGAGTAAACTCCCGCCATGCCATCCCTGCGCTATACACCGCCTCCACCCTTAGCGCAGTTCGTTCAATGCTTCTGGTACTGGGACGGAATCCCCGCAGGCACTCACACGCATGAACGCCTCATGCCGAACGGTGAAGCCGCCGTCATCTTCAACCTGCGCGACGATCCCATTCGCATCTATCACTCAGACGACATAAGCCGCTTCGACACCCACGGACACGCCGTCGTCTCCGGCGCCCGCACCAATTACTTCGTCATCGACACCGCGGAGCAGGAGCGTGTCGTCGGCATCGAGTTCAACCCTGGAGGCGCATTCCCCTTCTTCCGCGCGCCCATCGATGAGATGGAAAATGCATCGATCGCACTTGACGATCTCTGGCGCACACGAGCCGCCGAGCTCCGCGAGCGCATGCTCTCCGCCGCCTCCATCGCAGCAATGTTCCGAATCCTCGAACAAGACCTGCTCGCGCAACTCGCGCGCCCATTGGAGTGGCACCCAGCCGTAGCCTATGCGCTCCATCACGTTTGCCGCGCGCCTCACATCGCCACCGTCGCTGCACTCACGGAAAAAATCGGCCTCAGCCCGCGCCGTTTCATCGAGCTCTTTCGCCAGCAGGTCGGACTCACGCCGAAAGCCTTCTGCCGCGTGCGCCGCTTCCAGCAGGCCCTCAACACGGTACATGGCGCCCGGCAAGTCGATTGGGCACAGGTCGCACTCGATTGCGGCTACTACGACCAGCCCCATTTCATCCACGACTTCCAATCCTTCTCCGGCATGACCCCCTCCGCCTACCTCGCCGCCGCCACGCCCCACCTGAATCACGTTCCCATCGTCTAGATATCCCCTCGTGACTTTGTCATCCCGACCGTAGCGCAGCGGAGCGGAGGGACCTGCAGTTGAAAGAACTTGTCTCGGGGAGAACAGCGTTATTCTGACGATCATCGTTCGCCTGGATGAGATCCGTTATTCTGACAATCCGATCATCGCTCCCTAGCGCCACAGCCGTCATTCTGAGGAGCAACGCGACGAAGAATCCCAGCGATGACTGCTAGACGGAATCGCCGGAACCTTCCACTTCCATTCAGGTTCAGAATGACAGGGTCAAATTTTTACAATCCCACCCCCGCCCCAATCAACGACAATGATCTGCGTTTGGAGGAACCACTCTATGTCCCCGATCAAAGCCATTCCCGACGGCTATCACCGCATCCAACCCTACCTGTACATACGCGGCGCAGCCGAAGCCATCGACTTCTACAAGAAGGTCTTCGGCGCCACCGAGCGCATGCGCATGCCCCAGCCCGACGGCCGCATCGGCCACGCCGAAATTCTGTTTGGTGACTCCGTCATCATGCTGGCCGATGAACATCCGGAGAAAGAAATCCATAGCCCCAAGCATTTCGGAGGCTCACCCATCAGCCTCATGCTCTACGTCGAAGACTGCGATGCCGTCTACCAGCAAGCCCTCTCCGCCGGCGCAAAAAGCCTGCGCGAGCCCGCCGACCAGTTCTACGGCGACCGCATGGCCGGTGTCGAAGACCCCTTCGGCTTCCAATGGTGGCTCGGCACACACATCAAAGACGTTTCCATGGAAGAGCTGCAGAAGCCCCAGTGAGGCCATAAAAGCGAAAAAACAGAATTGTCATCCTAAACTCAGAGCTGTCCTCAACCCAGAGCTGTCATCCTGAGCGCAGCGAAGGATCTGCTTTTCCAGCGATGCCGGAGATCAGCGATGTCGGGTGCCCCAGAGCGGGAATTTGGGTAGAAGCGCCGGCCTTTAGGCCGGTGAAAATGCAGAAAATCTAGGGGGCTTTAGCCCTGGGCTTTCTCCAATATCGATTCGCCAGACACGACTAACCCGCGAGGAGCTGTCAAGCCCCCACCAACAAACAAATCTCCTAACCCTCACATTCCAAACGGAAAAAACCTCCCCGATCTTGGCAGAAAATTACCCCCGAAATTGCTACACTAAATACAGTGAGAAAAAAGCAAACCCGCCAACAAGGCGGGCTTTTTCTTTTCCCACTACAGACATAGAGCGGATGGCTCACGACCAAGGGAGTCATCCTAAGTGGAGTTTGACGCGTTGTGTGCGCCAAACGCAATCAAAGAGCCGTCATCCTGCCCAACGGAGCGGCCTTTCTCTTTGCTACCCCAAATCCAGCCAGACCATCCGCCTCTATGTCGATTGCAGCCAACTATCAGTAGAAAGACGAATTTACAAAAAAGTACCTCCCGGGGGGCTACAGGAGCCATCATGTACATCGAATGCCGTCATATCTTCCCCAACGGAAAGAAATGCGAATCGCCCGCGCTGCGCAAACAGGACTTCTGCTTCTTCCATCACAACAAGCGCAATCGGCAAAGCTCGTCGAAGCGCTCCAGTCAGCCCTCCACCGTCGCGCATCATCTGCTGCAGCTTGAAGACGGAGACGCCATCGGTATCGCTCTTTCTGAAGTCGTCCTTGCCCTCGCCGCCAACCGCATCGACCCGCGCCGCGCGCAGATTCTCATCTATGGCCTCCAGGTCGCCTCCAATCACTTCAAACAACTCTCGATAGGGCACAACAGCCGCTCCGTCCGCGAAGCCTTTCAGCACCCCGATGGCTCCCTCGTCGGCGTGCGCCTGCAATGCTACGACTTCGGAGAAAAGCACAATGCACGAATGGAGGACGAAGAGGACAACGAAGAAGACAACGACTCCCTCGACGCCCAGAAGGGCAAAATCGATAGCTGCGACGCTGCCATCGACCCTTTAGAAGCTATCGAGCCTTTAGAAATGGCTCAAGAAACAGATCAGGCAAAAGAAGAGGAAACCCACCTCCGCCGCCAGCCCAAACGCGCAGCTTCCTTCACTGCAGACGGCTCTGAAACCGGCGCAGAAAGCACTGAGACGGGCGCAATCAGCACTCTTCCGCAAATCCATGCCGTCGCCGTCCGAGTCCCGCATCGCGCAGCAAAGAAATCAGAAAAACGCCTCTCCCGCACCTTCCCCAGCAGTACAGAGGCTCTACTCCTGCCGCCGAAACCACCCCTACCCCTCAGCCAAGTCCACCAATACGCGCAAAACGCCATCGCACGCATCTTCCCTCACACCCGAAGAGCCACAACCGGGGAGCCCTCAAAGACTTGCTCCTGAACTTCTGGAAGACCACCAACATCTTCGCGGATGATGGAGCGGGGATCGATGATGGATTAGAAAGTCGTCATTCTGACGACCGCAGGGAGGAAGAATCTCAACGATATCGAAGAGTCAATACCGCTCGGATACAGCGCCATTGCCTCAATATAGGGATAGGCCAGCTCTAGCTGAGGCCTGAGAAGAGGTAGGTCGGGGCTTCAGCCCCGACACAAAAACTCAATCAGATTGAGGGGCTTTAGCCCCTGAGGTACCGGCCGATATCCGCAACTCACTCCTGAGGCACCTTCGGCACCTGCTGCAAAAGCCGCTTCCACGTCTTCTGATTCCGCCGGTGGCTCTTCTTCAAATCCTCCAGAATCCGCTCGAAATCCGTATGCCCATGCAGATGGTTCCACGCCGGATTCTTGGCAAACCAGGGATAATTCTCATTGCCCAGGTAGATGGCGCGCCGCAGCCAGTGCAGAGCTTCGCTCTCGTCTCCTTCGACCGCAAAATAAGTCGCAAGTCGATAAGCCATTTCGCTGTCGGCCTCGGCTGCTGCAATCGAGTCTTCGGTAATCAGTGAATTGCCACGCGCTCGTTCGCCTACCTGCACATAGCACATGGCAAGCGTGGGATAGGCGATGCGCATGCTGTCATCGTCGCGGATGACCTCCTCAAGCGTCTCAATGGCCTTCCGCAGATCGCCCTGGCGCATGTGCTGATACGCCACCGAAGTCCGCAGCAGCGGATGCCTGGGCTCAAGCGTCAAGCCTTTTTCGAGTTCTTCTCCAGCAAGTTCCAGCTGGTTCTGGTACTGATACACGCGCGCACGATGGTTATAGATCACAGGCGCATTCGACGGGTTCAACTTGAGCGACTGGTTGAACTGGTCGAGCGCCTCTTCATACACGCCGTCCAGCCGCAGCGTCATGCCCGCGACCATATGCACGTTCCAGTCGTTCGAAGCCGTGCGCAGCAGGTGTTCAATGCCATGCCGCGCGCTCTCTTTCTCGCCGCGTGAAAGCAGCATGTACACGCGGTAAAGATTCGCTTCGACAGAGCCCGGATCGAGATCGAGCGCGTGATCGAAGGCACGCCGCGCCGCCATCACATGCATGTGGCCGCCGAATCCGTGCCGCACATATTGCAAATGCGTGATCCCAAGGCCGCTCCATGCCGGAGCGAACGATGGATTGCTCTCGACGACGCGGTCAAACAGCTCACGCGCCCGGTCCAGATCTACCTTGCTGCCGGTGCGCTGCATAAACGAGGACAGCATCGCGCGCGCCTGCAGATATTCTTCCGATATTTTTTCGGTAAGCGTGGTGCGCGGCGCTCCGCTGCGGTCATTGGTTTGCGTAAGCTGGCCAATTCCCTGCAACGATGCGAACACCTCGTTGCAGATCTCCGTCTGCACCGCAACCAGATCGAACGAGGGCACGCTGATGGCGCCGCCGCCGCTCACGCTTTGCCGGGACACATCGAGCAGCTGCCAGTTCAGGTCAAAGCCTTTTTCCGAACGGATAAAGTTTCCCGTCAGCACCCATCGCACCAGCAGCTTCTGGCCCACTTCCAGCGGATCGATCTGCGCCAGAGGAAGATACATAAGCGCGCTCGTCGGCCTCACTACGAGCGACGACATGCGCGAAATCCTTGCCGCAATCGCATCCGCTAGAGCAAACCCGTAGAGTGGCGTCACCTCCGAAGGGCCGAAGTTCTTAAACGGCAGCACGACAATCGTGTTCTGCTTCGCCTGCGTATCCGCCGACTCGCGGAAGCGCTCGGCCAGCATCGAAAGCAGACCGGTTGTCCGCTTCTCATCTTCGGGAGCGGACACAGGCAGATGCGCCGCAGCCTCGCCGGGAATGATGCCCGTCTCGATCTGCAGCGCTTTCATGATCGTCTTCAACGCCTCGCGCACTTCGGCAGCACTCGCGTAGCGTTCGGCTGGATTCTTCTCCAGGCAGCTCAGGATCACAGAGCTCAGCTCTGGCGGCTCATCGGGACAGCATTGGTTGAGCGACGGCGGATCGATGAACTGAATGGCGCGGATACTTTGAAACTCGTCCGCATCCGGCCGGGCAAAAGGATGACGTCCGCTGACCAGCTCATAGAGGATCACTCCGAGCGCCCAGATATCGCTCTGCACGCTGCTCTGCCCGGTCACAAACTGTTCGGGCGCCATGTAAGCGATCGTTCCGCCACGTGCTGTATAGGTTGCCGCGACCGGTCCCGGCTTCCGGCGCGACGATTTCGAGGGATCGAACTCGGCTTCGTCGGGATTCAATCGCCGCGCGAGGCCGAAATCCAAAATCTTCACCAGTCCGCCGTCCGTCAGAATCGCATTCGCCGGCTTCAGGTCGCGGTGAAAGATGCCGAGCGAGTGCGCCGCACTCAGACCGTCCGCAATCTGGATGCCGACGGAGAGCACCAGCTGGATGCTCGCAGGCCCTTTGGCAATAATCTTGTCCAGGGATTGCCCCGGCACATACTGCATCACGATGTAAGCTTCTTCACCCTCTTCGCCAACCTCGTAGATGGCGCAGACGTTAGGGTGTTCAATCGCCGATGCCATGCGCGCTTCGCGCAGCACGGTCGTGCGCATCTGCTCCAGCGTCAGCGCGCCACGCTTCAGAATCTTGAGAACGACCGGCCGCATCAGCAGCGTGTCGTTCGCCAGATAAACGACTCCGCTGCCGCCTGCTCCAAGCCGCCGGACCAGCTCATAATGCTCAATCGTGCGATGCTTCATCTATAGCTAGTGTAGCGGCTGAAGCATTGCGGAGGCGTAAAAGGACTGTGGAGTTTTCGATACTCGTTGCAAAATGGAACATGCTGCATGAGGCGGTACGAAAGACGCCTCTACCTGCGGCTCAAATGCCGGTGTGCTCGCGGCAAGCGACTCCTCGATCGATGACTCAAAAGATCTTTTAATGACTGCACGGTCAATGGTGTTTAAGATGCCGAGCAATTCAATAAAATAGGCAACAATGCGCAAAACGAATCCAACACGCAAGAAAGTACTTACCGACTTCCGGAGGGCCGAGATCCTGGCAGCGGCAATGGTGGTCTTCGGGAAAAAGGGCTTTGACGCCACACGGATGGACGACGTGGCCCAGCAGGCCCGAATTGCAAAAGGTACGCTCTATCTCTATTTTCGATCGAAGCGCGATATCTATACGACTGCGGTGCAACACGCTTCCGCCCAACTGCAGGCGCTCACCAACGAACGGACAGGACAAGGTCACACCCTGGAGGAAAAACTAAAGGGGTTCATCGCGGCCCGCGTTGAATTTTGGGGAGAGAATCGGGGTCTGCACCGCATGCTGCTCAGCATCGGACGGGAGGCCACTCACCACAAACAGACACTGCTCATGCAGCGAGCCTCTGTAGATATTTTATTACGGATATTTACGCAGGCCGCAGAGTCAGGAGAAATTACCCAACAACCATTCGAGCCGGCGGCGTGGGCTACACTCGATCTGATTCGCGGTGCAAATGAACGACGATTTCTTGGAGTGACAAAGAACGCACCCGAGGCTGAGGTCAATATTCTTGTGGCTTTCGTATTGAAGACGCTCCAACAATAGTCAGTGTCCCATGCCATGACCGCGACCACCCAGTGGACGGTTTGTTCCCTCAACTGGCTCCGCGGCCACCCGCTTATCACTCGTGCGCCCGAGCAAAAACATGATCAGCCCGAAAGCAAGCATCACTACACCCCAGATAAGGTTGATGTTCATACCAGCTGAGCGTTCATAGATGACGCTGCCGCGCGTGAACAATCCCAAGATGGTCATAATTGCGCCGACGATCAGGAACATCAATCCCATGGGAATTCGCAGATCAAGATTCATTCTCGTTCACTCCTCTGTTCGTTAGCGGAAGATAAGGTTCAGCGCAATGAGCATTGCGATCAAGCCAACGGCAATCACTTTGGGGCGCGCATACCAGGCCATGTGATGCTCGACCGGCTTGGGCGTGAGCGAATACACCAGTCCTACAAGCTCGCTTTCCTCACGAGGCTTCGTCATGAGGCTGATGATAACCGTCAAAATAAAGTTGACGGAGAATGCCCAGATGGCTGTCCAGAAATTCTGCGCCATCTCACTCGGATACGAGTGGACAACCGTAATCCATCCGCCATGAATGCCAGGATGCGCATCGGCAGGCAAGGTCAGCCCATGATGCACAACCGCAGCAACCGTGCCGCTCACCAGGCCTGTAAAGGCTGCATGACCGGTGGTGCGCTTCCAGAACATGCCGAGCAAGAACGTTGCAAACAGCGGTGCATTCACAAAAGAAAACACCAGCTGCAGCGTGTCCATGATGTTGTTGAATGAGGTCGCCGCATACGCCGTCGCCATCGACAGCAGAATGCCGCCGACCGTCGCCCATCGCCCCATCTTCAGATAGTGCGAATCGCTCGCATTCTTGTGGATATAGGACTGGTACAGGTCGTACGTCCAGACGGTGTTGAAAGCCGTCACGTTTCCCGCCATCCCGGACATGAAACTCGCCAGCAATGCCGTCAGGCCGAGCCCGAGAATACCCGTTGGGAAGTAGTGCAGCAGCATATTCGGAATGGCAAGGTCGTAGTCGAGCAATGGATGGCCACGCTCGTCTGTCATGACTTTGCCGGTAACGGGATTCACCTTCGCCGGAATCAGGCCCTTGCTGAATTTTGTCGGATCGGATAAATCGTTTGCCGCTGCAGGCGCTGCGGTTGTATTCAGCGTTGGCGCCGATTGCAGCATGGCGTGCTGTGTGGTCGTCGTCGTGGCAATAGCGATCAGCCCGGGCAGGATCACGAGAAATGGAAAGAACATCTTCGGGACCGCCGCAATCAGCGGAACGCGACGCGCAGACTCTTCCGAATCCGAAGCCATCGCCGTCTGGATCACGAGAAAGTCCGTGCACCAGTAGCCGAAGGAAAGGACGAACGCGAGCCCCATCGATAATCCGAACCACTCCACGCCCAATGGATTATTGTGGGCGTTGGTCATACCCCGCCATGAGTGCGTATACGCCACCGGCAGAGCAGCCTTCAGGCCGCTCCACCCGCCAACATTCTTCAGACCAACCCAGACCAGCGGCAGAAATCCTGCCACGATCAGGAAGAACTGCAATACCTCGTTGTAGATAGCGCTGGTCAGTCCACCCAGAAAGATATAACCAAGCACAATAATTGCCGAAATGATGATGGCGAAGTGAAAGATCCAGCCCAGCGGCAAATTGAACTTGAGGAACAACGAATCAAACACATGCAGCGTCTGGATAAGCCGTGCCATCGCATACATCGAGATGCCGGACGAAAACACGGTCATCACAGCAAAGGAGCACGCATTGTAAGCACGGGTTTTTTCATCGAAGCGCAGCCGCAAAAATTCGGGCACCGAGCGCGCCTTCGACCCGTAATAAAAGGGCATCATAAAGACGCCGACAAAAATCATCGCAGGAATCGCGCCGATCCAATAGAAGTGGCTGGTGGCGATGCCGTATTTCGCTCCAGACGCGCCCATGCCAATCACTTCCTGCGCGCCTAGGTTGGCAGAAATGAAGGCCAGCCCACAGATCCAGGCTGGCAGCGAGCGCCCAGCCTGAAAGAAATCTTTGCTCGTCTTCATAAACCGCTTGAGTGCGAAGCCAATGCCCAGCACAAAAGCGAAATACAGAAGCATGATGAGCCAGTCGATAATTGTCAGGTCCACGTTGCTCTGCTACATCCCTTCATCGAAATAAACCTTGTCGTCATCCGCAAACCTGCCTCGTATACATCTCAAAGCCTATGACGCTCTGGAAAATTCAACATCGAGGAAGTGTCTGCGCGGCTAAGTCTCTACCGCAATGTACGCGTTTTCATTGCGGACGTCCAGAGAAGAAACACTGTCTTATCCAGCCTTGAGCCAACTATTTCAAATGCTGTTCAAAAAATTTGGCGCTGGCAGAATATGCAGCGATCCAGTCCCGATGGAGCAGGAAATCATGGATCTCATCCGGGAAAACAAGCTCCTCCACACTGACTTTTTGTTTGCGTAGAGCCTCAGCCAATTGAACTGTCTGCGAAAACTGCACATTACGGTCATCATCGCCCTGGATGAGCAGCACTGGCGAACGCCAGGTGCTAACCGATGACAACGGCGATGAATTCCAGGCCGTGCGCGCTGCCTCTGGGTCGGCGGCCGGATCATACGCCGGTAGCCAATTGCCTAACTCCAGATTCCAATCATGCACACCGTGCATGTCAGCGCCCGCAGCAAACATGTCGGACGCCCGAGCCAGCGCAAGAGCCGTAAGGTAGCCTCCGTAGCTGCCACCCCAGACCCCGATGTGCGCTGCGTCTACGTCAGGGCGGCTGCCGAGGTATAAACCCGCACCCAGCACATCATTGAACTCGCTGGCGCCTGTTGCTCCGTAATTCAGGGCCTCGCGGAATTCCTCACCGTACCCAATGCCGCTGCGATAGTTGACGGACAACACAATGTATCCAAGACTCGCAAGATACTGATTCATTCCATAGGCATTCGAGTAGTATTCCATCGGATGCCAGCCGAGCAGCATCTGGCGCCGCGATCCACCGTGAAAGAAAACTACAGCTGGATGCCGATGACCATCACCGGCATTTTTCGGCAAAAACAGCTGCCCATGAATGCGCATTCCGTCAGCAGAAGATAAGATGACCTGCTGGGGGAGGACAAAACTCGCGGATGGAAACGCTGCAGGGAGTGCCTGCGGCTCGAGATCCTGCAACTCGCCTCTGGCGCGAATCACCGCAGGACGTATCGGCACACGTGCATCCGATCGCATGACTGCGACACTCTCGCCGTCGCTCGAGGGCACGGGAGCCGTCTCGATTCCCTCTCCGTGCGTGAGTTCGACCGCGCGACCGATTGCGCCCTTCATTTCCCAAACATGTCTGCGGTCGATATCGTTCTGGTTTGAGGAAAAGACAATGCTCGTCCCATCCCGCTTGCTTGCAACGCTGTCGACTTCAAACTCGCCTGGGGTCAGTAGCGTGGCTTCTGTGCCATTTACCGCGACGGAATATAAATGCAGCCAGCCATCCCCCTCCCATGGAAAGACGATGGACGCATTACCGCTCCAAATAAGTTGCCCCTTGCCTTGCGCCTCGTGAAAGATACTGCCTCGGCCTTCCTTCGCGCGCCATATTTCGTGGCCTTTGCCGGTCTCAACATCCACGACGCGAATCGACCATGGCAGCCCGGTCCGCTTCGGGCCAAAGAGAACATCATGCTTGCTGTAAGGAATCCGCACAAACGCGATACTTTTACTGTCTGGCCGCCAGGCTGGATAACCGTCATGGTCTGTCCCGGGATCCAGATACCGGAGCGTCTTCGTCTCCGGGATGTACAAGCCGATAAAGCTGTGGTCACCACGATCGCTGACAAATGCGAGCGCTTTGCCGTCCGGCGACCAGAGCAGCGAAGACAGGCTTCCCCGCGTGTGCAATATCTGTTCTGGCTTAGCACTGGAGTCTTGCAACGAAATCGTCCATATCTGTCCTTTGAGCAAGTAGGCGAGTGCATCTCCAGCCGGCGATACGGCCGGAGCACGTCCCTCAGCCAGTTTGCGCGGTTCTCCTCCACGCGTTGAAACCATCCATATCTGCTGATCCACACCGCCGGAGAGCAGCGCAGGATTTGGCGCAGGCCGCTCCGGAAACTCAAAGTCGCCACCGCATACATACACAACCGCTCCGGCATCCGGGGTCCAGGCGATATCTCCAATTTCAATGCCGTCATCTTCGGTGAATTTCGTTAGCTGGCTTGTGCTGTATGAATCGCTATCAGAATTTTTAGTGGCGACCCAGAGGTTGCGGCGTCCCTGCAGGTTCGTAACCCAGGCGAAGGAGCCATGAGTGGGCGCAGCCGTCAATTGGGAACTGAAGGGCGCGCTGAGAGCCTGTTCGATCGTGAAGCTCTGCGCGGACAGCAAGGAGGAAAAGAGACACGACGACCACAAAAAAAGATTGCCAACACGAGTCATCTTGCGGATTCTCCGGAAAATCGGATGATACATCAGTCCGGCATTTAGCTGATGGCAAGGCAAAATCGCTTGTTATCCATGCCGCTGAGGCCTCCATTGCACTGTCTGCCTGCATTCGTGGTTTACCATAGTATTCAAATCAGGATTGCGCTGCCATGAATGAAGAGCGCACATATCCCCATCCTCATTTTTCGAGACATATTACAAGCTATGCGAGCACTCATCACAGGCGCGGCAGGATTTTTAGGTTCTCATCTCACGGATGCACTTCTGGCTGACGGGCACACCGTTGCGGGAGTAGATAATCTCTGCACTGGCTCTCTTCAAAACCTGAAGCATTTGCAATCGGAACCACGCTTCGAATTTCATGAGCACGATATCTGCTCTCCGTTCGATTTCGGAAAAGTCGACTTTGTTTTCAATTTCGCCTCTCCTGCAAGCCCGGAAGACTATAGCAGGCTGGGGATTGAGACGCTCGAGGTCGGCTCCGCCGGCACCAGGAACGCGCTCGACGTGGCGCATCGATATCAGGCCAGGTTCCTTCATGCCTCCACATCTGAGTGCTATGGAGATCCGGCGGTTCATCCGCAAACAGAAGACTACTGGGGAAATGTCAATCCAGTCGGCCCGCGGTCTGTCTACGACGAAGCCAAGCGTTTTTCCGAGGCACTCGTCATGGCTTACCATCGCTACCGCAAGGTAGACACGCGACTCGTGCGCATCTTTAACACCTACGGTCCACGCCTGCAGGCCAATGATGGAAGAGTCATCTCGAACTTCCTGGTGCAAGCCCTTCAAGGACACGACCTGACCGTATACGGGGATGGCAGCCAGACGCGTAGTTTCTGCTATGTTTCGGATGAAATCGACGGCTTCCTTCGCTTGTCTCGCTCAGAAGAACACCTTCCGATCAATATAGGAAATCCGAACGAGTGGACCATCCTCGACTGCGCGCAGGCGGTGCTTCGTGTCACCGGTGCAAAAAGCAAAATCGTGTTTAAGTCATTGCCTGTCGATGATCCGATGCAGCGCCAACCGGATATCACTCGTGCCCGGCAACTGCTCGGATGGGAACCAAAAGTCGACCTCGAAACCGGTCTCAAGCTTAGTCTGGATTATTTTCGATCCAGCCTGGCTTCCCTCGCGTCACCGGCTAAACTTGCTCTCGCCGATGAGTGAGGGTTCACAGCGTCAGAGGGAGACCTGACTATAAATTTTGCGGGTAAAAGGTGTGGCAACGCATAATGCAATAGTTGCATCCCAATACAAATTGGAGTTTTCTCAGAATACGTTATGCCATTAGCAGCAATTCTTTTGGTTGATGATAATCCGGTGCAGGCTGCTACTCGGAAAGCGATCCTCACCTTTTCTGGAAATCAGGTTTCAGTCGCCACAAATGCACAGGAAGCACTCACACTGCTTGAAAACTCTGATTTCGCAAAAAATATCAACTTGATTATCACAGACCATTTAATGCCCCACATGAATGGTCCGCAATTTGTTGCCAGGCTTCGCGTCCAGCTACCGAACGTTCCTGTTCTTGTCTTAAGCGGGCTTCCTGACGCTGAAGCTGAGTATGATGGGATGAATATTCTGTACAGACTTAAACCTCTGGATCCAGAGGAGTTGATTGGGCTGGCACAATCTCTTCCCACCAGTGCGCTGGGCCGTACCGCTTAATCATCGATGAATGTGGGAGTCGATGGCGCAAGTCAGGCCATCGTTTTTGGAGCTAAATCCAGTCCCCGCTTCAAAAAAGGGATGCCGGGACGAAATTTTCATATCCTCGACATCGGCCTCGCATTTTCTCCTTGCTGTGCCGCTCGAAATTTGTCACAACTGAAGAAGCAATTTTTGTACGAGCAATCGAATTCCATTCATTGGGTTGCATAGTTGCATCGGAGTTCCCGTTCCATATATCTTCGGATGCATTGCGATCTTGAAATCATAAGAGCGAACGAATGAATAAAACGAAGCGCCGCTGCCCCAACTGTGCCAATGTCGAGATGACCCGCATACAGCGTCGCGGCTTTCTGCAGGAGCGCGTTTACTCTAGGCTCGGCCTCTACCCATGGGAATGTCCCTTCTGCCGTGAAGTCTTCCTGGTCAAGAGCCGCGGCCGGAGTTATCGCAGAGTGAACCCGGATGGTGATGGACAAAAGTGACGACTGTCACCGGCCAGCCTCAACCCACTACAGCAAACTAAACAAGTCTCCATTATTCTTTTCCAGCAGGCTTACTACCTGTGTCAGAGCTGCTTGCTGCGTCTCAGCGGTACTCAACTGGGTAGAAACCTGTCCCACATCTGCCTGCAGAAGATTGGTTTGCGCTGAAGTAATCTGCGTTCCCTGAGTTTGCGTATAGGTTTGCGCCGACTGCAATTGTGTAATCGAGTTATCGAGGACGACTCGCTGCTGGCCCACATAATTCAAGGCCGAGTTCAAAGCCGTCGTATCCGAAATAGCGGTCGCCGATGCCGTGCCGGAAGAGAAATCAGTCACCAGATTTGTTAATGTTTGCAGGACATTTGTAGCCGGATTGCTGGGATCGCTGGCATCCGAAAAAATCTGATTCCCCGGCATGTTCACCTGGATCTTCTGCCCGCCGGGTGTCGTGACATAAGAAATGGCGCTATCCCCCTGATAGGAAACCGTGTTTGGGGTCACGCTGGTATCCAGCGTAAAGGGCGTCGTACCACCCTGACTCCCGGAAAAAACATAGCTTCCCAGATACGTTGTATTTGCCAGGGACACTACTTCGTCGCGAATTCCCGAAAGCTGCGTCGCAACAGACTGCAGATCGCTCGCGTTTAACGTTCCATTGTTCGCTTCCGTTGCCAGGGAAAGAGCCTTCGTCAACTGCGAAACCACACTACCCAAGGTGGAATCGGTCACCTGAAGCATACCTACTGTCGAGCTCTCCGTTTGCGAAAAGCTATCGTCGAGGCTCAGCTGCGAGGAGAGCATCACATTTTCGCCTGCCGCAACCGGGTCGTCACTCAGTGAGTTGACACGCGTTCCGCTGGAAATTTCGTTCGTCAGCTGCTGCTCTGTCGCTGAGGTCAGGTCGAGCGCACTGACGGCATTGTTCAGATAAAAAGGGTCAAATCGCATAGATGAGGTCCTTAGGCAACGGTTGTTTCTACACCGAGATTGATGGCCGAAGCCATGACTGTATCGAGAATCGTGAAGACCTTGGATGCGGCCTGGTAGGCCTGTTGCAGGTTCTCAAGCGACGCAGCCTCGTCATTCAAATTCACAGCCGAGATCGAGTCGCGCTGCGTCTGCAACTGTGTCAGAGAAGTCTGTTGCGCCGTGTTCTCCGTCGAAACCTGCGAAACCAGGCTGCCTAACGTCGAGACAAAGCTGGAATAGTAGGTCGACGGCGTATCGCCACCTACAATGCTCTGGTTCTGCACCTGAAGCATGTTCTCGAGGTTGGCGTCATTCGACGATCCGGCGCCTGTAGCCGCGGCCGCAATCTGCGAGGGGTCCGTGATGGCAACCGAGATTGTGCTCGCCGCTCCGGAAGCAGACGAGGGCAGGTTGAAGATCGCAACGCCTGGATTTCCATTCGCATCCGAGCCAGCCTCGTTGGCGGTATTTAATGCGCCTCCCAGATCAAAGGCCAGCGTATCGAGTGCGCTCTGCATCTGCGGAATATCCTGGTCGCGGGTCGTCAATATCCCTCCAAGCTGCCCCCCGCCGCCGGCAAGACTCGTCGTGATGTCATTGCCCTCGAAATCGGAGATATGCGTCACGCCACCCGACACGGAGGTGCTGAGCGAATACGCCTGTCCCTTGGCCACCAGCAATGCTCCGCTCGATGTCGTAATGGTCAGGTTGTTGCCGTCGGTCGTGATCTGATGAATACCGATCAGCTGCGACAGTTGCTGTACATCGTAGTTACGCTGATCTTCCAGCTGGCTTGCATCCTGGTTGTTCGGCGTCGTCTGCGAAATGCTCTGGTTCAGCTGCGCAATCGCCTGCGTCAGCGAGTTGACCTGGGTCACCACTGTTCCGCTCTGCTGGTCAAGCGCGCCCTGTTGCTGCGTCAGCTGTGAGGATGCACTTTGAAACGCACTCGCCAGTGTCGTCGCAGCGCTCAAAATGGACTGGCGCAGCGAATTGGACGAAGGAGTCGCCTGCAGCTGCGAAAGTGCGGAGAAAAAGCTGGAGATGCTCGTTCCGATATCAAGCGACGAAGATGAGGAAGCCGACGTCGCGGTGCTGAAGATGTTCTGCAGCTGGTCAAGAGCCGTCAGCCGTGCCCCCGTTCCCTGCTCCAGCTGCAACTGCTGTTGAATACGCTGTTCTAGTACCTGGTCACGCTGTGAGGCTGGCCCGGTCATGGTCACACCTTGTCCATAGCTGGTTCCATCGATCGTTACCGGATCATTTGCCTGCCACTGCGGCAATTCATTCGTGTAGCCCGGCGTATTCGCATTGGCCGTATTGTTCGCGATGATATTGAGAGCGGCCTGGTCCGCTTCCAGAGCTCCAGTTGCAATGTTGAAGGCTGTGTTCAGAGTTGCCATCGTGGTCTGCCTCGCCTGTCCGTGATGGGTTATGAATTACGACCACGACTGTGGCCGTAGCGAAAACTGTTTTCCTCACCCCGCAGCAGACGTATGTTTCGCTTTGTCTGCTCCAAAGCTTTCTCAAGAGCCGCTTTTTGCGTCAGCGCGCGGCTGAACTCTTCCGGAGATCCGGGCAGTTCTGCACCTTCGCAGTCAGCGAGCACTTTTGCCATGGAAGTCACATCTGCCTTGGCCAGTGCGCCGATGGTGCGATCCAGTAGACTTGTCACGGAAACCGGAGAAATGCTGCTAAAAGACATGAGCGGCCTGCTATCTCGTCATCATTTGCTGAACTAATTTGTCGGCGACATCGCCGGCGCTTACCTGGTAGGTGCCGTTTGCCAATGCCTGTTGCACGGCTGCGACTTTGTCCATGCGCACATCGGGCACTGCCATTGCCTGGTGCGCCAGGCTGGCCGCCGTGCTGACTTCCGTACGGTCCTGAGTAGAGCCCGTCGGCGCCGAATAACTCGCCTGCTGCTGGCGTTGTGTAGCCGGAACCGGAGAAGTCTCCGAAACACCCAGCGGCTCCGGCAAACCATGCAGACCATCGTTGACGTTCATCATTGCTCTCCTTACTTCCCTCTATCGGCAGGGTAAGGCCAAACTTAAGTAATTTTGCGATGCTATTTCTGAGAGATTTCTCAGAAGTGCGTAGCCGGCGTCTTCTCCCCCGCCTGCGAGCTCCCACCCGTTGCCTTGAAGTGGTCGAGAATCTTCCGGGCAATGCCGAAACCGCCGTGTTCGGAGATCGACTTGGCCATGGCTTCCGCGCCATAGCTCATCAGCGTTGCAGCGCTGCCGCTGGTATCGTCGTCCCCCTTGCTCTCTTCATCGGCAAAGAAGCTATCGTGTTGCAATGGCTTGAGAAACTCCTGCATGAGACTCGCCTCAAACTCATGCGCGGCGGACTCAAGCTTTGGGTTTGGCTGGACCGTGGCAGCTGCCACGGATGAAGCAAGATCCACACGACTCATAACACCTCCAGTTCTGCTTCCAACGCCCCGGCTTCCTTCATCGCCTGAAGGATCGAAATGATGTCCCTGGCCGTCGCTCCGATCTGCTGCAGGTTTTCGACCAGCGTATCGACCGTTGCCCCCTGTTTCAATTCGATACGGTTGGCCGGTTGTTCCTGCGCCTGCACCGTCGTCTGCGGCACCACCTGGGTCGTGCCCTGGCCGAGTGGGTTGGGCTGCGAGACCTGGTACTCCGTAATCACATTCACCGACAATCCGCCATGCAGAATCGAAACCGGCTGCAGACGAACGTCGCCGCCAATCACAACCGTCCCGGTGCGCTCGTTGACGACCACCTTCGCCCGCGGATAAGTTTCCACCTCCACGGCCTCGACCTGCGCCAGAAGGGCCGGAATATCATCCGCCGGTTGCACTTCGAGCGTGATGCGGCGGCTGTCGGCGGCATGCGCCACGGGGCGGGCCAGATCCTTATTGATTGCGGCCGCCATCAGTTCCGCAGTGCGGAAATCGGCGTCGTTCAGCAACAGCGAGAGCGACCGCATCTTTGTCAGATCGAGCGGCACCGCACGCTCAACCATCGCTCCATCCGGCACACGGCCGGTGGTGGGATGGTTGTACTGCTTCAGATTCCCGTTGCTGGCCACCGCATAGCCGCCCAGCACCAGTGGGCCCTGCGCTTCGGCGTAAATCTGTCCGTCCGGACCGTAAAGAGGAGTCAGCAACAACAAGCCTCCTTCCAGGCTGCGCGCATCGCCCGCGGAGGAAACCGTGATATCGAGCTTATTGCCGGGACGCGCAAACGCAGGGAGCGTCGCCGAAATAAAGACCGATGCCATATTTTGCGTGCGCATCGTAGAGAGCTGCGGTGACTGCTGGAGGTTGACGCCCATGCGCTCGAGTGTTGAAATCAGCGTCTGCAGAGGAAAAACAGTCTGCTGGCTATCCCCCGTGCCACGCAGACCTACCACGATTCCGTACCCGACCAGCTGGTTGTCACGAATGCCCTCGACGGTAGCTACGTCTTTCACGCGGGCGAGCTTGATCCGTGGTGTGCCGGACGGCACAGACGCGACAGCGACCGAGGCAAAAGCAACCATCGACGACAGAGCGAAAAGTCTAAAAAACCTCTCATATCGCATGAAACGGCACTCCTAAAAAACCAGTATCTTTTCAAGAAAACGGACCACGGGATTCTGACGATAGGTGTAATCGTTGATAATGCCTTTGCCCACGACCTCAAGCTCGAGGTCGGTAATAGCCGTCGAAAGCACCTGATTCTGCGCATTGATGTCATCTGGTCGCACCAGGCCGCGCAGCTTGATGAGCTGCGTCTGCTGATTGAAGGTTGCCTGCCGTACCGCCTGAATCACGAGCGTGCCGTTCGGCAGCGCATCGACCACTTCCCCGCCTACTGTCGTGCTCAGGCTTGAATTCGTCACGCTCTGCCCCTGCGCGTTCAGTCCAGAGGCGGAAGTCTGATTCAGCAGATTATTCAACGCATTTCCGGCGGAAAGCTTGCCGAAGAGCGCCGAAATCTGCGAGCTGGCATTCGAGGCGCGCGAATTCTTGACCGTGCCATCGGTCGACGCGGCGAGGCTTTCAGAAACCACGATCGCGATGGGGTCATGCAAGCGGGAGGCCTTCACATCTGCGGAAAGGCGCGTCAACCGTCCATCGGGAGTCCAGATGGCACCCGGCGTATGCGCTTCTGCCGCGCTCTCTGCTTCTACGCGTGAGATGTAGGCTGTGAGCGCTACATCCGGCGGGGTAGGCTTTGGCTCAGGCTTCTTGATCGCTGCGACGACTACGCCGCAGCCGAGATGGCAGACCAGCACTACGCGCAGATACCTGCGCACGCGATACCATGCACGCTTCATTGCGTCGCCCACCTCTTTGAATGGAATAGTTCTACCGATCCAGCGCCACGGACCCGCCCCTCAAGGACAGCTCCTTGCAGTCCGGTTCGCACATGGATGGTTTGTCCCGCTCCTCCGGCTTCAAGAGCGGTTCCAACAAGCTCGATATCCGTACTACTCGCCGTGCGCCACAGCCGTACTTTCGCACCTGCGGGCACCAGCGGCTTTACGATCGCTGCCGGCTGGCTGGCATGCACGCGCGACAATGTAGCCATCACTGCGTCGCTCTCCCACGGCACGGCCTTCACCGTCCACGGTCGATCAGGATGACCGCAGTCCACGACCACCGCCCATTTGCGATGCAGGATCGCATCGGTAATGTAATGGTCTACGGTGGAAGGTTTGGCGATCGAATGCTCGGCGATCTGATTGTCTGCGCCAGCGCCTCCGCTACCCGAGGGCTGGACCGTGTTGCAGGCTGCGGCATACAATGGCGCCGCAGCCTGCAACACGATCGAAGAAACAATGGCAATCACGATTCGCTTCATGGTTGCTACCGGGCCATGTTGTTGACTTGGCTGTACATGTCGTCCGCAGCGCGGATGACCTTCGAATTGCTCTCATAGGCGCGCTGCGCCAGCACCATCTGCACGAACTCGGTCACAACATCGACATTCGAGTTTTCCAGGTAGCCCTGCTGCAGCGTGCCCAGCCCCTGCGTACCTCCAGGCACGTCGAGCACCGGCTGACCGGAGGAAAGAGTCTCGCTGAAGAGATTCGCGCCCTGGCTTTCGAGGCCCTCAGGATTGGCGAAGGTCGCAAGCTGAATCTGTCCCAGCTGCGATGGATTCTGCTGACCAGGAAGCGTCGCATTGACCACGCCATATTGCGTGATCGTCACCGCGGTTGCATTGGGAGGAATCGTGATATTCGGAACCAGCGGATCGCCGTCCGTCGTCACCATGGTCCCCTGATTATTGAGATGGAAGCTTCCGGCGCGCGTGTATTCGATCGTGCCGTCGGGACGGGAGACCTGAAAGAATCCGTTTCCCTGAATCGCGAGATCGAGCGGGTTACCGGTATTGTTCAAGTCGCCCTGCGTCATAATGATTTCCGTCGCCGCCGATTTGGTTCCGAGACCCACCTGCAGGCCGGCGGAGACCGTCTGCTGGCTCTGCGCCGCGCCCGGTGTCACCAGGTTTTGATAGATCATGTCCTGAAACTGCAACTGCCGCTGGCGGAAGCCAGAGGTCGATGAGTTCGCCAGATTGTTCGCGATCGTGTCGAGATTGAGCTGCTGTGCGCTCATTCCACTTGCTGCCGTATACAAAGCCCGGATCATTCTTCTTCTCCTGATCTGAAAATGTTTGCCTTAAACCTTGGGAAGGTCTTCACTCGCAGTCTTATCGAAATCGTTATGGAACACCGTGAGCGCCTTCTGCATCATCTCTGCCTGGCGCTGCACAAGAATGAGCTGCAGCGTCCCCTGAATGACATCCTGATTGGAAGACTCGAGCGCCCCCTGGTGAATGGCTGCCGTCGTCAACGTGGGTTTCGTCCCCGCTGAAACGGTGTAGCGGTTCGTTCCTTCAGGAAGCAGAGCGGAGGCGGGAAAATCAAAGAGGGCAACTTTTCCAACCACGGCGTTGGCGACGGAAACAGCTCCGTCCATGCCGATGGTGACGTCTCCGGTGGGAATTTGAATGGGCTTGTTCAGCGCGTTCAGGACTGGCTCGCCGGCAGCCGTAATCAACGTGCCGTCCAATGCCCGCCGGAAAGAACCGTCGCGCGTGTAGCGAATGCCCTGCTTTGTCTGTATGGCAAAGAAACCGTCTCCCTCAATCGCAAGATCAAGTGAGTTACCGGTATGTGTCAGCGCACCTTGCCCCAGGTCCAGGCGGTTGCCGCCGAGCACCCCGAAATTGTTGACCATGCGATTGACCTGGGAATTGAGCGCGTCAGGGCCAACAATGGCATTTCGGAAGTATTCACGCTCGGCTCGGAAGCCGCTGGTATTGGCGTTTGCCAGGTTGCTGGCCGCCGAGTCGAGCGCTTCGGTACGCGCAAGTAATCCTGTAAAAGCTGCGTAGTAGCCGCTGTCCACCTTCGATCTCCTTTGCATGGATGAAGTGCAAGAGGGCGGCCAAAGAGGAGAAAGGAAGATTAGAAAAAACTATTGAATGGACTCGCAGATGATGCTGACGTTTAAGGTATGGCTCTCAAAGCGGTAGTTGCGATCGATACGAAATTCCTGTTGCTGCATGTGCAGCTGGTAATTCGTTCCCGTGACCACGGCAGGGGTCGAGAGCATGCATCCGCTTGATAGCACGCCATGCTTTCCCTTCCAGGCGCCGGCAACCATATTGCACACCTCTCCAATGGCATCTTTCACCATCGCATCCAGTTCGGCAGGGCGTATGCCTACCATGCACTCCGCCATCCGCAATGCGGTCTGCAGATCGCAGCGCAGGGTGCAGGCTCCGCTCATGGCGCCGGCAAGGCCGATCACCGCCGTAATGGTTTCCTTGCTGTCCGCGACACCCACTTCGATGGGCGTGCATGGCGCACCCATCATTAAACGGAAGACCTCATCCACTGCATCGTCGAGGTGCGCGGCATGCGCACTCTCCTGCAGGATTTCACGAGCCGGGGTTGCCATAGTTTTCTCCAAATGAATCGAACCAATAGAACAGAATTGAACTACGCCAGGTCCAACAGAGGCAAAACCCTGTCCTTGACCTGCTCCGCAGTAAAGGGCTTACGAATATAACCCTGCGCTCCGGCAACGATGGCTTCTTTCACATGCTCTTCGCTGCTTTCCGTGGTAATCATCACGACGGGAACATCAGGGGCCAGGTCCTGCGACCGCAACTGCCGCAGAAATTCGAGCCCATCCATCATGGGCATGTTGATGTCGGAAAGAATCAGCTGGACGCGCTCGCTTTTTAAAAGGTCAAGTGCTTCCACGCCGCTCGATGCTTCGTGCACCTTGCTCAAAGGCAGTCCCGCCTGGCGCAAGGCCCTTTCGACAATCTTTCGCATCACAGACGAATCGTCGACGATCAGGGCAGCAATTTCACTCATGAACATTCCTCGCTCCAATGCGCTTATCGGCAATTTTCCCTGCACCACTAGCCCGATCGATCTCCTCGATCTCAAGACCCCCGACCTGATGTCAGATCAATCAGCAGCAGCCAGCGCACACACCATATCTTCCAGGTCAGGAATGCCCGGCACAGCCTTGCTATCTTCTGCCAGCAAAGAATTGCGCCACAGACGCAGCCAGAAGTAGTCGTGAACGCGGACGATCTTCGCCTGAACGGGCTTGTTCTCTTCCATCATGCCGGTGAAGGCATGCACCAGCCCGCGCATATTCATGGCCTCGAGCAAACGCGTCTTGGGAAAAGACGCGCGGAGTATCTCTCCCTGCCGCCGGCGAAACTCCGATGCGGGCAGCACCCCGGCTTCGACCTTCAAGCCCAGCATACGTTCCACAGCCAGAACCAGGCAGCGGTCAACCCTCTCTTCAAACGCCACATACAGAAGATGCCGCCCGGCCAGCCGCAAGGGAATCACGTTCAGGCTGTCCATCAGCAGGCGCGGGAACATCGCGGCCATCGCTGCCGGATCATACGAGTCGGACGACAGCACAGGACAATTCCACTGCGCTCCGAGCGCTCGCGTGATCTGATCTTCTCCCACCGCTTTCTGTTTGATAAGCCACTCGCCCAACCGGCCAGAGCCAGCCTTCTTTTGCGCCTCCAACGCGCATTTGAGCTGCTCCTGTGTAATCCATCCCCGCGATAGCAGCACCAGCCCAAGCGGTACGCGATGCTTATGCACCACATTCTGCGCGCTTCTTTCGCTCATCTCACGCAGAACCGCAGTTTGCACCAGCTCCTGCATACAGGCCGCACTGCAGGCCCACATCCCTTCCAGAATCGGCGCCTGACGGCTACGCCACAATTTCATCCATCCACTTTTGCATTTTGCATTCCTGCAGTGCGGCAGAAATGTAGTTGCAGCGGCTGCTTGTGCGAAGGGCAGCAAATCGTGGCGCGGCACTGCATCGCCGTTCGCGATCGATCTCGCACCCAGTTCCTCGGACACTCGGCCGCCAAAAGGCCGTCTCATTAGAACAGGCATCGTATGCTCTCCAGAGATTTCTTCGGCTCAGCAACCTCGGTGACCCGCAGACCGAAGTTTCCGTTCACCAGTACGACCTCACCGCGGGCAACGATTTTATCCCCCACGATCAGATCCACAGGGTCAGAGACATGCCGCTCCAGTTGCACCACATCGCCCGGGCCGAGCTCCAACACCTCGCTCAGGGGCATCTCCTTCGAACCGAAGCGCAGAGAGGCTTCGAGTTCCACATCGAGCAGCAATTCCACTCCACGCGTCGGCAACGCTCCAGCCGTGCTGCGCTCTTGCGGCTTTGCCTCAGCTTCGAGCCGTGTCTGATCGGCAAATCCAACGCGAATCGATACCTCGCCAAAGCGAATCTCATAGGCTGAGAATGCAATACCGAGCGGGCGGGGAGCTTCGCGAATCGTCTGGATCGACGAAGTCGCTCCAGACTCCTTCCCGAATCGCTTCACTGCCTTTTCTGCAACCTGCCGGAGGATGCCCTGCCAAAGCAACGCATCTCGCTCGCGGTCGCTCTCATCCGAGGTCACCCGGGCCGCCACCAGTAAACGGGCAAGCGCCTCTGTTTCGACGGCGACCCAGAAGCTTCCTCGTAATCTTCCATCCAGTTCAATCTGGCAGCAGAAAGAATCTTTCGTCTCCAGTGGCTGGTCGACCGACACGAGCTTCACCGTCCCGGCCAACTCCTGGCTCAATCCAGCGGGCCCTTCCAACAACCATGCCTCAATCAGTGTTTTCATCGAGCCTCCACTTCCTCTTTCCGTTATGCATTTGTGGCTGCAGCCGTAGCAATCCGCAGCAGGTGGGCGCCACGCTGCTCTTCATGGCTTACCGGATATCCCTCGAAGAGAGGAACGCCTGCGATGCGCAACTCTGCCGGTCGAGATGCGACAATCGGCAACTTCAAGACCTTGCCCTCATAAAGATCTTCCAGCTCCCGTCCGGCGATGCTCACCGGAGGAAGCTGCAATGCCGCGCCCACCTTCACCATTCCAACCCGCTCCTGCATCCGCTGACGGTTTTCCGGCGAGTGCCTGTGCTGGCGACTCCAGTCTCCCACCAGGCGCCGCAGCACGGTATTCGAGACAACCGCGGGAAATGCAAGGTTCAACATGCCGCTCGCGCCGGGCATACGAACTTCAAAGCTGAGGCAAAGCGTCTTCTCCGCTACCGGCATCACGCGCGCGATCTGCGTATGCAGTTGCCTGCGCTCGAAGATGAAGCTCAATCCGACGGGCTGCCAGGCCGCGCTCAGTTCGCGGCAAATCGCTTCGGCGACACTCGTGAGAATGGATTCCTCAATATCGGTAAGCTCGCGCACTCGGTCCGACTTCCCTTCGCCGCCCAGCAGCAGATCGATCATCGGCGGAGCCAATGCAAGATCGAGCTGCAGCACAGACAAGGCCCGCAATGGCTCGAGACGTACCGAGCTCACATAGGCAAGATCCGGAATGCGCAGCATGAATTCGTTAAACGGCATCTGTTCGGCCGAAACGAGATTCACGTGGAAGCGGCTGCGCAGCCAGACGCCGAGATTATGCGTAAGGTTGCGCGCGAAGATATCGTTCAAAAGGCTGATGGCGCGTAACTGTTCGTTGCTGATCTGGCCGGCCCGCGAAAAGCTGTAGGGCTGCACCCGAGCACGCGTCTCCTTAGATGC
>Ga0206863_1017_pt1 | contig 62324 bp, 51 predicted proteins | sample Alteio_BWOrgCont_41_FD_152634 | JGI IMG/M metagenome (GOLD analysis project Ga0206863, IMG submission 152634) | Enriched cells from forest soil in Barre Woods Harvard Forest LTER site, Petersham, Massachusetts, United States -... | ecosystem: Environmental > Terrestrial > Soil > Temperate forest >...
ATTTGACCCCAGTACGCATATTTTTTTGAGGACTTACCGCGATGCCCCGATTTTCCTTTTCTTCGCTTCTCGTTTTGTGTGTCTTGCTGCCGTGCATGGGTCTCTCTGGCGCGGCTCAAGAATCGCCAAAGCCGCTGCTGGTCGGCTACTTTCCGCAATGGGGCATTTATAACGATCCTCCCTACTATGTGAAGGATCTGATCACGAGTGGCTCGGCTCCGCTGCTCGATCAGCTGAATTACGCGCAGGGCTTTATCGTGAATGCGCGCTGCGCGGTCGCCGATCCCAACGCGGATTTGAATTTGACGTATACGGCGGTCAACAGCGTGGACGGCTCAGCGGATAATCCGGCTTCGCCGTTGCGTGGCAGCTTCCATCAGCTGCGGGAGCTGAAGAAACTCTATCCACGGATGAAAATTCTGATTTCGCTGGAGGGGAAGGCTGCATCGTTCACCGAGGCCGCGCAGCCGGAGAATCGCGTGGCTTTTGTCTCCTCCTGCATCGACATGTTTGTGCGGGGACATTTTGCCGCTGGGGCGGACGCGCCGGGAATCTTCGACGGCTTCGATCTGGATTGGGAGTATCCGCAGCAGGAAGATGCGCCGAATTATCTGGCGCTGCTCCAGGAATTCAGAAAGCAGCTGGACGCTGCGCGTCCGGGGCTGAAGCTGACGATTGCCGCGGGCCCGAGCCCGCGCATGTATCACAGCGTGGATTTTTCAGCAGTCGCGAAGGTGGTCGATCTGGTTGGGCTGATGAACTATGACTACAGCGGCCCATGGCACAAGGAGACGGGCTTTCACGCTCCTTTGTACAGCGACCACAGCGGCAGCGCGGACGGCACGATCAAACAATATGAAGAAGACGGTGTGCCTGCGGAGAAACTGCTGCTGGGCGTGCCCTTCTATGGATATTCGTGGAAGTCCGTGGGTGCGGAAAACCACGGCCTCTTTCAGCCGGGCGAGGCGGTCCACGAGGACCGTCCCTATCGCTATATTCAGACGCTGATCGGCGCGTCCAAGGTATACCGGGACGAGACGGCACAGGCGCCCTGGTTGTATGACGGCGACACGTTCTGGACGTATGAGGATCCGGTATCGGCGCGGTTCAAGAGCGCGTATGCGGCGCAGCACCATTTAGGTGGTGTGATGGTCTGGGAGCTGGGCGAGGATTCGAGCGATGGGCAGCTGTTGAAGGCGGTGAATGCGGGTTTGCGCACGCCTCCGGCGCAGCCGCAGATTGCTGGAGAATCTTCGATCAGTTCGAGTGCTACGGGGACGGCTAAGGAGTAAGCGAGACACGGGTGAGAGCTTTGCTTTCCCACCCTTTCGCAAACTGCGCGAAAGGATGGGGCACCCGTTTTCATGCTAACTGATGCGAAAAGCAGATCCTTCGCTGCGCTCAGGATGACAAATTTAAGTAGAAGCAAAGGCCCGGCGTTTATGACCGGGCCTTTGTTGTTTACCAGTGGAAGCCGTGCTCGCAACCTGCTCCGTCTTTGACTCCGGTGAGTACATTGTTTGCAGCCGTGAGTGTGCGGCTGAAGCAATTGCCCAACGTGTCGTGGTAGACGTAGGTTTGCTTGCTGCTCTGTCCGCTGTTGGGGCCGAGCGAGAAGCCAGTGGGGGAGGCAACGAACGTTGCTGTGTCGCCTGAGCTTACTTCGTTGCTTACACTTGAGCGGAAAATGGGGAACCCTTCGAGCGTATCGGTCTCATTGCGCTGAAAGTTCTGATCGACGGTCGAGACCTCGCCAATATCGCCATTGCTTTCGACCGTTTCAAGATAGTTGATGTTGAAGGGATACGAGACGTCGTTCTCTTTCGTAGTAAAGAGGAACCCGTCTTGCGTCGTTGTCTTTTGGTTGACCGTAGAGGTCTGGACGACACCCTGGCCGAACGTGGTTGCGCTGGAAGTGACGGTCTGCACGTTGCTGAAGTTCACATTCCCGTCAACTTTCGTGTTCACCCGTCCGTGCGAAGTGTTTACAAAACCCGCGATGGTAAAGTTTTGCTTGCTGGTTACGGTCGCGGTGCCTCCACCGTTGCCGTGCGCATCGAACGCGACATTGCTCACGACGGTCGGGTCAGGATCCGTCAGTGTGTCCTCTGTCAACGCTCCGGTTACCTGACTGGTTCCGTGGTCCTGATATACCAGAAGCGTTGCAAGGGTGCTGAAGAAGTTGAAGGCGTTAAAGACAGTTACCCCGACCGTGTGCTGCTGGCCATTGCTTAGAACCCCGGCGAAGGGCGTCAGGTCCACGCGATAGGGAAGAAAATTCAGGGTCTGCACTCCAGGAATCGGGATCCAAAGTCCGGGATCCACGCCGCCTGTATAAATCCAGGGGAAGATCGGCGCCACGCCCGCAGGTTTGCCGTCAATGCTGACGTTTACCTGACGGAAATCTGTGTTGCCGCAGACGCCTACGTCGCCTGCAACGCTGCTGGGCAGGCACAGGAACCATTGCTCCTCACTGCTCTGGCTCTCCGCGAGCACGTCGATATATGCGCTCTCGATATTTTTCGGGAGAGTGAAGGTTTGAGTGAGTTCGGGAGTTGTGCTGTTGAGGCCAGCGGCGCCGTTCCCGTTGTCCGGCAAAGGCAATACCAGGTCGGCCGTTCTGGGCGCTGGATTGACGAAATCGGCTTGAAAGAACTCGAGCTTGAAGGTGCCGAAGATGGTCGAGGTGAGCCCGTCGGCGCCTACGATGTTACCGAGGCTGGCGAAGCCGGTTTGCGGTGTCTTGAAGAGCGAGGAGTAGTCGGTCAGGTCGCGTTCTACGTGCCAGGTGTCAGTCTGGTTTTGCAGGGGTTCGGCTGTCGTGCCGAAGTAAATGTTCACATTTCCAAAGAAAACCAAACCGGTGCGGTCAAACTGGACGCCTGGCTGAATGGAGAAGTCTCCGGTAAAGATGACCTTGGACCAGGGGCCGGGGCAGTCGGCTGGCGGAGTGAAATTGAAGGTTTTGTTGTTGAAGTCGGCGAATGCCTGATTGGTGAGCAGCGTTACTTCGCAATGCTTCGTATGTGGGCGCGGTACCGGCGGGTCGGCCGTCGCTTCAAGAGACGAACCAACAGTGAATTGGCTGGATGAGGTTGTGGAGTTTGAAGATTGGGCAAACGATTGAGTTGGACCGGTACAACATATGGCCAACACGGCGGCGCTGAAGGCGATGGTTCTGCAGCGCGCTGACGGGGGATACGAGCGCATGGTCTGGTCTCCTTAAATAGAACGAACCGCAAGTGCAGGAGAGCATACCACCGCGACTAGAGAGCTTTCTTCACCCTTGTCCGGAAAATGTTTGCCACAGTAGAAAGAGATTGAGCGCGATGATAATGGCGACCGCCAGCCAGCCGAGAATCTGGATCGGTTTGCTGTTCGTAAATTTGCCCATAACCTTCTGGCTGCCGGTAAGGAGAAGCAGCGGCACGAGCGCAAAGGGCAAAGTAAAGCTGAGGACGACTTGCGAAAGGATGAGAATTTTCAGCGGATCGAGACCGGAGGCGATGACCAGGATCGCGGGAATGAGCGTTAGCAGCCGCCGCAGGAAGATGCTGAACTTCACTTCGAGAAAGCCTTCGAGAATGACCTGTCCAGCCATGGTTCCGACGGTTGACGACGACAATCCGGAGCAGAGAAGCGCAATTGCGAAGACCGTTGCCGATACGGATCCAAGCAGAGGCCCCAGAGTGTGGTGGGCTTCTTCAATGGACATGCCGTTTTGCCATTGCCGTCCGGCAAAGGCGGCGGCGGCAACGATGACCATTGCGGAATTGACCAGCCATGCGGCATTCATGGCGGCGAAGACGTCGATCGTCTCAAAGCGAAGGTGGCGCAATCTAGCCCGGTATTGGCGGTAAGGCGTTTCGGCAATTTCACTCTGCACGCGCGGCTGCACCAGGGCCGAATGCAGGTAAATGACATGCGGCATGACCGTCGCGCCCAGCATGCCGACGGCGATGTAGATGCTTTTGCTGTCGATGGTGGGGATGAGGGTATGGACGGCGATGGCGTGCCAATCCGGATGGATGAAGAACATTTCTATCGCGTAGCAAAGGCCGATGATGCAGACGAAACTCATGATGGCGAGTTCGAGTTTGCGAAAGCCCCACAGCTCCATCGCGAGAATGGCAAAGACACAGATTGCGGAAGCCACGGCCGCTGCTAACAGGATTTCGGTCTTGCTCCAGCCGTAGCCTGTGAGCCAGCCGCCGACAAGCAGATAAAAGCCCAAAGCTGCGCCGAGGAATTCAGCCATATCGGTTGCCAAGGCGGAGATTTCCGCAGCGACCCACAAGCCAATGGTCACTGGACGCGAAAACTGATCGCGGCAGTTCTGCGGCAGGGTTCTGGCGGTGGCGATGCCGAGTTTGGCCGCCAGATACTGAATGAGAATTGCCATGGCATTCGACCACAGCAACACCCACAGCAGGCGATAACCGAAGCGCGCGCCGCCATCGAAATTAGTGGCGAAGTTGCCTGGATCGATATAAGCGATGCTGGCGACAAAGGCCGGTCCGAAGTAGTACCACAGCTGGGATGACCGCATGCGCGGCAGCTTTTGCCGGGTTGCGCCTACTTCGGGTTGTGCGGTTGGGAGGGACATGCGCTCGATCTTTGTCGAGTATAGGGTGAATTGATCGAAGAAGTAAACTATAGTTAACTTAATTTCATTAATAATTATTCAGAGATTGGCGCCGGGCTTGGCGAGTCCCCGGCAGTGCTGTAGCCTTTGGTTAGAAAAAGGGGAGTCATTCAGCAGACATGAAAGTACTTGTCATCGGCTCTGGGGGCCGGGAGCACGCTCTCGCATGGGCAATTCGGAAGTCGCCGCGCGTGAGCGAGGTGGTGTGCGCGCCGGGCAATGGCGGCATGGCGCAGGTTGCGCGGCTGGTAAACGCAAATCAGAAGGACGTGAACGATCTTCTGCGCGTGGTGGTGGCCGAAAGCCCGGATTTAACGGTTGTAGGCCCTGAAGTCCCGCTCGCCCTCGGCCTGGTCGATGAGATGCGGCGGCGCAGTCTTGCCGTCTTTGGTCCGACGCGGGCAGCGGCGATGCTCGAAACAAGCAAAGCCTTTGCCAAGCGGTTCATGCAGCGGCACAAGATTCCGACGGCGAATTACGCTGTGTGCTCGACGCAGGAAGAAGCTCTTACTACGCTCGACCTCTTTCATCTTCCGGTGGTGATCAAGGCCGATGGCCTGGCTGCGGGCAAGGGCGTGCTGATCTGCAATACAAAAAAAGAGGCGCAAGACGGCATTACCGGACTTTTTAACGGCAAGCTGCTGGGGACGGTCGAAACCAGCGTCGTGATCGAGGAATTTCTTAAGGGCGAGGAGATTTCCTTTCTCGTGCTGAGCGACGGAAAGCATGCGTTGCCGCTGGTTCCGGCGCAGGACCACAAGCGCATCGGCGAAGGCGACACCGGGCCGAACACCGGCGGCATGGGCGTGTATTCGACCGATACGATGCTCGATCCGAAGATGCGTGATTGGATCATGCACCACATTGTGCAGCCGACGATTGACGGCATGGCGGCGGAAGACACTCCATTTGTTGGCGTGCTGTACTGCGGGCTGATGATGACAGCGCGCGGTCCGATGGTGCTTGAATACAACGCGCGCTTCGGCGATCCGGAGACGCAGGCAATTCTGGTGCGCCTTGAGTCCGATCTATTGGATGGTTTGGAAGCCTGCGTGGAGGGACGCTTGAGCGAGTCGGCGTTTCACTGGCGTCCGGGAGCTTCGGCCTGCGTGGTCGCAGCGTCGCAGGGCTATCCGGGCAGCTATACGACGGGCCAGGTGATTACCGGTCTTGATGAGGCGGCGAAGATTGGCGGCGTTGAAGTTTTTCATGCTGGAACGACGCTGCTCGACGGCAACTACCTGACGAGTGGTGGACGCGTGCTGGCGGTTACAGCCGCGGCGGATTCGCTTGAGAATGCGCTCGGTCTCGCGTATGAGGGGATCGGCAAAATCCACTTTGACGGAATGTACTACCGGCGCGATATCGGGCACCGCGCGCTGAAGGTGAAGGCTTCTTCATGATCATCAAGGACGATCTTGTCGTCGATGTCGCCACTGCCACCGGGCCGATGCGCACGTATTTTTTTCATCCTGCAGCAGAGGGCCGCTATCCCGGAGTGATTCTGTATTCCGAGATTTTTCAGCTTACCGGTCCGATTCGGAGGTTGGCGTCCTTCTTTGCGGGGCATGGATATGTGGTGGCTGTTCCCGAGGTCTACCACGAGCTCGAAGCCGCGGGCACGGTGCTGGCTTACGATCAGGCGGGCGCAGACAAGGGCAATGAAGACAAATACGCAAAGGAGCTGGCTTCCTACGACGCCGATGCGCGGGCGCTGATTGACTACCTGCCGACGATGGAGCAGTGTAACGGGCGGCTGGGCGTGATTGGGATCTGTCTCGGAGGACACCTTGCTTTTCGTGCGGCGATGAATCCTGAGATCCGCGCCGCTGCCTGCTTCTACGCAACCGACGTTCACTGCGGAACGCTAGGCAAAGGGAAGAGCGATGATTCTCTGGCGCGCGCCTCGGAGATCAAAGGTGCGTTGCTGCACATCTGGGGACGGCAGGACCCGCATGTTCCGCTCGAGGGCCGCATGAAGATCAAGGCGCGGCTCGATGAGGTGGGCACGGACTACCAGTGGTTTGAGGTGAATGGAGCGCACGCCTTCATGCGCGATGAGGGCTATCGCTACGATCCCGATCTGGAATATCAATGCAAAGGGCTGGTGTTGGCGCTGCTGCACCGGCGGCTGGCGTTAGGCAGTTAAATATCCTTCAATACACGAGGCGCAAAGTATGCAGCCTGATCCTGTCTACATCTTTTATATGGGCGCTACGCCCGAGAAGGTCTGGGAAGCGATTACCGGGGCTGAGGGCGTACGCAAGATGTTCTTTGGCGCGCGGCTGGAGACGAGCTTCGAAGCTGGCAGCAGTTACCGCTATGTCGGCGACGATGGCCAAGGCGGAGAAATCGTCTATCTGGCAGGCATGATTCTCGAATGCGAACCACCACGGATTCTGCGCACCACGTATAGTCCAGGGGGCGAGAGCTTTGTATCGGAACTGGTCTATGAGTTGGAACCGGTCGCTGCCTGCACGAAGTTGACGGTGAAACATATCGGGCTGAACGATGATGACCCGACGCGCCAGCACTCGGTGGAGGGAACCTGGAAACTGCTTTCGCGGTTGAAGTCGATGATCGAAACGGGTGAGCCTCTGAATCTGCGGGGATAGCGTAATCCCATCCTTCCCCTTCGCGCTGCTCAGGGTCAGGATGGGACACCAATTTTCTAACTATCCAGCTTCTTCGTCACCAATTCATTCAATAATGCGGGATTTGCCTGCCCCTTCGAGAGCTTCATGACCTGGCCCACGAAGAAGGCTGCGACCGTCTTTTTGCCGCCGCGGTACTGCTCGACCTGCTTGGGATTGGCGGCGATGATCTCGTCGATCATCGTTTCAATCGCTGCTGGGTCGGTGATCTGCTGCGGCTTCTCGCGTTCGTAGACGACTCCGAAGTCTTCGCCGTTTTCAAATGCTGTGTCGAAGAGCTGCTTGAGCTGCTTGCTCGACAGTTTGCCCTCTTCGGCGAGATCGGCGGCCAGCGCGATGCCCTTCATGGTGATCGGCGACTGTTCGAGCTCGAGGCCTTTGAGCTTGAGGCGGCTGGTCAGTTCGCCCTGGACGAGGTTGGCCACGCGCTTGGGGCTTTTGGCTGCTTTGGCGGCTGTTTCAAATTGATCGGCAAAGGCCTGCGTTGCGGTGAGCGTCTGCGCGTCCTGCTCGGAGATTTCGTATTCGGCGACCATGCGGGCGCGGCGCGCTTCCGGCAGCTCGGGCATCTGTTTTGCGATCTCCGCCCTGCGCGCAGCGGTGACGATGAGCGGCGGAAGATCGGGCTCGGGGAAATAGCGGTAGTCGTGGGCCTGCTCTTTCGAGCGCATGGAATACGTACGGCCTTCGCTTGCGTTCCACAGGCGCGTCTCCTGCACGACGCGGCCGCCACCTTCGATGACTTCTATCTGGCGCTCGATCTCGTATTCGAGCGCGGCGCGGATGAAGCGGAAGCTGTTGACGTTTTTCACTTCAGCTTTCGTCCCGAATTTTTCCTGGCCGCGCGGACGCACACTCACGTTGGCGTCGCAGCGCAGCGAGCCTTCTTCCATGTTGCAGTCGCTGACGGCGGTGTAAAGCAGGATTTCTTTCAGCCGCGTGAGGTATTCGTAAGCTTCGTCGGGCGTGCGGATGTCGGGCTCGCTGACGATTTCGATAAGCGGCGTGCCGCAGCGGTTCAGATCGACGTAGGTGCGCGTTGCAGAGTCAGAGAAGCCGTCATGGATGCTCTTGCCTGCGTCTTCTTCCATGTGCAGGCGCGTGATGCCGATTCGCTTTATGCCGTTTGGCGTCGGCACTTCAATCCAGCCATGCTCGGCGAGCGGCTTGTCGAACTGCGAAATCTGGTAGCCCTTGGGCAGGTCGGGATAGAAGTAGTTTTTGCGGGCAAAGATCGACCGCTCATTGACCCGGCAGTTGAGCGCGAGCGCGGCCAGTGTGGCGAACTCGACCGCACGTTCATTTAAAACAGGAAGCGCACCGGGCAAGCCGAGACACACCGGGCAGACGTGCGTATTCGGAGGCGCACCGAACTGGTTGGAGCAGCCGCAAAACGCCTTGGTGTTGGTCAGTAGCTGCACATGGACTTCAAGTCCGATAACCGGTTCGTACTTCGCCAGAACGTCTGGCGACACGCTCGCTGTCGTAGCCATAGATAGGTTGATTTTAGCAGCGGAGGATGTCAACGGGCTGTAGATACCGGAGGCAAGACCGCTGATAGACTAAGAACAGCATGATCCTGCCGTTTGTCCGCGAATTATTGGCGGATCTTGAGCATTCCCCTTCTTTTGAACAGGCACGGAGGCACCTTGCTCTTGCCCGTGGGCGCCGTCGTGTCTCTGGACTTACCTCGACCGCTCGCGCTCTATATTTGCCGCTCTTTGCGCGCGCTGCGAATGTTCCGGTTGTCATTGTTGTTGCTGATAACAAGGCTGCCGATGCGCTGCAGATTTCGCTGCGGGCAGGATGCGAGCTGACGGGCGCGATCGTTCCCGAACGTGTTTTGAAGCTGCCCGCGCACGATGTGCTTCCTTTTGAAAACCTTTCCCCGCACCCAGAGGTGCAGGAGCAACGCGCCTCAACGCTATGGAAGTTGGCGACCGGCGCGGCTTCGATCGTGATTGCTCCGGTGGAAGCGGCGGCGATGAAATTTTTTCCCGCAGACTATTACGCCGACCTGGCGCGTACGCTGCGGCGCGGGGAAGAGATCGATGTCGATGGGCTGATTTCGCACCTCACGAGCGTTGGCTATACCGAGATCGATATCGTCGAGATGCCGGGGCAGTTTACGCGGCGCGGCGGCATTCTCGATGTGTATTCGCCGGAAGCGGACCGTCCAGTGCGCGTCGAATTTTTCGGCGACGAGATCGATTCGATGCGCAAGTTCGATCCCGAATCGCAGCGGTCATCCACTCCGCTGGACGAAGCGGTACTGCTGCCGCTCACGGAGACGCCGATCACCGAGCGCCTGCTGGCGGCGGTGCATACGCGGCTGAGCGGAGCGCGGGTTGCATCGGCGGACGATCCGGATCTGGTGGCAGAGGCAGTCGCGTCAGGTGGAGTGAGTGTCTTTCCGGGTTGGGAATTTTTTGCCACAGTTGCCGGGGGCGATAAGACGCTGCTCGATCTCTTTTCGCGTTGCGCACTTTTTACCGAAGAACCGGCGATGGTCAAGAACCAGGTCGATCGCTGGTGGAATAAAGTTGAGCAGCGGCACGACCGCAGCGGCATTGGCTCGCTGATTGAGCCGCACGACATTTATATGCGGCCAGAGCTGCTGCTGGCATTGCTTACCTCGCATCCCGGCCTCGATATTGACCAGCTCGGCGCGGTCGATGTGCTGGATGAAGATGAAACGTTGGGCGAGATTGAATTTGCGTCCCGGCCAACGCTTCGCTTTCATGGCTCGATTCCGGCCTTTATCGAGCAGATACGCACGTTGATGCAGCAGGAGACGCGCATGCTGCTCGCCGCTCCGAATCAAGGTGAAGTGGAGCGGCTGGCCAACCTGCTGCGCGAGTATGAGATGCCGTACCGGCTGGGCAGCCGCATTCAGCACGCCGGCAGCGAGACGATCTATGACGAGTCGAGCTATCTGGCGGGCGATTTGCGCACGCCGATTCTGGTGCGCAGCCAATTGTCGAACGGCGTCAGCCTGCCGGAAGCGAACCTTGTCGTCTTTGGAGCGAATGATTTTTCTGACGAAGCCGATGTCATGGCTCGTCCGGCTCCGAAGAAGTCAAAGACCGCGGCCTTTGTTTCGGATTTTCGCGATCTTACGATCGGCGATTATGTTGTTCACGTCGAGCATGGCATTGCGCGCTACGTCGGGCTGAAGGAGATTGCGCAGGACGGCGTCAATATTGAATTCATGATTCTGGAGTTTGCGGAGCAGGCGCGTTTGTATGTGCCGCTGACGCGACTCGATCTGATTCAGAAATACCGCTCCACGGATGCCGGGCCTGCTCCGATACTGAACAGGCTTGGCTCGCAGCAATGGGCCAAGACAAAGGCGCGCGTGAAGAAGGCCATGCAGGACATGGCCGATGAGCTGCTGAAGCTCTACGCGCAGCGCAAGGCCGCGCAGGGAAATGCATTCTCTCCGGATAATGAATTTCAGCATGAGTTCGAAGACGCATTCGACTACAACGAGACCGACGATCAGCTGAACGCGATCAACGATATCAAGCGCGACATGGAATCGCACATGCCGATGGACCGCCTGCTATGCGGTGATGTCGGTTATGGCAAGACGGAAGTCGCGATGCGCGCCGCGTTCAAGGCGGTGCAGGACGGCAAGCAGGTGGCCGTGCTTACGCCGACGACCGTTCTCAGCTTCCAGCACTTCGAGACCTTCAAAAAGCGCTTTAAGCTTTTTCCCATCACCGTAGAAATGATCTCGCGCTTTCGTACGCCGAAGGAGCAGAAACTGATTCTGGAAAAAGTTGACCTGGGTCAGGTGGATATTCTCATCGGCACGCATCGCCTGCTCTCGAAAGACATCAAGTTCCATGATCTCGGCCTGCTGGTTGTGGATGAAGAGCAGCGCTTCGGCGTGCGCCACAAAGAGCGGTTGAAGCAGATGCGCCAGTCGATTGATGTGCTGGCCATGTCAGCGACACCGATTCCACGAACGCTGCACATGTCACTAGTGGGTCTGCGCGACATGAGCGTGATCGAGACGCCGCCGAAAGACCGCATGGCGATTCAGACGGTGGTGGCGAAGTTCGACGAGAAGCTGATTCGCTCTGCGGTTGAAGTGGAGTTGGAGCGCGGCGGCCAGATCTATTTTGTCCACAATCGCGTGGAGACGATCTACGAGATCGCAGCCAAGATTCAGGAACTGGTGCCGGCGGCGCGCATCACGGTCGGTCATGGGCAGATGGGTGAAAGCGAGCTTGAGAAGGTGATGCTCTCGTTCATGCACCATGAGCACGATGTGCTGGTGGCGACCACGATCATCGAGAACGGGTTGGATATTCCGCTGGCCAATACGATCATCATCAATCGCGCTGACCGGCACGGGTTGTCGGAGTTGTATCAGCTGCGCGGACGAGTTGGGCGCTCGAATCGCCGCGCGTATTCGTATCTGCTGATCCCGCCGGAGCAGGAGCTGACGGAGGTTGCGCGTCGACGGCTGGCAGCGTTGAAGGAGTTCTCCGATCTTGGCGCAGGCTTTAAAATTGCGGCGCTCGATCTGGAATTGCGTGGTGCGGGCAACATGCTGGGCGGTGAACAGAGCGGACACATCGAGGCCGTGGGCTTTGAGATGTATACCGGCATGCTGGAAGAAGCCGTCGCCAAGCTGAAGGGCGAGGAGCGCGTCGAGGTGCCGGTGACGCAACTGAATCTCGGCATTAGCCTGCGTATCGATGAGACGTATATCGAGGAAGAAAACCAACGGCTGCGTATCTACAAGCGCATTGCCGGGGCGCAGACCGAAGGCGCGGTTGCCGATGTACAGGCGGAGCTCGAGGACCGCTACGGCCCGGTGCCGGAAGGCGTAAAACTACTTCTTGAAGCGGCATTGCTGCGCGCCGAATGCGAGCGGGTAGGCGTGGCGCAGGTCGATCGTAAGCGCGATCAATTGCATATCCGGTTTATAGAGCATGCCGGCATCGATCCCGGACGCCTGATGAAACTGGTTGCCAGAAATGCCAAACGTGGTGCACAGTTTACTCCGCAGGGCGTGTTGCGCTATCCGCTTTCGCAGACCAAGCCGGATGAAGTGCTGATGGAAATTCGACTGCTGCTGGATGAGTTGACAGTAGAGCAGACAGCAGCAAAATAAGATCAGGTATTGTTACAAGTTGAAACGAGGCCGCTTTGAGAAAGAAACAAATTCCTCTTCTCCTTGCTTTTGGAGGCATGATGACGGCAACCCTTGCCGGGCACGCGCAGAAACTGGACGCCAATGCCAACTTCCGCGCTCTAGCCGATCAGTATTTTGAGCAGTCGACATTTACATATAATCCGACACAAGGTACAAGTGCCGGGCTGCATCAATATGATTCGAAGCTCGAAAACTACAGCCATGCGACAGTCGATGCGCAGATCACAACGCTGCTCGACTTCGAGAAGAAGTTTGACGATCAGCCGGCCTTTCAGATGGATCAGTCGACGCAGGCCGATCGCCAGATGGTGCTCAATGACATTCACAGCAAGCTGCTGACGCTGCAAACGATCAAGCCATGGGAGAAGAATCCGGATACGTATTCGAGCGGCATCACCAACAGCGCGTTCGTTCTGATGGAGCGCAAGTTTGCGCCGCCCGATGAGCGGCTGCGCTCGCTGATTGCGCGCGAAAAGCAGATGCCTGCGGTGTTTGCGGCGGCACGGCAGAACCTGAAGAATCCGCCGCATATCTATACGGAAATTGCGCTGGAGCAGCTGCCGGGCATCATCAGCTTCTTCCAAAGCGATGTGCCCGAGGCCTTCAAGGACGCGACCGATCCTGCAACGAAGGCCGAATTCAAGAAGACCAATGCACAGGTGATCGCTGCTCTTCAAAGTTATGAAGGGTGGTTGAAACAGGACCTGCTGCCGCGCTCAAATGGCGATTTCCGCCTGGGCGCCGACACCTTCTCAAAGAAGCTTGAATATGACGAGATGGTGGACACGTCTCTCTCGAAGCTGCTTGAGATTGCATACGCAGATATGCATAAGAATCAGGCGGAGTTCGCGCGCGTTGCCAAAGAAGTCGATGCGTCGAAGACGCCGCAGGATGAGCTGGCCGAGTTGGCGACGATTCATCCCGCCCCGGATCAGCTTTTGCAGACCTTCCGCGACACCTTCAACGGGCTGATCTCATTCATCAACATGAACCACATCATTACGATTCCGTCCGAGGTGCGGCCGGTGCTCGAGGAGACGCCGCCGTTCATGCGCGCCACTACACAGGCCTCGATGGACCCGCCCGGGCCGTTTGAAACGCATTCCACTACGGCTTACTTTAACGTCACGCTTCCGGAAAAGGACTGGACGCCGGAGCACATTGCCGAGCATATGGCTGCCTTCAATGTCGGCACGGTCATCAGCACTTCTGTGCATGAGGCGTATCCGGGACACTATGTGCAATTTCTCTGGACGAATCACACGAACCTGAGCAAAGTGCGCAAGCTGATCGGTGCGAATACGAACATCGAAGGATGGGCGCATTATTGCGAACAGATGATGCTCGATGCAGGATATGGGCAGCCAGGCGCGGGCGCGAAGGACCAGCGGGAGGCGCACCTGATTCGCCTGGGGCAGTTGCAGGATGCGCTGCTGCGTGATGCGCGTTTCGTTGTCGGCATCAAAATGCATACCGGAGAAATGACCTTCGACCAGGCAGTGGATTTCTTTGTGAAGGAAGGCTATCAATCGCGGTCTGTGGGCACGGTAGAAACAAAGCGCGGCACCTCCGATCCAACCTATCTTTACTACACGCTGGGCAAGCTGGAGATCATGAAGCTGCGCGCCGATCTTGAAAAGAAAGAAGGCGACAGCTTCTCACTGCAAAGATTTCATGACGACTTCATGCGGCAGGGTGGAGCGCCCATTAAGATTGTTCGGCAGGCGCTGCTAGGGGATGACTCTCCGACACTCTGATGCGTGAATCTGCATCCTAGTTTTTTGGAGGATGTTGCTCGCGGGCATCCTCTGTCATACGAAACCAGCTGTAAACATTCTGATCAAAGAAAGAGAAACCAGGACATTGATGAACAAGAAGGTGCGCAAAGCAGTATTCCCCGCTGCGGGTCTCGGGACCCGTTTCCTGCCGGCCACCAAAGCCATTCCCAAAGAGATGCTGGCGCTGGTCGATAAGCCCATCATCCAGTATGGAGTGGAAGAAGCGCTCGCCTCTGGCATCGAGCAGATCATTATCGTTACCGGTCGCGGAAAAACGTCGATCGAAGATCATTTTGATGTGAGCTTCGAGCTCGAGGCGAATCTGGAGCGGCGCGGCAAGAAGGAACTGCTTGCTGTCGCCCGCAATGTTTCGAATATGGTCGAGCTTGCTTACGTGCGCCAGAAAGAGGCTCGCGGGCTTGGGCATGCTGTCTTGATGGCGCGCGATCTGGTGGGCGATGAGCCGTTCGCTGTCATCCTGCCCGACGATGTGATCGATGCGCCGACGCCATGCCTGAAGCAGATGATGGATGTGTATGACCAGTTGCAAGGCTCGGTGCTTGCCACGCAGATTGTGGAAGGGCCAGCCATCTCGGCTTACGGCGTGTTGGATGGGAGCCCGGTGGCGAAAAATCCGCGCGTCATGGATGTGAAAGGCATGGTGGAAAAGCCAAAGCCTGCAGAGGCACCATCGAAGAGCGCGATTATCGGCCGCTACATTCTCACGCCAAAGATTTTTGAGCTGCTGGAAAAGACTCCACTGGGCGTCGGTGGAGAACTGCAGCTCACCGACGGTATCAAGGCGTTGCTCGAAACTGAGAAGGTGTACGGTTACACCTTCGATGGGATTCGTCACGATGCCGGTGACAAATTCGGAATGCTGAAGGCAACCGTTGATTTCGCGCTGAAGCGTGAGGATCTCGGGGCCCAATTTCGCGAATACTTGAAGTCGCTCAGTCTATAGCTACAACATGTCGTCATTCTGAGCGCGAAAGCCGCGCGAAGAATCCATACGGTGCAGGCCGAGCAACAAGCTCTCCTGATTTCGATCGAAAATATCCGGATTTCGCGGCTACACGGATATCCGATGGATTCTTCGCTCCGCTCAGAATGACGGCTCTATCAGAGCTCATAACTACTTCCACTTGATGCTGCAGCCGAGGCTTGGCTTTTGGATTGGGTAAATGGGCGCACCTGTCAGCAGGGCGTCCATGGCACTTCGTAAATCCTTCCCAGTTACAGGAATCCCGCCTCCGGGCCGGCTGTCGTCGAACTGTCCGCGATAGACCAGCGTGAGGTCGTGATTGAACAGGAAGAAATCTGGTGTACAGGCGGCATCGTAGGCGCGTGCCACTTCCTGTGTTTCGTCGTAGAGATACGGAAATGCAAAGCCCACTTCGCGCGCCTGCTCCGCGAGACTTTCCGGAGCATCATCCGGATAATTGACAGCGTCATTGCAGCTGATGGCGACCATCCCGATGCCTTTACCGTCATAGTCGCGACCGAGTTGCGCCAGCCCTTTTTCCAGATGCTTTACGAAGGGGCAGTGACGGCAGATAAACATCACAAGCAATCCCTTTGAGCCCGCTGCCGATTGCGAATCTACGCTCTTGCCGCTGACGACATCGGGCAGAGAAAATTCTGGGGCTGACGTTCCCAGAGCGAGCATTGCTGATTCGGTTCTAGCCATCGCGGTGTCTCCTTCAGAAAAGCAACGAGTTTTGTTTGCGCGGCAGCGGCAAGCCGAAGTGCTCGTAGGCCAGCCGCGTGGCTACGCGTCCGCGCGGTGTCCGGTCGAGGAAGCCGATCTGGATCAGAAATGGCTCGTAGACTTCTTCGAGCGCATCTTCTTCTTCGGCCAGCGTCGCGGCCAGCGTGTTCAAACCGACGGGACCGCCATCATATTTTTCGATGATCGTCATCAGCAGTCGGCGGTCGAGTTCGTCGAAGCCATGTGCGTCGACTTCAAGCATCTTTAACGCCTGCTCTGCTGTGGCGCGGTCAATCTTGCCCGAGCCGCGCACCTGGGCAAAGTCCCGCACGCGGCGCAGCAGACGGTTGGCAATACGCGGTGTCCCGCGCGAGCGCATGGCAATCTCTGCGGCCCCATCTTGGTCGATGGGAACATTCATCACTTCAGCAGAGCGCGAGACGATAAAGCGCAGATCGTCGTCGGTGTAGAACTCCAGCCGAAGAAGGATGCCGAAGCGCGAGCGCAGCGGCGAGGAGAGCAGGCCGGGACGCGTAGTTGCGGCCACGAAAGTGAACGGCTTGATGTCCATGACATGCGTGCGCGCCGCCGGGCCCTGGCCGATGATGATGTCGAGCTTGTAGTCTTCAAGCGCGGTGTAGAGTTTTTCTTCGAGCACCGGCTGCAGGCGGTGAATTTCGTCGAGAAACAGGACCTGACGCTCGCGCAGGTTGGTCAGGATCGCCGTTAAGTCGCCCTGAATCTGCAGCGCAGGGCCTGAAGTCTGCTGAAAGCCTACGTCCAGCTCGTTCGCGATAATCGAAGCCAGCGTTGTCTTGCCGAGTCCGGGAGGGCCGAAGAGCAGGACGTGATCGAGCGCTTCGCCGCGATTCCTTGCTGCTTCGAGGGCAATCGCCAACAGCTCTTTGGCTTTCTGCTGGCCGATAAATTCCTGCAATCGCCGTGGGCGCAGCTTCAGCTCAAAGGAGTTTTCATCCTCGGCACGTGCGGCGCTTACCAGGCGTTCGGGATCGTCTTTGGCTGCCATTCACTCGGAGTGTAGCAGCTTGGCGAAAATGCGTCTTACGGGAGGATGTGGAATCGTTTCCATGTCTGTATCCTTTTGATTAGGAGTAGTAATGACCATGCGTCGATTTTTCGTACTGCTGTCCTTCTGTTTTGTCTTCGTCCCGCTGGGTTTGCGTCAAAGTGCTTTTGCACAAACTGTCCCACAAACGATGCCGATGACCGATGAGCAAAAAGCGGAGATGGCGCACCGTGTGCGTCTGGAATTTCTGCATGCATGGGATGGTTATCGCCAGTATGCATGGGGTCACGACGATCTGAAGCCTTTGAGCAATAAGCCGCATGACTGGTACGCGCACTCGCTGCTGATGACTCCAGTGGATGGTCTGGACACGATGATCCTGATGGGGCTGACGCCGCAGGCAGACGAGGCGCGCAAGCTGATCGATACGCAGCTCAATTTCGATCAGGATATGTATGTGAAGGATTTCGAGATCACCATCCGCATGATGGGCGGTTTGCTGTCGAGCTATGAACTCACTGGGGACAAGCGTCTGCTCGAACTGGCGGACGACCTGGGACGCCGCATGCTGCCGATATTCAACTCGCCCACGGGCATGCCTTATGAATACGTCAACCTGCACACGGGCGCGGTGCGCGGGGCAGACAGCAATCCGGCGGAGGTGGGCAGCCTGTTGCTCGAATATGGCACGCTGGCGCGGCTTACCGGCAAGCAGATGTATTACGACAAGGCCAAACGGGGTGTCGTGGAGATGTATAAGCGCCAATCGAAGATCGGCCTCGTCGGCATTGGCATCAACGTGGAGACCGGCAAGTGGACCGACAAGACGGCGGGCATTATGGGTGGGATCGATTCTTACTACGAGTACCTGCTGAAATGCGCCATTCTGTTTCACGACAAGGACTGCGAGCGCATGTGGACGCAGAGCGCGCGGGCCATCAATAAATATCTTGCCGACCAGCGCCCGAATGGTCTTTGGTATGGTCAGGCCAACATGGTAACTGGAAAGCGCGTGTCCACCTACTACGGAGCGCTCGATGCGTTCTTCCCTGCCGTGCTGGCGCTCTCTGGCGACCGCGCGCGTGCTGTGCGTCTTGAAGATTCAAGCTATCTGATGTGGAATTTTGCCGGCGTCGAGCCTGACAGTTTTGACTACGCGAAGATGCAGATCGCAAATGCGGAATATCCGCTGCGTCCGGAGATTATCGAGTCGGCGTACTATCTCTACCACTACACGCACGATCCAAAATATCTCGCGATGGGGCAGACATTTTTCGATTCGCTGATGAAGTATTGCCGTACGGATACGGGCTTTGCCGCGCTCAGCGATGTTCGCACCAAGCAGAAGACAGACAGCATGGAGAGCTTCTTCTTTGCCGAGACGATGAAGTATCTTTACTTAATCTTTGCGCCGCCCGCTACGGTCGATTTCGATTCGATTGTTTTTAATACAGAGGCTCATCCGCTGAAGCGGAACTTTGCCACGCCCACTCACTAACTATTGCGCTAGAAGAGGCAGGCCAGCGACGCACAACGCTGCCTGCGCGAGAACCATGGCGCTCGTGACCCAGAGAAAAGTTTTCCGGTAGCGGGTTTCGAGCACATCGGCAAAGACGCCGCCGATAAATGCAAGCAGAAACGGAAGCGCCCAGAGCCATATCTCGGTCTGGACACCGGTCGTGACCAGAACCAGCAGGAGCGCGGCTACGAGCAGTGGTGTCGTATTGCCGAAATAGCGGGAGCGGCGAAATGCCAGGTAGAGCCCGAGCGCTGCAAGAGCAGCGATGGTGATGCCGGCATTCGTCAGGGACGAAAAAAACGCGCCAGCCTGATTGAGCGAGAAGCCCAGCGTCGCCGCCTCACTGCGGAAGACGTAGCTGAAGGCGTCGGGACGGAAGGCATACGAAGCGAAGAGTAGAAACAGTCCCCCGAGTACCCAGACGATGACCAGCGTGGGAAGATAGGCGCGCCTGCCTTCCGCAACGTAGGCCATGAATGCAATCGCCAGGATAAGGCCCAGCAGAAAAGCTGACACATGTGCTGCGGCGGTGAACCCAAACACCAGGGTCAGCAGCACGATCCTGGGACGCCACTTGCTCTTCGGGCCCTGCATCGCATGCGCCACGCCAATGGCCGTGTAGACGACGGAGAACAGACCAAACGCTGCCAGAATCTCGTTATTGGGATACGTACAGGCATGCACAATGGGCGGGGCGAAGCAGTAAAGCGCAAGCGCGATGTAGCCGCCAGTATTGCCATAGAGCCGCCGCGTGACCCACCAGAGGCATGCGCCCAGTGCCAGACCAGCCGCGATGAAGGGTAGCCGCATCAGCATTTTTACGTAGCTCACTTCGTGGCGCATCTCCCAGGTCGAGGTGGAAGAGGCTTGCCCAGCGAACAGTCGCTGAATCGTCAGCGGCAATCCTGCAGCGCGATAGGCGAGTGTGCCGTCGTGAATATTTCCGCAGCTGGTGAAGTAGCCGGCCAGCGGTGATGGCTTCTCCCACATCTCACGGCCGCAGCGCGCAAATTGATAATCCGTTTCGCTCAACGTCTGGTGCATGGTCACCCAGAGACACTGCGCCAACAGGATCAGGAGGAATACGGCGGCGATCTGTTGCGGGCGATTAAAGCGGAATTTGCGGATGCTGTGGGCGGTCGAAGGCGGCATCGTTTCGTGGGATTCTGAACCCAGTGTACCGGACATTCCTGAGGGGCTAAATTTTGCCGTCTGCAAACCCCTGAATCCAAGGGACTAAGGGGGCATTGCCGTGGCATAACTATTTTAGTATCATAAAGATAGATTCATTTCGCCCGCTTCGTCGTATACCTATCGGGTGCGGCTCAGCTGCCGCATCGCGGGCGTGTGAAACTTCGAAACGAATCTATGGCAGACGATCAAAATCCCCAACTTCCCCTCGGCAATGGCAGCAGCGGTGACGGACCAACTGGACCCGGAGCAGCCAATCTTATCCCGATCAACATTGAAGACGAGATGCGGCAGTCGTATCTCGCGTATTCGATGTCGGTCATCATCGGCCGCGCCTTGCCCGACGTGCGTGACGGTCTCAAGCCAGTGCATCGCCGCATTCTGTACGGCATGCACGACATGGGCCTGCAACATAACAAGAAGTACACGAAGTGCGCCAAGGTCGTCGGTCATGTGATGGGCAACTACCATCCGCATGGCGACTCGGCCATTTACGACACCATGGTGCGTCTGGCGCAGCCCTTCAGCATGCGCTACGTGCTGGTGGATGGACAGGGCAACTTCGGCTCGGTCGACGGCGATATGCCCGCGGCCATGCGCTATACCGAATGCCGCCTGATGAAAGTCGCTGGCGAGATGCTCGCGGATATCGACCAGGAGACGGTCGACTTTGTCCCCAATTATGACGAGTCCACCTTCGAGCCGTCGGTACTGCCCGCGCGCATTCCGAATCTCATCGTCAATGGCGCAAATGGCATCGCCGTCGGTATGGCGACGAATATTCCGCCGCACAACTTGACTGAAGTGATCAATGCCGCCATCGAAATGATCAACAATCCGCATGCCGGACTGGCCGAAGTGCTGAAGCACGTACATGGGCCAGACTTCCCGACAGGCGGTTTTCTTTACGGACGCAGCGGCATTGAAAATGCCTACAAAACAGGTCGCGGACGCTTCCTGATTCGCGCCAAATGCGCCACGGAGAACATGGCGCAGGGGCGCCAGTCGATCATCGTCAGCGAAATTCCTTTCCAGGTCAACAAGAACACGCTGATCAAGCGCATCGCCGAGCTGGTCAACGAGAAAATCATCGACGAGATATCCGATGTTCGCGATGAGAGCGACCGCGATGGCATGCGCATCGTCATCGAATTGAAGCGCGGCGCGGAAGCGCAGATCGTCCTGAATCAGCTCTACAAGCACACGCAGATGCAGGAGAGCTTCTCGATGATCTTCCTGGCCGTAGTGAACGGCCAGCCGCGTGAGCTACCGCTGCCCGATGCGATCCGCCACTTCCTCGATCACCGCATCGACGTGGTCCGCCGCCGCACGGCCTTCCTGCTGCGCAAGGCGCGCGAGCGCGAGCACATCCTGCTCGGCTACCAGATCGCGCTCGATCACCTGGACAATGTGATCAAGATTATTCGCGGCTCGTCTTCGCGTGGGGATGCTCGCGAAAATCTCTTCCAGTTCTTCTCCGGCAAGACGATCACTGTGCGCGACCAGGCATTGGCCGGTGTGAAGCTCGATCCGGCGCGCTATGCCATTGATCCTGCGACGCTGATCACACCGACACTGACGCTCAGCTATCGCCAGATCGATGCGATTCTCGAATTGCAGCTGTATCGCCTGACGCAGCTTTCAATCGACGAGCTGCTCAAGGAACTGGCCGATGTGCGCGATCGCATCGCCGACTATGAATCGATTCTGGGCTCGGAAAAGAAGCTGCGCGCCGTCATCGTGAAGGAACTCGAAGCCATCCGCAAGGATTACGGCGACGAGCGCCGCACGCAGATCATCGATGAGACGGCAGAGCTGCAGCTCGAGGACCTGATCGCCGACGAGCAGGTCGCGGTAACCGTTTCTCATCAGGGATACCTGAAGCGGACACCGATCTCGACCTATCGCCAGCAGAGGCGTGGCGGGCAAGGGCGCACCGGCATGAAGACGCGCGAAGAAGATTTCGTTTCGCAGCTTATTGTCGATTCGACGCACGCCTATCTGCTCTGCTTCACCAACACGGGCCGCGTCTATTGGCTCAAGGTGTATGAGGTTCCCGATGTGGGCGTGGTGGGCAAGGGCAAGTCGATGCAGAGTCTGCTCAATCTGCAGGCCGGCGAGACCGTCCGCACAATTCTGCCCTTGCGGAATCTCGAAGAAGAGGGCAAGTTCATCTTCTTTGCCACCCGCAATGGCACGGTAAAGAAGACGCCGCTCAAGGACTTCTCGAATGTTATGGCACGTGGCATCATCGCCATCAGTATTGAAGAGGATGATGAGCTGATCGGTGTCCGCATCACGGACAGCAATCAGATCGTCTTCCTCGCGACGCATGAAGGCATGGCCATCCGCTTCGATGAGAATGATGTTCGCTCCATGGGCCGCCCGGCTCGCGGCGTGCGCGGCATCGATCTCGGCAAGAAAGATTATCTCGTCGGTATTGCCGTCACTCCGCGCGAGCGCAGGAAGGACGAGGGCGGCGTGAACTGCGCTTGCCTGATCCTCAGCATCACGGAGAACGGCTTTGGCAAGCGCACGGATGTGGACGAGTACCGTCTGCAGACGCGCGGCGGCAAGGGCGTCATCAACGTGAAGACAACGGCGCGCAATGGCAAGGTCTCGTCCATTCAACTCGTAGACGAAACCTCGGAACTGATGGTCATCAGCCAGTACGGCAAGATCATCCGCATCGATACCAAGACGATTCGCGAAGCCGGACGCTCAACCCAGGGCGTGAAGCTGCTGAACCTCGAAGACGAAGACAAGGTTGCAGCGGCAGTCGTCATTCCGCCTGAGGAAGCGAAACAGGAGCCGGAAAATGGCTCGTTGTTGCAGTAGAGACTGACCTAGAACCACCAAGTGAGGGCACCGAGACGATCGGTGCCCTCTTTGTTTCTATGCGCGGTCATTCGGATTGCGCCTCGATCATCGCAATCTCCGGATTTGGATTCGACTGCGCGAGCTGCCTCTCTCGTTTGCCGATCGGAAGCGTAGCGGCGGTTCCTCTCCGTTGCTCCATAATTTCTCGCAGCACATAGTCCGTTTCATAGTGACGGAAGACGAGTTTCGATTGTTTTGCGAGACTTGCATCTTCATTGGCTGAGATATGAAGCAGCGTGTTGGTTTTGTGATCGGCTGAACTCAATCTCCATAGGCGATTCAGTTCGACCATGGAGACGACATAGCGTCCTGCGGGCAGGCGTACATTTTCAACGGTGAAGGCGAAGGGAATATTGACGGACATCAGCGGCCGGTCCTCGATCTGTGCATGGAGAAAGCGAACGGGCGCTAATAAAAATACGACGAATAGAATGCGAAGAGCTTTCATAGGAATCTCCTGGGACTTGCCTTGAAAGCATCTTTGCCTCGAATCTCCATTTGGGCTATCTGGATTGGGCGAACCAGCACGGAGAGCTGGCGAGCGGCATAGCGACATCGCATCAAGCTTTCGCAATCTGAAACGACTTTCGACAAATTCCCGCATGGCTCCCGCCCCTAAGTTGTAGGCTGATATGTGCAGCCTGGTGCTCATCCTCGTCTTCGTGACCTGCTGGAACTGATTTTGGGCTACGGTCTTATCCTGGCCGTCATCTGGACGCCGATGCCGGCGCAGCGCATTCTTTACTGGCTGGCCGTCACCTGCGTTATCGGCTTGACGCTTTTGCAAAAAAATTCATGGCGATCGCTGGGTCTTGCTCCAGCCCGGGCGTGGAGCGCGTCCTGGATTGTTGTGAGTGCGTTGGCGCTGGCGGCTCTTGCAGTTGTGATTGCAAAATTTGTCGGTACGTTCCATGCGCTTCCCCACTTCGGTAATGTGCCGTGGCACCTGCGGGTGGGTGGCTATGTTGTGTGGTCTTTCCTGCAGGAATTCCTGCTGCAGATCTACGTTCTGATGCGCCTCATGCGGCTGCTCCCGCGGCGGTCCATCGCCATTGCGGCAGCGGCGCTTTTGTTCGCGGTAGCGCATATCCCAAATCCCGTGCTGGGGGTGCTTACGCTGGTGTGGGGCTTCATCGCCTGTCCGCTTTTCCTGCGCTACCGCAACCTGTATGCGCTGGGCCTGGCACACGCGATTCTGGGTCTCTGCGTGGCCATCACCGTGCCGGACGCGCTGCATCATCACATGCGGGTAGGGCTTGGTTATTTACGTTACCATCCCCGGCACCACAGAATTCAGCGGAGCAATGCGCCCCATACCGAATCCACGCAGGCATGGGTAACGGACGAGGCTGCGATTCTTCTCTCGGCCCGCCAGGCGCGACCGTAAAAGATACCGGCAATCGACGCCAGCAGAACATAACGCCAGTTGAAGTGGACGGCACGTTTGTTGAAGTGCGAGAGGCCAAAGAGGATGGCTGTCACGATCAGCGAAGCCGTGCGCCCTATACGCCGCTCGAACAGATTCTGCATCCAGCCGCGAAAGAAGATTTCTTCGGGTAGCGCAATCAGAAGATAGGTAAACAGCCACATGGCCGGCAGCAGCCATGGGCGATCGACATGGCCATGCCAGTGCAGAAATCCAATCGCGAGTCCCAGCAGAATCGCGATGGGCGTGTAGATCGCAAATTCGCGCAGTCCGATCTTCCAGTCTGTTTTGCGCCAACGAAGATCGAAGCCGACGCCACTGAGTTGCCGGATTGCATGAAAGCCATATAATCCCGCGTCCAATAGGATCAGCTTGTTCACGGCCACGAGCGGATGCGGCCACGCCGCCTCAAACCAGCGCAGATCGACTGCCAGCCCAAGCGTGAACAGCACCAGAAAATCGAGCCAATGCCCACGCTGCTGCGGGTCCACCTTTGCGGCCAATGCCAGCAGCGTCGTTACCGCAACAGGAAGCATCAGGTACAGCAGAAGCCAGCCGAGGCGAAGTACATGAAGTGGCCCGCAGACGAGCAGGTATGGCATGGCAAAAAGAGCGGGCAATACGAGCCTGAAAACAACCGGCAATTGAGCGATTGCCGTCGAACAGCGCTCACCAGCCAAGCCGAACAGAAATAAGGGAGCCAGAGCAAACACGGCTGCGGTCACGATCCACGGAGTCAGGTGCATCACGGCTTTTATGCTAGCGAATGAAGCGCGTTGTCTCCATCTTTTGACGGAGGCAAATTTACGGCCTACCCGATACACTCGCTTGAGCCGATGAAAGCCTTCCTCTACGCTGCCCTTTTTTTTCTGCTTACTTTTTTCGTCACGGCCGCTTATGCGAAACGTGCGCCCAACCTCGAACTGAAAGACCTGAATGGTCACTCGCAGAAACTGGCAGCGCTACGAGGACAGGTCGTCGTGCTCAATTTCTGGGCGACGTGGTGCGGTCCATGCCAGGAAGAATTGCCGCGCTTATCGAAGCTGGCTGAGAGTTACTCAGGGAAGAATGTGCATTTTGTGGCAGTCTCCATCGACGATCCGAAAGATCGCGCTAAAATTCAGCCCACGCTCGCGCGAGAGAATGTCAGCCTGGAGACGTGGATCGGTGCAAGCACAGACACGCTTGCCGGCTTCGGTCTGGGAGACATTGTTCCCGGCACAGCCATTCTTGATGAACATGGAGAGATCATCGCGCGCATCATGGGCGAAGCCCACGATGAAGATGTGCAGAGCGCGGTGGACTGGCTGCGGGGCGGACGCTCCGGACCAGCCCCGGCAGCCATTACGAAGAGGTACTAGCTACTGCACGCCTGCTGCGATCAAAGCGCTGCTGCTGCCGCGTTTGTGCAGAGTGTCTTTCGGTTGAACCGGCGGCGCATATGACTTATAGACCGTGATATGGAAGCAGGATTGATAGAACTCCTCTTCTACATCAATCTTTCCGGCGGCCTGCAGAGGCAGCAGGTAAGCCCGCATCCATGCGATTTCCGAGATCGACAATCCCTTCTTGGCAATGTCAATGGTGGCTCCGGTAAGGTGCGGCGAGGCGATGTCGCCCTCGGCGGGCGCTGCATTGCCATTGACTTCAATCAGATGGCGTTGGTATGCCACTGTCCGCACCGCAGAATTTACCTGGAGTGGACGGCGGAAGCGCTCATAGTGCACGCGGGCCAGATCGCTGAGGAAGTGAGACGTCCATGGACGGCAATAGCGCCGGTTCACGGGCAGCTCCGTGTTTACACGGAGCGACATGCTGACGGGCACGGCAACGAGAGCATGCTGGCCGCGAAGCTCATTCAGCTGTGCGTCGTCCTCGATGCGCTCCAGGCCATCGGCCTCGCTACGCTCATTCTGCCGTACGAGAGATGCGCGCGAGCCTTTGAGCGGCGGCAGCATGATCATCTTTGCATGCCTCAGCGGAACCTCGGGAATGGTCGCGGTTGCGGTTTCTTCTTTTGCTTCGAGAGCAGCGTGACGTGCACGAGCACTATGCCTGCTGCGCGTGTGGGGATGCGCGGAAACGGTGCGGACGCGAGTGTGCGGCTTCTTCTTGACCGCAAAGGCAGAAGTCCCCGTACTGGCAAGCAGCACGGTGGCAAGGAAAATAGGAAAACAGCGCATGAGCGGGACCGCGGAGGTACCAGGAGCTTTCTCAGGCTACCGAACCGGGGGTGGGTCGGGAAGTATTGAGCTTGGTTCAGCGGTCCTCTAGTCCTGGGGCCGATTTTCATCGCAAGAAGGCTTTCATCGGGGTAAAATCGCGCCAATTAGTTAAGTATCTGATTTGCGAGGCCCTATGAGCGATGTAGTTCCCGTACCCACGACGGCGCCGTTGAGCGAAGGACAGCGTATCGTCGACACCTTTGTGGCTCCCTCCAAAACGTTTGCCGATCTGCGGCGGAGTGCGGCGTGGTGGGGACCGCTGCTGGTCCTGATTATCGTAAGCGCCCTGTTCTCGTTTGGTGTGCAACAGAAGGTCGGATGGGATAAGGTTTTTGAAAATAACATTCATCAAAGCCCAAAGCAGGAAGAGCAATTGAACCAGCTGCCGCCGGATCAGCTGGCTTCGAGGAAGGCCATTTCCGTAAAGATTACGCAAGTGATTTCGTATGTGTACTGGGTCATCCTGCTGATCTTTACAGCGATCATCGCGTTGCTGGTCTGGGCTACTGTTAATTTCGGCTTTGGCGGAACAGCAAGCTACGGCCAAGTGTATGCCGTGTATATGTATGCCAATCTAGTCATGAATATCAAATACATTCTGGCCACGATTGCTCTTTTCGCGGGCCTCGCGCCCGATTCCTTCCTGCAACAGAACCCGGTGGGAACCAATTTGGCCTACTTTTTCACCGATTGGCCCAAGTGGCTTATCGCGTTAACCACACATATAGACATCTTTGAAATCTGGTCGGTTGTGTTGACCGTGATTGGCATTTCTATCGTGGCTAAAGTGAAACGCGGGACGGCTGCGATCGCCGTCGTCGGCTGGTGGTTGTTGATCGTGTTGATTCTTACCGGGGTTGCGGCAGCACAGGGCTAGAGCTCCCAGATTGCCTGCCTTTCGTCATCCGCGAAAGGCAGGCAACTCTATATCCTGCAAGCATCCCGGAAAAAGAGTATACTGAAGCTACGCTCGATTCCGAGTGGGTTCTTGTTCGCACGTAATGCCGTCCAAAGCACTGCCTGCTCTACACCTTCCCGTTTTCAGCGAATACCAACACAAAGGAATACCCCCAAAATGGAACAGGGTACAGTTAAGTGGTTTAACGACGCCAAGGGCTTCGGCTTCATTACGCGCGAGAGCAACAACGAAGACATCTTCGTACATTTCTCCGCGATCAACGCGAACGGCTTCCGCAGTCTTCAGGAAGGTCAGCGCGTTCAGTTCAACGTCGTGCGTGGCCCCAAGGGCTTCCAGGCCGAGAACGTTCAGCCTGCATAAGTAGGACGGAACGATCTGTAAAAAAGAAAGCCCGGCTTCGTGCCGGGCTTTCCTATTTCGTGAAAACGACTTCAGCCCTCTATCCCAAAAAGAGCGCTGTCATCCTGAGCCGCAGGCGAAAAGCTACTCCTGCCAGCGACGGAAGATCAGAGAGCCATTGGTGCCGCCGAAGCCGAATGAGTTCGACAGGGCAATATCGATGTGCAAAGGCCGCGGCGTGTTCGGCACGTAGCTCAGCCTGCACTCCGGGTCTTGCTCGTCGAGATTCATGGTAGGAGGAACTATCTGATCGAGCATCGCCATGATAGCGATACCGGCTTCGAGGCCGCCGGCGCCGCCTAAAAGGTGGCCGGTCATGGACTTGGTGGAGCTGATCAGCAGCTTGCCACTGGTTGCCTTCTCGCCAAAGAGCTTCTCCATTGCGGCGCTTTCAAGCACGTCGCCTACCGGCGTGGATGTCGCATGGGCATTCACGTACTGAATTTCATCCGGCTGAATGTGCGCGCTTTCGACGGCATTCTTCATGGCCCGATAGCAGCCTTCGCCCTCGGGAGCCATGCTGGTGATGTGAAAGGCATCCGCGCTCATGCCGTAACCGATGATTTCGGCCAGAATCTTTGCCCCGCGAGCTTTGGCAAATTCCAGATCTTCAAGGATCAGGATTCCCGCGCCTTCGCCAACGACAAAGCCATCGCGATCTTTATCGAAGGGCCGGCATGCGTGCTCCGGATCGTCGTTGCGAGTAGAAAGCGCCCGCATCGCCGCGAAACCGCCAACGCCCATAGGCGTGATGGCTGCCTCGGCCCCGCCCGCGATCATGGCGTCCGCATCGCCGCGCTGAATCATGCGGTAGGCGTCGCCAATGGAGTGCGCGCTGGTGGTGCAGGCGGTGGCTGTCGCCTCGTTCGGACCTTTTGCGCCGTACTTGATGCTGACCTGGCCGGCGGCGAGGTTGATGATGGCCGCAGGAATGAAGAACGGCGATATTTTGCGCGGTCCGCCCTGCAGCATGGCGCTGTGCTCGCGCTCGATGATGTCGAATCCACCGATGCCCGAGCCGATGTGCACGCCGACGCGCGTATCGTTTTCCGGAGTGATCTTGAGGCCGGACATCTCCATGGCCTCATGCGCGGCAGCAAGAGCGAAGTGGATGAAGCGCCCCATCTTCCGCGCTTCCTTCTTATCCACAAAGTTCAGCGGATCGAAGTTCTTCACTTCGGCTGCGAAAGTGACAGAGAAACCTGTCGTATCGAAGCCGGTGATGGGAGCCATCCCGCTCTTGCCTGCCAGCAGATTCTTCCAGACTTCGGGTGTTGTGTTGCCCACTCCACACAGCAGACCGATGCCCGTAACTACGACGCGCCGTTGCAAAGCTACTTGCCGCCTTTCGCGTTTTTCTCGATGTAGTCGATGGCGTCCTTCACGGTCTTGATCTTCTCGGCGTCCTCGTCGGGAATTTCAAGGTCGAAGGCTTCCTCGAACTGCATCACCAGCTCGACCACGTCGAGCGAGTCGGCGCCAAGGTCTTCCTGAAAAGATGCGCTGGGAGTCACTTCGGCTTCATCCACCTGAAGCTGCTCGACGATGATCTGCTTTACTTTCTCTTCCACTGCTGCCATGCGTTTCTCCTGTCCATCGATAACGGCACAAAATTTTGGTCAAAAACTCTCCGGAAACGACCGTTGCCTTGAGGCACACGAATACCGAGCTCCGAAATTTCAAGTCTACTTAGGCCTTAAGAAGGTGTAAAGCGCGGCTGAGCAGATTGCCGGGGACGAGCCGTGCTTTGTTTGCGTTTCGGTGGCAGTATAGTCGCTATGCTCTTTATCGCAGTGATCGCTGTACTCGCCGTTCTTGTGGGGGTGTCCCTTGGCTATTGGATTCGCAATTTAAGTATTCGGACCGAAATTTCTGTGCTGACGCAAAATAGCGAAAATTTAACAACGCAGCTTGCCCAACGCGAAAACCAGCTGGAACTCGCGCGCAAAGAGGCCTCAACCCTGGGTGTGGAAAATGCGCGGCTGGGCGAACGCCTGACGGCGGAACAGGAGTCGCTGAAGCAGGCCAGAGCAACGCTGGAAGATACCTTTCGCAGCGCTGCATCGCGGGTTTTGAATGAGAACAGTCAGGCCTTTCTGCAGCTGGCTCGCCAGGAGCTGGGCAGACAGCAGCAGACATCAGAAAATCAACTGGGCCAGAAGGAAAAAGCCATTGAAACCCTCCTGAAGCCAGTACGCGAAACGCTCGACAAACTGCAGCAAGGCACCCAGGAGCTCGAAGTCAAACGCGAAGGCGCATACCGGTCGCTGGAGCAACTGATTGGGAGCATGCAAAATTCGCACGCCGACCTGCGCCGCGAGACGTCGCAACTCGTCTCCGCTTTGAGAGCGCCTAAAATACGCGGCAACTGGGGCGAGTTGCAGCTGAAACGGTGCATCGAATTTGCGGGCATGGTGGAGCATGCCTCATTCGATATGGAAGTTTTTGTGCGCGGAGACGAAGGCTCGATCAAGCCCGACTGCGTGATTCACCTGCCCAATGAGCGCACGATTGTCATCGATGTAAAGACGCCCTTCGACGCCTTTCTCGACGCGATGAGCACCTCGGACGAGGCAACCCGCGCTTTGAAACTGACGGCGCATGCCGCGCGTGTTCGCGAACATCTGACCGCGCTCTCGGCAAAGTCATATTGGAAGCAATTCAAGAACAGCCCTGACTTTGTCGTCTGTTTTCTTTCGAGCGAAGTCCTTTTCAGCGCCGCTCTCGAGCAGGACCCCGGCCTGATTGAATTCGGTACTATATCCAACGTCATTCTGGCCACGCCGACGACACTGATTGCACTGCTCCGGGCGGTGGCCTACGGATGGCAGCAGCTGGAAGTGACGAAGAATGCGCTGGCGATTCGCGAGGTTGGCGAAAAACTGTACGACAAGCTGGCAACAACGCAGGAGCATTTCACGAAGATGGGGAATGCTTTAACCAGCACCGTCCGGCACTACAACAACCTCATCGGAAGCGTGGAAGGCCGCGGAAGCGTCTTTACCTATGCCCGCAAACTGCATGAGCTTCATATCGGGCAGGATGAGCTGCCGGAGATCGACATGCTCGAATCCGTCACGCGCGAGCTGAAGGCGGAGGACTGGAAGCCCACGGAAGAAGAACAGGAGACCAGCGACTCGCTCTTCCCGAAGCTTGAGTAGCTTTATTTCTTCTTTTCGTTCTCGCCCGTGAAGGAGCCGGTCGCGTGCTGTCCGGCTGGCAGGTCAGGATGACGCTCAGCCTGCCCCTCTTCCACATTCTTTTTGAGCAGGCGCATCTGTTCTTCGCGACCGGCTCCGACCAGATGCGCATCTTTTGGCTGCATGGGCGTATGCCCTGGCTGCACGCTGGTTGGCGCGGATTGCTTTGCTGAGGCGTGCTCTTCGGCTTTCTGGCTTTTCTGATTGCTTTTTTTAGCGGCAGTTTGTGACATGCGGCACCTCCCCGGAAACCTGAGCCCGCGATTCCGGCCCATTTTCAGTTTGATGCCGGAGGAGCGGCTCGCGGAGAGCAACTGCCGTTCCGCTCACGCACTTTTCAGAAAATTCTCCCCGATACGAAATTCTCCCGGATACGCTGCCACGTGGTTTCCAAATCTTCCGGCAGAACACGGGTTTCGCCCACAACGGTCATGAAGTTGGTGTCGCCGGTCCAGCGCGGCAAAACGTGCAGGTGCAGGTGGCCCTGGACGCCTGCTCCAGCCGATTTGCCTAGGTTCAGGCCCATATTGATACCTTCAGGATGGTAGGTGGTGCCCAGGACAGATTCGAGGCGTTGCGCGGTGTCCATCAGCTCATGCGCAACGGTCTGAGGCAGCGCGGCCAACGAGCTTTCGTGCGCGTAGGGCAAGACCATGACATGTCCTGAGGTGTAGGGATACCGGTTGAGGACAACAAAGGTGTTTTTGTAACGATGCACGATGAGCGCGGCCTTTTCAGCCCGCTCGCTGGGCATGCCATGGGCTTCCGCGTACTCGACTGCGGCGACGAGGTTGCAGAAGACGCAATCTTTGTCGCCCGGCCACGCGGACAATTCATCCGGAACGCCCTGGCGCTTTGCGTGATCGGCGGTGGTGACATAGGTGTAACGCCAAGGGGTCCATAGATGGTCCATAGGCGATCAGTATAGCGAGTTCAACATGCCTCATACTGTGAGTTATGCCTCCGGCACAACTCACGGCCCTGCTTGCACGCACCTTCGGCTTCGCGTCCTTTCGCGCGAACCAGGAGGCCGTGTGCCGCGCGGCGGTCGATGGCCGTGATGTGCTGCTGGTGATGCCGACCGGCGCGGGCAAATCGCTCTGCTACCAGCTTCCCGCTGTCGCGCGTGGCGGAACGGCACTGGTGATCAGCCCGTTGATCGCGCTGATGGACGACCAGGCGTCAAAGCTCAGCGAACTGGGCCTGCGGGCCGCGCGTATCCACTCCGGACTGGACCGCGAGGTCTCGCGTCAGGCCTGCCGCGAATACCTGAACGGGACTCTCGATTTTCTCTTCATCGCGCCGGAGCGGCTGCGCGTACCGGGATTTCCCGAGATGCTGGCGAAACGCAAGCCTGCGCTCATTGCCATTGACGAGGCGCACTGCATCTCGCAGTGGGGACACGATTTTCGGCCCGATTACCGGCTGCTGGGCGGCTATCTGCCCGCGTTGCGACCAGCGCCAGTTGTCGCGCTCACGGCGACGGCGACACCCATCGTGCAGGACGACATCGTGGCGCAACTGCAGCTCAACCAGCCTGCGCGCTTCATTCATGGCTTCCGGCGGAATAATCTGGCGGTCGAAGTCGTCGAGGTTTCGAAATCCAAACGTACGCCGCTCGCTCTGACACTGCTCAGCCCCGCAGAACGGCGCCCTGCCATCGTTTACGCGCCGACGCGCAAAGAGGCTGAGACGCTGGCAGAGGAGCTTTCGCAGCATTTTTCTACGGCTGCTTACCATGCGGGACTCGACCCGGACCATCGCGAGCGGGTGCAGCGCGAATTTCTTGGCGGCAAGCTCGAAGCCGTTGTGGCGACGATCGCCTTCGGCATGGGCATCGACAAGCCGGATGTGCGCACAGTGATCCACACCGCGCTCCCCGGTAGTCTTGAAGCCTACTATCAGGAGATTGGCCGCGCCGGACGCGATGGCAAGCCGAGCCGGACGATCCTGATGCATTCCTATGCGGACCGGCGCACGCACGATTTCTTCTACGAGCGCGATTACCCTCCGGTCGAAGAGCTCGACCTCATCTTCCGCAAACTGGCGCCCGAGCCGCGCCACAGAGAAGAATTAGCAGAGCTGCTGAAATCGAAGCTCGACGGCGAAATCTTCCTGACCGCGCTCGACAAGCTGATGACGCACGGTGGCGCCCGCATCGACTATGACGGCAATGTGACGCGCGGCGATCAAGGCTGGCGGCAGCCATATCTCTCGCAATCGAACCAGCGCATGACGCAGCTCGATAAGGTCGTGCGCTACGCGGAATCGCATCAGTGCCGCATGTCGCAATTGGTGCGGCATTTTGGCGACGACGAAGATGGACGCCGCGCCTGCGGGCATTGTGACGTCTGTTCGCCGGAACGGGCGATCGCGCAGCGTTTCCGTCCATTGGACGACACGGAGCGCGAAGTGATGTTCTCGCTGCTGCGGGCTTTGCGCTCCGGCGGGTCGAAATCAACAGGCAAGCTGCATCAGGAGTTATGCGATCGCAATGGAATAAGCCGCGACCACTTCGAAGACATATTAGGAGCACTGAGCGGCGCGGGCCTTCTTGCGATTGAAGACGCCAGCTTCGAGAAAGACGGCCGCAGCATTGCCTATCGCAAGGCAAGCCTCACACGCGATGGTGAAGATTTAGGAGAGGACGATGCGGTCAGCATCCTGATGCGCGACAGCAGTGAACACACTGCTCCTGCGGCAAAGACTGCGAAGCGGGAGCGCAAACAGAAGGCGTTGAAGGTTGAAGTGCCGCTCTCCGCGGAAGCCGCGGCGCTTGAAGAAAAGCTGCGCGCATGGCGGCGCGAAGAGGCCGGCAGAATGGGCCAGCCAGCATTCCTGATCTTTCCCGACAAAACGCTGCGTGCTATCGCAGTGGAGCGCCCACGCACTGAAGAAGATTTACTTGCTGTCGATGGCATCGGTCCGGCAAAGGCGGCGAAGTTCGGAGCGATGGTTTGCGGCATCTGTGCCGCAGACTAGAGAGCCTCTCTCACTTATTACTTGACGCGAAGTAGCCCGTTCCGCATACTGATGCAGCTCCGCCTGGCCTTGCGAACCTTCTACTCTCACGCTGAGGTGCGACTGTGCGACGCCTGGTTTTTCTGCTGTCTACGTTGTTCCTCATCGCCAATGTATCGACGCAGGCACAAAGCTCGTCAAATTCTTACAGCCTGAATCAAGTCATCACTCCGCTAAAGAACGCCGCAACCGGTGATTTCAACGGCGACGGAAAGCTGGATTTTGCAACGTTGTCGCTGTGTCAGGGCCTGATCCCTACTCAAATTCTGACTTACATCGGACGAGGGGATGGATTTCCTGCCGTGAGACCTGCACCGATGCCCTCAGGTTGCTTAAACGCCTCGGGGGGTGCGACGGGGGACTTCAACGGAGATCAGAAAGCTGATGTGGCTTTCATTGCTCTATCTTCTGATAGCAATAACGTTATTGATTACGCGCTGGGCAATGGCGATGGTACATTCCAAACGCTGCAGTCGCTTGCATTCCCCATCCTCCCCATGCCGCCAGGTTCATCCCCGGGTGGCAACACATACCCAGTCGCCATCTATACGGCGGATTTCAATCACGACGGATACGCCGACATTCTGGTTACTGACAACGTTTTGGATTACGTCATTTATCTTGCAGACACCCATGGTGGTTTTGCTGCTCCCATCGTTACCATCAACAACATCTATCCCTTCAACGCACCGATTCCCATTCCCCAGGTATCGATTGGAGATGTAAACCACGATGGAAATCCCGACCTGATACTGCCAAATTCTGCTGGCATCCAGGTTGAATTAGGTCAGGGCAACGGATCGTTTACTGCAGGAGCAGGGCTGAGCTATCCATTCCAGCCTCTTGCCAGTGGTCAGGTCGCAGACTTAGATGGGAATGGCAATCTCGATGTGCTGGTGTTTGACTCTGGATCAGCATCGTTTCTATTTTTTTCCGGCGATGGCACTGGTGCATTTCAGACGCCTGGGCAGGCGCTTCTTCCTGTCCATCCAGAGAACAACAGCGGGAGTAGCGGTGTCCAGGCTTACGATGTCTTGTTGGACATCAACGGTGATGGCTTACTCGATTTGGTGTTCTACTCCAATGGCTCTCTTTATTGGGCGCAGGGGAATGGCAACGGAACCTTCAAACAAGAATCGTTCCTCACCAGTTCCTTCAACCCGAATCCGTACCTTCAAGGCATCCATCTGACCACTGGCGGCAATCCCGCGATTCTCGACGCAAGCGGGATTCTCTACCTACCTGCCACCGCGATGTCTGCCATGAATATCAATAGCTTTTATCTGGATTTAGGGAGCGTGAATTACGAATCCTTAGCCACCGCGACGGGGAATCCAGCTCAGTTGTCATTGACGAGTGTAGGAGCAGATGCTCTAACGATTTCTGCCGTGCAGGCACAAGCGCCTCTCCAGGAAAATGACAACTGCCTTGGTTCGCTCCCTCCCGGGGCAGCTAGTTCGCTTGCCAGCTGCAACATTTCCATTCAACTTTTTTCTGCAGACATTGGCCCTTACAGCGGGAATATCTCGATTACAAGCAATGCTTCCGCCAGCCCTATAAGTGTTCCGGTTTTCGCCACGGTGGTTGCTCCACCTTTCACTGCTTCTCCAACATCACTGGACTTCGGCTATCAAAAAATTGGAACGAGCACAACGCAGCAAATTACTTTCACCAGCGTCAGCAGCCAGCCGGATCCTATTGCCTACATATTGCTGTCGGGCGGTTTTACCTACAGCACAAGCTGCCGAGGTCAGCTCGTATCCACATGCACTGTAGACGTAACTTTTACCCCTACCGCAACCGGTGTGAGCACCGGTTCTATTAAACTGGCAGACGAAAATGGTTTTAGCGCTTCAGTAAGTCTCACAGGACAGGGTGTGCAAACCGGCCCGCTGGCGAGTACTTCTCCTTCAGCCGTGGCCTTTGGAAATCAAACCATCGGAACCACTGGCGCGATACAGACGGTCACGCTCAGCAATACCGGAGACGCGCCGCTGGAAATTCAATCCATCAGCGCATCTGGCGGATTCTCTTCGACAAATAATTGCGGGCCCAGCATAGCCCCCGGCGCCAGCTGCGCATTGATGGTTGCGTTCGCACCGACCACCGTCGGCAGCCAAACCGGCGCCGTCAGCATTGCGGATAACGCCTCGAACAGCCCGCAAGCCATCGCCCTCTCAGGTACGGGGACGGCAGTCCCGGTTGCGCAATTGAGCATTACGCCTTCTTCGCTTACCTTCAACTCGCTTGTCGGCACCGCAAGCGGGCCGCAGATCGTCACGGTCGCAAACGTGGGCGGCGCCGCGGCCCAGATACAATCCGTTACCGCCAGCGACGGCTTCAGTGCGCTGAGCGCATGCAGCGGCGCTATTATCCCCGGCAGTTCCTGCACCATCGACGTCTCCTTTACGCCGTCAGGCACAAGCAGCCAGACCGGCGCGCTGACCATTCAGGACAATGCTCCAGGCAGTCCGCAGACGGTGCAATTGTCAGGTGCCGGAACAAGTCTCGCCGTCAGCGCTGCTTCCGGCTCTTCAACCTCTGCAACGATCAATGCAGGCCAGACAGCGACGTATAGTCTCATGGTTACCGCCATTGGAGGATTTACCGGAACACTTACTGTGAGCTGTACAGGTGCTCCAGCGGGTATGCAGTGCATCGGCAGCCCGGCAACGCTGGCCATAACAGGAAACAGCCCGGTCGCCGTGACCTACACCGTCGGGCCGGCGGCATCTGCTGCGAATGCTTCCATGCTCAAGGTTTTCGCAGCTCCGATAACCCTGGCGTTCCTCTTCGGATTATTGCCTGGTCCACTTCGCAAATCAGGCAGGCGTTTAAGCTGCTGGCCTGTAATTCTGCTGGCTTGCGCTCTGCTGCTGACAGCGTCCGCCTGCGGTGGAGGGTCGACAACGAACATCATCGAGAACCAGCAAGGCACAACCTACGTGATGAATGCTGTTTTGACCACAAGTTCAGGTCAGCAAATCCAGCAGCCGCTCGTCCTCACGGTAAATTCGTCCGCGAAGTGACTCATCCGGCATCTATTCTCGGCGATTGCCCTGTTTACTGTGCAATTACTGCCAACTTTTGGGTTGGAGCTGTGAAATGCCAGCCAAAGATATTGCAACTTCGTGAATCTAAGGGCTCTGCATTGACACGGCTTCCGCGCAGATCTATCATTTTCTTACAGGTTCTACGTGCGCGGGATTCACGCGTGGGCCTGTGATCGCCGCTCCTGCATGTTCCTGCCTGGCGGAATGCTCCCAACCGGAGACTGAGTCGTGCCCACCACACACCCTGGTCTCCCTCTGAGATCGTCCGTACAGCGCTAAGCACGAGGGAACGTCGATTCCCGAATCTTCGCGGACCAGTTTGAATCTAAAGCTATGAGCGAAGGAATCTGCAGCACTGAGCCAGCCATACGCGTTCAGGTTGCAGGGCGGAAAAACGGGGTCCGCCGACCCTGAATCCCACTTGAGCTGGCTGTTATGGCAGACGTCCTTAATCCTGAACAAACCGAGAGCACTCCTCTGAACACCGAACTTGAAACCCCAACGCTGGAAGCAGCGACGGAGTACGCCGAGCCGTCCATCGAAACCACCCATAACCCGGAAGCCATTTCCGCAGAGTCTCCTTCCGTAGAAACCACACATCCTGTTGCTGTCGCATCAGAGCCGCTTGATGAAGAGGCCGACCTGAACAGCATGGAAGATTTTGCCGCAGTGCTCGAGTCGTTTGACCGTGAGCAGGCTGCTGAAGCAGCAGCGCAGGCATTTGATGACAGCCACGTCGTGTCCGGCACCGTAATCAAGCTGACCGATAAGCATGTCGTCGTCGATGTGGGGATGAAGTCGGAAGGCTTGATTCCGATTGAGCAGGTGCTCGACCACGCCGGTCAGCCCAAGCTCAACGCCGGTGACGCGGTCGAAGTCGTCATCGAGCGGGAAGAGGCCGAAGGCGGCTATGTCCTGAGCTATGAAAAGGCCCAGCGACACCGCGTATGGGATGCGATCGAGAAGGCTGCCAACGAGAAGTCGATTATCACCGGCACCGTGCTTGGCCGCGTCAAGGGCGGTTTGACCGTCGATATCGGCATCAAGGCGTTCCTGCCCGGCTCCCAGCTCGAGGTTCGCCCGGTGCGCAATCTGGATGCCTACATCGGCCAGCAGATTGAAATCCGCGTCATCAAGCTGAACAAGAAGCGCGGCAACGTGGTTGTCTCCCGCAAGGAGATTCTGGAAGAAGAGCAGACCCAGAAGCGCTCAAAGACACTCGAGCACCTCGAAGAGGGCAGCGTTCTTACCGGAACGGTCAAGAACCTGACCGACTACGGCGCATTCGTCGATCTCGGTGGAATCGACGGTCTGTTGCACATCACCGATATGTCGTGGGGACGCCTGACGCACCCGCGCGACCTGGTGAACGTCGCCGACGAGATTCAGGTTAAGGTCCTCAAGTTCGACAAAGATAAGCAGCGCGTCTCGCTCGGCTTCAAGCAGCTCACGCCTGATCCGTGGCTCGATGCAGTCGAGCGCTACCCGATTGGCGCCCGCGTCCGCGGCCGCGTCCTCAGCGTGACCGACTACGGCGCATTCGTTGAGCTCGAACAGGGCATCGAAGGCCTCGTCCACGTCTCCGAGATGACCTGGTCGAAGCGGATGAAGCATCCGTCGAAGCTGGTCAAGCCAGGCGACGAAGTGGAGACGGTCATTCTTGCCGTCAACCCCAACGACCGCCGCATCTCGCTGGGCATGAAGCAGCTCCTCGAGAATCCATGGGAGCACCTGACCGAGCGTTACCCGGCAGGCACCAATGTCGAAGGCCGCGTTCGCAACCTGACCGACTTCGGCGCTTTCATCGAGATCGAAGACGGCATCGATGGTCTGGTGCACGTCTCGAACCTGAGCTGGACCAAGCGCGTCAAGCATCCTTCGGAAGTCCTTAAGAAGGGTGAAAAAGTGAAGGCCGTGGTGCTCGGCGTAGAGCCGGAAAACCGCCGCCTCTCGCTCGGCATCAAGCAGCTCCAGCCCGACGTCTGGGAGACATTCTTTGCCCAGCATCGCGTGGGAGATGTGGTCAAGGGTAAGGTGCTGCGCTCGGCACAGTTCGGCTCGTTCGTTGAGATTGCCGAGGGTGTTGAAGGTCTCTGCCACGTTTCTGAGGCAACGGATAATCACGGCACACCGGTGAAGCTCGAAGCAGGCCAGGAGCACGAGTTCAAGATCATCAAGATGAACGCTGATGAGAAGAAGGTCGGACTCAGCCTGCGCGCCGTAGGCGAAGAAGCCAGCCGCGCGGAAGTCGAGTCTTACAAGCAGCCGGTTTCAAGCTCGACCACGACTCTCGGCGACCTGATGAACTGGAAGCGCGAGCAGTAAGTCGATTCAAACCAAATGCAAAACGCCACCCTTCGGGGTGGCGTTTTTGTTTTCCCTGAGGAACGGAAGGGCAGAATACCTATGATCCATCGTCTGCAACAACTTTTTGCAGCTTTGTTCCGAAAAATCCGCCTTTCCCCGGCTAAAACGAGATCATCTGTAACTACCGAGGCTCTGCATGGATTCTTCGCCTTCGGCTCAGAATGACACTAGGGAAGTATCCAGCTGAATCAGGCAGCCCACGGCGGAGCACCGCCGAGAATGGCAGCCCCGGACATGTGCGCCGCGCCATGCCACGCAGGCACATTGAATGCTTTCTCCGGATGAGCGGTAGGCTCCAGATCGGCAGCATGATGGCTTTCCAAAGCTTCCATCACGGCCTGCAAGGCTTCTTCCCGTTCTTCCTGCAATTTACGTTCGAAGTAAATTGCGTAGTTCTGCCCGCATATCCTGCACTGGACGTCAGCTGATTCGGAAGTGGCAAGACAAAAAACCTGCATGTGTGTATCTCCTTCAAAACTTATCGAGCTAGCGGGGTGAGCAAACTGGAAGGGGATGAACCATTCGCCACTCCGATGGTGTATTCGATGTCGCGCATCGTTTCTTATATTTGATGCTGCGGGGAAGGAAATTACTTGTTGATAAATCCTGCTGTCGTAAACGTATCGATAATTTTTATTGCACGCTCAAATTAGCGTGCTGGATAGTCCCACACCACGAAGACGAGAATCAAGCTTTAAAATGCTCTTTTTCTAATTTCGCCTGGATTTTTGGTAACCAGTGTCGATAACGATCGGACTTTTCGACACGTAGAGAGTCTTCAACGGCCCTGCGGTAGCCACCAATATAGATGGAGTACATGACGGCGAGGGCGCAGCCAACTCCGAAACCGAAACCAAAGAAAAATCCGATGATGCCGCCACCGAAGAAATTCATCCCTGGTCTGTTCCCTCGCTATCGAAAACCCTACACAAGATGTCATCCTGCCCCTGAAACGCAGTGAGGGGGCAGGATCTGCTTTTTCTGTTCCTGGTAGAGTCTAGGCTTCGCCAGTCATGCTGAGGAGAAGAGCAAGCAGATCTTTCGCTTCGCTCAGGATGACAAAATCGATGCGAGGACTCCAGTCGCAATCTGCTTTAGTAGTCCCCGCCATCCGCCCCATAGGCGAGATTCTCAAAACGGGTGCACTTCGAGATATACGCCAGGTGAACCGATCCAGTCGGACCATTACGCTGCTTGGCAATAATAATTTCGGCCTTCCCCTCGGTATCGGGATCAGGCTGACCGTTCTCGTCGCGGTTGTAATAGCTTTCGCGGTGGATGAAAGCGACCACATCGGCGTCCTGTTCGATCGAGCCGGATTCGCGCAGGTCAGAAAGCATGGGCTTTTTGTCGCCCCCGCGCTGCTCAGAGGCACGGCTTAGCTGCGAGAGCGCGATGACGGGCACATCCAGCTCTTTGGCAAGAGCTTTCAAGCCACGCGAAATGGCCGACACTTCCTGCGTGCGGTTCTCATAGCGCTTGCCGGCGGGGCCAAGGGTGCTGGCGGTCATCAGCTGCAGATAGTCAATCACGATTAAATCCAGTCCACTGTTCATCTGCCGCAGCCGTCGCGCCTTGGCGCGCATTTCTGTCAGAGAAATACCGGGCGTGTCATCGATGAACATCTTCGATTCGACCAGCTGTTCAAGGGCATGTGTCAGCTTTCGCTGATCTTCGCCGGAAAAAAAGCCCTTTTGAATCTTCTGTGAATCGACCAGGGACTGCGACGCCAGCATACGTCGCAAGAGAGACTCTTTCGACATTTCCAGCGAGAAAACGGCGACGACTTTACCGCCCGTCACGGCGGCATTCTGCGCGATGTTGATCGCCCACGCCGTTTTTCCCATCGACGGACGCGCCGCAATGATCGTCAGCTCCGATTTCTGCAATCCGCTGGTCATCTTGTCGAAATCGGTAAAGTGCGTGGCGAGTCCCGTGACTTCGCGCTGGCCTTCCTTGAATAGATTGTCGATGGAGCCGAAGGAGCCGCTGACGATCTCCGGAATGCTGGCGAATCCGCGCGTGATGCCGCGCTCGGTGACTTCGAGCAGCCCGCTCTCGGCGGCATTCAACACTTCGAGCGCTTCTTCGCCCTGATCTGCGGCGCGTGTGATGGCCGTCGAACAGATGTTGATGAGCTGCCGCAGCAGCGACTTGTCCTTGACGATGCGGACGTACTCTTCGATCGACGGACGGCGCGGCAGGCCTTCCGTCAACGACGCAAGATAGGCGACACCGCCGACGGCTTCGACCTCCTTGCGCTTGGCCAGTTCTTCCGCGAGCGTGACGATATCGACGGCGCGGCTCGCGTCGATCAGCTCCGCCATGCGGCTGTAAATGCGGCGGTGCGAGTCGAGCGCGAAGTCGTCGGCATGCAGCTTTTCGGCAGCTTCGTTATAGGAATGATTGTCGAGCAGGATCGCGCCCAGAATCGAGCGCTCGGCGTCGATGCTGGCCGGGAGTCCGCGCTCAAATGCGATGTCGGGAGTGGTGGCCATGAAGTTTTAGTTTAGGCCACTCGCATGGCCTCGAATATGGCAAATGGAGCTGTGGATCTAGTTGAAAAACAGGCTTTTCTGTGCAAGATTTCATCGAAATGCCCACATTTCGGGCATTTCCCTCGTCTAAGTCATGTGGAGGCGATATCATTAAGAGTCGCCCCAAACGCAACTATGAAGCATATGTTTACCCGTACCTCGTTGGTTTTTCTTGCGCTTTGCACAACTGCTGGTTCTTCCTTCGCGCAAAGTCCCGTAGCCATCACTCCCACAAACGCAACTGCTGCCCAGACCGCCGAGATTAAGGAGATGCAGAAGCTCGAAGACCAATGGAGCGATGCCATCGTCAAGCGCGACCAGTATGGGATAGAGCTGCTGCTGTCGCCGCTCTACGTGGGCATTTCGGCGAGCGGCGAAGTGACCACCCGCAACCAGCAGATTGCGCTTCTCTTCCAGAGGACCAATGACCCGCTGACCATGGAGCAGCGCGTCATCAGCGTGCGCATGCTGGGCGATGTTGCCGTGGTCAACGGCACTTACATCACGCGGCACAGGAGCGGAGGCAACGATTCGATAGAAGATCGCGGCATCTTCACGCACGTCTTCCAGCGCGTACGCTCGAACTGGCTCTGCATTAATTCACAGCGCACGGTTGTCGCCGAGGAATCATCCGCGAAGCAAAAAGTCAGCAAGAAGAGCAATGCTGACCTACCCTTCCACGTACCCTTCCTCTTTAAGGGCTCAGATTCAACGAAGCCTCAACCGCAGGCGCCCGCAACGACCGATCCGCCGACGGCTCAACAACAGCAGCCCCAGTAAAAGAAAAAAGCCCGCGGATAGCGGGCTTTTTATTACTTACAAAAGTATCTGCAGAATAACAGCCTCGAGCGCTACTTCTGCCCGTCCAGATTCACCAGATGCACCTGAAGAATCGACTCAACGCCCCGCAACGCATCGAGTGCGGCTTCCGTGATGCTCCCATCGATCTGCACAACTGCCAGCGCACTGCCTTGCGGCACACGATGGCTGCGGTCGGAGCGGCCCAATGCAAAATTGGCGATGTTCACCTTGTGGTCTCCGAGGATGGTCCCGACGCGTCCAATCACGCCCGGCACGTCGCGGTTGTGGATCGTGAGCAGCGCACCCTGCAGCGGCGCTTCGATGTCGATGCTATCGAGGCTCAGCAGCCGCGCCGACGTACCATGCAACACCGTCGCGTTGGCGGTGAAATCGGACGTGGGCGTGTGCAGTGTGAGCTTGAGCACGCTGCCCGCTCCGCCTGACGCGGCTTCTTTCTTCTCTTCGTGAATGCGGATGCCGCGTTCGGCGGCAATGGCTGCGGCATTGATGCGGTTGACGCTCTCCGAATGGCCGAGAACTCCCGCGATGGCGCTGTTGCGGATCAGCTCGGTTTTCCCTTCGGCGAGGCGGCCGTTATAGGAAAGCTCGATGCTCTCGATGCCTGCCTCTGGAAACTGTGCAAGAAACGTTCCCAGCCGTCCCGCCATCTCGATGTATGGCGCGACCTCCAGATACTCTTCGTGCGAGAGTGAAGGCAGGTTGACGGCATTCTGCACGACGCCGAGCTTCAGGTACTCGCGCACCTGCAAGGCAATCTGCACGCCGACGGCCTCCTGCGCTTCGGCAGTCGATCCGGCAATGTGCGGCGTGAGAATCACATTTTCAAGATTGAAAAATGGCGAGTCCTTCAGCGGCTCCTGATGGAAGACATCGAGCCCGGCTCCGGCAACGTGACCGCTCTTCAGCGCTTCGGCCAGCGCCTCCTCAACGATCAGCTCGCCCCGCGCGCAGTTGATGATGCGCACGCCCTTCTTCATGGTGGCGAGGGTCTTTTCATTGATGATGCCCGTGGTCTGCGGTGTGAGGCCGACGTGCAGCGTCAGGTAGTCCGATTCGCGGAAGAGTTCTTCCACGGTCACGAGCTTGATCGCATTTTCACGCGCCACGGCAGCGGAGACAAATGGATCGTGTCCGATCAGCTCCATGCCAAAGTTGCGCGCGCGGCGAGCGACTTCAAGCCCGATGCGCCCAAGCCCGAGGATGCCGAACTTCTTGCCCCGCAGCTCCGTTCCCTGCAGCGATTTTTTCTCCCACTTGCCAGCGTGCATCGTGGAGTTGGCTTTGGGCAGCATGCGTCCAAGCGCGAGCATGAGTCCAAGCGTCAGCTCGGCAACGGCGACGGCGTTGGCTCCGGGCGTATTCATCACCACGATGCCGCGGCGCGTGGCTGCATCGGCATCGATGTTGTCTACGCCGACTCCGGCGCGTCCGATCACGCGCAGCTTGGGTGCCGAGGCGAGCAGCTTATCGTCCACCTGTACAGCCGAGCGCACGACGAGCCCATCAGCATCCGCCAGCGCTTCCGGAAGATTGGTCACCTGATCGTGGGTAAGAACTTGCCAGTCCGGCTCGGCCTTGAAAACGGCGAGTGTGGCGGGAGAAACTTTTTCGGCGAGAACGATCTTCATCTTGCTCCTGAATTATTTATCTTCAAAAAGTTGTCATCCTGAGCGAAGCGTCATAGGCGCGTAGTCGAAGGACCTGCTTTTTCGCCTTCTGCACAATGAGGGCATGAAAACTGCAGGTCCCTCCGCTTTGCACTTCGTGCGCCGGTCGGGATGACAAACATTGGGAGTGAGTTATCTCGCGCCCACAGCCTCAAGCGTTTCTGCAGCCTTTGCCGTCCGCTCCGCATACACCTTCTGCGCAGCCGCGACCGCTTTGCCGAACTCGAATCCCGGCAGCTTGAGCGACGAAGCCGCAACCTGCTCGAGCGCTCCGATAATCGCGATCGTATCCATGTAATCGAAGAAGCCGATATGAGCGATGCGGAAGATCTGTCCCTTCATCTCGCCCTGTCCGTTGGTGATGATGGCGGCAAAGCGGCTCTTCAATTCTTTTACGATGACGCCCGAATCGACGCCTGCCGGCGGCAGAACGGCGGTCGCAGCCGCTGCGGGCGCATCCGGCCCAAAGAGCTTCAACCCCAGCGCCTCGACAGCCGCGCGCGTCATGGCAGCGCAGGTTTCAGCGTTGTCGACCAGAACCTTGCGCCCTGCGGCCAAATCGCCTCCACCTTGCGCCGCAATGTAGTCAAGAGCAGCGCCCAGAGCGGCGATCAACGCAACTGCAGGCGTGTAAGCTGATTCCCCATTCTTTGCGTTCTTGCGCTCTTTGCGCAGATCGAAGTAGTAGCGCGGATTGAGCGAGGTCTCCATCGCCTCCCATGCGCGCTGGCTGACGCCGATATAGGAAAGCCCTGGCGGAATCATGACCGCCTTCTGCGAGCCGCCGATGACGACGTCCACGCCCCAGCCATCTACATCGAAATGCGTGGTGCCGAGGCCGGTGATGGCGTCGACAATCAGCAGCGCGTCGCTCTTCGCACTCTTCAGCAGTTCAGCAACGCCCTTCACATCGTGGCGCACACCGGTCGATGATTCGGTCGCCTGCATGAGCACAGCGCGGGTTTCAGTCTTCAGCGCTTTGCGCACTTCGTCGAGCGAAAAAGTCTGCCCGTAAGGAACCTTGATGACATCGACAGCGCAGCCGAAGGCCTTGGCCAGCGCCTCCCAGCGTTCGCCGAACTTTCCCGCCGAGAGCACCAGCACGCGGTCGCCGGGCGAGGTCAGATTCGAAACCGCGGCTTCCATCGCTCCGGTTCCGGACGACGCCAGCAGCAGCACATCGTTCTTCGTGCCGACAAAGGCCCTCAGTTGCTCCAATACCCGCAGATAAAGAGCGCGGAATTCAGGCGTACGGTGATGAATATCGGCGGCGGCCATGGCGAACTGTGCTGCGGGAAGCAGAGGGGTTGGGCCGGGGGTAAACAGGCGCGTCTTACGAATCATTGTCTCGGAATCCTCTGTATTCATTGTAGCGAGAGGCCCGGAATCGCGTTTCTTTCTATAATTAGAAGTTTGGACATTCCAGGAGCAGGTTTTTTTCACAGGAGCCACGTGAGCCAGGCAAGTGTAGTGCAACAGGTTGAAAAAGATATTGTCACCGCGATGAAAGCACGCGAGTCCGAGCGTCTCACCACGCTGCGCATGGTCAAGACCGCGTTCAAGAATAAAGAGATCGAGAAGCGCGAGCCGCTCACCGATGCCGAGGCGCAGCAGATTCTTACCACGCTGATCAAGCAGCGGCGCGAATCCGTCGAGCAATTCACCAAGGGCAATCGCCCGGAGCTGGCCGAAAAAGAGCTCGGCGAGATCGCGCTGATCGAAGGCTATATGCCCAAGGCAGCGGGCGAAGAGGAGATCAAAAAGCTGGTCGAGGAAGCGCTCGCCGGGCAGACCTTCGGGCCGAAAGACATGGGCGCCGCCATGAAAGCCGTGCAGGCAAAGATTCAGGCATCCGGGCTGCGTGCCGATGGCCGCCAGGTGAGCGAGATTGTGAAGGCGCATCTGACAAAGTAAATTTGCGCCATGTCAATCGCACAGTCGCCGAAACACAGTCATTGATCCGATCACAATGACCTTCAAATAAAAGGATTTCTGTAGCAAGTCTGTCATCGTCCGCTCGCTATAATTTCCCTACTATCCGGAGGATGAACTGTGCGTAAGTTAGCGTTTGCACTTGTGCTTTGCATGGCTGGAAGCCTTATGGCGGCAGCCCGGTCAGTCTATAACTTCACCTTGAAGTCCATCGATGGCAAGCCGGTAGCGCTGTCCGAGTACCATGGCAAAGTCCTTCTGTTGGTCAATGTCGCCAGCAAGTGCGGCTTCACCCCGCAATACACGGCGCTCGAATCGCTCTATGAGAAATACAAAGATCGCGGACTCGTGATTGTCGGCATTCCGGCAAATAATTTTGCCGGCCAGGAGCCGGGCACGAACGAAGAGATCAAAAAGTTCTGCAGCACAAAGTACAACGTATCGTTCCCAATGATGGCCAAAGTCTCCGTCCTCGGCGACGACAAGACGCCGCTCTACGCGTTTCTCACAGACAAGGCCGTGAATCCCCAGATCGGCGGGGACATCAAGTGGAACTTCACAAAATTTCTATTTGACCGTAACGGCAAACCGGTGGCACGCTTTGAACCGAATGTCACCCCAGACTCGCCTCAGGTCGTATCGGCTGTCGAATCCGCGCTCAAGCAGTAGACAGTGGCCGCGCGGATGAGTTGAAAGGTGCATGTGTTCGACATGTCGGCATGCGTGGCGCTCAAGGAACAGGAACAAGGAGCGCCTTGCCTGCTACGGTTGTCAGGCCGTCGAGCGAATCCAGAAAAGCTGAAGACAGATCCGGCTGTGCGCGTAGATGCCACAGGATCTCTGCGTTGCGCCATGCAGACTCGCGCGCGGCGCTTACGCTCCAGGCTGCCAGCGTGTTTTCGAGTTGTGCAGCCGGCGGAAGCGCATCTCCAAGCAGACGAACGTGCAGTGTCTGTTTGGCCGATTCGATGAGGCTGTCGAGTGTCGTATTGAGCGCCGTGTAGTCGGTATAGAGCACCCCGCCATGGTCGGGAGTTGTGCCGGTTGCGGCGCAGGTGGCGACAAGCGCTTCCGCTAGGTCGTGATTGATGTGCGCATTGATACCAGCCATCGCAAACTGAATGCGGGCGGTCTGCGCCTGGTTACGGCTTCCAAATAACGCCTGCCAGCAGCCCGGCGTGGGCTGGCCCGAGAGCGATGAAGCCAGAGCAGCGAAATACAGGCGGGCGAATTGCACATCCAGTTCAGCAAGCCATGAGGGATCGCTGAATCCCCCGGCTACGATGCGGGCTTCGACCGCTTCCGTCACCTGAAGATAAAGCCAGTTGAACCACTTCAGCCCGTCCCCGTCGACGCAGGTCGCTTCGATCGTCTGCATGACGAGCAGAACGTCCGACACGGCGGCGGGGACCGACTGCGCGGCTGTCAGCAGCGTGGAATCGTAAGGAAACATGCGTCCGCATTATAGCTACGGAGTCGCAGAATTGGTCGAAGCCGGTTTTTGAATGCGTCAGCCTTCGCGCACGACCTTCACAAAGACCCCATCCGGCAGCTCGCCTTCAAGAAGGTGAATCACCCCGCCTTTCACAAAACCACGGAGGGTTTGCGGCTTTTGCGCCGGCACGCCGTCCGCTGACGAGGCACGGCCTGTGCCTTTATCCATTGCTGCATTGGCCAGACGGTCGGCGTGGCGGTTTTTTTCGCGCAGAACATGTTGAATCTGAAAGCCTTCCAGCTGCGCGATGCGGCGGCGGGCCTCTTCATATAGAGGACGCAGCTCCGGGCTGTTGACGCGATATTGCCCTTTAATCTGCTTCACCATCAACTCGGAATCGGCGACGGCCTTGAGGTGGGAATGGCCGTGGGCGATAGCGTAATCGAGTGCCGCCAAAAGGCCCGAATATTCAGCAAAATTGTTCGTTTTTTTGCCTAAAAACTCGCTCAATTCGGCGACTTTCTGCCCTTTTTCATCCTGAATGTAGACGCCGTATCCGGCGGGGCCAGGATTGCCGCGCGAGCCGCCGTCGCAAAAAGCAGTGATCCAGCCGGATTTCGGGGCGGATTCCTGGCTGGAAAAGAGGTTTTCTGCAGAGTTCATGAGCCGAGTGTAAAGGAAACAAAAAAGTGCCGCCGTATCGCTAACAAAATACGGGCTGAAGCGTCTGATTAATTGCATTTGCGACCGTATTCCTGAAGCAGTAAACGGAGCAGTTAACGCATGCCGGCAGACGCACTACGAATACCCGTCCCCCTCGCAGCCACGGCGCATGAACAGGGCCGAGCGATACAATCCTCGCAACGGATGCTCACGGACGTACGCGACCGCGCCACAGAAACTGAACTGATTCGGGAAGCTCAGCAGGGATCGAGGGCAGCCTTTGACCTGCTGGTGCGTCAATATGATCAGGCAGTCTTGCGGCTCGCTCTGCACCTTACCGGCTCCGAGCAGGATGCGCAGGACATCCATCAGGAAGCCTTTTTGAAGGCCTACCGGTATCTGGGCAATTTCCGCTTCGAGTGCTCGTTCTATACCTGGATTTACCGGATCGTGACCAATCTGTGTCTCGACCAGCTGCGCAGGCGTAAGGCGCGGCGCGAGGATCCGGCAGTGATGCTGGATGCCTCCGGCGAAGAGATGGATCTGCTCAGCAATGTGAGCGATGACCGTGCCGGGGCGAATCCGGATCGCGAGCTGCAACGCAAGATTCTGGGCCAGCGCATTCAGGCGGCGCTCGATAAGCTGACGCCGCGCGAACGCATGGTCTTCGAGCTGAAGCATTATCAAGGGCTGAAGCTGAGAACAATTGGCGAAATGTTAAATACGACGGAAGAAACAGCCAAGAACACGCTCTTTCGTGCAACCCGAAAATTAAGAGCAAACCTGGCGGAAGTGCGCTAGCTTCTAACCCCGTAGTTGTTGTGCAGTACCGAAAAAGAAAAAAAGGCGCTCAAAGAAGCTCCTGTAAGACAAGAAAAACTCTAATAACAAAAGTTCGGGCAACAGACTTTTTGAGGCGAAGTGAGGCAAAGGACTTATGGCGATGAAGTGTGACATGGCTCAGCAGAATATCGCGTTGGCCGCGTACGGAGAGCTCTCCGACGACGTCAATCATCAACTCGAACAACATCTTCTGGGATGTGAGGAGTGCCGCCGCGACATGCAGGCCGTCCGCGGATTGCAGGCGGCCATGTCGCTCCATCCGGTCGAAGAGCCGTCAGCGGCCATGCTGGCGAAGGCGCGCATGCGCCTGGAAGAAGCACTCGACAATATACCGCATGGCGGTTGGCTGGTGCGGCTTACGCAGGTTTTTACCCGTAGCCTCGGCCGTTTGCGTGCCACTCCGGTCATGGCATCCATGCTGCTGTTGGTGGGCGTTGCCGCAGGCGGATACGGCGGCTACCGCGCCGGTCTGAAGGCGCATGAGGCGGAGCAGTCGAAGCTGGTCTTGAATCTCGGCCAGTCTCCTGCCGCGGCAGAGGATAATCCGGCACAAATTGCGAATGTGAGCGGCATCACGCGCGATCCCGCTTCCGGGACCGTAAAGGTGAACTACAACAAGCTGGTTCCCGAGACGATGCAGGGCAATTTGGACGATCCGCGCATCCGCCAGCTGTTGCTGCTGGGCACGCAGAACAATGGGAACGTGGGCGTGCGTGACAATTCTGTTGGCCTGCTGGCCAGCGAGTGCCGCAACGGGCACCAATGCGACGATGGCCCTATCCGCGATGCCCTGATGGTGGCTTTGCGCTACGACAAGAACGCGAACGTACGCATGAAGGCGCTGGAAGGGCTGGAGCCTTACATTCCGGAAGACATGCGCGTACGCGACGCCGTGCTTGAGGCCCTGATGAAGGACTCTGATCCGCGTGTCCGTTCCCAGGCCATCAACTTGATCGCTCCGGTCGAGGGCGATTCGAGCGTGCGCGAAGTCTTGCATACCGTAGCGGCGCAGGATGATAATCCGCAAATCCGCACGGTTTCGCGACAGGTCCTGCAGCAATTACCCCAAATTCAATAATTGCCGCGGTAACATTTCAGTAAATAAAAAGTCAGAGCTACTAAGGACGACTGATTTGAGGCACACCAATGAAACACTTTTTGAGGCTGGGTTGGACCTTCGTCGCTGCTGGCGGCGCGCTGCTGGCGGCAGGTGATCATCAGGGTTTTGCACAACCGATCGTTGTTCTCAGTGACACACCGGCATATCTCGCGCACACTTCTCAAAGCTATCTCGGCATCGATATGCACGATATCGACAACGATCGCGCCACAGCGCTGAAGCTCAAGGATTCGCACGGCGCTGAGATCGTCACCGTCGATCACGATGCGCCCGCCAATAAGGCGGGGCTCAAAGTCCACGACGTCGTCCTCGAAATGAACGGGCAGCGCGTGGAAGGCGCCGACCAGCTGCGGCGTATGCTGCGCGAAACACCTCCCGGACATACGGTCAACTTTGTGATCAGCCGCGATGGCCAGCAGCAGAATATCTCTGCACAGCTTGCCGACCGCGCCAAGGTGGAAGCCAACGCCTGGTCTCAGCACTTCACCGTGCCTGATCCCAGCGAAGCGCCCACGTCGGAAGGTCTTGTCGGACCGTCAACGCGCGGCTTCGGCAGCGGCTTTTTCGGCGTCTTCACAACGAACGGGCTTTATGTGGGCGCGGACGTGGACGTGATCAGCACACAGTTGGCCAGCTACTTCGGCGTAAGTGACGGTACGGGTTTGCTGGTAAAAAGCGTCGATGAGAACAGCCCCGCGGCCACTGCGGGACTGAAGGCCGGCGACGTCATCACCAAGGTGAACAATGGCGTGATGGCCTCGCGTTCCGACTGGCTGAAGACCCTGCACAACAACCGCGGCAAGCAGGTGCAGGTTACCGTCATGCGCAACAAGAAGGAGCAGACGCTGAGCCTGCAGGCGGGCGAACGGAAGAAGAAAGGTGAGCTGGATTTGCCTGAATTCTGCCCGGAAGTGTTGGATGAACCGCAGTTCCATGCCGAGTTGAACGAAGGCCCTGTCGTGCTCGATTTCGACGAAATGAATCGTGATTCTCAGGCGGGGAACCTGTCGGTGCTCACATCGCAGTCCATCAGAACGATGGATTTAGAGCAGCTGCAAAAGGAAATAGAAAAGCTCGAAGATCAGCTGCGCTCGCTCGATCTCCATCCTATGAACTAACCTCGATCACTGTTCCGCTCCGAGCAACCGGGCGCTCATCTTTATGGGCGCCCGATTGCATTTTGGAGCTAATTTCCAGGCCCGGTTAAGTGTTTTCTAACCAGGCGGCGATGACTCTGGGCAGCAAGCTGCTTGCTTCCTTGTGATCGCTATGCCTGCATTCTCAAACCGCCGGGTCGCTCAGATTCGCCCTCAATACGCTGAGGCCTTTCGTTGTATCGGAGCCGAGTGTGAAGACACTTGCTGTAATGGGTGGACTGTCTCCATCGACAAGAACACCTTTGAAAAATATCAGACTATTCCAGATAGCTCTCTCTACCCGATCATGCAGGAGCGACTGGTACGGATCGAGACCGATGCCAGCGACCTGCAATTCGCAAAGATCAAAACGGCCAGCGATGAAGCGTGTCCATTCTGGGGCGCGGACCGGCTTTGCTCCATTCAAAAAGAGCATGGAGCAGAATACCTCTCGCTCACCTGCGCGCACTATCCTCGCCCTATCAAAACCATCGATAACGAGGCAGAAAGAACGCTGCTCCTCTCCTGTCCGGAAGCGGCAAGGCTGGTTCTGCTTCACCCGCAACTTGTTTCCGATGGGACAACGAATGCGCCATATCCCCGTCTACCTTTGCCTGCTACTGAGAAGCTGCATGGAGAAACTCCCCTGGTATATTTCTGGCCCATCCGGCAATTTGTTGTCTTGCTGCTGAAGGACCGATCCTACCCCATCTGGCAAAGGCTCTTTCTGCTGGGGATGTTTTGCCGTCGGCTTGAAGAACTCACCTCTGCGCGTGAGATTGGCTTTATTCCCAGGCTCTTCAATGAATATGCGGAGATGATTTCTACTGGAAAATTGCGCGGTACGCTGGACGCAATTCCGCCGCAGACTGCAAAACAGTTGGGCGCCATTATTGCCCTGGTAGAGCAGCAGCGCATCTCGTCGCCCAGAAAGAATCAACGCTTTCATGAGTGCATCCAGGATTTTGCATGCGGCATCCAGTATCAGACCGGCCTCACCGCAATCGATCTGACTCCGCACTATGCGGAGGCCTATGCGCGCTACTACCGGCCGTGGGCGGAGCAGCAGGGGCCTTTACTGGAAAACTATCTGCTGAATTATGTCTTTGGGCATCTGTTCCCCTTCAGCTCTCCCGGACCGGAACAGGGAATGCATGCCTATCGCGAGTTTCTGATCCTTTGCTGCAATTACGTGCTCATCCGGGGGTTGATGGTCGGCATGGCAGGGCATTATCGGTCGTTATTCGACACGACACATGCCATTAAATTGATCCAATCGTTCGTTAAAGCCTTTGAGCACAATCCCTTACACGTGGACCAGATGATGAGCCTCCTTGAGCGAAATAGGATGAATCATACCAATGGCATAGCAGCCCTGCTTCGGGATGTCGCGCCTGAATCGCCCGCCTGAATCGTCCATAGGAACGGTGCCAGCTTAGCCGGGAATAGTTACCATTCGACGGCTACTTTCTCCACTCCGGGGCCGGGACTCGCCCCACCCTATCTCCCTGTGTTTCAATAAGAAGAGAATGCCCGCAGCCAGCCAACAGACCGCAGGACGCCGCTTGAAGGCCGCCAGCCGCAAGGTGCGCGAACTCGCCCTGGTGGGCCACGCGCTCACTTCGACCGGGCATCCCGTCATGGCGCAGATTGTGCCCATGCGCCGGTGCAATCTGGCCTGCGCCTACTGCAATGAATACGACGATGTATCGAAGCCGGTGCCGATCGACGAGATGCTGCGCCGCATCGACCATCTTGCCCGGCTCGGCACGAGCATTATCACCATTTCCGGCGGCGAACCGCTGCTGCATCCCGACCTGGATCAGATCATTGCCCGCATCCGTCACCATGGGCGCCTCGCCGGCATGATCACGAACGGCTATCTGCTCGTTCCCGAGCGCATCCAGCGGTTGAACAAAGCTGGACTCGACCACCTGCAGATTTCCATCGACAACGTACAGCCGGATGAGATTTCAAAAAAGAGCCTCAAGGTTCTCGATAAAAAGCTGCAATGGCTCTCAGAGTTCGCCGACTTCCATGTGAATATCAATTCCGTGGTCGGCGGCGGCATCAAGGACCCGCAGGACGCGCTGACCATTGGCAAGCGCGCGATCGGGCTTGGCTTCACTTCGACCATCGGCATTATTCACGACAGCGACGGCCAGCTGAAGCCGCTGGGCGGCGAAGAGCGCCGCGTATGGACCGAGATGCGTGGCTGGAAGAAGAAAAACTATTCGCAGTTCAATCAGTTTCAGGAAGCCATTGCCAATGCGCAGCCGAACGACTGGCGCTGCCGTGCAGGCTCGCGCTACCTATACATCTGCGAAGATGGGCTGGTGCACTACTGCTCCCAGCAGCGCGGCTTTCCTGGCGTGCCCCTGGCCGAGTACACAAAAGCCGATCTGAAGCGCGAGTTCCTGACGGAAAAAACCTGCGCTCCGCACTGCACGATCAGCTGCGTCCACCAGATCTCTTACATCGATCACTGGCGCGCCCCGCAAATTTCGAGCACGACGCCTGGCGACACGGCTGGTCTTGTGAATATCCAGCTCTAAGTTCACTTAACGAGGCTAGATCAGTTTTTCAAATAGCTATAGGCCAGCCGTCATTCTGACGACCAGCGGGAGGAAGAATCTCAGCGATCTACACGAGGCCAACATCGCTGAGATTCTTCCCCTTCACTCCGTTCAGGGTCAGAATGACAGCTTCTTATTGATCTATACCTACAGGAAACAGCGCTAGTGTGGAGCGCCGCCAGCTTGCGGTTGCTTAGTCTCTTCTTTCTTTTCGCGTGCTTTCTTCGTCTTCCAAAAGCCTTGCTGCACCCGATACAGATCGTTAATTTCCCATTCGACCAACCGCTGAGCGGCTTCGCTGCGCGACAGCTCATCGACAGCGGTGACCTCCACGCGCAAAACCTGGTGCCAGGGATAAATACGCTGTCCGCGAAGCAGGAAACCAGACTTCGCCCAGCTTTCCATCAGGTCGTTGACCTCACTCTTCACATCTTCGGCGCTTTGAAAGGGGATAAGTTCGAAGGACTCGCCGCCCACCAGATACACCGTCGCGTGGGCTATCAGGATCGTGTCAGACTGCAGGGTTTCTTCAGGCACAAGATCGTCTCGCTTTCTTCATCGTTATAGATGTGAGATGCACGATTTTTTGTCTTCGCCGTTGAGGACGAAGTCCTGCGAAGAACTAGCGCCCTGAGGGCGGCAGGTATCATTGAACCAGGCATGTCCGACCGATCGTTGAGCTCAGGCGCAGTGGCGTTTCTTTCACGCGATTTCCGGCGCTATCAGCTTGCGCGTGTTCTGGTCATCATCGGAGCGGAGGCGCAGACGCTGGCCGTTGCCTGGCTTGTCTACCAGATCACTCACAGCGCGCTGTACCTCGGCTATACGGGCCTCGTGCTTTTCCTCCCCGGGCTTTTCTTTCTGCTGCCTGCCGGACACATTGCCGATCGCTTTGACCGTCGGCTGGTGATTCTCGTCTGCTACGCGCTGCAGGCCTTCTGTACGCTTGCGCTCTTTCTCTTCGCCTGGCATGGGCTGCGCACCGTATGGCCGATTTTTTCGGTGCTCTTTCTTATCGGAACAGGGCGCGCCTTCAGCGGCCCGGCAAGCTCGGCGCTCATTCCTCATCTTGTGCCGAAAGAACATTTCGTGAATGCCGTCACCTGGGGCGCGACAACATTTCAAATCGCCAACGTCGCCGGCCCGTCGATAGGCGGCATTCTCTACACGCTGCCGCTGCGGGGACGCATTGCCGGAGCCGCCATCGTCTTTCTCTTCACGCAGCTGACGCTGATGGCGTTCCTCTGGCTCATCTTCTCGCTGCACATTCGTCTCGGACGGATGGAGCACCGGGCTTTTTCGTCGGATGTCATCCTGGCCGGCATACGCTACGTCTGGAGCAAGCAGATTCTGCTCGGCTCTATTTCGCTCGATCTCTTTGCCGTTCTGCTGGGCGGCGCCGTTGCGCTCATGCCCATCTTCGCGCAGGAAATTCTGCACACCGGGCCACGCGGACTGGGCCTACTGCGCGCCGCACCCGCGATCGGAGCCCTGGCTGTCTCCATGTGGCTTACGTGGAGGCCCATTGAGCGCCGCGCGGGAGTTAAAATGCTTGTCTGCGTCGCCATCTTTGGGGCCGCCACGGTGCTTTTCGGCTTATCGAAAAACCTGCTGCTGTCACTGCTGGCACTGTTTTTCGTCGGCGCGTCGGACATGGTGAGTGTGGTCATCCGCTCGTCCATCCTGCAATTGGCAACACCGCCCGAGATGCGCGGAAGGGTCAGCGCCGTCAATTCGCTCTTTCTTGGCGCCTCGAACGAGCTGGGCGAATTTGAAAGCGGCCTCACCGCTTCCTGGTGGGGAGCCGTCCGCGCTGTTGTGATCGGGGGAATCGGCTCGCTCGTGGTCACCGGTTCGTGGAGCGTTTTCTTCCCGAACCTGCGCCAGGCTGACCGGTTGACGCCCGAATCGCTTCTGCAGGCGAACACAGAGCAAGCTGCACAGCAGGTGCGCCAGCTATAGCGCCTGCATCTAAGCAAGCTGATCTGAAATCAGGAGCAGAGTTAGCGCGATGAAGACATGGCAGAAGGTAGGACTCGCCACATTGCTGGTGCTGGTCGTTTTCAGCATTCGCATTTATTTCTTGTGGAAAGAACGTCATGAGCCGATGGTGCAAAAGCCCCAGCAGCAGCAGCAAATGCTCACCGACGATGACATCGTGACGCCGCGCAAGCTTTATATTGACGACCTGAAATCGGCGAAAGTGCTGGTGGGGAAAACAATCTGGGTGCAGGCTGGCTTTGAGCTTGATTATTTTCCGTATGCGGGCCATAGCGTCAATTTCGCACATAAGGTTGGTGTTTTGCCGAGCGTTCAAGCGCTGGAGATCAAAGATATCGCCCTCGCGAAAGCACCCGCAAGCATCGCCAGCCGCATTCCGCTTGGCGATAAGCAGGTTTATGCCGTATTTGAGATGCCCGGAGATCCAAGGCAATATGCGACGGCAATCGGCTCCATGCAGGGCACTGACTCGACCTATTACTGCGACGACATCTTCTACTACGACGATCCGCACCAGATGTACAAACACTGGCCAGCCGATGTGTGGCAGGCTGTCGACCAGCACCAGCCAAAGCCCGGGATGAATGAGCTAGAGGTGGCCATGGCACTTGGCGTGATCCAGCAATCGGACTCGTCGAGCTACGGCAACCGAACGGTGCACTATGATGCAGGCGGCAAACAATGGAATGTCAGCTTTCAGCATGACAAAGCGACAAGCGTGCAGGCTCAATAATTTTTAGCGACCAAATTGGCAGCATGGGAATATGTAAAACATATGGCCCTTGAATTCACGACCTCCTACGTCACTGACTCGCTGGCAATCTTCCGCCAATTCAAAAAACTGGCAGATGCCTCCATAGCGCAGCTTAGCGATGAGCAACTGCAGACGGTCATCGATCCCGAAAGTAATTCCGTCGCCATCATCGTGAAGCATATGGCCGGCAACATGCGTTCGCGCTGGACTGACTTTCTGACGACCGACGGCGAGAAGCCTGACCGCGATCGCGACAGCGAATTCGAGGAGCCGCCGACGACGCGGACCGCATTGCTAAGCCTATGGGAAGACGGTTGGAGCTGCTTACTCGGCGCGTTGGAAGGACTGACGGACGCCGATCTCGGCCGCACCATCACCATTCGCGGGGAAGCGCATTCCGTGATGCAGGCCATCAACCGCCAGGTCGCACACTATTCCTGCCACTGCGGCCAGATTGTCTTTCTGGCCAAGCACCTCAAGTCCAGCGAATGGAAGTGTTTGAGTGTTCCGCGTAAGCAGTCGGCCGATTTCAACCGACGTGTCCAGGCGGGTGAGGCGAGCCAGCGGTAAGTCAGCGACTGACCCACAACACAGGCTGACGAATCGGGAAGTTGCGAATAATTTCCGGGACCTTCGGGTCAGGATTCAGCGTCTTCCAGAGGGACAAATACTCGGGCTGCGAAAACTCGAGCCCTCCAAACAAGAGATTCGGCTGCCTTACCGGAAGGTCATCGAAGTATTCCACGTCATGCGGAAAGGGCCAGCTGCCTTTGTTTTTGATGTATGGATACATGAATGCAATCGCCTTCCGCATTCCACGCCCATCCGGCAGTTCGTATTTCAACGCGTCATCGTCAGCGGAACTTAGAATCCTGCATAGCGTGGTCATCACATCGAGATTGAAGAGGGAATAACTGTAGGGCTTTGTGCGCGCCAGCTCCAGGGGAAAGCTGCCATCGATCTTCATCTGCGTGGGAAGAAGCACTGTTTTGTAGCGATCTGTCGCGTACTTCAAGAGATCGCTGTTGCGGGTGAGGCGCGCAAATTCCGCGACTTGAAAGACCCAGCAGGTGCCGTGGTTATTCTTCGCCTCACGCTCCTCGATTCCGTTCTTTGACGTGGTCATCCACAGCACATACTCCGCGAACCATTTGCGGACGCCTGCGTATGTGTCGTCTCCGAGTGCGCCGCCATCCGCGAGCACAGTGGTTGCGCGGGCCACTTCCACCAGATGAATCGTATCGATGATCCCTGTCCCGCGTCCGGTTGTGATGCCGTGAATCGCCTGCGCATATTGGAGGTTCGGATTCATCAGCGTGTCAGGATCGATGAACCATGCACGCAAATGCGCAGCCGCATGCTCCGCGTATTTTTTGTCGTGCGTCAACAGCCAGGCCGCAGCCAGCGCAGGCATCTGTACACTCAACCGGATCAGCGCCTCCCGGTGCGCGACAAAATTATCCGGATTACTCATGCCGTCGCGGCGAATGTAGGCGCCATCTGGATTTTTTGGATCGGGCCACCAGTAGTCGCCTTCGGAAAAATAATCGTGCTTGCCGCCCGCGCTGCGCGGTGAGCTGGCGGATGTGATGGTGACAGGCTTTTCCTTCAGATAGGCAGCCCCGGCACGCAGCACGCGTGCGCGGTCGATCGCAGCTACGTCGATGAGCGGCGAAGCGCTGAGTCCTCGAAACGAGAACGGTGCCGCAGCTTCACCCAATGCGCAACCAGCCAGAACACAAAACTCTCTCCGTGAAAGCACCGGACTCTCCTGAGATCTTCCTCAGTTGAGTATTCCAGCAATCTTGTTTTCACCGACGGCGCTCTTCATCGTCTATACCGAATAGAGGTACGCCAGCCGTTCAGAAATCACGATCAAGCCCGCACTGCGAGCGTCGTCGTTTTTCCGCGGAAAAGCCGTTGTACAAATCGGGCACAGGAGGTGAAAACTCCGGGCAGAGCGGCTGTGTGCATCGGCATGGGTTGCTGTGCCAATCGCAGTTGTCGCAGTTGCGCGCGTAAATCCTCCACCTCGAACAAGCACGACCGAAGATATGCAGAGACAGAAAGATTCGCTTCCGTAGCGCGTGCTTTCAGCAGTGAATGCTCCCCCGCCGACACTCTCAGAGACAGAGCCGTTGTCCGGCACTCCACTGCCAGCGTAGGCACAGGCGCTACTTGTGCAGCAAGCACCTGGCGAAAGATCGCTGACGGTTGAACGGCGACATCCTGAGTCTTAGCTGCCGGGGGGGTCTTAGCTGCCGGAAGGGGCTTGTTCTTGCACGTTCCGCTCTTGGCGTGGCGCGATGAGGCCCGTTTCCTGGATTTGGCTGGCTTTGTCGCAGATCTTTCGCCAGCGGACTGATGCTTGGCTTTCGCAGGCAAAACAGGGGCTGCCGGCTCTGCTTCAACAGCAGTCTTTTCAGGTGCAGTTCGACGCCGGCTCGATCGTATGGCCTCTTCGTAGGTCAGTTCGCGCACGCCATGCTTTCCATGAGTGGGAGCCTGCGCGCCAGCCCACGCCTGGAAGCGGCTCACGATAGCATTGATGTCTTCAAGGGGCGGTTGCGTGTCCATGAGCTGAGTGTATGACGGCGCATGAGCCGCTCGCCGCGCACCTGCAACAAATCGCGCGTTCAAAGCCCAATATGGAATCGCTGTGAGCAAATCGCGCCATTTCGGGAATCAGCCCGTATTCCGCAGTCCCGCTGAAATGCCGTTAATCGTTCCGGCGATAGCGCGGTTGATCTCCTCGGTATCTTCACCGGCGCGTTTACGCCGCAGCAGATCGACCTGAATCAAGCTCATCGGATCGACATAAGGATTGCGCAGCCGGATCGAGTGCGCGAGCATCCGGTTCGTCTCGAGCAATTCTTTCTGTCCGGTGACCGCAAGCACGGTCGAGAGCGTGCGCCCGAACTCTGCTTCGATCTTCGAGAAGACCCGCTTGCGCATCTCCACATCCGGCACCAACGAAGCGTAGAGCGACGCGATGCCGAGATCTGCCTTCGCCAGCGCCATCTCGACATTGCGAATGATATCGATGAAGAGCGGAAACTCGGCCATCATGGCGCGCAGCAACGTCATGCCCCCTGGCCTTTGCGCGTATTTCTCAAGAGCATATCCAACGCCAAACCATGCCGGGACAAGCTGGCGGCTCTGCGTCCAACCAAAGACCCACGGAATGGCCCGCAGATCGGCAAAGCTGCGGCGGCCGCTGCGCCTTGTCGGACGCGAGCCGATCTTCGCATGCTCAAGCTCCGCGACCGGAGTGGCCGTTTCAAAATAGCTCAGCACTTCCGGGTCATCGATAATTTGTTCGCGATAGAAACGGAAAGCCACGTCTGATAATTCTTCGAGCGCTGCTTCCCACTCCGGCAATAAGATTCCCGACTGGTGACCATTCGGATCGAGCGCATTCGGCCGCGCCAGCGCATCAAGCGAAGCCGCGATCATCAACTCCAGGTTGCGCTCGGCAAGCACTACGTCAGAGTACTTCCAGTTGAGCACTTCACCCTGCTCGGTAATGCGAATCTGCCCCTCAAACGCGCCCACTGGCTGCGCGTAAATGGAGCGGTGCGTCGGGCCACCGCCGCGTCCGACGGTGCCGCCGCGGCCATGGAAGAGGCGCAGCTTCACGCCGCACTCGCGAGCCACTTCATGCAGGGCGCGATGCGCGCGGAAAATCTCCCAGGTGCTCGTGAGCATGCCGCCGTCTTTATTCGAGTCGGAGTAGCCGAGCATGATCTCCTGGGTGTTGTTCCACGAAGCCAGCAGCGTGCGATATTCCGGCAGGTTCCACAAGACGCGGCAGACCTCCGGAGCATTGCGCAGATCTTCAATCGATTCGAAGAGCGGTACCGGCATCAACCCAGGATCGTTGCCGCTGCCTGCTACCTCCACGCCGCCGAGCCGTGCCAGCCACAACACACCGAGCACATCTTCCACGCTGCTGGCCCCGCTGATCACGTACTGCCGTATCGCTTCCGGACTGCAACCGGCCTTCACCTCAGCAATCGTGCGGAAGGTTTCAATCACATCGGCGCTTTCTTTGCTCAGGTCCTGCGGCACAGCACCGGCATTGCCTGCGCACCAGGCGGAAGCTTCCTGTAGCGCTTTCTGATGAAGACGCGCATGCTGGCGAACGTCCAATGTATGCAGGTGCAAGCCAAAGGTGCGGACAAGCAGAATGAGTGGATCGATGAGAGCTTGTGCAAGCCGCAGGCCTTCGTTTTCCGCCAGGCTGCGCCTCAGCGTGTTCAAATCGTTCAGAAATTCCTGCGCGTTACAATAAGCGGGCAGCGCGCTCAGCGCCGATTCCAGGCTGTCCGAGTCAGACGCAGTTTCGCCCGCCGTGCGCAGCAACCGCGCATGCACGCATACCATGAAGCGCCGGTATAGCTCGAATTCGAAGCGGGCTCCGAAGATCTGCTGCGTCCCGGAATGCAACTCAGCCAGGTATCCATGCAGGCGCTGGCTCAGCTCCTCGCTGATGGGGATCTGCTGTGCTGAGGTCGTCAGCAGATCGATGACCAGCTGGACCTGCTGCTGGTAATGCGCCAGCAAACGCGCGCGGGACGTTGCAATGGCTTCCCGCGTGACATCCGGCGTCACGAATGGATTGCCATCGCGGTCGCCACCGATCCAGGAGCCGAAGCCGAGTAATAGCGGCAGCTCCGAGATGTCGATATGCAAGCCATATTCGCTGGCCAGTGCCGCAGACACTTCTTCATAAAGCTTAGGCAGCGTAGCAAAGATGGAGACATCGTAATAATCGAGGCCCATCTTGATCTCATCATTCACCGTAGGCCGCCGGCTGCGGACCTCATCTGTCTGCCACAGCGCGGTGATCTCGGCGATGAGCTGTTCCTGCAAGCGCGAAATTTCCTCGTCGGGAACGGGGATGCGGTCCAGGTGTTCGAGAAATTCGCCGAGACGCCGCCGCTTGAAGAGCACGGACCGTCGCGCAATTTCTGTAGGGTGCGCCGTGAATACCGGGACAATAAAGATACGCTGCAGCCAGTCGAGCGCCTCAGTTGCGGAGATGCCGACGCGCTTCATCTCGCGCAGCGTGCCGCGCAGCGATCCGCGCTGCCTCGATCCATCGCCACTCAGTTGCAGCGACAGGCGGCGCCGTTTGCGGTGGTTTGTCTCGGCCAGATTGATCAGCTCGAAATAGAAGGCGAATGCGCGGCTTAGTTGATAGGCTTGCTCCACCGGCATGGTGCTTATGCCCAGGACCGTAGACTGCAGGCGATCTTCCGCCTCTTTCCAATTGTTTTCAGACTGCGCCTCGCGGCGGCGGATGGCTGACAGGCGCAGCTCTTCTACCTTTTCAAAAAGAGGCTCGCCCGCCTGTTCGCGCAATACATCTCCCAGCAACATGCCCAGCGAGCGGACATCGCGGCGTAGAGGGACTTCTTTCAGATCGCCCGAACGCGCTTCAAGTTCAGCCAAGCGCTGCGACCAGCTTTCCGGTTTCCAAAGGAGGGGCATACTTCGATTATGCCGGAGGAGCAGCCCTCCAGGCACACGCGCTTCGCGCCAAACGAAAAATTCACCCCAAACAATTCGCTAGGTGCTTACCTGCTGCTCTTCCAGCTGCAGCATCAGCTCTTCCCACTTCGCAGTCAGCGAATCATGCTGTTCA
>Ga0206863_1018_pt1 | contig 61589 bp, 54 predicted proteins | sample Alteio_BWOrgCont_41_FD_152634 | JGI IMG/M metagenome (GOLD analysis project Ga0206863, IMG submission 152634) | Enriched cells from forest soil in Barre Woods Harvard Forest LTER site, Petersham, Massachusetts, United States -... | ecosystem: Environmental > Terrestrial > Soil > Temperate forest >...
TACCTCGCCAACACCCTGCCTCTACAATGGCAACGTCGCAATACTTATCATTCCCTATCGTCACAAGTCTTCTCTACGCGTCTACGTTGCAGCCACCTCTACCTGCGCGCGAGCCTGAAGGTAATCAGTTAAGCCCTGGCGCCAGTCGGTGAATACGTTCAATCGGGCAGCCTTAAGAGCGCCATTTTCCAAAACGGAGTACTTGGGGCGCTGTACCTTTGCCGGAAACTCTCCGGGATCCGCCTTCTCCAGACGGACAGTTGTTCCAGTGGCACGAAAAATCTCGCAAGCAAACTCGTACCATGAACAGCTACCCTCCGCCGTGCCGTGATAGAGCCCATAATTCTTCGCCCGACTGAGCGCTACCAGCTGCTGTGCGATCTGTACAGTAGACGTCGGCGTCACGAATTCATCGTCGACAACGCGTAGCTTGTCGCGTTCGCGAGATAGTTTCAACATCAATTCGACAAAATTGAGTCCGCCCTTGGCCCGGCATGGCTGAAGACCGTATATGGCCGAGACACGCAGCACAAAGTGTTTCGGGCACGTTGCGGCAGTGTAGTTCTCCCCAGCGAGCTTGGTAATGCCATAAGCATTCAAGGGAAATGCAACATCGCTCTCTACATACGGAGATTCTTTCTTGCCGTCAAAGACGTAATCCGTACTCATGTATGCGACCGTTGCACCAGCCTGCTTTGCCCAGTCGGCAACATTCCGGGCGCCAACCGCATTGGCGGTAAAGGCCGCCACGGGATCGGCTTCGCATTTCTCTACGTGATGCATCGCGGCCGTATTGACAATGAATTCCGGATTCGCGGCTGACAGAGCCGACTCTACGGAAGGTCCTGACGTCAACTCCACATCAGAGTGCGTGAGGGGCACCACGTCATCGCCATTTTGAATAAAAGCTGCGCACACGTCACTTCCGAGTTGGCCATTCGAGCCAAGGACTGCAATTCTCATTTGCTGAGCCCCGCGGGGAGGAGCGACTCTTGCGAAGCAGCTTGGTCTTTCTTCGCGAGTTCCTTAAAGACCTGGATATTGTAGTACCGCGGATCGTCCCAGTTACTGTACTTGTCCATATTCGAGATCAAGCTGCGCACGATCGACCTGACGCTCTGGTGGGGGTGGAAGCTTAAGATCGTGTTTGCACGTTCAATCGAGACCTTATAATTTCTCATATCCTTGATGTGCTTAATGTCGAGCGCAATTTTCCTGCCTAATTCCTCCTCGACCGCAAGCTTTACAAGATCAGCGACCTCGCCAACAGTGTGATTGCCTGATGCAATATTGAAGATACCGCTGAGGGATTCGTTGGCTTCGATGGCTCGCGTGTAGGCCATCGTCGCGTCATCGATGGCAAGGAAAGGTCTCCAGATTGCAGGATCGGTAACGCGAATCACGCTCTCCTGCATGGCGCACTTGAACATGGTGTTGACCAGCAGATCAAAGCGCATACGCGGGCTGTATCCGGAAACCGTACCTTTCCGAAGGGCAATCACCGAAAACTCAGAATTGGCCATCTGCATGACGGCCCCTTCGCCTTGCAGTTTGGAGATACCGTACGGATAGGACGAACTGACGGGACTATCTTCGTCAAACAATTGGTTTTCCGTGTAGCCATACACCGAGCATGAACTTGCATAGATGTAACGCTTGACTTTCGCCTTCTTTGCGATGTAGGCAAGATAAGCCGGCGCAGAGGCATTGAAGACAAAGTTCTTGGCCGGAGAAAAATCGGCCATCGGATCATTCGACAGACCGGCGAGAAAAATGACCTGATCGTAGCCTGACAAGTCTACGACCTCTAGATCGAAGATGTCCTTTTGGAGAATCCCGATGTCACTCGGCAGGCTATTACCAAACCAGAACAAGTCGACGACGTCGATTTTGTAACCTCGATCGAGAAGCTTTGGAATCAGAGCTGAACCGACATAGCCGGCACCGCCGGCGATCAGAATGCGCATTACTTCACCTTTTCATGAACGCTGATTTCTGGTTGATATCCGATGTTGTCGGCGAGAGGTGAAGCCAGCCACTGCTTCAGGGACTGCGCGTTGGCATCTTTATTTGAAACCTGGACATCCTGCAGCGGCCACTCAATCCCAATCTCCGGATCGTTATAAAAGATCCCGGATTCCGCTCCAGAATTGTACATGCCGGTGCACTTGTATTGGACTTCGCAACCATCAGTTAGCGAACAAAATCCGCGCGCAAAACCGTACGGTGCGTACACCTGTTTTTTATTCTCAGCCGAAACCTCAAGCCCGAACCACTGACCGAGCGTTGGCGATCCCTTACGAATGTCAACAGCGACGAGGAAGGCGACCCCGCTTGTTACGCGCATCAGCTTGCTCATCGGCGGGTCCCACTGGAAATGTAAACCACGCAGAACACCCTTGGCAGAGCGAGAGTGATTGTCCTGAACCCACTCTGTAGGCAGTCCAAATTCACGAAAGTTGTCTGCGCGATACGTTTCCATAAAGAAGCCGCGGTCATCACCTAGAACCTTCGGGGCTAGGACAACTACGTCTCCACCAATGTGCGAACCGAGCACTTCCAAGGGCATAGAACTTTGAACTCCTCAAGCTACGATCAGATGTATCTATACGAGAAAGTATACTATCTGAGTATGTTCGTCCGCAGAAGAGTTGGGTGATGTCTGTTCCGACTCTCTTGAGGGAAAATCTAATATTGAGGTTCCATCTTCTGGAATGCTTGCTAATGAGGCCAAGCCATATCAGATATGCAGTTCGATCGTACTTTTTGAGAATGATCCAGCAGAGGTAACCGCAGCCATTCGGAGCGTTCTCGATGCGCCGATGCGAACCGCATGCACCGTCATTGATAATTCTCCCACTTGCTCCTTACGACAGTGTGTTTTGAACGCCGGCGCGCAGTACATCCACTCGGCAGAAAATGTAGGCTTTGGTGCGGCGCACAATATTGCGCTGAAAACACACATCGGAGTTTCAGAGTTCTCGCTTATACAGAACCCTGACGTGGAATTCTCTGCTGACACACTCTCTGCACTCTATGAATTCATGCTTAATAGACCGGAGGTTGGATTGGTCATGCCTGGAATACTCTACCCGGACGGAACCGAGCAGAGACTCTGTAAACGGCTTCCGGGACCGATTGATTTAATTCTTCGGCGTTTTTCGGGCCCGATTGGCCGCGTGCTCTTCCGTGGACAGCTCAAGCGGTATGAACTGGCCCACTTGGATATGGGAATTCCTCGCGAAGTCCCCTGCCTCTCAGGCTGCTTTATGTTCATTCGTTCGGCCGTGCTCCGTGAGATTGGTTGCTTCGACGAGCGGTATTTTATGTATATGGAAGACGTAGACCTCTGTCGAAGGATCGGGGTGAACTATAAAACAGTTTTCTACCCCAATGTATCTGTAACTCACGGGTATCGAAAAGGGTCTTATCGTACCAGCAAGTTAATGAAATATCACATCCAATCGGCTATTCGATATTTCGGAAAGTGGGGATGGCTATGGGATCCCGTTAGAAAGGATTTGAATCATCGAACAGGTCCATTGGTATCATGAAGCGCTTACCGGCGCATATTACGAGATTGGCTAAAGGTCGAATAACTATTGCTGTATTTTGTTCTTCAACCTAGATATTCAATCGATATCTCTTAGAGCCTTCGCAAATAAAGCCAGGTAAGATTCTTCATCAAAGCCCATCGCCAGCGGATCATTTGCATCAACGGGGCGTGCTTCTCCGGCGAATCGTTGCTTCCATGGCGTCGATAGAGCAATAGCGGCTCTCCAATAAAGCCAACTCTGCCTACAAACTGATTTACAAGTCCGATCCATACGTCATGAATCGGAATATCGGCGGGAAGTGGCAAACAGTAGTCCAGTATTGAGCGTCGAAATGCCATCGCGCTTCCCTGGTATTGATTGCGTATAAGATTGCGCAGCGCGCCGCCATGAAACTTTTTAGACCCGAACTTTGGCTCTGAAACGATCCTGCCAGCCGCATCGATGATCACAAGGTCGCTCATCACAACCGTGATATCGGGATGAGCATTGAATATTTCCAGGAATTTCGCCACTTTATCCGCGCGCCAAATGTCGTCATGGTCCGTCAGGAAAATGACCTCCCCCGTGGCCTCTTCCAACGCGCGGCCAAATGATTGGACAACGCCACGATTCTGTTCATTGCGAACAATGCGAATGCGTTCATCGCGAAAGCTTTCAATAATGGCAATCGTGGTGTCCTTCGAAGCGTCGTCTATTATGACAAACTCGTCTTTGTCTCCCAATTGAGGAAGAATAGATGCGATCTGCTCTTCTATAAAATTTGCACCGTTCCGAACGGCCATGCAAACCGAAATCTTCACGAAACCAGAGAATCTCCTATCGACGTACGGCAGTGCGCTCCCAGTTGACAGATCAGGTTCCGAGGTGCGGCAAGAAGCGTACCCCCAGCCTTCCTCGCCGTCCATCAACCACCCCCTGAAGCAACTTCTTGAGAGATGCCGCTTTTTGAGCGCCAAACAACAAAATGGCAACTGCATGACGAAACAGGTGTAGTACAGCAAATTGTTTCGTTTTGGATGCCGGGTACAACCAGAAGGCAGCGTAGGTTAGATTCCGGCTCATGTAATACTCGCGCCATGGAGCATGCTGGGACCAAACCCGGCTACGACGCGCAAAACGAATTACTACCGTATCGCCGAGCTCGTGCGAAAAAGGGCATTCATTAATCACAGCAATTTTATATTTACGTGACCGCATCCGCAGGCAATATTCGAAATCGAAAAAGTCCATAAAAAAATCGGCTCGGGGTAGGCCAACAGCTTCAACAACTTCTCTACGCACCATACACCCCGATGCAACGGCAACGTCGGCGAACCATACTGGTCCTTGCAGTACATCCTTGGCAGGCTTGATGAGCCCGTCGCGCCAAAGCAGTGGCGGGTAAGAAACGCCAGTAGACTCATGAACCGGCAGCGGCACGAGCATGCCTACGCTCGGGTCTTCGGTGATCTCACGCGCGGACGAAAGCATCGTGTCCAACGCAGAGTCGCCGGGAACACTGTCGTCATCGAAATTCCAAATCCAATCGTGCCTTTTTTCAAGCGCAGTGTATGTTAAGCCTGCTGCCCATCCACCTGCGGCGCCTGCGTTGGACGATAGACGCAAGACAGTTACTTGCGGATAACGCTCGGCGAGCATCGCGCTTGTACCGTCTGTGGACCCATTGTCGACGACAACAATCTCTTGCAGGGCCCGGGTTTGCCTAAGCAGGGCGTCGATTTGGCGCGGCAATCGATGGGCAGCATTGTATGCGGTGGTGATGCTTGCTATGGACGGCTTCATGCGCGTCTCTCTGGAAAGCGTCATACTTGATGCCTCAAACGATCAGCAATAAAAGCAACTCACAGAAACATTTAATTTAGATGTTACCTTAGAAATCTTGTAAGTCGGTCCAAGCGTGGCTCGTCTAAACAAACCTGCTAGTGCTCGGCAACGAGGCACGTCCCACAAGCAGGGTGACTAGTTTCTCTTTGGAAAAGTCTCTTAACACCCCAAAATATAGAGTCGCGAAGAGAATAATCTGAACATGATGTAATAACAAACCGCCAGTGTACTGGTCATCGAAAATAGTCATCACGAGTGGATAGAGATAAATAGCGAATAAAAAGAGAAATACATCGCTTCCTCGTCTAGCTATTTTATAGAGCAAACCATGAAACATCCCAATGATTCCGGAGAATACAATTGGGCCTGCAAGTCCGAAATCGATCAGATATGGACGATAGGCTGTGTAGGTATTCATTGGGAATGGGATGTAAACAAACCAATTGACCAACTGCTCGTTATGAGTACCAAATAACTTATTAGACACGAGCGCTAATGGTTGAAAGGTTAACGTTGACGCTACGTGTACCGGATTTGTAACTAGTGTGTCTAACGCAGGGACACTCCCAACCAAATATTCCAAGAAGAGTTGACCAACAAACGAAGATGTTGCTGAAGATTGAGATACTTCTACTTTTGTCAGTAGAGGGATAAAAATAAGGAACGCAGCACCGATACAAATTGGAATGGCGACTTTCTTGAGAGCAGCAATAAACGTCAGCCGTCTAAGACCGAAGAGGTATATACAGCTGAGCCCTGCAAAAATCTGCACAATCTGGGGACGGCCTGTTGTCATAACCGCATAAAGTACAGCCAATACAATAAGTGTTCGCGTGATCCACTTACTCGTGCGCTTTCTGTCAATTGCTGAAGCCAGGCAAGCCATCACCGCTATCGAAGGAGCCGAGCTGGTAAGTAGGCTAGAATATGGGGTTTTGCCCTCGACAAATAAGGCGATAATGGCGAGTCGCGCTCTAGACAAGAAGTCTGGCCCGAAGCCACCTGCAGCTCTGGCAAGGTCCAAAACAAATAGAGGTAGAACCGCGAGTAACCAAATAACCAGCAGTTTTCCGCCCCGATCATTGAAACGAGATTGCTTCTCTTGTACATGTTTTGCTATGGCTGTCCGAGAAACAACAAAGCAGCTCAAACTGAAGACTGTACAGCAACCAAATAACAAGAACTCTGTTCTCTCGCTGAGGGCATCAACATCAATCGGAAAACTAGCTAAAAGGGTCAGAGTGGTCAGCCATAGCACTGAGTACAAAAATCCTGGATAGAAAACATCATTACCGCCAACTCTGTAGTTAATGAGCGCGAGTAGTAGATATGCACCCAAGAACGAAATGTCATAATGATCAGAAATTGCCCCCGAGAGGCTAGTCGTAATGATTATTAGAAATATGAGCGCCACAGAGATACCGTCGGCAACAAAGTGATCAGCTGTATGTTTGCCTAGCTGTCTTGGCATCACCATCTCAGAGTTCCAAGGAGTAGCCAACTCAACGCCAAAAAATCCACACCAATCCTCATCACCAAACGCTATGGTTGTAGTATATCCTTCAGCATCGTTCGCAGACCATTAGAGTATCTATCATAAGCAGCATAGTGCGACAAGACGTATCGGAGCCGGTCAAAGTAGCTCCTCCCTAAATTCGCCCGGGCATCGGAGTGGCGGATAACATTTTCAATATCCTTGATGAGATTCGGCGAAGGCTCGATGTGCATATCTCCCAAACGAGCCTGAAGATCCATGAACCGTTGCATCCTCTCTCGGCACATCCTGCTTTCTTTTTCTCGTGACTGACTCATACGTCCGCGCAGGGTAAGCGCAGGTACTCCTGCTTGCTGTCCCCCATGAACACGATAGCCAAGCAAGCGCTCTGTAGTAAAAATGAGCCGAGATTTCAAAGCAAGCATCCAGGAAATCCAGTCGTCATGTAGCCACGACGCGGGTATCGGCAAGAAGGCAGTACGGAGATCCGCGCGAATCATGAATGCGGCCCCAGTCACAACACCGCGTTTCAGCAATACTGAAACCGGGTCTCCTTCAAATCGGCGCTGAAACTTCGGGGTGAAGTCAAAGGCGCTCCAGAGGGTTTTCCCGAGCCGGCGAGAGTTCTCGTCAATGAGATCGGCATTAGAAAAAACGCCACCAACAGCAGGGTTTGTGCTGAAAATTGCCGAAAGCGCGGTCAGCTTCTGTGGATACCAGACGTCATCCTGATCGCATAATGCAATCAACTCTCCAGTGCAAAGACAGATGGCCTGCTCAAAGTTTTTTGTTACGCCAAGATTCTTCGAGTTGCGTTGGACACTTACCTTGAAAGGGGATGAATGAGCAAAATCTTCTGCAATTTCCACTGTCGAGTCGACGGAGCCGTCGTCACAAATAATGAGTTCTGCCGGAAGCATGGTTTGGCTGGCGATACTGTCCAGTTGCTCGCGGAGGTACCGTTCGCCATTGTAGGTGCACATGGCGACAGAAATATTTTTGCTTGCTCCCAAGGTTCAGCCGTTTCGTTTGTGGATGTGTGAAACGAAGGGTTTGCCAGAGATCAAATTTCAACAAACCAGAGTTCTAAGCTGAAAATCAGTTCGTTTCGCTCACAGCTCGCAAAGATTTGCTTTACATGTCATTATAAACTGCAAGGCTGCAACGGTCAGGCAGTTACGGAACTGCATATCCAAGGAGTTGACCAACTCCCTGGCCCTCACATTCTGCGTCATGGCTCACAAAATGGTCGTGTCCCGTATAGCAACTGTAAAGGGGCACAAGACCTGATTGTGGCTGAGAATAGCCGTAGCCATCCAGACCGAAGAAATGCCCCCCCCCCGCACGTGCTATCCGTCGAGACAAAGTAATCCATATTGCCATTTTTACATCCGTAAAAAGCCAAGTTGGCGCTTTGCTGGGGGCTTTCATAAAGATGACCAAGCGTAGACTCCAGTGTAAAACCACCGTTAGGATCAATCCAACCTGTCGTAACTTCATGCGTGATTTTGTTTGCGTATCGATTCAATGCCACTAATGGATTCCCCGGAGTCCACTCAACGTTTCCAATGTTCCAATATCTCGTCTGAGACGATTCATAGTCATCTTCAGTAGACGCGTTCCAACTTGGTGCCGGGTCTGATATGGAAGGAAACAGTTGAATAGCAGGATAGGAGCCAATATTGACATTGCCGTACTGATCTCGCAGAAGCCCGGCAATAAAATTTGCCTCAAAGCCCGTGAGATTGCTATCGAAAGACTTGAGCATCTCCCATGGAGTGGCACCTGTCAAAAGGGAGCTGTCCTTAATTCGATACAAAGTTACCCCTAGTGGGGCCGGCTCCGTCGATGAAACAGTTAAAGCGTAGCTGACATACCAGTTCCCCGTGGCGGGATCTTGCGATCGAGAAGGCCCATTAAAAACCGCATACCAATAGCCCGCCTTGAAATCGTAGGCCATATCACCCAAGCTTGCCCCTTGGGTGGTTGCCCCTTGGGGCGATCCGTTAGTAGTTATTGGTCCAATGACCGTGAAATGAACCCCATCGGTTGAGATGGTCTTAATGTGCTGGCTAAAGGGTGGTCCGTTTGCGTCCTCATAGAAGAGCCATATTCCGGCTTTGCCGTCACTGTTATAAACATCAGGCTGAGCGACACCATAATAGGTCTGGGTACTCGCAGAAATGACGGGGTGAGGATATTTCTTCCAGTGAACTCCGTCATTGGAAAAAGCTACACCGATACTGTTGATTATACCTAGGCTTGAGGCCGTTCCAACATAATACATGGCATATGAGTAATTCTGACCATTGCCCAGAGGATTGGCGAAGCTTCCGCGAATAACTTTTGGATTGCATGTATACACGGAGTCCCAGCTGCCCGGCGTTTCGGCCAACACTGTCACAGGTGCACTCATCTGGTGGGTCGACAGGTTGATCTCCACATATTGAATTGTGTCGCTAGTCTGAGAGAGCAGATTTGGATTTTGCGCCGCGCCACACCACCAAAACTGTTGTAGATTTCCTTCCTGTATCGCCGACGGTGAGTAATTGTAAGTTCCCGCTCTTCCCAAAAAGGCACCAGCCGGAGGACCGTTGACATTGATTCCGCATCCTATATCGATGCCAGTCGCGCAAAGTACGGCTAATATGAGGAGAATTTTAAAGTCTTTCACCTGCATGCAAAGGTCTCAAAATCTGGCAAGCATTCAATCAGAGTGTTTGAGTATGACGCCCACAAATTCAATCAGTGTGCCAATATATCAACTCTTATCTTTTGAATTCAGCCTGTAGTGTTTCTTTTGCTATCTATTATGTCCTCAGAATTCCTATGCCGGGAATCATCGAAAGTTAAAGCAGCCAAGGCTAGTCATGAGATTAGAACCTGTTGCCCCATTCTTCCGCGAAGACAGTCCACAATTCCCTTGATCATAAAACGAAGTTTAGCCAGTTTTTGTTTCTCAAATAAAAGAATCTTCATGGCATCGATAAATGTATTCAATCTGTTATGGCGTATCCAAGACCTTTCCCGGGGATATTGGAAGGAAACATAAAGACTGTTGCGAGTCATATAGTACCTTCTGGTTGGACTATGATTTGTGACCGGTAACTTTCTTCCAAGCACTTTGTGAAAAGTGGTCTTTCCAAGCGAATGAAGAAGTACTGCGTTTCCGGACTCTGCGATACAGCGTTCCATGGATCGAAGCCTCAGGCAATACTCTATGTCCACACAATCAATAAAGAGACTTTCATTAAATGGGCCGGCCTTTATATAGGAGTCGGTTCGCAATAAGCTTCCCGAAGTCAACGTCGTGATGAGTCTTCCCGAAGATGTTTTCGGTAGCGGGATAGCGTTATTGGATCGTCGATCCACATAACGCGGTGAGATCATCCCCAGATCTTTCACTTGTGCCGCGTCGAGGAGAAGAGCCTGGATAAAATTTTCGGTTACGGTGCTGTCCTGATCAAATGTGACGATCCAGGCGAAGTCATGTTCAACCGCAAACCGGCATCCTTGATTGAGCGCGGCTGCAATCCCAAGATTCATCTTGTTCCGGATGATGGTGCAACAGAATTGCTCCTGAACGCTGTCCAACAGGCTAAGCGTTGCAGCTGAAGACCCATTATCTACGATAACGATGTGTTCTACCTGGCTGTTGATCAGACTGAGATTCGGAACAAAATCCGACACAGGATTAAAGGTGACCACCACGGCGCAAACTGGACAGTTTTTTGGCATCTCCTTGCTAGTCTCGCGATCAAGAACACAATGCAAGACTAGTGCTCTCCTTCAGTCTCAATGGCATCTGTTTAATGAAATCACATTTGAGATGACGATGTCTGTTTTGCAGCATTATTTGGGTGTGACGGTCGGGTTCAGGGTGGAAAGATTAATATACTCTTTCGATTCTTGAGCATGTTGATATCCGAGAAGGAAATAGGCCAACAGAACATTACGCATAACTGGGTTCGGACACCAGACGCTGGTGAGAAGATTCGCTAACGACGTGAGCGGAGGAAAAAACAACTGATTATGACTCAAGAAGAAATTTCTAACCGTGCTTCGGAGCCTGGAACGAGCTGTTGTCTGTACAGAAGCCGGCCAAATTTCGTGGAAATGTTGAGTCGACACCCCGACATTGAACATTCTTTTGCAAGCCTGATGAAAGCTGGTCGGGTGGAGATGATGAGCCAGCGCCTCAGGAATAAAGGCCATTTCAAGTTTCTGTTGTTGTTCAAGGCGATAGCCCAGTTCGAGATCTTCCGCTGCAGCTTTGGTGAAAGATTCGTTGAAAGGATTTTCTTTCAGCAGCGCGGTCTTGAGAGAGAGATTGCTGGTGTAAAAGTGTCGCCAATTGGGGCGCTCTCCGCGCAGCAGGTTATTGTAGTCAAACTGAATTCCACTCTCGTCGAGCCAGCGCATGAACTTCGTCACGATCTGTCCGGAATCGCTCCAGCGTGTTAACCCCAGAGCTGCGACCTGTATATCTGGCTTCCGCTGATGCAGTCGCAAATGTGCAAGGACAAGAGTCGGTGAGACTAAAATGTCATCTCCGATCATCAAACATATTGGCGATCGGAGAGCTGCAATAGCTACGTTTCGGGCAAGCGCCGGGCCGCTGTTGTTCTGACGGAAACAACGGAGGTGGAGTGGACTTTCGCGTGAATATTGCTCAAGCAGACGGGGCGTCGAATCCGTCGAGCCATCATCAACAACGATCACCTCAAAATCAGTCCAGGTTTGCCGCTCGAGATGTTTCAGGCAAGAGATGAGGACATCCGACCGATTGTAAGTTGGGATTATGACGCCAATCGGATATGCGGAACCTCTCAATCGAATGGGATCCTGTAATGTTTTGACTTCCATGTGCGACATGCAGATTTTACATGAGAATTCCCCATCGCGTACCCAGACGTAGTGCCTGAGCAAGCGGTTAAGCGTTTCGCGAGTCCAAGATGCAGTTATGATAGGCTACTGGAACTAAATACATAATTTATGGAGGGCAGTTTGCTCAATTGGGCAGCTCGGTATTACCCGATTCTTCGAGTCTTGAAAAAGCATGATCTATTTTCAACCGGTTCAATATTAGAAATCGGTTGTGGACCTGTGGGACTGGGGAAATTTCGTAAGGTCCCGTTTACCGGCTGCGACTTGTCATTCCCTGATACTCCGCAGTGGCCAATGACGCCGGTTATTGCTTCGGCAACCGATCTTCCATTTGGCGACAAATCTTTTGATGCCGTGATTGCTTCTGATGTTCTTGAGCACATCCCCCCCGAATTAAGGTCGGCTGTAATTCAGGAAACACTTCGCGTAGCTGGCAAGCTGGTGATCTTCTGTTTCCCAAGTGGCAAGCCCGCACATGATGCCGATCGCGAGTTGCGAGAAAGATATCTGAGCAAAGGTCTCGAAGTGCCGGTATGGCTCGAAGAACATATGCTCGCGTCATTTCCCGATGACTCTCTTTTTGAGACAATTCCCGGCTGGAACGTAACTCAGTTCGGAAATGAGAGCATTCGATTCCACTCATGGATGATGAGGCGAGAGATGTATCGGCAATTTGTGCGTGTTTCGAGCGAATTTTTGCGGCTGCGTTGGCTGCTTGAACCTTTATTGCGGTTAGCTGATGCTCCGCCCTACTATCGACAGATGTTTGTGTTGGCCAAGAATAATTGATCAAGTTTCCAGTCCGGTTGTGCCATTGTCTGTTCAATTGGTATCCATTGAACAAATATTTCCATATGCGGTAGCCCAATTTGGGACAGAAAGTAAGTGGCGGTCTCTGATGGATCGATTAACATCGAGATATGCCGATGAGGTTGGATCAACTTGGAGAGTTTGACTCAGAGTTTTCAAGAATTCTCGAGCCTACCGTCACAAAAAACACGCTGTTGTATCGCGGAAGCCGCGCAGTCAGGATCATTTCCAGTTTCTTTCTAGGCCAAGGTGCACTCCAGGGAGTCCAAGTTCTGATTGGTCTACTACTGGTTCGCTGCCTGAGCGTCGAAGCATGGGCTCAGTTTGGTCTCACGTCCGGCTTTCAGTTGACCATGAACACCCTCATGGATCTTGGAATCTCTACGACGATTATTCCGTTGGTGGGGGACAGACGTAACGATCGCGCGCTTGTGGGCCGATATGTACGTGCCACGAAGCATTTACGGGACCGCACATTCCTTATTCTCGCGCCGTTCGCAACTCTTGCATTTGTTGCAATCACATACAGGCACCATTGGCACTGGTATGTGATAACCCTTCTGCTGGCGTCTGTACTGGTTGCTCTTTACTCAAGCGGTCAACTGTCGTGTTACTCGGCGCCGCTGTTTCTTTTTGGCCGGTTGCGCGATTTCTATCTCCCCCAAACTCTCTCTGGCGTAGGGCGACTTATTGCCTATGTCGCATGCTGGCTCACAGGTATATTAAATGCATGGGTTGCCGCTATTCTGATGGCTCTCAATATCGCAGTCAATGGGAGCCTGCTGGAGAGGAAAAGTCGAAACTATCTTGAATGGCCGAATCATGAGAGTCCCGCAATAGACCAAGAAGTCCTTCGGTATGTCCTGCCGGCAATCCCAGCCATAGTTTTTGCTGCATTTCAGGCGCAAATCTCGCTGTTCCTTATCAGTATTTTCGGAAATACCGTTAGCATTGCCCAGGTAGCAGCGCTGAGCAAACTCGGTCAGTTATTTTCAGTACTCATGACTTTTAATGTAGTCGTAATTGAGCCATATATCGCGCGTCTAAGCCGGGAACGTCTTCTAGCAACTTACATAGGACTTGTGGGATTAGCAGCACTCTGCTGTGCGCCAGTAATTCTCCTCGGATTTTCTATGCCGAAACTTTTTTTATGGCTCCTCGGTCCCAAATACGGTGGTTTGCAAGGCGCAGTGGGCTGGATAGTATGCGGCGCATGTATAAACTATATTGCTGGGTTAATGTGGATCATGAACCGTGCGAGAAAGTGGGTATTCTGGCGTGGCACAATTCTTGAGATTGTTCTCCTGCTGGTTGTTCAGATTTCATTCATCGTCTTTGTAGGCGTGCGTTCAACCCAGCAGGCAGTTTTATTTACATTTGTTTCAAGTTTCTGCTACTTGTTGGCCCACGGGTACATAGGAATATACGGATTTCTGAAGGGGCCACGTATACTTCCGGTCTAGATTCAATCCGTAGATAAATGGGGAACTCACTGGTATACGCTAGCAGCGGAATAGCGACAGCGGGGCAGCTTGCCTGCATAAAATCCGCGGGACCTCCTCCGGTGATCGGTACATGCACCGCGGTTTCAGGAGCTATCTGTACGACGTGCAACTAACGGCGCGGAAGGGGATAGCTAGTTCCTCCGACAACTTCAGGGATAGATACCTGCTTCCAATCGAAATTCTCCACCTCTCGCACTTTTCGACCGAAATATTGACTACTACCATACATGGCTCGAATCGGCTTGTAGCGATCCCATTCGGCAGCCAACGATGAAAACCGCCCGACAATGGGATCAGACATCCCAGCAGCTATACATTCAAATCCCATGCATTCGGGAAATAAGACTCGCAGACCCATATCGCTGAACTGAAAAAAGTTCCATGGCCGCTCATGGGCGGCATACGAAAAGTGGGTTGCAACATAGACGATTCCGCCAACTTTGAGCATCTTGGCGATTTGGGGCGCAACGATCCATGGCATGGCAAAGTGTTCAAAACACGCCAGAGAAAAGATGAGGTCGAATTTTTCATCGGGAGAAAAGTAGGAAGATAACTGGTGAACATCTCCGGCCACATCAACATTGCTTCCGGGGTAGTAATCAAAGCCGACATATTCAGAACCGCCAAATAAGTGGCGAACGCTCGATGGCCCGATAACTTCCCTGCTCCCAATTTCAAGGATACGAAGACCGGGTTGTATTTCGCTGAGATAGGCTTCCCATGAAGACCTCGCATTATCGGGAATGTCATCGCCAAGATAAGCGCGATCAAACCCAGATATGACCCTTCCGAGGGCAGCCAGCGAGGTTTTTCCAATGCGTTTAAGAATTCGATTCATTAAGAGCAGTATTACCAGATCATTGCCGATGAAACAAGATTCAGATGTTGGCTCCCGCGCAACAGCGACGATCCATTTCGAAGGCTGCGTAGCCTTACGAACGATCCACATTCGGCATATTCATTCGGACAGCCTTCGCTGAAATCACGCCAAAGTCATACAGTCTTGGCTACTAGGCACTGTGCATCGCATGGAGCCGGCTGAGTATGGCGCTTGGGTTTTGATTCTGCAATGCAGTGCGTATATCAGCTTGTTGGATTTGGACTGCAGACCGCGGTTGCCAAGTTTGTGGCAGAGTACGATGCACTCGATGATCGCGCAACGAGCAGCCGCATGCTTAGCAGTTCCGTTGTGATCCTCTGTATCAGCGCGCTTTTGGGAGCCCTTGTCATTCTTCTGATCGCATGGCGCGTGCCACAACTCTTCCACCAAATGCCTTCTTTCCTGATTGGCGATGTCCGGATGGGCATTCTCGCCATAGGGTTGTCGACCGTGGTCGCATTGCCTTTTGGCCCCTTTCTGGCCGTTTTCACGGGACTCCAGAGGTATGGCTTTCCCACTGTGTTGTCTATGCTCAGCAAGCTCCTTTCATCTGCAGTCTTGGCCGTCATGCTCCTAATGCATGGAGAGTTGCTTCAACTCGTTTGGGTACTTACCGCTTTCAATCTGGCGACTGCGCTTGGCCAGTTTTTGGGATGGAAGATATACGCCAGCGATCGTGCCGACTTTGGCCCGAGGCTCGTTAGCTGGACAACAGCAGGACGCCTCGTGAAATACAGTGGCGTCCTCTCCATCTGGGTGATTGCCGGCCTACTCATTAGCGGATTGGATGTTCTGATTGTCGCTCGCTATGATTACAGAAATACTGGGTATTACGGTATTGCGTCAACAGCTACGAACTTTATGATGCTCGTAATAGGTGGCATATTTAGCCCGCTCGTGCCTGCCGTATCCTCACTGCAAGCTCAGCAGACCCGCCATCAAACTGGAAAATTGACGATCGAAGCTACACGATACTGCACTCTCCTTCTTTGTCTGTTTGGGTTGCCTCTTGTGTTTGGGGCTTACCCGGTGTTGAAACTTTGGATAGGCCGCAGCTATGCAACACAGAGCATATATTTTCTCCAGGTCCTCATTCTCGGAAATGTAATCCGTCAACTGGCATACCCTTATTCCCTTGCGGTCATCGCGACGGGGAAACAACATTTGGCAACCATCGCGGCCATTGCGGAGGCGTTGGTCAATATTTGCGTTAGTCTGTATCTCGTGCAGAGAATTGGCGCGGTTGGAGTCGCGATTGGAACCGTGATCGGAGCTTTAGTAAGCATGGGATTGCACCTAACACTCAGTATGAGATACACGCAATCTGCCATTGCCATATCACGCCGAAATTTTGTAATCCAAGGAATTTTGCGACCGTTGCTCTGTACCACACCTTCGCTGCTTTTGATCCCTGCCTGGAACCGGTTTGCCATGCTCACATGGAGCATTCCTTGGCTCGTCGCGTGGAGCACCGCAACCCTGCTGATTGCGTGGCAAGTCGCTCTAACGGAGACGGATCGGAGACGCATTGGCACGGCCCTTTTTAAGCTCGCACACTTGCACTACGTTAAGGCAACATAAGGTGAGTGATAGCTGATGCGAGAATCGCCTTTCTCCAGTAAGGCGAGTGATAGAAAATGTGACAGGATGCGCTAACGAGCTGGCAGATGCCTCAATGCCTCACCCGGTTCTGGGCGAACGCGAAAGTCGGCATAGGCTTCCGCATACAGCACAGTTCCGTCTTGCCCGAGCACATAGGTAGCTGGCAGAGGAAGCAGCCAGCTCTCATCTCCATTCACAAACGGCACATTGACCAGAATGCTGCGGAAATATTGCTGATGGAACGGAGGAACCTTGTATGCCAGCCCAAATTGCTGCGCTACATCGCAATGCGCGTCGTGCAGCAGAGGGAAGGGAAGCTCATGCTGGCCCGCCGTAAAGTCGCTCTGCCGCACTGTCTGTGGAGAAATCCCAATCAGCAGAGCGCCTGATTCGCGAACTACAGAATAAAGATCGCGCCAGGCCTCAAGTTCGGTGACGCAGTAAGGGCACCAGCGCCCGCGGAAGAAATCGATGACCAATGGCCCCAACGCCAGCAGGTCCGATGATCTTACGATTCGCCCTGATGCATCGGGCAGCGCAAACTCCGGCGCTTTAGCGCCTACAGGAAGAATTTGTTGCTCAATTCCGCTGGCGAATAAATCAGCCACAGCCTGCTCGCTAATAGCCAAACGCTCTGGCTGCACCAAGGTGCGCGTGTTCGCCGTAATCTCGTCGAGCTGATCCTGCAAGCGATGGTCGAGGTCAATCATCGGAGTTTACCGTCCAAAACCGCCGCGCATTCCGCCCAGCATCCCCATGGCGCGCCGCTGCAGCATGCCGCCTTTGCCCACATTCTTGAACATCTTGCGCATCTGCGCATACTGCCGTAAGAGCTGATTTACTTCTTGCACCGATGTTCCGGAGCCTGCGGCGATACGCTTGCGACGACTGCCGGAGATGATCTCGTGATGATTGCGTTCCTTGGCGGTCATCGAATTAATGATCGCCTCGACGCGCACAAACTGGTTCTCATCCACTTGATCGGCCATTTGCTGCATGCCCGCCAAAGGACCGACCGAGGGCAACATCTTCATGATGCTCTGCAGCGAGCCGAGCTTGCGAATCTGGCGTAGCTGATCGCGGAAGTCTTCAAGCGAGAAGCCGTCTCCTGAGAGCGCCTTCTGGGCAAACTCTTCGGACTTCTTGCGGTCGAGCTTCTCTTCCGCCTTCTCGATGAGCGTCATGATGTCGCCCATGCCGAGAATGCGGCTCACAATGCGGTCGGGATGGAATGGTTCAAAGGCATCCGGTTTTTCGCCCATGCCGATGAACTTCACCGGCTGCCCCGTAACATGGCGAATCGAGAGCGCTGCACCACCGCGCGCATCGCCGTCCATCTTCGTCAGAATGATACCCGTCAGCGCCAGCCGCTTATGGAACTCGTCAGCGGACTTAACCGCATCCTGGCCGGTCATCGAATCGGCAATGAAGAGGATTTCCTGCGGGTTGAGCAGCTTCTTGAGCGACTCCATTTCGCCCATCAGGTCTTCATCAATGTGCAAACGGCCCGCAGTGTCGACGATGAGCGTATCGCAACCGGAGATGATAGCCTCGCGGCGTGCTTCCTTGGCCAGCCGCTCAACAAGCGCCGTGCCAGCAGGCTCGCCCTTCGTATCGCCCTCATAGAGATTGGCCTTGATCGATTTGGCGACAACTTTCAGTTGCTCGCGCGCCGCCGGACGATATACGTCCACCGAAACCAGTATGGGCCGGTGGCCGCCCTTCTGCAGCCAGGCCGCCAGCTTGCCCGAGGTCGTCGTTTTGCCTGACCCCTGGAGTCCAGCCATCAAGATCACCGTAGGAGGTTTTGAGGCAAACTGAAACCGTGCCGTATCTTTGCCAAGCAGCGCGACCAACTCGTCACGGACGATCTTGATGACCTGCTCGGTCGGTGAAAGAGCCGTCATGACTTCCTGCCCGACGGCCTTGGCCCGAATGTGTTCGATCAAGTCCTTGACGACATTCAGGTTTACGTCGGCTTCGAGCAGCGCGACGCGGATCTCACGCAGGGCGTCACTGATGTTCTCTTCGGTGATGGTGCCCTGCCCACGAAGGTTCTTAAACGCGCGCTGCAGCTTTTCTGAAAGGTTTTCAAACATGGCTTCTGAATCAGTTTATCAGTCCTGGCGGCGGGGATAGCGAACAGAACAGCCTTAGCACGACTGCCGTTACCCTGCATCGTTGGCGCCTTTTGGGTAATCTACTTCTCTGAGAACAGGCGGGAGCGAATCATGGATTTAGGTCTGAGAAACAAGCGGGCACTGGTTACGGGTTCAACAGCGGGCATCGGATTTGCCATTGCCAAGCTTCTTGCACGCGAGGGAGCGTTTGTATACGTAAATGGTCGCACAGAAGAGCGCGTGAACAAGGCCGTCAGCGAGATCGAAGGAAAGGTTGACGGAGTTGCAGCCGACCTTACCACAAAAGAGGGTAACGAAAAGCTCTTTGCTCGCGTGAAAGACCTCGACATCGTCGTGAACAATCTTGGAATTTTCGAAGCCACTCCGTTTCTTGAGATTACGGATGCAGAATGGATACGCTTTTTTGAGGCGAATGTGCTGTCGGGCATCCGAGTCACCCGCCATTATTTGCCGGGAATGCTCGAAGGAAAGTGGGGCCGCGTCATCTTTATATCCAGCGAGTCCGCACTGCAAATTCCCGCCGAAATGGTGCATTACGGCGTAACAAAGACGGCGCAAATCGCCGTTGCGCGCGGCATTGCAGAATCCTTCCCAGCAAGTGGTGTCACCGTAAATTCGGTGTTGGTGGGACCGACAGAGAGCGAAGGTGTCTCCACTTTTGTTGAGGGTTTAGCTAGCCAGCAGGGGAAGAGTAAAGAAGATGTAGCCCGTGACTTTTTTGAGCACATGCGGCCTACTAGCCTGCTGAAACGCTTTGAGACGCCTGAGGAGGTTGCGGCGATGGTGGTTTTCCTGTGTAGCGAGGCCGCTTCCGCAACAACAGGATCTGCCATTCGTGTCGACGGGGGCGTTGTAAAATCCATCGTCTAGGGTTGGCGGCAAGCAGAGACAGAACTACTTAGTCGACCTGCACCTGCTCAAATCCCAGCCCAAGCAGCATCGTCGTAAGCGTAGCGCTGGCATTCTTGCGGGCAGTATCGAGAATCCCATCCGCCAGCGCTGACTGCTGCAAGTCCTGCTGGGCCTTAGCTCGCACCTCTGTCTCAAGATTCGGATCGGCAGCAACAAACAGGCCTGTTTCGCGTGAATACACACGGGTCTTCGAATTGTCGAGTGTCGTAGCAAAGACTTCCGGCTGTGGCAGATGAACGTGAATGTCGCGGTCATGGATCTGAACGTCACTCGGCTGCAGATGGCTTAAATCGATGCCAGCAACCGTCTGTCCATGAACAACCAGCAGCAGTCTGTCGCCGGCAATAAAATTGGGCAGATACGCATTCTCACGTGTGCCCTCGACGACTTTATCCATGTTGTAGACAACCGTCTCAAGCCGCTGCAGCCGCTGAATCTTGGTCACAACCGTTGGAAGAGAAGTATCGATAGCAAGGCTGCGTCCGGTTATTTTTGCAGCGAATTCATTCCAGGCGCCCTTTGTGGCGTGGCGAACAAACAGCACGAATGCTCCGACGCCGACGATCAGACCTAACAGCAAGGCTAGTAGGACCTTGCCGACGCTGGACTTTCGAGATGTGGTCACGGGGTGCAACGTTGGAGCGCTCATGGGAGCTTTGATGAGGGAGCGGCAAATCACGAATGTATCTGCCGCTCTCTTTTTGACCTATCGTGCCACGGTAATCTGCGGCAAAGCTGTGCTGGAGGTATTGTCACCGACGCTGATCCGGTTCGCATAGCTCGCCTTGATGAATGAACTGAAGAGCGGATGCGGCTCAAGTGGTTTCGACTTGAATTCGGGATGGAACTGGCAGCCAAGGAAATACGGATGATCCGGAATCTCCACGATCTCGACATACGTCGCATCCGGGGTTGTCCCCGTAATGCGCAGCCCAGCTCCAGTCAGCAGTGCTTCGTATTCGCGATTGAACTCATAGCGATGACGATGGCGTTCGCTGATTTCTGTTGCGTGGTATGCCTTTGACGCGAGTGAATTCTCCTGCAAAACACAGGTCCATGCGCCGAGCCGCATGGTTCCTCCCATCTCTTCCACGCCCGTTAGTTCACGCAGCTTGTAAATCACGCGATGCGGAGTCGAGGGGTCGAATTCGCTGGAGTTTGCGCCATGTAGGCCACAAACGTTACGCGCAAACTCGATACATGCCGTCTGCATACCCAGGCAAATGCCGAAGTAAGGCACTTTGTTCTCACGGGCATAGCGGATGGCATTGAGCATGCCTTCAATGCCGCGTTTGCCGAAGCCGCCGGGAACCAAAATCCCGTCAAAGTCTTTGAGCTGCTCTTTGTAGTTCGAAGCTTCGAGGCCCTCGGCTTCAATCCAGGTCACCCGTAACTTCAGGTTGTGTGCAAGCGACCCGTGAACCAGCGCTTCTTTCAGGGATTTGTAGCTGTCTTCATACTCGACATACTTGCCGACAATGGCGATCGAGACTTCATCCTGGGGGTTGTAGCAGCGCTGGACGAGATCGCTCCAGCGGCTGAGATCAGGCTCGCGAGTCTCCAGATGCAGATATCTAAGCGCCAGCGCGTCCACACCTTCTTGTGCAAAGCAGAGCGGCACCTCATAAATTGAGTCCACATCCTTGGCCGTAATCACAGCCTTCTCTTCCAGATTGCAGAAGAGCGCAATCTTGCTCTTAATCTCGCGCGAGAGGGGACGATCGCTACGGCAGAGTAGAATGTCTGGCTGGATTCCTATCGACAGCATCTCTTTGACCGAGTGCTGTGTTGGTTTTGTCTTCAACTCCTGCGCGGCACTGATCCAGGGAACCAGGGTGACGTGGACAAAAACCGTATTTTCACGCCCTAACTCCTGTCGCATCTGTCGGATAGCTTCAAGAAACGGCAACGATTCGATGTCGCCGACCGTACCGCCAATTTCTACCAGGGCGACATCGCAATCGGCCGCAACCTTGCGCATCGCGTTCTTGATTTCATTGGTGACGTGGGGGATGACCTGGACGGTTTTCCCGAGATAGTCGCCCCGGCGCTCCTTGGTGATGATTTGTTCGTAGATGCGACCGGTGGTGAGGTTGTTATCGCGGGTCAGGCGCGCATGGGTGAAACGCTCGTAGTGGCCAAGGTCGAGATCGGTTTCCGCACCGTCGTCGGTGACGAAGACCTCGCCATGCTGAAAGGGCGACATCGTTCCTGGGTCGACATTGAGGTAAGGGTCAAACTTCATCAGATTGACCTTCAATCCTCGCGCTTCCAGCAGGCAGCCGATCGATGCTGCGGATAAACCCTTTCCTAAGCTGGATACAACCCCGCCGGTCACAAAGATGTACTTTGCGGACATCGCTGCTTCACCTTTTTCTTGTGGTTTTGATTGGCGTACCAGGTAGGCACAATTGATTCTACCCGGAAATTTCAGAGAAAGAAAGAGTGAGATATTTCAGCCAGTCCGAACAAGTTCCGCTGCAGGAGCCTTTCTGGGATATAAAAAAGAACATACGTAACGCTGAAGGACGCGCCTTCGTCTAAAAGACGGCCCATGAAACGCTTCGTTCCCATCTTGATGGCTGTGCTGGTCTTCTCTCTGCTGCCCGGTTTTACGCAGACCGTGAACAAGCGCCTCATTCTGAAGGATGGTTCCTACCAGGTCGTCACCCAATATGAAGTCGCCGGGGACCGCGTCCGTTACAAAAGCGCCGAGCGCGGAGGCGAATGGGAAGAAATACCGAAAGATATGATCGACTGGCCAGCGACCGAACAGTGGAACAAGGACCATGCTCCGGGAGCATTGGCGGCCGCAGAAGCGGCGCGTGAGAAGTCGGCACAGAGTGAAGCGGCTGCCATCGACAAAGAGGAGCAGCAGGAACGCGCGGCCGAACTTGCACGCATGCCGGTCCTATTGCCGGGTTTGAGACTCCCTGACGAAAGCGGCGTCTGGGGACTGGATACATTCCAAGGCACTCCGGAACTGATTCATCTGGAACAGAGCAATGGAGACATTAACAAAAACCTTGGCCACAATGTGCTGAAAGCCGCCATAAATCCCATGGGCGGTTCCAAGCAATTGATCCAGATCGACGGTGCCCGCGCCAAAATTCAGCTGCATGTCAGTCAGCCGGAGCTTTACGTCAGCCTCGACACAAACGATGATGACTCGCCTCCTGACGACGCATTAAAAGTGGACACCCACGGAGCGAGCGCGACGAAGGATAAGAACAACTACAGCTCGCCCAATAGCCGTTATGTGATTGTGAGGGTGCAGGTGCGACGCAATCTGCGCGTCATTGGCGCAATGAACATTAGTATGTTGGGGAAGGTTTCTCACTCCGAGGATATCGTTGAAACCACCTCGCAGCTCATGCCCGGAGGCCACTGGATGAAAGTCGTGCCCAAGGAGCCACTGAGTTTTGGCGAATATGCTCTGATGGAAGTCCTTTCCCCACAGGATGTGAACCTGGATGTATGGGATTTTGGCGTAGATCCAAGGGCTCCGGAAAATAAGAACACACTTACGCCGATCCGGTCATCGAAGTAAACCTTGTATCCGCGCGTTTACCCTCGCATCAAATAAGCTAGATAGCAGTCACTGATGGCCACCTTGACCATTCCCAATTCGCAGATGGCTCAACAGGAAAGCAGCTCGCGCCTGATTGACAAGCACGGGCGTGCCATCACTGATCTGCGCGTATCGGTAACCGACCGCTGCAACTACAAGTGTGTTTATTGCCGGACCGGCAACGACGGGGCACAGTATGCCGAGCTGCCGGTCGCAGACTACCTGCGCATCGTCCGCATTTTCGTAGACCTTGGTATTGAGAAAGTACGGCTGACTGGCGGAGAGCCTCTTCTCCGCAAAAGCCTGCCGGAATTAGTGCGTGAACTCGCCAAACTGAGGACAGCTGTCGATCATGCGCCGCTCGACCTTGCGCTCACCACGAACGGCCATCTTCTGGCCGGGATGGCACAACCACTGAAAGACGCCGGGCTGAGCCGCGTCACGGTCAGCATGGATGCAGTGGACCCGGATATTTTCGCGCGCATAACGCGCGTTCCGGGCAGCTTCCATAAGGTACTTGCCGGTATTCGCGCCGCGCAACGCGTGGGGCTTGGGCCGGTAAAAGTGAACTGCGTGCTGCTGCGCGGATTCAACGAAGACCAGATCGTTCCTTTCGCGAAATTCGCACGCGATGAAGGCGTGATCGTACGCTTTATCGAATTCATGCCGTTAGAGGAAGATCGTCTCTGGACACCGGCAACCGTTATCCCTGTGCCGGAAGTGCTGGAACGGCTGCATACGTTTCGTCCAATTGTGCCCTTACAGGCAAACATGCTGAGCGAGACGGCACAGCGCTACACATTTGATGATGGCATCGGTGAAATCGGCATCATCGCTCCGGTTTCGCAGGCCTTCTGCGGACATTGCAGCCGCATTCGTCTCACATCGGACGGCAAGATCCGAACATGTCTGTTTTCCCAGTTCGATCATGATCTTTACGGTCGCATGCGGCGTGGGGCAACCGATGAAGAGGTGGCAGCGTTCATTCGCTTCACCGTGGAGCAGAAAGAAGCCCGCCATCACATCGGCGAGCCCGGATTTCTGAAGCCCTCGCGCAGTATGGTGCATATTGGCGGATAGCTGACACCGCCCGGCCCAATCACTGTTTCGAAGTCGACACTGCCTTTGAAGAGGGTGGCAGGGTCACTCCGCGCTGGTAAAAGCGATGTCCGCAAAGTTTGCAGCGGTAAGGACGCTTACCCAGAAGATATCTGGGCAGGTCCCAGAAGCGTCTGTGAGAACGCCGGACCGACGCAAATTCAGAGCACCATGGGCAGGAGATTCGAGCCATAGAGAAATGCTCCTGTAACTTTTGATTGCTAACCGTTTATGGGCAAACACGTGGACGAAACTGCTGGTACTTTGGCACGAATCGCTGCGCAAAGCAACTGTCCTCGGTAACTACTTGATCTGCTTTGCCATGCGGCGGACCTGAATGGAATGTCCACCCGGCAAGGGAACATCAAATGTTTCAAACGCGTCGTAACCATGTGCGGCGTACAGCGGAACACCGGGCAATGTAGCGGCCATCTCCATGCTACGAAAACCAGCTTTGCGCGCAGCCTCTTCGCAGGCTTCAAGCAGCGCCCGCCCTACGCCCTTCCGAGCAAACGACGGATGCGTGAAGAATGCGCGAATACGCGCCGGGTCACGATCCGGATCAAGCATAACATCGTTCCGCGAGTGATCGTAGTGGCTGGCGCCGTAGAGGGTACCGCGTTTGCTCCAGCCTCCGCATCCGGCAATCTGCCCGCCGATCTCGGCGACATAGTACGTGCCGTCATCAATGAGCTGCATGTCTACACCGAAAACTGAATGAACGGCGGCCTCAATTTGCTCAGGCGTATACCAACCCGCCTGCAATTCGCGCACCGATCGTTCGATCAGGTCACGCAGCGCGGGAACGTCGTCGGTGGTTGCGTCGCGAATGAAGATCGAAGTCATGGAAGTTGCTCTACCCCAGATTGGCGCCGAAGGCGCGCCCGCCCGTGCGGTCAGCACCCGTCGTAGTTGGGACCACCGCCGCCTTCCGGTGGCACCCAGTTGATGATCTGGTAGGGGTCCATAATATCGCAAGTCTTACAGTGCACGCAGTTGGCGAAGTTGATGTGCAATTGCTTGCCGGATGACGATTCCGGGGATTCAACCATTTCGTAAACAGCGGCCGGACAGAAGTATTGGCAAGGGTTGCCAAACTCTTTGCCACAGCGGCTGTTACAAATATCCAGGTCTTCGATAACAAGATGCACCGGCTGGTCATCTTCATGGCGCGTACCCGAGTGATAGACATCGGTGAGGCGGTCGAAGGTCAGCTTGCCATCGCCCTTTGCATTGCCCAGAAAATGCGCGCGCCCATCGCCATATGGGCTCAATGCATCCGCATGTCTCATGCGTAAATAGCCCGCTTCATTTTTGTAATCGGGTCCAAGGTTGCTGCCACGCATCAGCTGCTGAATACCTGCTTTTACCAGACCTTCATAGAGACCGTGCTCAAAAGCCTGATGGAAATTGCGAACGGGATACAGCTCCTCTTTGATCCAGCTTGCATCGACAGCGGCTTTATATTCGCTGAGCGTGTCCGCCGAAGTATTGCCGGAAAGTAACGCATCGAAGGCGGTCTCCGCCGCCAACATGCCGCTCTTGATAGCAAGATGAATCCCTTTGAGCCGCTGCGAGTTGAGAAAGCTGGCCGAGTCGCCAAGAATCATCCAGCCGTTGCCATAGATGCGCGGCATCGTAAGCCATCCGCCATAGGGAAGCGTCTTCGCTCCGTAGCGGATCATCTTGCCGCCTTCAAGAAGGCGGCGTGCCAACGGGTGTTCCTTGAAATCCTGAAAGACGTGGTGTGGGTCAGTTCTGGGGTCCTCGTAATCGAGCCCCGTCACATATCCAACAGAAACCTTCGTGTCCGAGATGCCATAAATCCACGCACCGCCATACTCACGCGTCGTCAGCGGATAGCCCAACGTGTAAATCACTTCACCCTTGGCGACGCGGCCCGCAGGAATCTCCCACAACTCCTTAATCCCGACACCATACGTCTGCGCATGATAGAAATCTTCCAGCTCCAGCCGGCCAATCAGTTGCTTAGCGCAGTTGCCGCGCGTGCCCTCGGCCAGAATTGTAATCTTCGCGCGCAGATCATAGCCGGGTTCGAAATTTGCTTTCGGCTGTCCCTGCTTATCGACGCCCTTATCATCGGTACGAACGCCCGTTACACGCGCGAGCTCAGAATCCCGACTATCGTCTTCAAAAAGTAACTCCGACCCGGCAAAGCCGGTAAAAACTGTGATGCCAGCCTCTTCCACTTTCTGTCCAAGCCACTTCACGAACTTATTGATGGAAATGACATAGTTGCCATGGTCGCGCAACGGTGGAGGAACGATAGGAAACTTGCGGGCTTTGTCTTTGGTGAGAAAATAGACCGACTCTTTCGTCACCTCGGCATCGATCGGTGCTTCCGCCTCGAAACCAGGCAACAGCTCACGCATCGAACGAGGGTCGAGAAGCGCCCCGGAAAGACAATGCTGCCCGATCTCGCGTGCTTTTTCGAGGACGTAAATGTTGTCCTTCGAAAGGGTCGAGTCAGGATGGCCTGCATTGTGCTCGTCAATAAGTTGAGAGAGGCGCAACGCACAGGCCATACCAGCAGGCCCACCGCCGATGATGACAACATCGGCTTCCATCTGCGGTCGGTCAATACCTTCAATCGGTTTACGAAAAGTGATCATGGGACTAGCCGTCCAGGCATACGCGCTTCGCGCCTATAGAACTCATAGTTGTATTTTAGAAACCACGTTTTGAACAAGGACTAAACATGTTGTATTTGTAATAGATCACTTTGAGTTGCCGTGCTGTCTGCGTTTTGCAAAAGCCCACCTTGCGAAGACTAAAAGAACGATTAAAGTTGCTGCGAAAGCAACTATAATCTCAAGTTTCACTGTTAAGTTTTGAGATGGGGTTTTGGAAGGATCATTCGGCACGAGGAACCAAGTATTGAGGATCACGAATACCGAATAAACTGAGAGCACAATTGCAGTCCAAGCGCCCGTCGTTATCGCTATCTGCTTTAGCTTTGCAGCATCGTCCATTGGCTTATCCTAAGCGTTTGACTTGCTCTCTCGTTAAGATCGTTGCATTGCAAATAGCATTCTCTAAAAAATTTATTCAGCTCGTTCGACTCAAGTCAGGGCATTAATGAGGCCTACGCCTTGGCCTTTTTAATCTCTTCCGTCAGCGCAGGTACAACATCGAACAAATTCCCCACCACGCCGACATCCGCAATCTCAAAGATCGGCGCTTCCGGGTCTTTATTGATCGCGACAATCGTGCGCGAGCCTTTCATGCCAACGATGTGCTGAATCGCACCGCTGATCCCGAGCGCCACATAGAGCTTCGGAGCCACCGTCTGTCCCGACGAGCCGATTTGCCGCTCCAAAGGGAGCCAGCCGTTGTCGCAGATTGGACGCGAAGCAGCCACTTCGCCGCCAAGCGCCTTGGCCAGTTCTTCGGCAAGTGCGAGATTCTTCTGCTCCTTGATGCCGCGGCCGACGGCGACAATGACTTCTGACTGCGAGAGATCGACAGCCTGTTTCGCTTCCTGAAAGACCTCGTGCGGAGTTACACGCGGTGCACTTTCTGCGCCCGCAGCGGTTACATTTTCCACGGAAGCGGACCCAGCTTCGGCCTGATCGCCACGAAACGCCCCAATCTGGATCGTAGCCAGCCATGGCCCATCTCCAGCAAACGAAACATCGGCCGCAAACTTCCCCTGAAACATCTGCCGGGTGAAAAGCAGCTTGCCATTCTCATACTTATAGCCAATTGAGTCGGAGATCAGCGTGCGATCAAGAGCCAGCGCCAGCCGCGGCGCAAAATCGCGTACTTGATAGGTATGGGGAAAGAGTACCAACTTTGGCTGCTTCTCTCGGATGAAGTGCTTGAGCGCGAAGACGTAAGCGTCCGAGGTATAGGCAGCAAGCGAAGGAGCTTCCAATGCATAGACTCGTCCCACAGCCTTGCCAGCCAGTTCCTGAGCAAGTGAGCCAATACCGCTGCCTGCAAGCACGACTTCGACCGGCCAGCCCGTCTCTTTGGAGATGGCCTGTGCGGCTGAAATGGTTTCAAAGGAGACGCGGTTGAGCTTACCTTCCCGCTGTTCTGCGACGACAAGAATGGTGTCTGCCATACACACCTCAGGGGAGCCGAAGCCCCCCTTGGTCAAGCCGCTTTAAATTCTTGATAAAACTAGAGGCTGGAAAACTCCGGACGCCCACGCTTCAGATACGTCCCGTATCCGCCAAACACAAGCGCCAGCAGGCCCGCAAGAATGTTGTAGTAAAGCATCGGATGAAGAGCGCCGGGCGAGTAGGTCGCATCCTGGCCCGACCATACGGTGAGCAGCACGGCAAAGAAGGCGAACTGTCCTGCGATGACTTGATACGTGACCCCCCACTGGCGTCTCTTGTCGAGAGCCTCCACCTCATTGGGGGTCAGATTGCGTTCCTCTTCGGGAATGTTCAAGTTGGCCATCGTGCTCAAATCTCCTAAAGAAATTGGCGAGGGTTAGCCCTCTGTCAAACAATTAAATCACGCGCGCGGTGTTTTTGAGATACTCGGTGACTTTGCGCGCTACTTCGGCAGCCGGCCCGTCGATCATTTCAGTCTTTTTCTGCTTTACGGGAATGTATAGACGCTCAATCTGCTGCAGGTTTTTACTGAACTTCGGCTCAACCTCTGCCCAGGCAACCTTGCGTAACGGCTTGTTTTTGGCCTGCTTAATGCCAATCAGGCTGGCGTAGCGCAGCTTATTAATACCACTCTGGATCGTCAGGACCGCCGGCGTTGGCATGTCGATGAACTGATAATGGCCGGCCTCCAACTCCCGTTTCAAATGCAGTCCGGAATCGGTCTTTTCAATGCCGATGATGATGGTTGCGTGCGGCAATCCAAGGATTTCGGCCAGCAATACACCCGTTTGTGCTGCGCCAAAGTCGTCGGATTGGAGACCGGTCACGATCAGATCGAAGTTCTCCTCGGCCACGGCAGCAGCGATGGCGCGCGCCGTGTTCGCCGAATCAAGCTGCACGAACTTGTCGTCTTCGAGATGAATCGCACGATCTGCGCCCTTGGCCAACGCCTCGCGCAGCACCTGCTGGGAGCGCGCCGGTCCAGCGGTGATCACAACCACCTCGCCACCATGTTTTTCTTTCTGGCGCAGGGCTTCTTCCAGGGCATAGGCGTCCGGCTCATTCACTTCATAGGAGACGTCCTCACGAATCCAGGTGCCAGATTCGTTAAGTTTCAGCGGAGCGTCTTTTTGCGGGACCTGTTTGATGCAGACAAGAATCTTCATAGGTGAACGCGCCAGTATATCGGATCGAGTAAGCAGCAGGCGAGTTGGCTACCTCTGCTTGATGGGTTGTTGCGAAATTCCTACCAGCAGCCATGAGTTAAGGTCTGCTGGGACAATTTGCTCTCAGCCGCCTTGTAGTTGTCTCCTGCGGCATTCATTTCCTCGATTCTGGCTGTATAAAGGGGATCTTTCTTTGATATCAGTCGCACTTCGTCTTTAGACGCCAGCCATTCGGCCAGCAAACGAGATGTTTCTGTGCGTAACTGGTTCCGCTCCGCACATTCTGGAGTTTTGTGCATCGTGACTTTGCGTCCATCACCCAATTTCACACCCCTGCCCTCGCCGTCTTTTCTATTCAATAATCCTACCAACGTGAACAAACGCCACATGACGCGTTGGGTCAATTAGTCGCGGGAGTTATGTGGGTCTGAGTCCGATGCTATCCTCACTCTCATCATGCACAAGAAAATTCCTGTGTGCCTCACGGCGGCGCTGCTCGCAGTGTCGACGCTCCAAGCCCAGCAGCTATCAGCGCCGGAGCAGGCCATGGTCAGCTACATCAAGGCCAACGAGCAGGCTTCCAACGATCTTTTGCAGAAGCTGGTTGAGATCAACAGCGGAACTCGCAATCTCGAAGGCGTTCGCGCCGTAGGCAAAATCATCACCGGGCAGCTTGACGAGCTCGGCTTCCAGGTCAAATGGATCCCGATGGACGAGGTCAAGCGTGCCGGTGTGCTTGTAGCCGAGCACCCCTGCCCCGAACCGGGCAAGTGCGGCAAGCGCATGCTGCTCATCGGTCATATGGATACCGTTTTCGAAAAAGACGGTCCCTTCCAGAGCTACACGGTGAGCGGCACGGGCAACGGCCACATCGCTACCGGCCCCGGCACCAACGACATGAAGGGTGGCCTCGTCATCATGCTCTACGCGCTCAAAGCTATGCAGGCAGCAGGAGTGCTCAAGCAGACCGAAATTACTATCGTCCTCAGCGGCGATGAAGAGGCGCATGGCGAACCAGCCAGCGTCTCGCGCCGCGACATGATAGCCGCTGCCAAACACAGCGATGTGGCGCTCGAATTCGAAGGCACGCCGCGCATGAACGGTGTCTTTTACGGCAGCGTCAGCCGTCGCAGCTCCATCACCTGGCACCTGAAAGCGACGGGAGAAACGGGCCATTCTTCCGCCATTTTTTCTGACACTAAGGGTTATGGCGCTATCTATGAAGTCACGCGCATCCTCGACGCTTTTCGTACGCAGCTTCCCGAAAACTATCTAACCTACAACGTCGGCCTCGTCCTCGGGGGCACAACTGTTGCTGTCGATCCCGAAGGCATCTCAGGCAGCGCCACCGGCAAAGACAACGTTATTTCCCCAACCGCATACGCAAGCGGCGACATCCGCACCATCTCGAACGAACAAACGGATCGTGTGGAAGCAAAGATGAAGGCCATCGTTGCCGAGCACCTGCCGAAGACGAACGCGAGCATCGAATTCGGCGAAGGCTACCCCGCGATGGCTCCCACGGAAGACAGCCGTGCTCTTCTGCGCATACTGAATGGCGCAAATAAGAGCCTCGGATTTGCTGAGATGCCGGAGCTCGATCCAATGAAGCGCGGTGCAGGCGACATCTCCTTCGTTGCCGAATATCTACCCGGCCTGGCAGGCATTGGAGCCACTGGCGAAGGCGCGCATGCTCCCGGTGAGACGGTCGACCTATCCACACAGCCCATCAACACCGAACGGGACGCCCTGCTCATGTATCGCCTCAGCAAGGTAGATGCGAAAGCAGATTTGAAGACGCTCTATCCCGCGGCACCTGCGAAATAATTGCGAGACAAGCGGTATAAGATGCGGAAGTACAAAAGGTAAAATCGTCTCTATGCCAGAAAATCCACAACCCTCCGCCTCTCTTTTGGATCGCGCCAGAAAAATTCGTCTCTTTCTCATGGACGTAGACGGCACTCTTACCGATGGCGGTGTCTGCCTGATCTCGCCCCCCGGCGGCGGCGAAATTCTCGAAATGAAGGTCTTCAATGCGAAAGACGGCGCGGGTCTGACCCTGGCACACATCATGGGCATCAAAACCGGCTTCATCACCGGCCGCAAATCGCCCGCCGTCCAACAGCGCGCCCACGAGGTTCATGTGGATTATGTCTATCTCGGTCAGGCAACAAAGAAGGCCGCATTTGAAGAGTGCATGCAGAAAGCCGGAGTGACCGAAGAGGAAACCGCCTACATGGGCGACGACCTGCCCGATCTGCCCATCGCCGTGCGCGCAGGACTCGCCGTAGCCGTAGCCGATGCAGTCGCCGAGCTGAAAGCCGCCTGCCATTTCACAACGAATGCCCGCGGCGGACAAGGAGCTGCGCGAGAAGTGATTGAATTGATTTTGAAAGCGCAAGGCCGCTGGGAAGCGGCGATTCCGCGAGCGCTGGCTTAGCGATTTGAAATAGACATAACGGTCGTCCTATTGAAATAAAACCTTCTGCTCATCATCCTGCCCGAAAGTGGACAGGCTCGTCCGGATTTGGACAAGTCAGAAATTTTCCCGAGTGCCGCCCGTCGCTGGAATCCATTCATTTTAAAAGACATCCAATGAGGGCAGGATTGGCCCCCGATGTGCGGACACTCTCTCTGAAGAGGTGTCCGTATGGCTTTTTTTGAGGATTTGCGGTTTGCGCTGCGGCAGTTGAGCAAAGCTCCCGGCTTTGCGTTGACGGCGATTGTGACGCTGGCGCTCGGTATTGGCGCGAATACGGCCATTTTCAGCGTGATACATGCGGTGCTGATGCATCCCTCGGGCGTGGACGCGCCAGAGCGGGTGGGCATCATGCGCACGAAGTACGCCAACCTCGGTCTCGATTTCCCGGATGTTTCCGTTCCTGATTTTGCCGATGCGGCCTCGTTGAAGGATCAGGTGCAGGCTGCTGCGATTGGGCGGACGGACAGCTACAACATCGTTCACGATGGCCGGACGGAGCATCTGGATGGATCGCAGGTGACCTGGCAGTGGTTCAACGTCTTTGGCGCGCGGCCGATTCTGGGGCGGACATTTACTGCCGAAGAAGATCAGAAGGGCGCGAACAGCGTAGCCGTGCTCAGCTATGGCGCGTGGCGGAAGGTCTTTGGTGGCGATCGCAATGTGATCGGGCAGACCATAATGCTGAACCAGAAACCCTATCGCGTGATCGGCGTGATGCGCAGCGATTTTGACTGGCCGCGCGGTAAGGACGTCTGGACGCCGATGGGACTTGAGCCCAAAGAATATGACCTGAGCAATCGCTTCAACGAGGGATCGACGGCAGCGGTTCGGTTGCAGCCAGGCGTGAACTTTGCGCAGTTCAATAACGGCCTGGCGGCGAAGTCGCGTGAGGAATATACGCGTGAGGGTGGGAAGGGATTTGCGCAACTGTCGAACTGGGGGATGACAGCAACTCCGCTGACTGAGTTTGCCGCCGGACCGCTGCGCAAGCCGCTCTACGTGCTCTTTGGTGTGGTAGCGCTGGTGTTACTGATTGCTTCCGCGAACGTCGCGGGACTCTTTCTGGCGCGGGCTTCATCGCGGACGAAGGAGTTTGCCATTCGCACCGCGCTGGGCGCAAATGCGTGGCGGCTGGTGCGGCAGATGTTGACCGAGACGCTTCTGCTTGCCGGATTGGCAACGATGATCGGGGTCGGCCTGGGACCGGTCTTCGGAAGAATGCTGCTGTGGATGGTGCCGCAGAGTCTTGCGGAAGGCTACACGGTCGACATGTCGCTCGGGGTGCTGGCCTTTACCGCTGCGACGGGTCTGCTGACGTCCCTGATTGCCGGTATTGGTCCATCGGTGAAGATGGTACGTACACAGAAACGGCTGGAGTTGCATGATGGCGGAAGAAGTGCGACCGCATCTGCGGACAAGCAGCGGCTACGTAGCGCCTTCGTCATCGGCGAGGTGGCGATGGCCTTTGTACTGCTGGCGGGCACCGGTCTTTTTCTGGCGAGCCTGCGGCAGATGCAGCAGATCAATCCGGGCTTCAATCCGTACGGAGTGTTGGCGGGCGCGGTGGTTTACTCGGGTGATGCATACAAGGACAACCGCGCGCGACAGGAGAGCTTTGTCAATACGGTCGTCGATAATCTGAAGGCGCAGCCGGGTGTGAAAGATGCGGCGGCTATGACGGCTCTGCCTTTCAGCAGTCAAGATGGGGCCAGCTCGTTCAACATTGAGGGGCGGCCCTTGGGGCCGAATGACCCGGGACCGCACAGCCAGTTGAGCTATGCCACGGCTGACTATCTCAAGACGATGCAGATATCTCTGCTTGCCGGACGCTGGATCAGCACGGATGACCGCTCGAACACCCAGCCCGTGGTGGTGATCGACCAGAAACTGGCGAAGAAGTATTGGCCGAACCAGAATCCGATTGGCCAGCACCTGCGCGATGTTTCCAATGGCCCATGGGTTGAAGTGGTGGGCGTGGCGGCTGATGTCCGTCCCGATTCGCTTGAAGAGGATGTGAGCGATGGCATGCGTTACTATCCAATTTCACAGGGGCCAAACGTGATGGCGAACTTTGTGGTGCGCACGGATGGCGAGCCGCTTGCTTTGACATCGGCGATGAACCGCGCGATTGCTGTGGCAGATCCGGCACAGACGGCCTTTGGAATCAGCACGCTGGAATCGCGGGTAGATGCTTCGTTGGCATCGAGAAGACTGATTGTCTGGCTGCTGACGGCCTTTGCCGGGCTGGCGTTAGTGCTGGCTCTGGTTGGAATTTACGGGCTGATCAGCTATGTCACCGAGCAGCGCACGAATGAGATTGGTATCCGCATGGCATTGGGCGCACAGCGAAGCCAGGTGGTTCGCCTGGTGATGAAGGGTGCGTTGGCATGGGTTGGCATTGGTCTTGCGATTGGTATCGCCATGTCGATCTTTGCCACAGCGATGCTTAAGCAGCAGTTCTCGTCTTTTGGCGGCGGGGTTATGTCCTCGCTGGGCATTGCCATGGCTGCACTGCTCGCCATTGGCGGCCTGGCGGGGCTGTTTCCCGCACAGAGGGCAGCCTCGATTGATCCGGCAAAGACATTACGCAATGAATAGTGAGTGTGACGTTTCTGAAATACCTGGCATAAGCCTGTCATCCTGAGCGAAGCGAAGGATCCGTTTTTTCTCCTTTCAGCACACGGATCGTACAAGCGTCGGCAAGCAGGAATCGAAGTATTTTATGCAGATTTGTGGTTAAGGACGAGAAAAGCAGCTCTTTCGACTCCATTTGACGCAAAAATACTCCAAATTCCGCTCAGGATGACAATTCTTTTGGTCGCGAAGTTTGGAACAAGTACACTGCGGACCACGTAAGGAGAACACATGCAGGCAATTCTCGAAGACATTCGCTATGCATTGCGGCAGTTTCGCAAGGCTCCCGGATTTACTGCCACAGCGATTTTGACCCTGGCGCTCGGCATTGGAGCTACGACCGCGATCTTCACGCTGGTCCATGCGGTGCTGTTGAAGTCGCTTCCTGTGGCAAATCCCAGTGAGCTATGGCGCGTAGGCGATACAGAGAACTGCTGCATCAACGGCGGCATGCAGGACGACTGGTCGCTCTTCTCCTATGACCAGTACAAGACCTTCCGCGAAAACAATCCGGAATTTTCGCAGATGGCTGCCTTCCAATCGGGCGCAAACCAGATCAGCGTGCGCCGCCAGGGCAGCGATCACCCTGCCGAAAGTTTTATCAGTCAGGTCGTCTCCGGCAATGCTTTTGATACGTTTGGCATCAGCGCCTATGCCGGACGCCTGCTGCAACCCTCGGACGACCGAAAAGGCGCTGCTCCGGTTGCTGTGATGAGTTTCCGCACCTGGCAGCAGAAATTCGGCCAGGATCCTTCTGTCATCGGTGCGAGCTTCATTGTCAATGGACAGCCATATACTGTCGTCGGCATAACGCCGCCGGGCTACTATGGCGAACGGCTGACCAGCGATCCAGCAGCATTCTGGTTCCCACTATCCAGCGAGCCACAGATTGATGGCGTGATGACAGTGCTGGACACGCCGCATCTTCAATGGCTCAACATCATTGGTCGAGTCAAGCCGGGCGCGAATATCAAGCAGATGGAGTCCCGAATGCAAGTGCAGCTGCGTCAATGGCTGCTGAGTCCGGTCAGCAAGGTCGAGGCGCAGAACCAATCGCTGATACCCAAGCAGACGCTGCATCTCGCGCCGGGCGGCGGCGGCGTGCAGCGCATGCGCGAGGAGTATCAGGACGGGCTGCATCTGTTGATGTGGATTTCGTCCTTCGTGCTGCTGATTGCCTGCGCTAATCTGGCCAACCTGATGCTCGTGCGGGCGGCGACGCGCAAGCTGCAGACGTCAGTCCGTTCGGCGCTCGGCGCGCCGCGCGCAAGACTGGTGAGGCAGGCGCTGACAGAAAGCGTTGTGTTAGCCGTGTTAGGCGGCGTCGTAAGCCTCGCCTTTGCCTATGGCGGGACAAAGCTGATTCTGCATCTTGCATTTCAAAAGAGCTATGTGCCGATTCACGCAACGCCGTCGCTTCCCGTCCTGGGATTTGCCTTTGGCGTGTCGCTGCTGACGGGAGTTTTGTTCGGCGTGGCTCCTGCCTGGATGACAGCGCATGCCAATCCGATCGAGGCATTGCGTGGAGCCAATCGTTCTACTGGACAGGGCAGTTCGATTACACAGAAGTCACTCGTCATTCTGCAGGCGGCAATTTCATTGGTTTTATTGTGCGCCGCCGGACTGCTGACACAGAGCTTGCGCAACATGCAGCACCAGAACTTCGGCTTCGATACGACGAATCGCTACATTCTGCACATCGATCCGCAGATGGCCGGGTATAAGCCGGAGCAGATGGATGCATTCTATCGACAGCTGCATGACACACTTGCCGGAATTCCCGGCATGAAGAGCGTTGCCTACTCTCTCTACAGTCCGATGGAAGGTGATAACTGGGGCACTGGAGTCTATATCGAAGGACAGGCTCCACCTCCGCCGGGCAGCGATGAAAACAACGCTTCCTGGGTGAGAGCAAGCGCCGGATATTTCGACACGATCGGTACGAAGATGATCCAGGGACGCGAATTTTCCGACATGGACACCTCGGCAACCCGCCCGGTTGCTGTCGTGAACAAAACCTTCGTGAAAAAGCTCTTCAAGGATGGCAATGTCATCGGCAAACATTTTGGTGTCGATCAGAAGACGCCGGCAACTTACGAGATTGTTGGTGTAACCGAGGACACGCAGTACTGGCAGCCGACAAGCCATATACGTCCCATGTTTTTTCTAGCGGCACAGCAGTGGGTCAAATATGAAGACAAGGACATGGGCACCTTCGAAACTGTTTCGCATACCAAGCTGAATGCCATTGAGTTGCGCACCTCGGGCTATGTGCCGGGGCTTGAATCCCAGGTGCGGCACGCCATCGCACAGGTAAACCCGGACCTGACCGTCATCGATTTTGAGACATTTGCCGAACAGGTCCAGAACAATTTCAATCAGCAGGGAATGATTGCGCAGCTCACATCGCTTTTTGGATTGCTGGCGCTGGTGCTGGCATCGATTGGGCTCTACGGCGTAACGTCCTATTCGGTCGAACGGAGAACGAGCGAGATTGGTATCCGCATGGCGTTGGGAGCAGACCGCACAGCAGTCCTGAAGCTGGTGCTTGCCGGAGCGTTTCTTCAGGTAGTGATTGGCTTGGCCATCGGAATTCCGGCAACGATCTTTGGCGGACGCGCCATGGCGAACCAGCTGTACGGCATTAAGCCGTATGATCCGCTGGTGCTGATGATCACAACGCTCGTGCTGCTGGCTGCGGCGTTTGTCGCCGCCGTGGTGCCTGCCAGCAGAGCGGCGAATACGGAACCCATGCATGCGTTGCGGACGGAGTAAGAGGAACTGTCGAGTCATCTTGTCGCCACGCTTCTGGATATACCTATTTGTCCGAGTCTTCCTTGTTCCGCGACCGCACTTTGAACCATATCGGCGAACCTTCAAATCCGAAGGACTCCCGAATCTGGTTTTCAAGAAAGCGCTCGAAGGAAAAGTGCAGCTTCACATCTCTGTTGGTAAACAGGATGAACGTAGGCGGCGCGACAGCTGCCTGCGTCATGTAGAAGATGCGCACCTTCTTGGCCATTGGGACGCCAGCTCGCTGGAAGTCGACCCGTTCGATGAAGCGGTTCATCTGACCGGTGGACACGCGTTTACGGCGTTCCGCTGCGACGCGAATCACGGCATCGAGCACGCGCGGGACGTTCGTGCCTTCTACGGCAGAGATAAAGAGTAACGGCGCATAGTTGAGATACTTGAGCGCGTGGCGTACCTGCTCCTCGAAAATCTTGCGGTCCGCCGGCGGTTTGCCGTCGGTGCGCTTCGAGGTCACCAGGTCCCATTTGTTCACCACGATGATGACTGATCGTCCACTCTCATGCGCATAGCCGCCGATGGTCGCATCGGAGGCGGTCACGCCTTCGACCGCGTCGATGATAAGCAGGGCTACATCGGCAGCTTCGAGGTGCTTACGCGCCATCACGACCGACAGCTTCTCGGCCATCAGGTGCGTCTTTCCTTTGCGCCGGATGCCAGCAGTATCGATAATGCGAAGCTGCTGGCCGGAATATTCAATCACCTCATCGACCGCGTCGCGCGTGGTACCAGCAATGGGCGAGACGATGGCGCGCGAAGAGCCGGTGAGTGTATTGAGCAACGTCGATTTGCCGACGTTGGGGCGTCCGATGATGGCAACACGCGTCTCATGTTGCTGGAACTCGCCATGCGTGCGATGTGGTGCGTCTTTGTCTTCGGTTTCTGCGGGTTTCTCCTCGACGTCTTCGGTAACGTCTTCAGCTTCTGCCGGAAAGGTAAGCACAGCGAAGACCTCATCCAGCAGGTCTCCGATGTTATGGCCATGTTCGGCTGAGACAGGCACCAGATTTTTAATACCGAGCTTCCGGAAATTCTCGGCTCCCGCGTCGAGCGCTTCCACATCGATCTTGTTCACCGCTAGAAAAAGCGGCTTGCCGGTTTTGAGCAGCAGGCGCGCGAGATCGATATCCGGCGACGCAAGTTCCGTGCGGCCATCGACCACCATTACAATGGCCTGCGCTTCATCGAGCGCCACCTGTGCTTGGCGAAAGATTTCTGCCGGAATCAGCGCTTCGTCGTCAGGGACAATGCCGCCGGTATCGACAAGGCGGGCCAGGTGTCCGTTCCACTCCACTTCGCCGTAGATACGGTCGCGTGTAATGCCGGGTTCGTCGCCGACGATGGAACGGCGCGACCCGGTAAGGCGGTTGAAAAGAGTGGACTTGCCGACATTGGGGCGGCCCACAATCGCAAAAACCGGCTCTGTTCCTGATTTTGTCGATTGAGTGTGTTTATGCCTTGCAGGGCGAGTTCTGCGCGTCGCGTGTTTCTTGGCGTTCAAATTCTTGCTCCTTTACGGGTGACGCGCTGAGAAGGCGAACACTTGTCTATTATAGAAGGAGTATTCGCCGGAACTTCGCCTGTGACCTCAGTGACTCAAATTGTGCCTTCGTTGCCATCGCTTCACGACTTCTTCGCGCCAGGGGGCGTCCTGTCGCGCTCGAGCCTTCCTTACGAGTTCCGCAAGGGGCAACTGGAGATGGCGCAGGCGGTCGAACGTGCTTTGAAAGAGCACAAACACCTGATCGTGGAAGCGGGCACGGGTACGGGGAAGACCCTGGCCTATCTGTTGCCCGCTCTCCGCACAGGACAGCGCATCATCATTTCGACGGGAACGAAAAATCTTCAGGAGCAGCTCTTCTTCAAGGATGTTCCGTTTCTTGAATCGCTGCTCGGCCCTTTGCGCGTCTGCTACATGAAAGGGCGCAGCAATTATCTCTGCCGCCACAAGCTTTATGCACTTCGTGACCAGCCGATTCTGAATGGTCTGGAAGAAATCGAGCAGTATCGCGCTATCGCCGACTGGGAGAAGACGACCGAGACGGGCGACCGCGCGGAAATCGATTCGCTTCCCGAAACGAGCGCCGTGTGGGCGAAGCTCGATGCGCGCAGCGATGCTTGTCTGGGCCAGAGCTGCCCCAACTACGATCGTTGCTTCATCACAGAGATGCGGCGCAAGGCGGCGGAGAGCGACGTGGTGATCGTCAATCACCATCTCTTCTTTGCCGACCTTGCCATCAAGCAGCAGGCCAAGGCTGCGCCCGACGCTGGCGTGCTGCCGGAGGCGGCTGCGGTGATCTTTGATGAGGCGCATGAGCTGGAAGACGTGGCGTCGAGTTACTTCGGCATCAGCCTGAGCAATGTCCGGTTTGAAGAGCTGGCGCGTGATCTCGAAACGATGCTGCGCGCAAAGCAGGCGCTAAGCAGCGGGCTGCAATCTGCCTCGCAGCTTTTGCGTGAGCGCTCGCGCATGTTCTTCGGCGCTCTGCCCATGAGCATGCATGGCGAAGGCCGCATGCAGTTTGCCAATCGCGAAGAATTTCTGGAGACGCAGGGCGATCTTTACATCGGCCTGTTGAATGCTGTGCATCGTCTCGAGGGGGAACTGGAGGGGGTGCGCGGCGTCGAAGAGGCTCCGGGCCTGAAGAAGCGAGCGACGGACGTTCGCGAGCATCTGAAGTTTTTAATGGAAGCCGAGGACCGCAACACTGTCTTTTGGCTGGAGCGCCGGAACGCTGGCCGCGGTCGCGAAGCAAGCCGCAATACCTACCTGCAGGCAACGCCAATTGACGTATCGCAATTGTTGAACGAATTGCTCTTTGAAAATTTCCCCAGCGTGATTCTTACCTCGGCCACGCTCACCGTGCAGGGAGGTTTTGAGCATATCCGCAAACGTGTGGGCATGCACGATGGACGTGAACTTGTTGTTCCCTCGCACTTCCGTTATGGGGAACAGGCATTGCTGTATTTGCCGCCGGAGATGCCCGATCCGCGTGACCCGCATTTTCAGGATGAGGCGACAAAGCAGATTCGCCGCATGCTGGAGCTTTCCGAGGGCCGCGCCTTTTGCCTCTTTACCAGCTACCAACAGATGCGGGACATCTACGAGCGACTGTTGATGGAGCTACCTTACCCACTGCTATTGCAGGGCAATGCGCCACGTAAAGCACTGCTCGAGGAATTTCGCGAGACACCAAATGCTGTGCTCTTTGGCACGTCGAGCTTCTGGCAGGGAGTGGATGTGCAGGGCGAAGCCCTAAGCTGCGTCATTATCGACCGCCTGCCTTTTGCTGTGCCTACCGATCCTGTTGTACAGGCGCGTATGCGGGCAATTGAGGAAGGTGGCGGCAAGCCATTCTTCGAGTATCAGGTGCCTTCGGCGGTCATTACGCTCAAGCAGGGATTCGGCCGCCTGATTCGTTCTCTCGAAGACCGCGGCGTGCTGATGCTGCTCGATCCGCGCATCCAGCGGCAGCGCTATGGCCGCGTCTTTCTCGACAGCCTGCCGCCCTATCGCGTGACACAGGATATGGCCGCTGTCGCTGACTTCTTTCAGAGAAGATAGTTCTGGCTTGACCGCAGGCTGGCAATTGCTTCAGAGTGGGGCTTGCTGCCCTAACTTTCGATGGCAAGGCCAAATAAATGAGATTTTTTCTCCGTGCGGTGGCGGGAATTTCTATGTTTGCGGGCATCTGTTCCGCACAGACACCCGCACCCAACCCGCTCAAAACATATATCAAGGAAGATGCGCCGGTAATTGTGCTGAACAATGTGCGACTCATCGATGGAACGGGCGCACCCGTGCAGGAGCGGATGCGCATCGACATCGATCACGGCAAGATTACGAATGTGCAGAGCGCCATGCTGCGCAACGCATTCCCGCCAGGTGCGAAAGTGATCGACCTGGAGGGTAAGACGGTCTTTCCCGGAATTGTCGGCATGCACGAGCACCTGTATTACGCCACGCCCCTTGAGCCGAAGGATGGGGTCGTTTTCTTTGGTGAAGCTCCGGACTCCGCGCCACGGCTGTATCTGGCTGCAGGCGTGACCACAGCCCGCACCGCAGGCAGCGTGGAACCGTACACGGATATTCAGCTCAAGAAATCGATCGATGCAGGAGAATTGCCGGGGCCGAAGCTACACCTTACGTCTCCCTATCTGGAGGGTGCGCCGACGCTGGGTCCACAGCTCTACGAGCTGAAGGATGCAGCCGATGCAGGTCGTCTTGTCGACTACTGGGCTGCGGAAGGCACGACGTCCTTCAAGGCATACATGCACATCACGCCGGATGAGCTGAAAGCTGCGATTGGCCATGCACATGCCAAGGGGTTGAAGATCACGGGCCACCTCTGCTCCATTGGCTTCACGGAAGCGGCCACGCTTGGTATCGACAATCTGGAGCACGGCCTTGTGGTCGATACGGAATTTTACTCGGCGAAGAAGCCAGGTGTTTGTCCTGGCCAGCGCGGCCCGATGATGGAGATGGCGAAGAGCCTGGATATCGAAAGCGCCCCCGTACAGCAGATGATTCAATATTTAGTGGCGCACCACGTCGCGGTGACATCCACGCTGGCTATTTTTGAAAGCTTCTCAGGGAAACGCGCTCCGCTGGAATTTGAAATGGAGCAGAAGCCTTCGATGTCCAGTGAGTCGTGGACGCATGTGCTGGAGACGCGAGCGGAGCTCGCAGACCGTGCAGATCAGTCCCCTTGGGGCATCTTGTTGGAGAAAGAGATGCAGTTCGAACGCGATTTCGTGAAGGCTGGAGGGACGCTGATGGCAGGCTGCGACCCGACCGGCTTCGGCGGCATCATCGCGGGCTTTGGCGATCAGCGCGAACTGGAGCTTCTGGTCGAAGCCGGTTTTACGCCAGTTGAAGCAATCCACATTGCAACGGACAACGGTGCGAAGTGGCTGGGCGAAGAGGGTAGCGTGGGCACGATCGCTACAGGCAAAGCGGCGGATCTAGTCGTCATTAACGGTAATCCGGTGGAAAAGATCAGCGATGTGGAAAAAGTAGACACAGTTTTTAAAGACGGTGTTGGCTACGATCCTCTTGCGCTACTCCACTCCGTGCAAGGATTGGCCGGAATCCGTTAGCATAAAGAGCGGAGCTATGGCCCGTAACCTTTACATCCTGGCTGGAACGCTGTTGCTGTTCGCCCTCATCTCCTGTGGCATGACGTTTGTCGGCAATACGCAGCCCGGCTTACCCGGTAATGGCTCATTGTGGAAGACGACCGCGCTTTTTCTTACACTTGCCGGACTAGTGGTCGCGCTTTTTGCCGTAATGACCGCCATGTTTGAGCAGGTGGACCGACGCGCGGAAGAGCGGCGCTATCAGGCGCGCCTCCGCAAGCCCCGCCACTGAGAAGAAGTTACAATGGAATAAGGGCCAATTTGCCCTTAGAGAGCTAGCAAAGCATGTACGAAGTGACTGTAGAGCGCGGGTTTTCCTCTGGACACTACCTGCGCAATTACAAAGGCAAGTGCGAGAACCCGCACGGCCACAATTACAAGGTGCGCATTACACTGCGCGGCGAGACGCTCGACCACGCCGGTCTTCTGCTCGACTTCAAGGACCTGAAGCACGTCATGCGACCGGTCATCGACCGCATCGATCACCAGATGCTGAACGAACTGGAGCCATTCACGCAGATCAATCCATCTGCCGAAAATCTGGCGCGCTATTTTTACGATGAGACGAACAATCAGCTCAGCGAGATGACCGGCGGCCGTGTCCACGTGAAAGATTGCACGATCTACGAGACCGATACCACCACTGCGACGTACTACGAGTAGCCGGCCGTGTATCTGATCGAAATCTACAAATCCGTCCAGGGTGAATCGAGCTTCGCCGGGCGCCCGTGCATCTTCGTACGTCTTGCGGGGTGCAATCTGCGCTGCTCCTGGTGCGATTCGGAATACACCTTCAAGGGCGGTTACAAGCTGTCGGAAGATGAAGTCGTCTCCGAGATAGAGAAGCTGGCTCCCGTCAGGCTGGTCGAGTTCACCGGTGGCGAACCGCTGTTGCAGGAACGTGAGCTCATTCCGCTTATGCAGCGGCTGCTGGATTCAGGTTACGAGCTGATGATCGAGACCAGCGGAGAGCGCCCACTTGATCATGTTCCGGGAGCGGTCCACAAGATTGTCGATGTGAAATGCCCAGGCTCAGGTGAAGGCGGCAGTTTTCGCATCAGCAACCTTGATTTCCTGACGAAAGCTGACGAGGTCAAGTTCGTCATTACCAATCGCAGCGATTATGAATTTGCCCGAGACTTCATCCGTCAGCACGCGATCGAGGCGCGCACTGGCAGCGTGTTGCTTTCACCCGCATTCACCAAGACGCCGTCAATCATGCGCAGTACGGAGAATTGCATGCTCGATCCGCGCGAACTGGTGGAGTGGATGCTAGGCGATGGGCTGGATGCCCGTCTTAGCCTACAGATTCATAAGTACATCTGGGAGCCTCAGAAGAAGGGCGTCTAGCGCCCCTCACTGCGGCTGAGTCTGCAGGTACTTATCGAACGGGATCTCGAAATAAAATAGCTCTTTGCCGTCGGCGTCTTTGACCTGCCGAAAGACCAGTTTCGCGCCATGCAGAGGTGCCGATCCTAGTCCCTGAATGTCATAGAAGAGAAATCCGGCGCGCGTCGTATGTGGCTCGACCACGATCGCGGCATACTCAAACTCAGAGAAATCCTCGTCCACCTTGCCATTGGGTGTCTTGGGTTTCGTGTGGAGCTTAATTGGGCCAATCGGGATGTGTGACCCTTCTTTGTCTTTGAGCGAGATGCGGCGCTCTACGTCGTCCGGTTCCGCAGCGGGAATTTTGTCGCCGTGCGCGCTGATGAAGTCGATGCGCGCGTCGTTCAACGAAATAGGCCGGTCACCGCTGTTGGTTACGATGATTCGGATGGGAAGAAACTGGTGTTCGAGATAGTTCACCCGGAACATCTTCACCTTTTCTTCCGTGTTGTATGGTTCGGCGGCAATGGCTACGTGCTCTGCTTGATGAATATCGACCGCCGGATACGTTGCCGCGTCTTTCTCCGGTGGTGGACCATGCTCAAAGGCCAGTGATTGGCCCACACACAATGCGGCAAGTAACGCCAGGATCAGAAAAGAACGAAAGCGCATCATCCTGTGGACGATTATCATCAACCGTTAAGACCTCAGTAAAGTGAGATTCGTAAGCGGATGCTGCTTTTCTACAGCCTGGCCCTCGTTCTTGTGCTCATTGTGGGCGCGCCATACTGGCTCTTCCGCATGGTCACCAGCGGAAAATACCGAGAAGGGCTAGGCGAACGGCTGGGTTTTGTTCCCAAACGCCTATTGTCGCCTTCTAGAAACGAGCCGGTCATCTGGGTCCATGCAGTTTCTGTGGGCGAACTGCTGGCTGCCGCTCGCATGATCGAGGACCTGCGCAAGCATCTGCCGGGATGGCGCGTCATTGTTTCCACTACCACGCGCACTGGACAAGCCCTAGCACGGCAACGTCTTGGGGTAGAGAATGCCTTTTATTTCCCACTGGATTTTGCCTTCGCCGTCCGAGCCTATCTACGAGCGCTTAAACCGCGCCTGCTAGTCCTGATGGAAACGGAATTCTGGCCGCGTTTGCTGGTGGAGTGCCGCCGCGGTCAGATCCCCATAACGGTGGTAAACGCGCGCATCTCAGACCGCTCCTGGCCACGTTATCTTCGACTGCGTTTTCTATGGAAGCACTTGCTCGGCAGCCTTACGCTTGTCCTGGCGCAGAGCGAGACCGATGTAGAACGTCTGCAGGCGATTGGGGCTGCGAATGTTCGCTACGGTGGCAATCTCAAGTACGACATTCGTGCAGCCGAACCGGCAGCGGTAACGTTGGCACTCAAAAGCCAGATCGTATTGGGAACGAAAGTGCTGGTCTGCGGAAGCACGCTAGAGGGCGAAGAAGAGCTGCTGTTGAACGCAGGGCTGACTGATGCACTGATGGTCCTCGCGCCGCGTCATCCAGAGCGCTTTGACACCGTTGCGCGGCTGCTTGAGCGAAGCGGCAGGAAATGGGTGCGGCGGTCGCAGTGGATGGATGCCCCCACTACGCTCACAAGCGGTACGGTCTTTCTACTCGATTCGATCGGCGAACTCGCGTCAGTCTATTCGCTTGCTGACATTGCGTTTGTCGGTGGAAGCCTGGTTCCTGCGGGAGGGCACAATCCGCTGGAGCCGGCACAGTTTCGCGTCCCCATCGTCATGGGGCCGTACTATGAGAATTTTCGCGCGATCGTAGAACAGCTTCGCAAACAGGATGCGCTCCGCATTGTCCAACCGGATGCAATAAAGAACGAATTTGCTGCCCTTCTTGTGGATGAAGCATCCGCCCATGCGATGGGCGCGCGTGCCTATACAGTCTTCTCCTCAGAAGCGGGTGCCACAGCTCGTGCCGTCGATGGACTAGTTGCCATCCTCGGAGAGCAGGCATGACGCGCGGCTTGTATCTGCCCCTCACGCCGCTTTACAGGGCAGCCGTCGCCGTGAAGAACACCGCTTTCGATCATGGTTGGGCGAAGGCTCGGCAGCTTCGGCGGCCAGTCATCAGTGTTGGAAATATTTCTGTCGGAGGCTCGGGGAAAACACCGTTCGTCATCTACTTGGCAAAATTGTTTTCGCAACAAGGTTTGCACGTCGATGTGCTTTCCCGCGGTTATGGCCGGAGCTCGGATGCCGTCGAGCGCGTCGATCCATCCGGCGATGCAGACCGTTTTGGCGATGAACCGCTGCTCATCGCGCAAGCCGCACGAGTGCCCGTGTACGTAGGAGCAAGTCGCTATGCTGCCGGTCTTCTCGCAGAGCAAGAGGATGCAGAGACAACCGTCCATCTGCTCGACGATGGTTTCCAACATCGCAAGCTGGCAAGAAATGTTGACATCGTCCTCATCCACCGCAGCGACTTTGCAGAGACGCTACTGCCTGCGGGGCGACTGCGCGAATCCATCAGCGCCCTCAAACGGGCGTCGATGCTCGTTTTACGCGAGGAAGATGTGGACCTCGAAGCGCAGTTGAAGCAGCGTGGCATCGAAACGCCAATCTGGTGGATGACGCGATCGATTACCGTACCGGAAAACACCGGAAGAGCGCTGGTCTTCTGCGGTATCGCACACCCGACCGAATTTTTTCGGTCGTTGCAGGCAAGCGGCATCGAGATCGCCGCAACCCATGCTTTTCGTGATCATCACACCTATTCGTCAGGCGATATCCAACGGTTGTTGCAGACCGCAGAGTCTCACGCTGTCGATACCTTCCTCACCACGGAAAAAGATTTCGTACGCCTGTCTCCGGGGCTGCGGGAAGCACTCACAGCTCTTGCGCCCGTCAAAATGGTGAAACTCGAAGCCCATTTACACGATGAAACCGCCGCACTGCGCCAGCTTCAGGCATTGTTGCCAACCATATTTGAGCGCGCTTTGTGAGAAAATCAAAGTTTGCCAACAGAAAGTCAGCAGTTACGGGTGCTCATCCTGCGTCTGGGCGCGATGGGCGACATTCTCCATGCCCTGCCGGCGGTAACAGCCCTGCGTGCAACGCATCCTGACTGGTTTCTGGGCTGGGCGATTGAGCCACAATGGCGAGGTCTTTTGGCGGCTAATAATGCCTTGGCTCGCGGTCTGGCGATGCCGGTGATCGATCAGCTTCATATCGTGGCAGCTAAAGAATGGGGACGACATCCTATAAGCGCCGTCACGATTGAGGATATACGTCGCGTGCGTCAGGAACTTCGTGCAGCACGATACGATGTCTGTGTCGATTTGCAAGGAGCACTGCGTTCGGCTGTACTCGGCAAGTGGGCGCATCCACGCCGCCATATTGGGGAAGAGAAGCCGCGCGAGTGGGCGGCGCGCTATCTTTTCGATGAGCCGATTCCAACGAAAGGAGTGCACGTGATCGAGCAGGCGGTGGAAGTAGCGAATGCTGTAGCCCGGGAAGATCTGCCGGTGATGCTGCCCTGGCTGCCAGTCAGCGAAACAGCCGAAACTTTCTGTGATGTGCGTCTCGCGGCGTTGAACAACAAGCCTTTCGCTATCCTGAATCCTGGCGCGGGTTGGGGAGCCAAGCGTTGGCCCGCGGAGCGCTATGGAGAAGTGGCCTGCGCCCTAGTCAAGAGAGGCTATGGTGTTGTGATCAACGCCGGTCCAGGAGAGGAAATGTTGGCGAGGGAAGTGAACGCGGCGAGCGGAAATATCGCAATCACTCTTATGCCTGCGCTCGACGAGCTGATTGCGCTTACCCGTCGCTCGTCGCTTGTTATTGCAGGCGATACCGGTCCGCTGCATCTTGCGTCGGCGTTGGGCAAACCGGTGGTGGGAATTTTTGGCCCCACCGATCCCGCGCGCAATGGCCCGTTTGGCGGAAACTTTCGCGTGCTGCGCCATCCTGAAAGCAAGCGCGACCACAGTCGCCACGCTGAGCCGGAGGCAGGACTTCTGACCATTTCGCCTAAAGATGTGCTCAACTCTGCCGATAACGTATTGAAGGAGACGCGCTGAAGATGGCCGCTGATTGGAGCAGGGTCGCACGGCGCATTCGCGTCCCTATGGGCTTTGTCTTTGCCGGTGTCTATCTCTGGCTGGCGCGTCCCACGTTTGTATCCATGGCATGGAGTTTGCTGCTTGTGCTGCCCGGCCTATGGCTGCGTGGATACGCTGCCGGCTACGTGAAGAAGAACGCCGAACTGACCATGACCGGGCCATACGCACACACCCGCAATCCGCTTTACGTTGGCTCCATGCTGATTGCATTTGGTTTTGCTGCCGCATCGAAAAGCATTGTGATCATCCTCTTGCTGGCGGTGCTGTTCGCCATCATTTACATCCCGGTCATTCGTTCGGAAGAGGAGTTTTTGCGCTCAAAATTCGCTGGCTTCGATGCCTATGCCGCGCACGTTCCACGCCTGCTGCCACGGCTACGCCCTGCAAGGGTCGCAGATAGTGAACCGGGCCAGTTTTCTTTGCCTTTGTATCGCAAACACCGCGAGTACAATGCACTCATGGGTGCGACGGCCATCTATGCTGTGCTTGCCCTCAGAATTATTTTTAAGCATTAGAAGAAGAGTGAGCACAGATTTTGAATTGGCGTTATAGATTGTCCCCCATTTTTTTTGGTTTTTTGTTGCTGGCAGGATCGAGGGCCCAGACGACCCAGAGTCTGCCGCAACTACCAGCTCCGCATCCAGGTCTTGGACTTCCGGCGAAGCAGACATTAACGTACAGCGTAGACTGGCGTGTCTTTCCCGCCGGCACGGTAACATTTCATCAGGAAGCCGATGGTGACGTACAGCGCATTACCGTAACGGGAGACTCCATAGGCGCCGTCAATCTCATTTATCGAGTGAGTGACCGCTTCCAGTCTTCCTTTAATCGCCGCACCGGTTGCTCTGCGGAATTCAGTAAACAGCTCATCGAAGGCCGCCGTCAGGTCGATAGTGACTTGAAGTTCAACTACGGACAAAGCAAAGCGATCCTCGATGAGAAAAACCTCGTATCAGGCATCAGCAAACACCAGGAAACCGCGATTCCATCATGTGTCACTGATCTACTTTCCGCAATTTTTTACACCGCAACACAGCCATTGCAGGTAGGCCAAAGTTTTCAGGTCCCCGTTTTTGACGCCGGAAAAACCATCCTCGTCACCATGAAGGGCGAAGGTAAGGAATCCATTAAAATGCCGTCCGGCACCTATCAAACCGTGCGCGTGCAGCCTACGGCAGACGCGGGTGTAGTAAAGAATCGGGGCAATATTTGGCTCTGGTATACAGACGACGAGCGTCACGTGCCGGTGCAGATGCGCGCGCGTCTCTTCTGGGGAACGATTACGTTCCAGCTCACGAACCTCGAGCAAAAATAATTTACTGGATTCGGTACCGTTCGCGCATTAAACGCTGCAGGCGCGGTTTGTAGATGAGATTGTAGGCAAGTTCCTTATCAGGGAACATGGCGAGCGCGGCCTTACGGCTGTCGGCTACCATCTCAGCGGCTTCATCCACAGTCAGCGTGTCGTCCTGGCTGATCACAGACATCACCATGTTCATCATCATCTGCAGTCGACGAATTTTACGCTGCTCCTCGCGCAGTTCTTCAGGCGTCTGGTGCAGATTTTGGCCGGTTTCGGGGAGGTGAGTGTGCGGATCGCGTTTGCCATCAACTTCACTTGGGCCCATTACTTATCCTCCATCGGCGGGCTTACTTTTTCGCATCGTACAACGGTAAAGATGCGGTGCAAATGGAAAAGATGCCGTGCGTGCCTGAAAAGGCACTTTCATTCGGTCGGAGTTTGATCCCAGGCGGTTGTGGTCACGTGCTTTCCATCCAGATAAAATGTGGACGCTCCCAGCAAATCGGTACGATACGTGTACGCGTGCGCGTCCTCTAATTTTTCGAGGGTTTCAATCTTTGGATGCCCATAATAATTATGTCGGCCAACGGAAATGGCCGCATAGGACGGAGACACGGCTTGCAGGAACGCGGGCGTGGTAGAGGTTTTGCTCCCATGGTGGCCAACTTTCAGCAGATCGGCATGCAGTCCACCTTGGGCAACCATGCGCGATTCGCTGGGCGCCTCAGCGTCGCCTTCCAACAACGCCGAAGTATTGCCGTATTTCACGCGCAGCACGAGTGAGTCGTCGTTAGTTGGCGTATTTTTCGGAACATAGTCGGGCGCAGGAGCCAGCACGCGGATGTCAGTGCTGCCGAAACGGAATGAATCGTTGGCAAAGTGCTGCTGTATCTTGATGCCCAGAGTGTTGGCCTCATGCATCAGGCGGTCGTAGGTTGAAGAATCAGGATTGCGGCCGATCCAGAGCTCGCGTGGGCGAAAATTTGCCAGCACAGCTGGCATACCGCCAATATGGTCGATATGCGCATGGGTTATCGCGACCGCATCCAGCCGGCGGATGCCCCGCGCCCAGAGCACCTGCGACACCACATCCTCGCCCATGTCGAATTTTGAATCGGGCGCAGTGCCGGCGATTCCGCCAGCATCAATGAGCAGGGTTTTGCCTTCTGGAGAAATGATCAGCAGCGAGTCCCCCTGCCCTACATCAATAGTCGTTACTTCAAGTGCTCCGCGATGATAGAGCAGGTGTTGCGGCATGATTGCGAGCGCCGCTGCAGCCGCGAGTGAGGTCAAGGCTACGGCAATGGCAAAGTTTCGCTGCCGGACCATCCATATCGCAAATGCTGTGCAGATCATCCACAAAACAATCGCTATGACGGATGGTGTCGGTACCCGCATGTCCCCCGTCATAGAAGCTGAGAACAAATGTATAGTCCAGAGCACAACGTGAAGCACAGCGACCGTCATCGCCGCAGGCAAAAACGCAATCGCAGGCACGATTAGGACGGTCAGTAGCGTGACGATAGCAGATGGCAGCAGGATGCCAAGCAACGGAACCACAAGCAGATTTACCGGAAGCGCAAGCGCCGTGACGCGATGGAAATAAAGCGCCATCGGCAGAGACATCACCAGCTCCACAATGACAGAAATCAGCAGTAACTCGACCGCACGCAGCGCAACGCGTACAAGAAACGGAATGCAGTTGGCTACACGGCGTCCTGCGAGCAGGCGCGCGTGTTCCACCACCATACGCAGGCCCACACGAAACTGTGCAACACGCGGCGGAAGCGCCGGATCGATTGGCAACATCCACAAATCGCGCAGAGCTGATAGATACGGGGCAAAGGTCTTTTCGGCAATCGGAACAGCGATACCTGCAATCGCCAGAACGGAAAGCAGCGTCATTTGAAACCCGGCCTCGAAGAGAGCATGCGGACTCGCAGCCAGCAGTCCCAATGCAGCAAAGCCAATCGCATTGAGCGCGCTGCGTTCACGCCACAGCAGTCTCCCAAACAGAAAAAGCGTGATCATCCAGAAGGAGCGCTGTACCGGGTGCCCGTATCCGGTAAACAGCGCATAGCAGAATGCAAGAAAAATGGTTGTGAACGTTGCCGAAAGGCGCGGGAGTCGCACAGCTTTGGCAATAAAAAAGATGAGCCCGGCGAAAATCGCCAGATGCATCCCGGAAACGACCAGCAGATGAAACGACCCTGTACGCTCGAAACCAGTGCGCACACCGCGTGAGAGATAGCTTCGGTCGCCGGTTAGCATGGCCGTCAGCATCGTCGCATCTTCGCGATTTAGTCGAAAGAAAGCAGGAAGCTTACTCGAGGAACTCTGCTCTTCTGCAAATGCGATCATGCGCGAACTCACATCTTGTTGCAATGTATGCAGACGGCAGGTAAGCGACGGGTGGGGCGATGCAGCCGCGATGCTGAATGCGGCTAGCTTCGCGCTGCCCAATGCCCCGATGCCTTCGTTGAGCATGTAGTCCCGCTCATTCCAGACGCCAGGGTCGAGATATCTGTCGGGCTGTCGCATCGTCAGCGCTGCATGTACTGTATCTCCGCAGACTATGCGCGGAAATGCCGTTTCGAGCGGGGCATAGAGAGTGAGTGAAAGACCGCCTTGCAATGGAACCATTCGGCCGTTATCTCCACTCACGGAGATCAGCGCAAGTTGCAGCTGTTGGCTTTTCTCCTCGTGTATTTTGTCTGAAAAAGGGAGTGCAGACACAACCCGTCGTATTGGACCCAGCTTCACCACTGATCCTTCGATGGTGCGCTGTGTTCCATCGGCCAGCAATACAAGTCGTGTCTGCGGGTCTGGCTGCGGCGCGGATTCCGAGCAGAAGGTCCCCAATAATAGAAATAAGCCCGCAAGCGGCAACAGGGAAACGCGCTGCGCCAGATATGCAGCTATTACGCACACAGCAGCGCAGAGCAAAACAGCAACTAGAAGAAGTCCGGGATTGAGCCACACAAAGCGAGCGATAAGTATGCCGCAGGAAAAGCAAGCCGCCGCAAAGAATAATGGAAGAAAGTGGAACCGTAATGGTTCAGAGATCGGAGAAAACGGTGCTAGTTGTGTCGTCGGCTGAGGCATAGTCCGCCATCACCCCAGCCCAGCACACAAACGTCAGCGGAGCGAAAGCACCGTGATGCTTTCCAGGTGGAATGTCTGAGGAAAGAGATCCACCATGTGCATAGTTCTGAGTTGATAGCCGGATTCTACCAATGCATGCAGGTCACGGGAGAGTGTTGCCGGGTCGCAGGAGACATAAACAACGGTCGGTGGCCTTACTTTGGTAAGTATGGATGTAACATCGCTGCCCAGCCCGCTGCGCGGAGGGTCGACGACAACAAGGTCCGGTGTCGCCTCTTGCCGTCGCGTCCTCTGCCGCAGAAAATCCAGCGTACCACTCTGCACTGGCTTATAAGTGGAGGCATTCTCCTGCAGATCCTGCGCCGAATAAGTTGCCGCTTCTACCGCAATAATCTCTTCGAATCGCCCACTCAGAGCGCGCGCAAACAGGCCTACTCCGGCATACAAATCCCACGCAAGCTTACCGGAAAGATTCGCAACAACCAACTCAACCAGACGATCCACTAAGAAGCGGTTGACCTGAAAAAATGCGTCAATACTTACTCGGTAAGAGTATCCAGCTGCATGATAGGTGAGCGCCTGCGCTCCCCACTCTGCTACCTTCTTGCCGGAAGGCGTTGTTTTCTCTGCGAAGAAGACAGCCGCGCCCGTCAGCGCCGCAATCTCCGTGTGTAATGCCTCGCAAAATCTCGCAAGCTTATGTTGTAAGCCGTTCACTTGCCGCCGAGCCCACAGTGATACCAACAGTTCGCTCTGTGCCTCATTCGTAAAGACTTCAATCTCTTCAAAATCTCCGGCAAGATCAAATTCTTGTCCGATACGCGTCACAGCTTCTATCCCTTGCTGCAAAATAGGTGCGGCAATCGGGCAATCGCTTACAGGCAGATTTGCATGCGATGCGCGCCGTTTGTAGCAAAGGGCAAATGGTTGACGCTGAAGATGCAAACGCACGCGGTTGCGATATCCAAGTGGCTCGGCATAGACAGGAACAATCTCCGGCAAGGATGCTAGCCGCGCACGCTCTAGAGTCTCCTGCAAAATACTGCGCTTCAGCGCAACTTGTTCTGTATAGGTTGCATGCTGGTACTGGCATCCACCGCATTCGCCAAAATACTGGCATGGCGGTTTCGCACGCTGTCGCGATGCCTCAATCACCGCATCTAACTCAGCATTGGCGAAGCTTCGCTTGTCCTCAACGATATGTGCTTCTACTGTTTCCCCGGGAAGGGTGAAGGGAACGAAGATTGCTTTACCATCCACGCGCCCCAGTCCCGCACCGCCATAGATGCACTTTTCGATCTGCAGCTTCATGCGTGGCTCATGTAGAAGAGGCTTAGCCGTGGCAATCTGTATTTTTCGAGCAGCCGCTTATGCAAAAACTGCTGTTCAATCTGACGAATCTGCACCGCCTGCATCCGCCTGCGATAGGGAGCCAATTCACGAGACGCTTGCTCTCGTACCGCAATGAGGTCCTCTTCCGGTGTCGTTGTCATAAGAATTGCGAAGAGCTTCTCTTCCATCACCGTGAGCGTCCGTTCCAGTTCTTCGAGGTTTGGCTGCTCTGTGCGAACACCTATGGCCAATCCGCGCAATCGCCAGCTCATTTCCTGCGCCGTCTGTTGCGCCATTTCGGCCAGCCTAGCCGCGCTTAGTTCTCCCGCGCACAACTCCAGGTGGGCGGCAATACGTTCTACCTCAAAACCCGGAGGTGGCCCTTCATCCTTGCCCGCTGGGACCGCGCCAATCGAAGCTTCCTTCATGTCTTCGACTGCGGCCATCACCTCCTGTGTGCAGTAGGCAAGGCCATTCACTCGTCGCACGCGAGCATGGGTCTTCCGCGCCTCATATTTTTCAAACGCTGCATCGATCCCGCGCAGTACCGCTTCCAGCGGCACACCCGCTCCGCGCCAGGCTTCAATCAATGCCCAGTCGAGGGTCGACAGCAAAAGCAGCGAACCGCGCCGCCGCTGAAAGTGCTCTTCGATTTCCGTAAAGTAATTGAAGTAGTTTTCCAAAATACATCAATAAGATTGCGTCAATTTGTCAGGACCGCGGCTGCTGAGGCTCGGCAGCGTTCGCATGGACCTTTACGTTCCGATTGCGCTCGTAGATGATTCGCAGTCCATCGAGCGTGAGCATGTCATCTACAGCCGATATGTACTTCGATTCATTCGCGATCAGGTGTGCGAGGCCGCCGGTGGCGACACATTTCGTTTCCGCTCCGAGCTTGGCGATCATGCGCTCCAGAATGCTGTCGACAAGGCCGATGTGCCCATAGAATAGACCGATCTGCAGATTGTCGACAGTGTTGGTGCCGATGATCTTCGCCGGGCGTTTAATCTCAACTCGCGGCAGACGGGCTGCGCGCGCAAACAGTGCTTCGGCGGAAATATTCAACCCGGGAGCAATGGCGCCGCCAAGAAATTCGCCCTTATGTGAGATCACATCGAAATTCGTTGCCGTACCGAAGTCGACCACGATGCAGGGGCCACCGTACTTTTGAAATGCACCTACACAATTGGCTACACGGTCTGCGCCCACTTCGCTCGGATTATCGGTAAGTATCGGCAGCCCGGTCTTCACTCCGGGCTCGATAAAGAGCGGTTTGTGATTGAAATAGCGCTCACAGAACTGGCGCAGAATCCAGTCGATCGGGGGCACGACGGATGCGATTACGATGCCGGTGACGGCCTTGCTCTCCACGCCCTCGCTTTGCAGCAGACTCCGCACGAGAATGCCATATTCATCAGCAGTTTGCGTGTGTCGCGTGCTGATACGCCATGTAGCGCGCAAGCCGCTGATGCCTCCATCTTCCTGCAATGGGTAGAGCGCTATGACCGTATTCGTATTGTTTACGTTTAATACCAGAAGCATCTATTTTCCACGCGCCTCTTTGATTTCGCGAACGCCGCCGGAGAAAACTGTGCGCAGACCCTCTGGCGTGCGTACCTGTAGAAAGCCGCGTGTATCCAGACCCTCGGTCACTCCGGCAAGGCCTTCCATCTCTTCCACGCGCACTTGCTTACCCCGCACCCAGCTTGACGCCCGTTCCAGCCGTTCAAGAATGGATTGAGTGGCAGCAATTGCGTTGGCGGGGGCTGAGAGCGCAAGTACTTCGCGATGGAGTGATTGTAGCAGGGCAACCAGCAACTCCTGCCGAGGCCATGCGCGCCCCGTTTCAATCTGTAATGACGTGGCAAGATTACGCAACTCAGGCGGAAACCCCTGTTGATGTACGTTGATGCCAATGCCGATGACGAGATGACGAATGCGCGTCACCTCTGCATTGAGTTCTGTCAGAATGCCGCAAAATTTGCGCGTCCCGAGCAGAAGATCGTTAGGCCATCGCAGATCGCACACGAGTGACGTGACTTGCTGTACCGCGTCACGGACTGCCAGCCCGGCAGCAAGCGAAAGCCACAACACATCTGCAGGAGGAATACGCGGCCGCAGCAAAACACTTACATACAGCCCTGAGCCTGCAGGAGACGACCATTCATGCAAGCCGCGTCCGCGTCCAGCTGTCTGCTCATCGGCAAAATAAACACTGCCATCCGGCGCACCGGCCTCGGCCTGCTGCATGGCATGTGTGTTGGTCGAGTGAATCGTGGGAAAGAACTGCAGCTTGCCCGCAAATGGCGTGTCAGTTAATGCCAGATTCAATGCGGCGAAATCAAAACCGTCATCGAGCATGCCGGCTAATAAATCTCCGCCGTAATCTTCATGCTCAAATCCACAGCAATTGCGGAATGCGTCAGGGCGCCAACAGAAATGTAATCCACACCAGCGAGCGCGTACTTGCGGACATTCTCGATCAGGATGCCACCGGAGGCCTCAATCGGAATTGTCAGTCCACGTCCGCGCACGATGCCGACTGCCTTCTTCACCTCTGCAGGGGACATGTTGTCCAGCAGCAGGGATTCAGCTCCGTTGTCGAGCGCCGTTTCCAATTCTTCAAAGGTCCGCACTTCAATATCAATAGTTTGGCCAGGCTTGCGCAATTCACATGCACGCTTCAGAACCTTTTCAATACCACCACCGAGCGAGATGTGATTGTTTTTGATCAGTATGCCGTCGGAGAGATCAAGTCGATGATTTTCTCCTCCGCCGCAGCGTACCGCATATTTATCCAGAACGCGCAATCCGGGAATCGTCTTGCGTGTGTCCAGCACACGAGCTCCCGTCCCGCTAATGGCGTCGGCATATTGCCGGGTCACAGTGGAGATGCCGCTCATGCGCTGCATCAGGTTCAGGATCACGCGCTCGCAGGCTAGAATGACGCGGGCATTATGGCGAATGACAGCGATCGCCTGACCCTTCTTCACACGTACGCCTTCAAATATTTCCGGATGACTGACGACTTCGTAACGGCCACTGTTACGTTTATCGAGGCGCGCAAAAATTTCCAGAAATCGCGGAATGCAGCCCAAACCGGAGACAACGCAATCCTGTTTGGCAATAATCGTGGCCGAGGCGCGCAGATCGGGCTCAATGGTAATGGCGGTTGTCACGTCGCTGGTGGCCTTGTCCTCCACCAGCGCCTGTTCCAGAATTGCCTCAATCCGTCTACTCTTCCAGTCCATAGGTCCCTCAAATCGTTAGGCAAGCTGCTCCAGCTTTGTAATAGCGTCCAAAGTCTCCTTACGCAGCATTGCAGCTTCCGATGCCTGTTTCTTCAAACCCGAAACAACTTTTTCCGGAGCCTTTGCGAGAAATGCCACGTTGTCGAGCTGGCGTTCAGCATTCAGCAAGACTTTTTCGTATTGCTCCAGTTTTTTACGCAGGCGCTCACGCTCGACTGCTACATCAATCTTCTTTTCATACGGCAAACCGACCGTGAAGTTGGACCTTGTTCTCGTGTTGGCAGGGCTCAGGTTCCAGTGCGGCGGGAATTCAATCGCCGAGACGCGTGCGAGTTTCTCAACGATAGCGCGGTTTGTTTCCGTGAGTTCCCTAACCTGTGCGGAAGTTGCCATCTCGATGGTCACATGCTCACGTTCGGGTACATCGAGATCTTTACGCAAGGCCCGAACCATCACAATCAGCTCTTGCAACTGTGCCATATCTGCTTCGACCGTTACGCTGAGCGCTTCCTCCATCGGCTGCGGATACCGAGTCAGCGCAATCGACTTCGCCGGCGTCCTGCCGTCATACACCGCATGCCACAGCTCTTCCGTAAGGAATGGCATAAATGGCGAAAGCAGCCGCAGCGCCGCTTCAAACGTACTCAAAAGTGTCGTCAAAGCCGACTTGCTGGCTTGCTGATTTGCCGAGTGGCTGAAGTCGAGCCGCAGCTTGACGATCTCCAGGTACCAGTCGCAAAAATCACCCCAGAAGAACTGATAGACAAGGCTCGCTGCTTCATGAAAGCGATATTCACCTAATGCCTTGTTCACTTCGGCTGCCGTGCTATTCAGTCGCGAAACAATCCAGTGGGCTTCAATCGGAGCATTCTCATCCGGTCCAAACGAATTCACCAGCGTCTTAGGATGAACAACGATGCCAGCCTCTGCCGCGCGATCCACATTCATAAAGATGAACCGTGCAGCATTCCATATCTTGTTCGCAAAGGCGCGATAACCTTCTGTGCGCGCTTCGCTGAAGGCAATGTCGGTTCCGGGAGAAGCCATTGCCGCCAGCGTGAAGCGCACTGCATCCGTCCCGTAGCGTTCCACAATCTCGATTGGGTCGATCACATTGCCCTTGGTTTTCGACATTTTCTGACGGTCGGCATCGCGCACCAGCGCGTGAATATAGACTTCACGGAAGGGTACAGCATCTTTCAGGGTGCGTTTCGAGCCGTCGGCCATGGGCACGTCCAGCATGAAGTGGCAGCCGAGCATGATCATGCGTGCCACCCAGAAAAAGAGGATGTCGAAGCCCGTAACGAGCAGCTGCGTCGGATAAAAGACATCAAGGTCGTGCGTGTGGCGCGGCCATCCAAAGACGGAGCAGGGAAGCAGCCCGGACGAGAACCACGTGTCGAGCACATCCGTTTCCTGGTCCAATTCCGCACTGCCACAATACGAGCATTTTGCCGGAGTCTCCCGAGCGACAGTGATCTGCTTGCAATTCCGGCAATGCCATGCGGGAATGCGATGCCCCCACCAAAGCTGCCGCGAGATGCACCAGTCATGGATGTTGCGCATCCACTCGAAATACGTCTTCGCATACTGTTCAGGCGTGAACTTGATGTGACCCTGCTCGACGGCTGCGATGGCTTTGTCGGCGAGCGGCTGAATTTTGACGAACCACTGTGTAGAAAGCCGTGGCTCGATCACTGCTCCCGAGCGCTGGCTGATTGCTATGGCAAGCGCATGCTCCTTCACATCGACGAGCAGATCGCGCTCGCGCAGGTCAGCCACAATACGCTCGCGAGCTTCGTAGCGGTCCAGTCCATGATAGGGTGATCCAGGCAGATCAATGCGCGCCCGCTCGTCCATAATGATCGGTTTGGGCAGGGCATGACGTTCGCCGATCGCAAAGTCATTGGGATCGTGTGCGGGTGTCACCTTCACTGCGCCGGTGCCGAATTCCGGATTTGCCCACTCGTCGGTGATGACCGGAATCTCCCGCTCGGGGGCACTATCCACTCCGCTCAAGGGCAGACGCAGCAGCTTGCCATGCAGTGTCAGATAGCGCTCATCGCGCGGGTTTACCGCTACCGCTACGTCGCCCAGCATCGTTTCAGGTCGGGTGGTTGCGATTACCACCGAGCCGGAGCCGTCAGCGAGAGGATAGCGAAGATGATAGAGCTTTCCAGAGCGCTCTGCGTGCTCCACTTCGAGATCTGAAACGGCAGTTTGCTGCACCGGATCCCAGTTCACGATATAGGCGCCGCGATAGATCAGCCCCTGCTCGTGCAGCCGCACAAAGGCGTCCTTCACAGCAATGGACAGGTTATCGTCCATCGTGAAGTACTCGCGCGTCCAGTCCACGCTCGCGCCCAACCGTTTCATCTGGTCGAGAATCGCGCCGCCGTAGTGCTGCTTCCACTGCCATACGCGTTCGACGAAAGCCTCGCGTCCCAGTTCCTGCCGAGATTTATTTTCAGAAGCCAGCTGGCGCTCCACCATCATCTGCGTGGCAATGCCGGCATGGTCCGTTCCCGGCAGCCATAGCGCCAGGTCGCCCAGCATACGACGCCAGCGCGTCAGAATATCCATCTCCGTCTGGTTGAGCATGTGCCCCATGTGTAGACGGCCGGTAACGTTCGGAGGAGGCAGCAGAATCGTGAAAGGAGGCGCAGCGGGAGCGCCGTCGGGTGTGGGCGCGTCGAAGAGACGTTCGCGCACCCAGTATTCCGCCCAGCGATCTTCAATCGCTGTCGGATCATAAGCTTTGGGCAGATCGTGCGACATTATGAATGTGAACCTAACCTTTCACGATAAAGCATTTCGTCCATAGGTGCATGCGCCGGACAGCAGAAAGGCCGCCTGAAGAGGCGGCCTTCGCTGGCTGAGGTTGTTCCCGTCTTAGAACGGATTCAGCTTGTCCAGACCCTTCTTCTTTTTCTTCGTAGAAGATTCCTTGCTCTTGTCGACCGGGACGTTCGGATTCTTCTTTCCCTTGGTTGTGCCGGTCTGCACCTGCGCGGGCTGGCTTCCGGCCTTAACGTCGTTAACCTGATCCGGAGCGGCCGCCGGTTTATCAACCGCTGGCAGAGCCGCGTTGGTGTTCGTCGGGCCAACTGGTTTCAACCCATACTCTGCACCGGGGTTCGCCGGGGCTGGAGCAGGGCTTCCTGCGCCTTCAGGTGCAGCGCCACTTCCAGCAGCGCCACCGTTTCCGGGAGCTGCCTCGTTGCCGCCACCAGCGGCCGGGGCTTCTCCATTACTGGAGCCCGCGCTGCTGTTACCGCTGGGATTCACGATCTCGACGCTCGTTGAGTTACCGCCGCTGGTCCCTGTCGGAACGGCTTCCATCTCTACTGCGGCGCCGCTATTCGTACCCCCTGCTGCTGCCTCGCCAGACGAGGATGCTGCCGCAGCCGCTGAAGCCGTAGTCGTTCCTCCGCCGTAGCCTGGACCCGCTGGAACCGGCTCGCCCTTGAGCGCTGCATTGAACATCGCAACTGTCTTGTCCCGCACCTGGGGAGCTGTCGTCTGCTGTGGATCCGTCAGGGTTGGCTCACCCACGCGTGCGGCGTGCACCGTTGTTGGCCCTTGCTTTATCAAGAGCATGGCCCGGTCCTTCAGCTTGACCGTGGTGCGGCTGCCTTCTTCTGCTTCGCTTTCGGCCAACTGAGCTTGCGTCGGCTCAGGCACGGGGCGGCCCATGGCAATCAGGCGGTCCTTCGCGTCTTCCACGTGCGGAGCCATCGCATACCGCGTGACTACACGGCTATAGGCGTCTGCGGCGCGATCATTGTAGGCCTTCACCAGCTCAGCCTTGGCCTTCGGTGGAAGATTCAATTTGTCGGCCAACTGCGCCTGTGTCACATACGCATCACCCAGTGTGATCAGCGTCTGGTCACTCTGGCTAAAGATCGGATAGCTGTCCGCGACCGTTTGCAGGCGGGCGATGGTCGCCTGCCAGTTTTCGTGCGAGGCATAGAACTGGCCTATCTCAAACTCGCGTGAGGCCAGCACCTCCTGCACATCGCGCAGGCGTTGCTTCGCGCGCGGAATGAGCGGCGAATCCGGGAACTGCTGGATCATCTGGCGATATTCGGATTCCGCATGCATTACGTTCTGCGGGTCGCGGTCGGGCTTTGCCATCTGCTGGAAGTAGATGTCGCCCACCTTCATCTGCGCCTCTGCTGCTTCCGGCGTGTTGGGGAAGAAGGTGATGAAGTCCTTGTATTCCTGTTCTGCCTGGGTCAGCGCTGCCGAGCCGCCCTCTTTGTACCAGGTGTCGCCTACGGCCAGCTTCGCGCGCATCGCGTACTCGGTGTCAGGGTAGGTGTTCAGCAACGTCTGCAGGTCGAGACGGGCCACGTCAAACTTACCCTTTTTCATCGCGACCATGGCCTTGTCGAACAACTCTTTATCCGGCTGGCGTGAGTTCACATTGCCCAGCGGGTTGGCACTCAGGTCTGTCTGCTTCTTTTTCTTCTTCTTCCCGATTGCGTTGGCCGCAGGCACCATCGCGAGGCACAAACAAACAGCCGAGACTTGGGTAACAAAACGATTCATAACACCTCGAAGT
>Ga0206863_1019_pt1 | contig 61499 bp, 62 predicted proteins | sample Alteio_BWOrgCont_41_FD_152634 | JGI IMG/M metagenome (GOLD analysis project Ga0206863, IMG submission 152634) | Enriched cells from forest soil in Barre Woods Harvard Forest LTER site, Petersham, Massachusetts, United States -... | ecosystem: Environmental > Terrestrial > Soil > Temperate forest >...
ATAATACTAAAAATACGGCACACATTCCTGCCAGTATATACATGAATTTATTCCATATCAAAAGAAGATAAGGAGAATCTTTTAATTCTATCGACAAGGAGTAAGCTAGAATTCCAGCTGCGAGGAAAAATATTGCCCAGATAGGCATTTTCCAAAGCTTTAACGGCGGCTGAGAGATGTGGTGAAGAATAAAAATCATGGTGACAATGCTCAGTACAAATAAACCTATTAAATCTGTCGTGGCACACCCTACGATGACGATGGCAGCAGCCAAAGCAAGCCAAGGTTTGGAATGACGTATTTGGTCACAGGCCCAAACCGTCGTATAACCCATCATAAAGAAACGGACAAACTGCTCTACCCTGACCAAATTTAGATCGAGGACAAAACGGCTGGGATGAATATAATCAAAATAATACACAACCCCGATCAATGCCCATGACACCCCTACAATGGCGTGTACTTTATGATCCTTGCGAAAAATCGGATTAAATGCCAAATTGAAGACGAATAGTCCTGTTAACAAGAAATACTGAGACCATTTATCCCACCATAGATGTATATTGCTTAGAACATCATTTAAAGTAGAGTCCCCAAAAAGAAAATTCTGCGGGCAGGACAAATAATATAAAGGTATCCATTCACTGGCAGGTACAGGATGAGCCACTTCTCGGGAAAGTGAAATAGGTATTTGCCAAAGTAAAAAAAGGCAATGATGCCAGTACAAAAACAAGGCCTGTTAGAAAAACCATTTGGAAACGGTTGCGATGGCAAAACATCAGATAGGCTGTCATATAAAGCATGGGAAATAAATTATAGATGGCATGAAAATTGACCCCTAAGCCAAATATCATCGCTGCCAGCAGGTAGCGCTCCCGATAAAAATAATAGAAGCCGCCAAACATAAAAATATAACTGAATTCCTCATGGCAGAAACTGCGATACAGGAATTCTTCCGTACGTCCCATCAGCATAAACATCAAGGTAGCGCTTAAAGCTGTAAAACTGCTCCCGCTTACCAACAGCCACAGGCGATATACCCAATAAAACATAAAGTAGCGTGAGATTAAAAAAAGCAGTAAGTAGGCAGTAGGAATTTGTTTGACGGTAATGAACTTTGCTAAAAGAGGATAAAGCCAGCAAGTGAAATATTTGCTCAAGCTTTCTACATAATAATCGCCCATGTATAAATTAGGGTCGATCATGTGCTTTAGGATGGGGATTTCTAAATGCTGGTCATCCCAACCGTAAATGTAACTGTTGGTTGATAGATAAGCTAAGAGGAGAAGAAAAGCGATGAAAAATTCGTTGCGTAATAATTTCATGGATTTTTTATTGTATCAAAAATTAAGTTTCTTTTATAAAATATTGCTTAAAAAAAGCGCACCCTGGCAGCTGTAAGGTAGGGTTTTATCGTGTCACTCCCCTGCTCATGCAATAGGTATGCTTTTTTTAAGATTTCCTTGGCTAAATCTTCCCTGCCTACTGCTTGAAAGCACATACTTAAATATAAGAATGCGTCGGAATTATTCGGATTATTTTGTAAGGAGGCTTGCAGGAATTCTGCTGATTTTTGATAGGATTTTTCATAGAAAGCTGCCAGACCGGCGTAATAATAAAAGATGCTTTGCTCATCCGGATTTTCTTTTATGCCAATGATGGCAATGTTCCATAATTGTTCATAGTTTGCAGTTTTAGATAAACTGTCCATTAATAATATATAGGCCTCGGTACGTCCCTCTTTAAGGCCTGCAAGATAATCATAAGGTCCGTTATTTTTACTTAATTTTACGTCATTGTAAACCTTGGACCTGGCTAATAAGACAATTGTCCTGACCGGCTCCCGTTCAATAGCCTGGAGAAAATAATCCGCTGCTTTGGAATACTGGCCCTGTCGATAATAAATAACCCCCAGGTTATAATAGGGCCAAAAATAGTCAGGATTAGCAGCAATGGCTTGGGCATAAGCTTCGATGGATTGGGACTGTTTTCCTAATCGTTCATAACAAAACCCCAGCATACCTAAAGCTTCGGCCTTCTGAACAGGATAGAAATGCATCACGGCTTTATGGTAATTGATACAATTTGTCAATATAAAAAGATTATAATGATCTTTTTTATCGACGAATTCAGTAAAATAATCAATGGGCGGGGTCAGGCGGCTGAGGGTTTGGGGAATGGTATTCCTAAGAAGCGCGTTATAATCCAGGAGTCGCCATAGCAATAGAAAACAGACCAGGTATAGAAAGATGTTTCTCGTTAAAATTAATTTTAAGTATTTTGACAGCATTGGTTTAATCCTCATACCTAACTGATAAGCAGGCATACCAGATCAGGCCCGCTAGAAAAATAAAAGCAAGGATAGACAAAAGAATATTCATCAGGTATTGCCACCAGGAGCCATAGTCAAATTCAATGATACTGTGGCCTGCAGGTATCCAAACTCCTTTAAAAGCCCCATTGGTTTCATAAAGCGTGGCCTGATGATGGTTAATGTTTACCCGCCAATTAGAATTATAACTGTCATTGTAAATTAGGAATTTTTGATACGGGATATCCATGGCTATGCGTGCATGATTAGCATCAAAGGCCAGTAGTTTAAAGAATGTAGAATTTTCATCAATAGGCATCGCTTGAGCAGGCGGATAAGGATCGTTGCTGTTTAATTTAACACCCTCTCCTGCTTTTGCAAAGACGATGGCTGAATTGTTATTGGTCAGGAAATTATATTCCAGAACAGTAGTATTGATTTGATTAGGCTCAACCGCTTCCAGATGGTCTACCAGGATAAATTTATTTTGTAAATATCTTGCCAAAGGATAATTATCGATATTTTGGTAGATGAAATTATATCCTCCGGAAGCGTAATACAGGGTGTCTTTAGCACGGGAAGTGTTCTCAGGTGTGAGTAAATTGCTGTCTTTTAATTGTAAGGTTGAAAAAGAAAAATTATAAACGTAAGCGCTTGAGAAATAAGGAGCAGCGTTTAGAGACAGGTAATGATAGGCTTCTAAAGGTTGGACTAGTACTAATAGTGTCAATAGAGCGAATCTCCCTATGTTCGCTTTTCGTCGTCTTAATACTATCAATGACCAAAGAACAAGGCTTAAGGCAATCATTACATAGGTGCTTGATACGGCATCTTTTCTCTGCCATACAAAAAGAAATGCGAGCAAATGAACGCCCACCACATATAGGAATAAAGACAATTGCTGCCGAGAGTTTGTTATTTTAATTTCCGTAAATATTTTCCAATGCTCCAGAACGAGTAATACAAACAGCGGGATCAAAAAGAACCATATAAAGAAATGCAGATTGCGGAAATATTTTAAAATGAAGATATGTTTATAAAAAAAGTCATAAAATGGAAGTCCGTGAGGAACAATACTGCAAAAAAGCACCATGCCTAATAAAAATATAAAGACTGCCCTACGGGTAATACGTCCGATAAGTCCTAAGAAAAGTACGATGAAAGAAAAAAAAGGGACATAAACAACGGCGAATTTATACTGCCTCAAATTAGAAAAAAAAGAAGAATAGAACAAGTCCTCCACTGCTCCCCAATCCAAGGTTTGGCGGGGAACGATCAGCGTATGCCCCAAGCCCGCGTCCCCATGCCTTGCAGGTAAAATCATTTGCCCTTGTGAAGAATCGTGAAAAAAAGTAATGAGAGGAAGAAAAGAAAAAGATAATATTAATAAGGATAAAACCGTAAGTATTTTATTTTTTCTAAAGAAATCAGTATAGCGGCCCCAAAGTTTTGGAATCTGATCAGGAAAAGTAAGGAAAAAAAGAACCAAAAATAGGCCAAGAATGATTAAAAAATAAAAAGGAATGTAGGTGCCTGCCAAAATCATAAAGAAAAGCACTAGTCCTAAGAAAAAATGTTTTCGTGGTGTTTGGCTAAAAGCCACCAAAAAATAAAAAAACCAGATCAAGGGCACTGTTACCAGCATCATGTACGAATCAAAAAGCCTGGTGCCTAATGCAGAAAACAAAAGTATCAGATAGCCGGCATAAGCGATGAAACGGTCATGGTAAATGCGCATGGCCAATAAATAAAAGGCTACCATGCCGCTCCAGTAATAGAGTGCTAAAAACCAAAGATAGGATAATGTATACGGGATACCTACGGATTTAAAAAGGATGATGATCAAATAAAACGGGTTTAAAGCACCGATACGCCTGAGAAAAAAATCATTGGGAGCGCCATTAACCCAAAAAGGGTCCCACAAGGGGTAAATGCCGTGGCTCAGGTTCTCAACAAAGAATTTGGTATGTTCGTAATAGGAAAGTGCGTCACTGGTAAGGACGAGTTTGGAGCTTAAAAATCCCCAGAATGAAAAAATCCAGACTATAAATGCAAAAAATATCCAGAAGGTTGTGGACTGCTGAGGGTTTTCCTTGCTCATGAATTTATGGTGCTAAATCGTGGGAACATTAATTATTTTTTTGATGAGCTTAAAACAGTTTTAGCTGGGCGGTTTTTGGTTTTTAAATCAACATATTTGACACCAATTTGATAATAACCGCTTTTATTGCGGGTGGAACGGATAACTTTTCCAAAACCATTAAAAATATCAAGGACGCCAGACATAACAACCTGCAATTCAATAATGTCACCAGGATGATACGCCAGGGCGCTTATAAAAAGCAGGCCACTAAGCGACATGTTTTCAGTGGTGGCCAACTGCCACATAGAATCAACTTTGCGGCTATTGTGTTTGATCAGCCGGTGGCGCACGGTAATGATGCGCTTGGCGCGTATACTGTCCCTGCGTTCATCAAAAGAGTTCTGTTTGGTGGGCGGCATATATCTATTCTATTTTCTTTATTGCCTACGTCAACCGTTTTGTTTTATTGATGGTGTGTTAATTCTTTTCTTATATTAAATAAAGGGCGATGTTTGACTTCTACGTATAAACGGCCGATATATTCGCTAATGATGCCGAGGCTTAAGAGTTGTATTCCGCTGAATATAAACATGGGCAGTACGGTTGATGTCCACCCTGGTAAAGCATGGCCGGTGATTTTGGAACAAAGAGTATAAATTATTCCTGTCAGGGCCAATAAACAACATAAAATTCCGATAATGGAAACCACGCGCAATGGCACGAAGCTGAAAGATAAAACTCCATCTAAAGAAAAGGAAAGCATTTTTCCTAGGCTGAATTTTGTACTCCCTTGAAGCCGTGGTTGGCGTTTGTAAAAAACAGTCGCATAATGATTATCCAAAGACAGCACCATGGCACGGATAAAACGATTCCGTTCGCCCAAGGCATTGAAATCATTGATTAATGCCCTGGCCATCAAACGAAAATCCCCGTGATTGTTGACAATTTTTACTCCCAATATTTTAATCAAATTATAGAAGCCTTCAGCGGTGAATCTTTTAAAGAAAGTGTCAGTTTGCCTGTCTTCGCGAACCCCCAGAACAAGATCATACCCTTGTTCGTAAAGGCTTATCATCTCTTCGATCTTTTCCGGAGGGTCTTGTAAATCCGCATCAATGGTCACTGCTGCGTCCCCTTTGGCAAAGGTCAGACCTGCGCACAAAGCCCCTTGCAAACCAAAATTCCGTCGTAATACTAGGACCCTCGAATGAGAATCATCGGCAAATATTTTGTCCAGGATTTTTTGTGTTCCGTCTGTTGAACCATCATTAACATATAAAATTTCGTAGTTGGTGCACAGCGCGCGCTTATGAAGGTCCTGCATGATTGAAGTCATCCGTTGGTGGGTTGTTTCAATGACTTCTTCTTCGTTATAGCAGGGAATAATGATAGAAATACTGTGAAGTTTACGCATATTTTTTATAGGGAATATCAAAGGTTTCAGATACTTCTTTGATGGTCAAATGCCCTTCTGTCATGTTTAAAGCTGTACGGATCTCATGAGATTCTTTGGCCCATTTTTTAAAGCCGTCATTAGCAACTTTTAAAATAAAGGGAAAAGTAGCATTAGTCAAAGCATAGGTGCTGGTGCGTGCGACAGCTCCGGGCATATTAGTGACACAGTAATGCACGACCCCGTCAACGACATAGATAGGATTATCATGGGTCGTAGGTCGTGAAGTTTCAATGGACCCGCCCTGGTCAATGGCCACATCAACAATGACAGCCCCTTTTTTCATTTGAGAAACTAATTTACGGTCAATCAAGCACGGGGCTTTGGCACCACGGATTAAAACAGAACTGATCACCAAATCCGCCTTGAGCACAGCTTCGCGGATATTGTGGGAATTGCTCATCAGGGTATGGACATTAGGAGGCATGATTTCTTCCAGATACCGAAGGCGGTTTAAGTTAATGTCCAAAACCGTGACATTGGCCCCAAGACCTGCAGCCATTTTACAGGCGTTGGAACCGACCACACCAGCGCCAATGATGGCTACTTCCGCCGGATAAACACCAGGAACACCCGCTAACAAAATTCCTCTGCCCTTTGATGGTTCTTCCAGGTATTTAGCTCCCTCGTGTACGGCCATACGTCCAGCCACTTCAGACATGGGAGTTAAGCAAGGTAATTCTCCGTCTTCAGTTTGAAGAGTCTCATAAGCCAAGGCAGTGATTTTACGTTCCAGCATAGCCTCAGTTAATTCACGGCTGGCGGCAAAATGAAAATAGGTAAATACAATTTGGTCTTTTTTAAGAAGCCGGTATTCAGAAGGCTGCGGTTCTTTTATTTTGACGATCATGTGAGCTTGGGCGTAAATCATATCAGGGGTATTTACAATTTCTCCCCCCACCGTCTCATAATCAACGTCTGTAATGCCGCTGGCTAAACCTGCGTTATGTTCGATTAAAACCTGATGACCGGCACGTACCAAAGATTCGACACCGACCGGCAGGATACTGACGCGGCATTCATTGCTTTTAATTTCTTTGGGCACGCCAATAATCATATTTATTGAGGACCTATCATGTCTTGCGGACGGACTAAAGCATCAAATTTTTCAGCTGTCAATAATCCAAGAGCAATCGCAGCTTCTTTGAGGGTGATATTATCAGCAAAAGCTTTTTTGGCAACCTTGGCAGCATTATCATAACCAATATGCGGATTTAAAGCAGTCACGAGCATCAGTGAATTATCCAGATGCTTTTTGATATTAAGGCGATTGGCTTCGATGCCAACAACACAATTGTCAGTAAAGCTTTCACAAGCATCTGATAAAAGCCGGATAGAATTGAGGACATTAAAGATGATCACTGGTTTATAGACGTTTAATTCAAAATTTCCATTTGAGCCGGCGACCGTCACTGCCGTATTATTACCAAAAACCTGCACACAGACCATGGTCATGGCCTCGCATTGCGTTGGGTTGACCTTACCAGGCATGATGGAAGAACCTGGTTCATTTTCCGGTAAATGCAATTCCCCAATCCCTGAGCGCGGGCCTGAACCAAGCCAGCGGATATCATTGGCAATTTTCATCAGTGAAGCAGCCAAGGTATTTAATACGCCGCTGAAATTGACCATGCTGTCATGTGAAGCCAGGGCTTCAAATTTATTACGAGCGGTTTTAAAAGGTTTGCCTGTGATTTGGGCGATTTTTTCTGCTGATTTAACAGCAAATTGCGGATGCGTGTTAAGTCCGGTACCGACGGCTGTACCGCCTAATGCTAATTCATACAGATGCGGCAAGGCTGCATCAATGCGTTCAAGATTGCTTGTCAGTTGCTGCACATATCCGGAGATTTCCTGGCCTAAGGTCAATGGTGTGGCATCCATCAAATGGGTGCGTCCGATTTTGATAATATCCTTAAATTCTTCTTCTTTAATTTTTAGGGCGTCACGTAATTTTTTGATCATCGGTATCAAACGTAGGTGAATTTCTTCGATGGCCGCAATATGCATGGCTGTTGGGAAGGTGTCGTTGGACGATTGGGCTTTGTTGACATCATCATTAGGATGAATAGGTTTTTTGCTGCCCATGCTTCCACCTGAAAGTTCAATGGCGCGGTTGGAGATTACTTCATTAGCGTTCATATTAGTCTGAGTGCCTGAACCTGTTTGCCAAATGACCAGAGGAAAATGATTGTCAAGTTTACCTTCAATGACTTCATCTGCTGCACGGATTATTAAAGCAGCTTTATCAGCAGGTAATATCCCAAGTTCCTGATTAGTCATGGCTGCGGCTTTTTTAAGGATGCCCAGTGCCCGGATCATCTCTTTAGGGAATCGATCACCGCCGATTTTAAAATTTTCAATGGAACGCTGTGTTTGAGCGCCCCAGTATTTATCCGTGGGAACCTTAATTTCTCCCATACTGTCAGTTTCTATACGATATTCCATTTATTAACCCTTTTTAATTGGAACAATGTTGCCACCAGCCAGATCACCGATGACATTGACTAATTCACTGTTAATCGGAACGACGATTTTTGAGTTTTGAGATAATGCTTTTTCAACTGTTTCTAAACGGCGTAGAAGTTGGGCGTTGCCTACAAAGTATTTATCCGCGGCTTCATTGACCAGTCGGATGGCTTCTGATTCGCCCTCGGCTTGTAATATCCTGGCTTGTTTGATGCCTTCGGCTTTTTTGATCTCTGCTCTTTTTTGGCCGTCAGCTGCTGTTTCCGTGGCTGTTGCAAAGTCTATGGCAGCAATTTTTTCATTCTCTGCTTTAACGACCTTGTTCATGGTTTCCTGGACGTCCTTGGGAGGGTCAATTTCTTTAAGCTCGGTACGGACAATTTCCAATCCCCAGCTGGCGGTTTCGCGTTCTAATATTTGGTGCAGGTCAGTATTAATACGGCCGCGCTCGCTGTTAGCACTTTTTAAAGTCATAGTACCGATGATATTACGCAAGGTGGTGCGGGCCAGATTGACGATTTGATATTGATAATTACCGACATTATATTGGCATTTTTTAACGCTGTCCTCGTCAGGTTTGACTTTAAAGTAGACCTGGGCATCGACCTTGGCGTTTAAATTATCATTGGTGATGATTTCCTGCGTTTCAGCGTTGACCAATTGTTCGGTGATATTCACGATGTATACATTTTCTATTAATGGGATAACCCAGTTAAATCCCAAATTGGCAAAACGATGGTATTTTCCAAGGCGTTCAATGAGTCCTCGTGAAGTCGGACGGATAACGCGAATGCCAGATATAAAAATGAATATGGCAAAGACAATTGGAATTAGAATAGATCCCATGCTAACCTCCTAATTATTCAATAAGTAATGCGTTAACAAACGCACGCCGGCACCGGTGGCACCAAATCCGTAATACATGCGCCCTGATCCTTCAGCGTAAGAACTTCCGGCAATATCTAAATGAGCCCAGGTGGTGCCTTCCGTAAACTGATGCAAAAATTCCGCCGCGGTGCTTGCTCCCCCGCCTTTGATATTGCTGGTATTTTTTAAATCCGCGATAGGTGATTTAATATATTCTTTGAGTTCTGCATAAACAGGCAGCCGCCAGGCCCGGTCATCGGTTTTTTGGGAAGCTTCTATTAATTGGCGGGCCAATTCATCACAATTGGAAAATAAACCGGTATAATCAAATCCCAAAGCCACCACACAGGCCCCGGTCAAAGTAGCCAGATCAATCATTTTAGCCGGCTTATAATTTTTGACGACATAGGCAAAAGCATCCGCTAAAACCAAACGGCCTTCAGCGTCGGTATTGCCGATTTCAACGGATTTTCCGGCATAGCCGGTAATCACATCACCAGGTTTGTAGGCAGCAGAGCCAATTGAATTTTCAGCGATCCCTAAAACGAAAAGCAAATTCTTCTTTAATCCGAGTGCCAGGACATTTTTTAATAAACCGCATACAGCTGCTGCTCCAGCCATGTCGATTTTCATTGTTTCAATGCCGCCGGTAGGTTTTAAATTTAAACCTCCTGTATCAAAGGTCATACCCTTGCCGATAAATGCAGTATAACCGTCTCCCTTTTTACCGCCGTTATAGCGGACAATGATGAGTTTAGGTTCTTTATTACTAGCCTGGTTTACGGCCAAATGAAGATTAAGGCCTTTGGATTTTAATTCTTTACGATTTAAAATTTCCAAACTCAAGTTCTTTTTACCTTTAATAAGGTCTCTGACAGTTTTTTCTAAGTATGTTGATGTGATCGTGTCTGCATTGTCATTAACCAGGTCACGGGTCAAACTGACGCCCTGGCAGACAGCAACTGCGTCAGTGAATATTTTTTTTGTTTCGACGGCAATAGTCACTTGTTTGGTTTTAACAGTTTTGTCGTTTTTATCTTTGGATTTATATTTGTCCCAGGCATAGGTGCCGATGAGTACGCCTTCTATTATGGCAATGATCGCCGCATCATCTTTGCTATGAGGAATGATTTCAACTGTTTTAGCTTTTTGGAGATAGGTTGAGGCAAAAGCTTTACGCACTTGTATACGTAAATCAGTTAAAGACAATTTATCTGTCTTGCCTAATCCAACAAACAGAAAGGTCTTGTCGCCTTCGAGTACAGGATAAATTTCTCCTTTTTCTAATCCGTTTTTGAAACGTGCATGTGTTTGGCCGGATGCTAAAAGAACTACCATCGCATCTTTGTCGTATTTGGCTGGTGAATGAAATGAAATCACGGCAATCTCCTAACGTTGTTCTATGGGGGTGTAATCAGTTTTCGGTGCGCCTATATAGATTTGGAATGGCCTTCCGATTTTTGTCGTCGGGTCCTGGATCATTTCTTTCCAATGGGCAATCCAGCCAGGCATGCGGCCAATGGCAAACATCACCGGGAACATATTTAAAGGAATGCCGATGGCGCGATAAATAATGCCGCTGTAAAAATCAACATTGGGATAGAGTTTGCGTGCTATAAAATATTCATCCTTTAAAGCCGCTTCTTCCATCCGTTTGGCTAAATCAAGCAAGGGATCATGAATGCCTAATTTGTTAAGCAGATCATCAGCGCATTTTTTAATGATTTTAGCCCGGGGATCAAAGTTCTTATAAACCCGATGGCCAAATCCCATTAAACGGAATGAATCGTTTTTATCCTTGGCTTTGGCGATATACTTCAGGACATCTCCCCCATTGGCCTGGATTTCTTCTAACATTTCAATAACCGCCTGATTTGCGCCACCATGCAAAGGCCCCCACAAGGCACAGATACCAGCAGAAATGGATGCATATAAATTAGCATGAGAAGAACCTACTAAACGGACGGTCGATGTGGAGCAATTTTGTTCATGATCAGCGTGCAGGATCAAGAGTACCTGCATGGCGCGCACCACTTCGTCCGTCATTTTGTAAGGATTGGTGGGAGAATCAAACATCATATTTAGAAAATTAGGTACATAGCGAAGATCATGACGAGGATATACAAAAGCCTCGCCGATGGATTTTTTATGGGAAAAAGCGCAAATGGTACGTATTTTGGAAAGCAATTGGACGGCGATACGGTCAATTTCTTCTTTCGTGGGATTTTCTTTAATTAATTCCGGGTAATAGGCTGACATGGAACAGACCATCGCTGAAAGGCTGGCCATGGGGTGTGCTGTAGACGGGTAAGCATCAAAAAGATTTTTCATGTCCTCATGGATCATGGAATGTTCAGTAAAGGCATCAGAAAAAGCCTCTAATTCTTTTTGGTTTGGTAATCTGCCGTAAATTAAAAGGTAGGATGTTTCGACAAAGGTGGATTTTTCAGCCAATTGTTCGATGGGGATGCCTCGGTAACGCAAGACACCTTTTTCTCCATCGAGATAGGTAATGGCACTTTTACAGGAACCCGTATTTCCAAAACCCGGGTCCATGGTGATAAAATTCGTTGTGCTGCGCAATTTGCCGATATCAAAGGCCTTATCGCCTTCGGTGCCGACAATAATGGGGCATTCCAGTGTTTTTCCGTCGATATTGACTTGCACATTATCTGCCATGAGGTTCTCCCTTTAGTTGTCCGTCATTCCCGCGAAAGCGGGAATCCAGTTTTGAAATGGATCCCCGATTAAAGTATTCGGGGATGACATTCGGACTTATGAGTTACTTCGTAACTCATGTCCTCATGTCAATTATAACATGGTTAAATCTGATCAAAAACTGCTTTAATATCTTTACTGATATCCAGAAAAGCATCAACTAATTTAGGGTCAAAATGTGTTCCTTTCAATTTTCTTATTTCTGCCATAGTGTCTTCAAAAGACCAAGCTTTTTTATACGGTCTGGTTGAACTTAAAGCATCAAATACATCGGATACGGCACAAATACGGCCAATCAAAGGGATCTCCTCTTCTTTGAGGCCCTGAGGATACCCGCGACCATCCCATTTTTCATGGTGGGTCAAGGCAATGGTCTCCGCCATTCTTAAAAAAACAGAATCACTTCCAGAAAGCATTTTGGCTCCCAGGGTGGTATGTGTTTTGATGATTTCAAATTCATGAGGTTCAAGAGCTGAAGGCTTTAATAAAATGGCATCCGGGATGGCTATTTTACCGATATCATGCAAGGGAGACGTTGTTAACAGTAATTCCCCTTTCTCCTTCGAGAAACCGATAGCCATTGCTAAAAGCTGGCAATAACGGCTCATACGGTAAATATGTTTTCCAGTTTCCGCGTCCCTTAATTCCGCGGCGATGGCCAAGCGCTGAATGGCTTCAAGGCGTGTGTCCCTGATCTCCTTGATCCGTTCATTGATTTGTTCATCTAAAGTGGCATTATGGTTTTTGATCTGGTTGTATAAAAGCCTGACTTCGATGATATTGCGGCTTTTAAGAAGCACATCCAAATGTTCGTAAGGTTTATGAAGAAAATCTTTAGCACCGCTTTGCAAGGCTTTAAAACGGACAGATTCTTCTTCAGCAGTCAATATTAACAAAGGAAGATAATCATCAGGATTAAGGAATGACAATTGAAGCATGACAGCAAATCCGTCCATCTTGGGCATGTTTAGATCGAGCAGGATCAGGTCTGGTTGTAATTCTTTGTAAAGGTCAACGGCCTGGGTTGGATCTGTCGTGGTGGTGATATTGATGAAACCGGCGTTGGTAAGTATTTTTTTAAGGATTTGAATGTTGAGGATATTATCGTCAATGGCGAGGATTTTGGCTGCAAATATTTTTTCATCAGAAATCATAGGCTTTTTACTTTATCCAAAAAATCCTCGTCCGTCAAATCTGAATGTATGGGGGTTATTGTAATATATTTATTGCTTAAGGCATAAGTATCTATGGTGTTATCATTTTTATGAGTCGGCATATGAGCGCCCATCCAGTAATAATGCTTGTCGTGGGGGTTTTTACGTTTTTCAAAGGTGCCATGAATAGGCTCTGTCCCCTGACGGGTGAAGCGTGTACCCTTGGGTTTTCCGGGCGGAACATTGACATTAAGAAAGGTGCCTTTAGGCAATTTATTTTTATAGACCCATTTAGCTAATTTAGCTGTAAATTTTGCCGCCGTTGAAAAATTAGGGTTGTCAAAACAGTCCAGTGAAACAGCAAAAGAATCAATGCCCATTAAAGCGCCTTCGCGTGCTCCTGCCACAGTCCCGGAATAAAAAACACTACAGCCATCATTGCCGCCATAATTAATACCGGAAATCACCAGATCAGGTTTTTTGCCTTTTAATAGGACGCTAACAGCAAATTTAACACAGTCAGCGGGTTTACCGCTAACGGCATGGCCATCAAAGTGGCGTTCTGGAGAAACTTTTTTTACAAATAAAGGATAGAAAAGTGTAATGCCATGCCCGACGGAACTTTGCTCGGCATCAGGAGCAACGACTGTGACCTCAGCGATTTTGCTGAGTTCCTTATAAGCGGCATGAATCCCCTCCGCATAAATTCCATCGTCATTAGTTAACAAAATACGCATTATTTAGCCAGCTTTCGCAAAACTGTCTGTAAAATACCGCCGTTACGTAAATAATCAACTTCGACAGGCGTATCTACCCTGGCAATGACGTTAAATTTCTTTTTGCTGCCGTCAGATGAAGTCGTTTCGATAGTCAACTCTTGACGGGGTTTTAAATTATCGTCCAAGTTAAGGAAATCAAAAGTTTCGTCCCCTTTTAATCCTAAGCTCGTATAATTTTCACCCGGTTTAAAAACACAAGGCAAAACACCCATGCCGCATAAATTGCTGCGGTGAATACGTTCAAAGCTTTCAGCAATGACTGCCCGGACACCAAGCAAGGTTGTTCCCTTAGCTGCCCAATCACGAGAAGAACCAGTACCGTATTCTTTGCCGGCCAAAACGATCAGCGGTGTTTGGCTTGATTTATATTTCATGGCTGCATCATAAATGAACATTTTTTCTTTGGAAGGCCAATAGGTTGTCCAAGGACCTTCAGTGCCAGGTGCTGTTAAATTCCGCAAGCGGATATTGGCAAAGGTACCGCGGGTCATGATCCGGTCATTACCACGACGGGCGCCATAGCTGTTAAAATCTTTAGGAGTCACGCCCTGCTCCATTAAATATTTTCCGGCAGGAGAATCTTTGGCAATAGCTCCCGCAGGAGAAATATGATCGGTGGTAATCGAATCAGCCACCATCACCAAACATTTAGCTTGTTCGATTCCTTTAATAGGATCAATCCCAGCTTTCATGCCGACAAAATAAGGTGGATTTTGAATATAGGTGCTTTTATTGTCCCAGCTAAAGAGATCAGATTTGGTTGTTTTAATAGCATTCCAATTTTTATTACCGCGATCTACATTTTTATAGCATCGACGGAAAATAGAAGCTTTGACGAATTTGCGTGCGGCTGCAGCGATTTCTTTATGCGTTGGCCAAATATCCTTGAGGAAAACCGCCTTACCTTTTTTATCTTTGCCTAAGGGTTCATTATTTAAGTCAATATCCACCCGTCCAGCCAAGGCATAGGCCACGACTAATGGCGGAGAAGCCAGGAAATTAGCTTTAGTGTAGGGGTTGACCCGGCCTTCGAAATTACGATTTCCTGAAAGTACCGCCGCTGCAACCAGATTACCTTGGGTGATGGCATTGGCTACAGGTTCAGGCAATGGTCCGGAATTACCGATACAGGTGGTACATCCATACCCTACGATATTAAACCTGATTCTTTCTAAATATTTTAATAACCCGGCTGTTTTTAAATATTCTTCCACAACTTGTGAACCTGGGGCAAAAGAAGTTTTAACATAATGAGGCGGCATCAAACCTTTTTCAACAGCTTTCTTAGCTAAAAGCCCGGCACCGATCAGTACCGACGGATTTGAGGTGTTGGTACAACTGGTGATGGCAGCAATAACAACAGCGCCATGCCCCAAGGTTTCAACTCCTCCGTTTTGTACGGTGGCTGTACTGGATAAAGCGTTTTGAGCCAAACCATAACCACGAGCGGCAATATCTGCGGTTAATGATTGCAGGAAATTAGATTTCAAATCTTTTAAAGGCACTCTGTCTTGCGGGCGTTTGGGGCCAGCCAAGCAGGGTTCAACCGTTGATATGTCTAGTTCTAAGATATCAGAATAAACACATTCGGGTGTTTTGGCCGTATAGAACAAACCCTGTGCCTTATAATATTTTTCCACCAAGGCCACTTCCGCAGGTGTTCGTCCGGATAATTTTAGATAATTAAGCGTTTCATCATCGATAGGAAATAAACCGATCGTTGCCCCATATTCCGGCGCCATGTTAGCAATGGTAGCCCTGTCCGGCAGCGGCAAGTATTGCAATCCTTCGCCAAAGAATTCAACGAATTTTTCGACCACCCCTTTTTTACGCAAGATTTGGGTGACAGTCAAGACTAAGTCAGTGGCGGTGACGCCATCTTTTAATTTTCCTTTGATACGAAAGCCAACAACTTCCGGCATCAGCATATAAATGGGTTCGCCCAACATCACAGATTCAGCTTCGATCCCACCCACTCCCCAACCAACAATGCCAAGGCCATTGATCATGGTGGTATGTGAATCAGTACCCACACAGCTGTCAGGATAGGCGACATTGTCTTGCCCGAGTTTCTTTTTTAATACGCCTTTGGCCAAATATTCAAGATTCACCTGATGCACAATACCCGTGGCTGGCGGTACCACCCTAAAATCCTGCAAAGCGCTCTGCCCCCATTTAAGGAATTCATAGCGTTCCTCGTTGCGTTCAAATTCTAAAGTAACGTTTTCACCTAAAGATTTGCTGGTACCAAAGGAATCCACTTGTACAGAATGGTCAATGACCAGATCGCACAATACCTGAGGGTTAATTTTCTTAATATCTCCGCCGAGATTCTTCATCGCATCGCGCATGGCTGCCATGTCGACAACACAAGGAACACCGGTAAAATCTTGTAAGATAACACGGCCAGGTTTAAAAGCGATTTCGTCTTTTTTCTCGTTAGGTTTCCAGCTGACGATGGTATTGATATCTTTTTCAGTGACCTGATAATTATCGAAATTACGAAGAGCGCTTTCTAAAAGGATACGGATGGAAAATGGCAGTTTGGATATATCAAGATTGCGTGCTTTGGCGAATTGAGGTAAAGAGTAGATGGTATATTGAGAAGAGCCAACTTTTAATTTTTTTGCGACAGTTTTCTTTTCAAATGAGGCCATAGGACAGCTCCTTGATAAAACGGTTCATTTCAACTACACATCGTTTTATTATAGGCTTTTAGTTACACAGAAGCAAGAACAAGGCGGGTTTTTTATCGATATTAGGCGGGATCTTCTTCCATTCTCTAATACTCATCGTTTTGATGAATTGTTGAGGGCTTGTAATGTCACAGGCAATACAGAGATTTGTCTTATCGTGGCAGGAAGCCAGAATGTCTTCCAGGATGTTTTGGTTGCGGTATGGCGCTTCCATAAAGATTTGGGTCTGTTTTTCTTTCATGGAGCGATCTTCTAATGTTTTGATTTTTTGTGCCCTTTCCTGCCGGTCGCGTGGTAGATAACCATTAAAGGCAAAGTTTTGTCCGTTCAAGCCTGAGGCCATCAATGCCAGAAGAATTGATGATGGTCCAACTAAAGGAATGATTTCAATTTTATTTTGATGGGCTAATAAAACCAGATCAGCACCCGGGTCAGCGACACAAGGGCATCCGGCTTCAGAAATAATCGCAGAATCCTGACTTTTAAGGATTTTGGTATATTCGTGAATATCTTTAAGATGAGTATGTTCGTTAAGATCAAAGAAACGGCATTCGCTGAAAGGAAATTCAGTGTGTAATTTCTTAAGAAGCCGGCGGGCAGACTTTGGTTCTTCTACGAAAAATGTACGAACGTCCTTGATTTCATGAGCAATGTAATCAGGGAGTAAGCTCTTGCCTTCTTCATTGATGGTATTGGGAACTAAATATAATTTAGACATTAATGAGCGTCTTTACCCCAAACTTTATCCAAATACTCATGGCGGCCAGAATTATCATGGTACATATTGTATTGGAAGGTCTTTTTAAGATAGTACTTTTGATGATAATCTTCTGCCGGGTAAAACGTGGATGCCGGTACAATTTCAGTCACAATGGGTTTATCAAAACGACCGGAAGCAGCCAAAGCTTCTTTGGACTTTTCAGCGATGCGTTTTTGTTCATCGCTGTGGTAAAAAATTGCACTCCGGTATTGTGTCCCCTCATCCACAAATTCACCGTTGACTTGAGTGGGATCAATATTATGCCAGAAAAGATCTAATAGTTTTTCGTAAGAAACAACATTAGGATCAAATACCACTTCTATGGATTCAGCATGCCCTGTCTCACCTGAAGAGACATCTTCATAACTTGGGTTAGCCACATGTCCGCCGGTATAACCAACAGTTGTTTTGATAACACCCTTGGTATTATCAAAAAAGGGCTGCATGCACCAAAAACAGCCGCCGGCAAAAGTTGCTTTTTCTAAATGTGCACTATCCATAGCAGTCTCCTGTGCTGATACTGTGTTCGAAATTAGGAAAACAGCAGTGATCAATGATAATAATTTCATCATTATTTTTGCTCCACAAATTTAAGCGCTGCCGAATTCATACAGTAACGTTTGCCTGTCGGTGCTGGGCCGTCATCAAAGACATGGCCTAAATGTGCGCCGCAGCGAGGGCAATGCACTTCAATCCGGGTCATAAAAAGGCTGTCATCTTTTAAATAGGCCACATTGAGTTTATTAATAGGTCTGGTAAAGCTGGGCCAGCCAGTGCCGGATTCAAATTTATCATCCGAGGAAAATAAATCCAACCCGCAGCAGGCACATTTGTAAATACCATGGCGGTGATTGTTGACGTATTCTCCGGTAAAGGGATGTTCTGTCCCCTCATGGCGGGCCACATCATATTGTGTCGGAGTTAGTATTTTTTTCCATTCATCATCTGTTTTTACGACTTTTTGGGTTTTTATGATTGAGTTTGTTGCAGCATCATAAACTTCGATGGTGTCTTGATTTGATTGGGCCATAGATAGATCTCCATTGAAAGATAGTATTAAGAACAAGATTAATGCCATTTTATTCATAGCAACCTTATTTGAATATATTGAATAAAGCCAGTGCTTGAGAAAATTCTTTTGGCGTTACAAAACCTATGACCCTGGAATTATCAACTTCTTGACCATGTTCATCTAAAAAGACGACTGTAGGAAGTCCTTCGATCTGGTAGTCTTGAAGTATTTGTTGTATATTAGGATCGTCCTGATTGGTGGCATCGACTCTTAAGGTGGTCACTTGAGCTAGTTTGGCCTGGATGTCAGGCTGTGAAAATACTTCTCTGTCCAAATCATGGCAGATCGGGCACCACTCAGCAAAAAAATCGATCACTATTGGTTTTTTATGCGCTATTGAATCTGCCACCGCCTGTTTGCTGTACGGTTTCCAGGAGATGTTTGATTGATGTTCAGGTGCCTTTTGGCAGGAACTAAAAATAAGAATTACAAATAATAAACTAATGAATATTTTCATGGGTGAAATTATAGCACAGAAAATGGATATTAAAACTTGAAATAAGTATTGCAGGGTAAAACAGGTGGATGTACTATAGAAACATTATGAAAGTAGTTATTCTTAATCCCTCCTTTGGAGACAATTTCGTACGGGTGGCCCGTTGGGCGGCTAAATCTCGCGGTCGTGTTCAGCGACATCCCGAGTATTTACTGACGGCGGCACAAGTACTCATTGATGCTGGCCACGACACTCACTTCGTCGAGGCTGCGGCACGTAATTTTACGGCTGAAGAATCCATTGAAACAACGGTGAATCTTAAGCCTGAGTTGTTGGTCATGCATGTGACTACCCCTTCGATTTACGCTGATATTGAACAAGCTAAAATAATTAAAGATCGGGCAAAGTGCAGGGTTGTTTTTGTTGGCCAGCATGCGACCGCTGAAATTGATAATACTTTTGAAATTGGCCGTGGCGTGGTTGATTATATTTTACCCCGCGAATATGATTACACCTTGCGTGACCTGGCCAATGGTGTTGCTGATGATAAGAATTTAGGACTTTGCTGGGTAAGCAATGGCAAGGTTATTAAAAATATGCCTCGTCCTGAAGTTGACGTTAATGAGCTTCCTTTTCCTGCCTGGCAATTGATTCAACCAGAATGGTATCCTGACGGCGGTAAGAAATTTCCATTTTTAACTCTTATCACCGGTCGTGGCTGTAATAATGCCTGTACCTTTTGCCGTGATCCCCAATTGATGTATGGTTATAAATTACGTAATCGCTCTGCGGAATTAGTCGTTGCTGAGATGGAACATGATTTGAAGCTTCACCCGCAGATTCGTGAGATCATGTTTGAAACCGATACTTTCGCTGCAGATCGTCAGCATGTCATTGATGTTTGTAATTTGATCATTGAAAAAGGAATTAATAAAAAGATTAGCTGGTCATGCAATATGCGTGTGAATACGGATCTGAGCCTCCTGCCTTTGATGCGTCAATCCGGCTGCCGTATGCTGATGACTGGTTTTGAATTTGGTACTGATGAAAATTTGCGCGTCATCCGTAAAGGTGGCGTTTCCGTTGACATGGCCCGTGAATATTCCAAAGAAGCCAATCGTCTTGGATTTACCATTCATGGCTGCTTCATGATCGGCGCTCCGGGTGAGACAAAAGAAAGTGCCCGTAAAACCATTGATTTTGCTAAATCGATGCCTTTGGATACAATTCAGATCACCGGTGTTGCCTCCTATCCTGGTACATCCTTGTATAAATGGGCGCGTGAAAATAATTATATTTTAGCGAAGGATTGGAAGGATTGGCTGACTGAAGCTGGAGAACAACGCACCCTTCTTTCATATCCGCAATTTTCCCATAAAGACATTGATGAGCATATTGATATTGGTTTAAAAGAATTTTATTTGAGGCCAAAGCAGATTTGGAACATGTTTATTTCAATTAATTCCGTCGGTGATTTTTTACGGAAATTGCATGGATTTAAAGCATTTGTTCATTATTTTGCTCAAAAAATGATAAGGGCTATTCAGGGAAAGCGTGCAGAAAGTCAGGCAACGACTAAATTTTTAAGCCGCACTATCCGTGTGCGCACCGAAGCTCAGAATATCCCTGTGTTGACACCTGTTCATTGATTTGTTATATTTAATACCTAAAAGAACTTAAGGAGATTTGTATGGCTCATATTGTGACGGAACCTTGTATCAAATGTAAATACACTGATTGCGTGACTGTTTGCCCTGTGGATTGTTTTCACGAAGACGCTGAAATGTTAACGATTGATCCGGAAGTTTGTATTGATTGCGGTGCTTGTATCCCAGAGTGCCCTGTTCAGGCTATTTATTCAGATTCTGATCTGCCTGAGAAATACAAAGGTTATACAGCTCTTAATGCTACAAAGTCTAAAGAGTTACCTGTTATCACCCAAAAGAAAACTCCTTTAGCGCCACCTAAATAATTTTTAATGATTGAAACATCCTTTGTTCCCCTGTGGCGCTTAGGATGTTTCCTTTTTATATGACAAATCCTAAAGCTTGGTTAATGAATAAATGGAATATACAAACGACTAAAGATTTTTGGTTGATTATGTTGACCTATTCTCTGGCGGGTATGGCTATTTTACCTGTTAAGAAGATTATTTTTCATGCAGTCGGTATAACCCCTCATACTCCCTTTTGGATCGTAGTTTTAGTGTACATTCCCCTCGTCCCTCCAGCTTATCAAATCGGTTTAATATTCTTCGGAACTATGTTGGGTCAGTTTAATTTCGTGTGGGGACAAGCCAAGAAAAGATTTCGGATAGGTATCAGACCTAAAACTACTTAGCCCGTCGGAAGAATATAAAGCATCAAATACACAATCACACCCGTCGTTGATACATATAACCAGACAGGGTAAAGCCATCGGGTAATACGTTTATGCTTATCATATTCCCCTCTTAAAGCGTGACGTATGGCCATGATAATAAAAGGTACGATGGTGACCGCTAAAAGTGTGTGTGGAATTAAAACAAGAAAATAAAGAGTTTTTAGAAAACCTGTTCCAGGGTAACGGGTCAAAAGATGTGTGGTGAGGCGTTCGTATACATAGGAACATAAAAATACCGTTGAACAAACGAATGCCGCAATCATCAATTTTCGATGGATTTCTTTTTTGCTTTGTTTGATCGCTACAATCCCGCATACGACCAAGATCCCTGCTAAAGCATTTAATGACGCGTTAATAGTGGGAAGAAGTGGCGGGTGCATTAGAAAATTCCATCAACAATAATTAAGCATAAAAGAAGCGGAAGATAAAGAATAGATGCACCGAGAATTTTACGTGCATCTAAATTAGATTGGCTTTTTTGAAATAAAAAGGCAACGTATAAAACCCCTGCACCAAGAAGCAAAGCTCCCCAAAAATATATTCTCCCAGACATGCCGATCAATGAAGGCATTAATGAAAAGGCAACTAAGAGAAAACTAAAAGCGGTAATTTGGGTAATGGTAAATTTACCGTCAGGATGAACGACAGGAAGCATTTTAAAGCCTGCTTTTTTATAATCTTCTTTATACAGCCAGGCAATGGCATAAAAATGAGGATGCTGCCAGGTAAAGAGGATTAAAAATAGGATCCATCCGCCAGGGTCCAAGTGTCCGGTGGCCGCGGCCCAGCCTCCCAGCGGCGGAATTGCTCCTGGAATAGCTCCGATGGTGGTATTAAGCCACGTTAAACGTTTCATAGGGGTATAAACTAAAACGTATAAAAAGCAGGTCAACAAACTTAAAAAAGCGGTCAAGAGATTGACCTTCCAACAAAAAATCAGTAATCCCGTCAGGATCAAGATGATACCAAATCCTAATGCTTGTGCCGGTGTAATGACACCTGTTGGAATGGGTCGTTTTTTGGTCCTCTGCATCAGGGCATCAACATCACGTTCAAGATACTGATTAAGTACCGATGCCCCGCCGCAGGTCAGGGTAGAACCTAGTAATGTCCACAGTAGCAAACCCCAGCGAGAAAAACTATGGTCAGCAAAATAAAAACCTAGGGCAGTGGTGACGAGTACCAGCATGGTAATGCTGGGCTTGGTCATCCCCCAATAAGCTTTATATAAATTTAAATTGTTCATTTTCTATGTATTCCCGATTTCGCGGGAATGACATCAGGGGTTTCTTGTTGATAATGTTTTAAATTGCCGCCAGGTCAAAGGAGATGCGCGTAAAACCATTAAAAATGACAAGCCTAAGACAATGGCACCTGTGGTTACGTGTAAAGTTGTAGTATATATTTCTTTATGAGAAAGTACAGTAGAAATTCCTAAGGTGATCTGCAGGATCACGGCAATATTAAGCCAGTACATGGTTTTGAGGATCAATGGACGGTCTAAACATTCTTTATAAGCAATATGATTGAGCCAAAAAATATTTATTAATATTAAAAAAGCCCAGCAGCGGTGCAAGAGGTGGATCATGACCTGCCCCATATTGACGGGGTCCAGATTATTTTCAAAACGCCAGGCATTGACCCTGTTAAGCCAGGCCTGGTCAAAGCTGGGAAAAAGAGTCCATCCCATCGTCGGAAAATCAGGTATCGCTAAACCTGCCTGGTCATGGCGCATGACATTCCCGATGATCAATTGGATATAAACCATCACCATTAAAAGGATGGCTGCTTGTAAAAATTGTTGGCTGTAACTTTCTTCATCAATGGTCCATCGGTGGTGGCGTTCAACGGATAAAGCATACGTGATAAAAATGACCAATAGAAAAAACGTTTGGGCCAGCACACCATGAAAGGTTGACAGCCATACGGGTAAAAAAAATAGGACAGTTAATCCTCCTAAAACACCTTGAAGGACAACAGTCAAAAAAGCGAAAATACCCAAACGTTTAACCCACGCAGGTGTTTTTTCTATACGAAGAAGCCATATTGTTAAAATTAAGGTCAAAAGTCCGACGATGGAAGCCAACATGCGGTGGGTGTGTTCATATTTGATCCCCCCTGCCATTTTATTGAGAGGATAGGCAAACATGAATTTACCGTAGGTGGTAGGCCAATCAGGCACAGAAAGACCTGACTCAGTGCTTTTAACCAAAGCTCCAAGGGCAATTAAAAACAAGGTTACGATGCAAAGAAATTTAGAATAGCGCCTTAGAATAATAGATTGGGAATTCATAAGAGAAATAACACCAGGTGTTGCACCACCGCAACACCCGGTGTTGAGGAGGTTATATTTTAAGTAACTTCATCATGTACCAATATAATGCGGCTAACATGAATATGACTGATGAAATTGCAGCGAGCATGTAGAAAAATTCTTTAGGCTCAATACCAGGATTCACAATTTCAGTACGATCCACCCCGTTAAGAGACAGGATATAGGCTTCTATATCAGCGATCTGTGCCTGGGTTAAGGCATGAGAATCACCAAAGTTTGGCATCGCAGGACCGCTACTGTCAATGTTAGGGGCACCATGCTGTATAAACTGGTCGATATGCTCAACGAAAAGTTGCGGGTCAGCGTTATATACAGCGCGGTCAATAGGATTGAGCACTGGAACGCCACGAGGTGCATGATCGCCGGTTAAATAGCTTGTATATCCTGGTGTTATATTATTACCGTGGGGACCGTGACACATGATACAGGATTGATGGAATAAAATAGCCCCATGATCTTGATTACCGATAATACCAGCAGCTTGAACTCCGCTGGCACTGCTGCTTGAATTTGAACTTCCTTGGGCACTGGCTTCTGCTTTTTCATCTGCCGCAGATTCAGCTGTTGCTGCTCTCGTCGACAGGCTGCTAAGGAAAACAATCACAGCGTTCATCTGATCTTCGGTTAAACGGCTAGCAAATGAAGGCATAATACTTAAAGGGTTATGCGCTTGTGGCGTCATTAATTGTGTTTTCAGCCAGTCCTTGGTGGGTTTATCTTTTTTGATTGCCATGATCAGATCTGGACCCGCCTTGTTGCTGGGATGTCCTGTAATAGTATGGCATTGAACGCAGCCTTGAGTGTTAAATAATTGTTCACCATATTTTATTGAAGCAGCCGGGTCTACCGCACCTCCTGCCGCTGGTGCTGGCGGTGGCGGCACTGGTGCTGCCGTCGCAGCTGGTTGTAAATTTTCTATATATCCTACTAAAAGTTCGACGTTTTGCGGGCTCAAATCAGAGAATGGCGGCATAATCGTACGCGGATTATGTGATTGAGGAGCAATAATTTGATTATGCAGCCATTCATGGGTGCGATGATTGCCTTTAGCCATGGCTAAATCAGGTCCTTGTTTGTTGCTGGCAAGTCCTGTTGTTGTATGACATTCAGTACAACCTAAGGTTTTAAACAGTTCTTCACCTGTAATTTTTTCGTTAGCATTGGCTGCAATCATAGCTGTGTAGGCATTGGCCAATCTTATTTTTTTATCTTCAATTTGTTGGCTGTTAACGGTTACCGGGGCTTCCATTTGAGATTTTTCAGCGTCACTCTTGTAAATGAAACCAAGCCATGTCAAATACAAAACAACACCCACAAAAGCGAATCCGCATAATACGACGAAGCCGCGTTTAAAGGGATTTTTTTCAGGGCTTTTATCCACAAAAGGCAGGGAACCAAAAAGCAAGATAATCATCAATGGTACACCCGCGGTGCCTAAGGGCTCTAAGGGGCCCGGACAGAATTTCAATATTTGATAAAGAAAAAGGAAGGTCCACGCGGGTTTAGGAGAAACCAGTGTATCTGCGGGATCTGCCAAGCCTGAAAATGGAGCCGGAAAAAAGGCAGAAAGATAAACTAATAGCATAAAAATCAAAAATGTGACAAAAACATCTTTAAATATTTGTTCCGGCCAGAAGAAACCAACTTTTTTACGTTTTTTATCATCCCAAGGGCCTGATTCGCCGTAGGTACGAAAGGCGATCAAGTGCAGCATGACAAAAGCACCGATGGCAGCGGGAAGGATGGCCACATGAAGAACATACATGCGCAACAAAGCCATCTGCCCCATTTTGTTAGCGCCCTGCAATATAGCTTGCGTGATAGGACCTACAATAGGCACAGAGCCGGCAATGCCAATACCTACCTGACCTGCGAAGAATCCGTCCTTATCCCAAGGAAGAACCGGGCCTGTAAACATGAACAAAGCTGTAAGGACGATAAGAACAATACCAATGAGCCAGACCAACTCCCGAGGCTTTTTATAGGAACCCCAGATAAAAACGCGCAAACAATGCAAACCCACGATAATTGTAAATAAAGTCCCTCCCCAATAATGAATGCCATGAATAAGCCATCCAAAGGGTACTTGCAGACGCAGATAATTCAAGCTGGAATAAGCGTAATCAACGGTGGGTACGTAGTAAAAAAGCTGCCAGATACCAGAGACAATTTGCATGGTCAAAAGGAACATGCAGGCAGAGCCTAAGGTATAGGAGAATCGTGTGCCGCCGGGGATTTCTTCATGAAGAAATTCAGAAAAAAATGTGATGAGTCCAGTACGTTCATTAACCCAATTTTTTACCGTATCAAGTATAGGTTTCTTCTCCATAAAAAATTACGCCTCAACCTTCTCAGGAATACCCGCTTTAAATAGTTTGTATTGTACAAATAATTCCCCACCTTCAATTTTATAAGGTAAAGTATCCAAAGGTCTTGGTGCCGGCCCTGCTATACACTTGCCGCCTTCATTAAATACGCTTCCATGGCAAGGACAGGCAAATACATCTTTAGTGCTATCAAAATTATAGCGGCAGTTTAAATGCGGGCATAAAGAAGAATATACAGTTGCTTTGTCCGCGGCGTGTTTGATTACCCACACTTCATAAACTACCTTAGTTGTGATAAAAGCTTGTACGTCCACATCTTCAACAGTCGTCATCTTCGTTGGTTTATCAGTACCAAGTGTCGGAAAGTTAGGGACTTTTAAGAACTTTTCATCTGATCCCCCGGTGGAAGAAGGAATAAGATAGGAAACAAGCGGTATTGTAAGAAAAAGAGTAATAAAGCCTAAAAATGCAGCGGTTAATCCTTTGATAAAATCACGCTTTTGAACATCCTCAGGTTCCTGAGATCTTGGGGTAGGTGTATGTTTAGTCATGTATTCCCTTATTTTGCTGTATCCATTGGTCAAAATCACCTTGACTTACGACATATACGATTCCTCGCATGCGGTAGTGGCCGACACCGCACAATTGGGAACAGGCTATTTCGTATTGGCCTAATTTATTAGGAGTAAACCAGACATGAGTCGTCATGCCTGGAATAATATCTTGTTTAACACGCATGGCAGGCAAACCAAAACTATGAATAACATCTTTGCTAGTCAAGGTGATAAGGACTGTTTTATTGATCGGCAGATAAATTTGATTCATGGTTGTAATATTATCTTTATTATCAGGGTCATGCGGATCAAGCCCCATCGGATTGTCATCCAGGAACCTGGCACTTGAACGGCCAAATTTTCCGCTCGGGCCCGCATAGCGGACGTTCCAGGCAAATTGCTGGGCCACAACCCTGACTTCCAAAACATTTTTGCCTTCAGGCATTCCTGCTTGATGGACCGCCCAAAAAGGAATTGAAAAAGCAAAAAGAAGCAGGAATTCAATGACCACTACCACCCATTCAACATAGGAAGAAATCAAATGTGGTGTATGAGAATGCACAACTTTAACATTTTTCTTTTGTCGGAATTTGATCAGGACAACAATGTAATAAATTGCCCAACCTACAAAAAGAATAAGGACAAGTCCATGAATCAAATACATCAAGGTGTCATTATCCTTGCCTTCAACGGAAGCTAAAGGCTGCATGGGGAGAAGTTTTTGTAAAATGTCGTCCATAAATTAATATTTTGTAAATTCGCTGGGGGTTCTTGGGGAATAGGCTACATCCCAAGCTGGCCAAAACAAAAGGCTTATAAAGGTTATGACGGTTAATAATAAAACTAAATGGACGGTTTTCTTTTTTGTCATCAAATGCATAAAATAATACCCTAAAATGCTAGCTTCACAGCAAGCAATGGGTACTATCAACCAAATGCCTAAAACTCCCAGTTGCAAATGACTAATGGTAATGATCAAGGCGGTAAGAGCGATGATGCTAAAATAAATCAGCATGTCTCTTTTAAATTCGTCTTTGTGTGAAGTATCTTCCATAAATTATTTTAAAGCAGGTACAGGGTTGAAAATAAAAATATCCAGACCAAGTCTACAAAGTGCCAATATAAACCGGCAACTTCCACGCGATTAATAAACCATTGTTTATCTTTTTCCCGCAAATACATCCCGGGGCCGACATAATAAATATTGACAAGGATACCGCCTATAATGTGCAAGCCATGTAAGCCGGTCATTAAAAAGTAAAGGGCCATAAAAACGCTTGTTTTTGGAAATTCGTTATGGCTGAAATGTTGATAGTATTCAAAACTTTTTAAACATAAAAATAAAAAAGCAAATAAGATCACCAAATACATAAATTTTTTGTATTTGGCAATATCATCAGCTTTTAAGGCAACCCAGGCACGGATAAAAAATATACTGGATGAAAGAAGAATAACGCTGTTGATCGCACCGATAGGGACATTCTGTAGGTCGGATTGTACCGGCCAGGTAAAAGACCCTACACGAAGAAGGATATAAGCGGAAAATAATGATCCGAAAAGCATGACTTCTGAGGCTAAAAAAAGCCAGATGCCGAATTTGGCATTATAAAGGCCGGTATCTTCACGAGGGTTTACAATATAAGGTAAAAACTTATCAGATTCTTGCATTGACTCAAATTTCCTTTTGATCTTGTGGGCTGTAATCTTTAGGCGCTCCTTCAAGGCTGTAACTATAGGGATCGCGGTAAACAGTTATTGGTTTAGCAAAATTCCCATGTGGCGGTGGTGTTGGGGTTGCCCATTCCAGTGTTGATGAATGCCAAGGATTATCTGAATTAACTTTCTCACCATTCCAGATACTATAGAAGAAATTAAAAATAAATGGGATCTGGGCAAGGGCTAGAATAAAAGCTGCTGTGGTTTCAACCACATTCCAATACAGAACATTATGGGAAAATAAATATGTCGCTCCCCCGTCATACATACGACGATTAACACCCATCAATCCTTGTATCAGCATCGGGAAGAAAATAAAATTCATCGTTATCAAGGTGGGCCAAAAATGTAAATGGCCTAAAATATCATTCATCTTGCGGCCTGTTGCTTTGGGAAACCAATAATAAATTCCCGCAAAAAGCCCTAAAATAACACCTGGAGCAACCACATAATGAAAATGCCCTATAACATAGTAGGTGTCGTGTAATGGAACGTCAGTGGCGGCCAGGCCCAAAGGCAAGCCTGTTAAACCACCAAAACCAAACATGGGTAAAAATGCTAAAGCAAAAAGCATGGGCATATTAAAACGAATAGACCCGCCCCATAAGGTGATAAATAAAGCGGAAACAATGATGATCGATGGGATGGAAATGATCATGGTGGTGGTTTGGAAGAATGCAGTGATGTTCGTCCCCATGCCTGTTAAATAAGTATGATGCGACCACACAACAAAGGATAAAAATCCTAAAAAGATCACGGACCAACGCATCATGCCAAAACCGCTAATATTTTTTCTGGTGTTGCAGGCAATGATCTCCGTTACAATTCCAAGAGCGGGCAGGATTAAAACATATACTTCCGGATGGCCTAAAAACCAAAATAGATGCTGCCAAAGAAGCGCATTGCCTCCCCCGCTGATATCAGCTATTTTACCAGCGACAAACAATCCGGTAGGTAAAAAGAAACTGCTTCCAAGCACACGATCAAATAATTGTAAAAATGCAGCCCCTTCCAGCGGTGGGAAAGCTAAAAGCAATAAGAATGAAGTAATTAATTGGGCCCAGATAAAAAATGGCAGGCGTTCAAAGGTCATGCCAGGAGCACGTAATTGAAAAATAGTGGTGATAAAATTTAGGGAAGAAAGTAGTGATGAAATAATAATGATAAACATGCTCAAGAGCCAAATGGTTTGACCATCATGGGAAATATCTGATAAAGGCGGATAAGCGGTCCAACCATTGCCTGTAGGCCCCCCTGGTAAAAAGAAACTTGAAAGCATCAGCATGCCGCCGGCGAAAAATGACCAGTAGCTGAACATGTTTAATCTGGGGAAAGCCATGTCCTTGGCGCCGATTTGCAAAGGTATGAGGTAATTACCAAAAACCGCAAAGCCTAAAGGAACGATCCCTAAGAAAACCATGATGGTGCCGTGCATGGCTCCCAGCTGATTATAAAATTCAGGAAGCATGACACCGCCCGGCATATTATTTTCGCCAAAGAACTTCCCTATTACTGGTAAGGGTTGTCCCGGGTAAGCAATTTGCCAGCGCATCAGCAACATTAAGCAGAAGCCGACAAGCAGGAAAAACAGGCTCATGAACAAATATTGAATACCTATGACTTTATGATCAGTGGAAAAAACATATTGCGACCAAAAAGATTGGGGGTGTGATGAATCATGATGAGCTGAATCATGTGAATCGTGATGGGCTTGGCCGTGCTTGCTGCTCATGACAACTATTCTCCGAAATAAATTTTATGAGGACGTTAAAACTATAGCACAAATTTTTTAAACTTAAATAAGTTTATAAAATAATTTACAAAATTAATACCGAAGGGAATTTTTTTCTCTTTTGCGAAAGTTTAAAAATAAGATCCCGAATCCTACTAATACGGCAGTAATCACGGCAAGCAAAGCAATCACAGCGTAATTGTAGCCTTGTGTGAGGGGCGACGTGGGATCTCCAAAACAAACCGCGCAAAATACCATTTATAAGGCCTTCATTTTTTTGACAAATTGCACACAATAAATAACCAAGCCAACAGCAACGGCAAATGAACAATACGCGCTTAAGGTGTAGCTGTGGTTCAAGGTCCAAAGCCCAAAGCCTAAGCACAAAAGTATGGAAACAATGATAAGAGTGACGTGAATATATTTAATACCCATAAGATTATATTACCATCATTTTGGCTCGGAGAAAGTAAAATCTATTTTTTGAGATGAATTATCGGTGACGGTCACGGTGGCTGTTTGACTTTCCAATTTTTCATGCCATGCTTCGATCGTATATGTCCCTGCGGGGATGTTTTTAATTTCAAATTTTCCGTCTGATCCTGTCACTGTAAAAAATGGATGTGACATGACCGCTATCCATGCCTTCATCCAGGGATGGACATCGCATTGGACTTGGAACATGAATTCCGGTTTATTAAAAGTTATTTCTAACTCTTTGCGGAAATCCGGCATGGATTCGTTAAATTCCGGATTTATTTGGCACAGGCCATGCACATTATGCAAGGTGCCGTCGGGATTGAGAAATTTGACCTTCTGCCCTGCCATGACACCTATTATATGGGGAGTATAATTGCATCCCCCTTGATTGATCACAACATCTTGGGGCGGCGCCGGATAATCTGTCTTTGTCAAACCGTTTTTTATATAGACAAAGGCATCGCTCAAGGTATTATTGTCACCCACAACGATTGCTTGTGTATGTGTGTTACCTTTATTGACGGCGTAACATATAGGGTCAGCATCCATGTGGATTAATCTTGCAGAAGGCAGTGGACCGTCGTATTTAACTGTACCCACAATCGAACCATCAGCAAAAGCATACGTATTAAGAGTGAGACTAAAAATGAACGTTATTATAAAAAAGAATTTTTTAAACATAAGTAAAGAGAATTATCGGATATGAATAACTTTTTTATTCACTGGTTTGGATAGTATTTTCAGCAATGAAGGAACAAGTAATTTTAGATATTCCAACTGGTTCTTTGCTGGGCATAACACAATAACGGTGATTTTATATTTTTGCAGATTCTGTTGGAAAGAAAGATTCTTGTCCGAGGTAATAAAAATATCAAAATGAGCCTGGGCATTGGTCAATAATTTACCATTCACTAATCCTGACCATCCCATTTGAGGAACAGTTTTTATATAAAAATGGGGTATTTCTAAAGCCAAGTTTCTATCCAGGCATTCGTCTAAAAGAATTTTAGGCTTTGGCAAGGAACTTCTCCTTGGCTTCTTCAAGGAATGTAACTACTTGTTCTTTGGAAACGGTGGGGAACCCTTCCAAAAAGTCTTCAATAGATTCACCTGATTCTAAATAATCAATGAGTGTCTGCATCGGCACCCTTGTACCTCTAAATACTGGAGTGCCTCCCATAATCCTTAAATCTGAAGATACTGCTTTTGATTTCATACCTAATTTATATCATGCTAGATATAATCAAGCAAGGTCTTTCTGATAACATTGATATTTTATGGGGCTGTCCTAGCAAATCGTGCGCCATAAGTGACATCGCCTTTCGCCTCTGTACCGAAAGCAGCACCCCAACGCTCAGAGATGGAATAGGGAGGGGTTCCATTCCAATCTCCGCCACGAAAACCACTTCCATCTGCTACGAATACTTCTCCAGCATCAATGACGTAACCTGGCCAGTCTTTATTCGTCGCATTTCCATCTGTAGATAAAACACCGGTTCCATGACTTCCTTTAAATTCTCTACCTTTTTTATTTCCAATAGTTACCACTGGCTTATCAACATTTCCACTCAAACTCATTATTCCCCAATAAGAAGCCCCTTTTTGCAAGCGTTCAGTTGTTGACGATGGTATACAACCTGCTTCTCTAATCGGACCTTTAATTATTCCCCCAAAATTACATAATCCATTTCCTCTATCAATGGATTCTTCTAAATTTTGTCCGCCATTACGCATCCTCCTTACCTGCGTTATTTCGGAGCTTCCCCATGAAAATTCATTTGGTATTCCTTGATCCACATTGCTTGGGCCACGTGCTGCCTTTTCATACTCAAGCTCTGTAAAAGGCCGCAATCCAGCCCATGCCGCATACGCTGCTCCATCCGACCAACTTAAAGAATTTGCCGGTATCCATTCACCATCAGAACTGCCGTTCAATGTCCCTGTACACATCACATCCAAACGTTACAGGACCTGAAGATGGAATCGGTGATATGACTCGTATCCCATTGCGTGCTTTTGGCGTTAATGAACGTTTCATCACATATACCCTGCTCACTTTTATTTTATTAGCACTTGAAGGTTGTGAAAGAGACCAAATTTCATCAAAATTACTCCCTGAAATTTCTGCTGGTCTCTGTATAGATTTACCTTTATATTGCTTGAAATGGACTTCATCTCAGTTCGTCTGCACGAATAAACATAGATTCTTGAATGTTCCCATCTATAGCTGTCACAATATGCATTTCTTGCTGCGTTCTGGTCAATGTATTTAAAAAATCACGGTATTGGCCCTGCGTCAAGTCGTATTTCATCATGTAAAATGCGTTATATCCTTTTGGAAAAGTTGCGGGTAGAGCTTGCGATGTGGTATCGTTAAAATCATCGCTTACACTAGAGTCATTAGGCATCCCCCTGGCGTTGTTATTTCCTAAACTTGAAGCTCCACCCCCTCCTAAAGTTAATGCTCCCTCTGATATAATTTGAAAAGGTTTTGTTGTGTTTGTTCCCGAGCAGAATTGTCCTTCCACATCCGTTGTTGTTCCATCCCCTACATAAAATGATCCCTGTGTTACATAGACCATTTCTATGGCAAAAATTTTAACCTGCGCTCTAACCATAGTAGAAGCCAAAAGCCCATTGGCTCCCCAATTCCAGACTAACTGTACTCCGTTAGTAATCAAAGTGCCAGAGCCATGGTTGCCCTTTGTAAAAAAGCGCCCGTATAACCAGAAACTGGCTCTGTAGGTACAATAATTTGCAATGCTGTACCAATTCCTAACGAATAATTTGAAGGGTTAATAATACCGTTTCCTGAGGGAGTTGTCATACCTCCGGTAGCTTGAAGTTTGGCGTGGTTCCAAGTAGATCCTCCATCGGTGGAATACTTAATAAAGACCCATGCTGCGTCATAATTAATGGAATTTCGCCAGGAATTTTGCCATGTAATATTAAACTGCACATTTGCTGTTTGGTTAATATCATTATGAGAAGTAATGCTGACATTAGAAACTGTAACATCATTGGCTAAGGCTATACCTTTAAACAGTGACAGGGAAATAACGATGATTAAGAAAATAATTGAAGATTTTTTCATAGCATTAAATAATTCATTGACCAATTCCGAAGAGATACCATAAATTACCGGCGATGTGGGTGTCTTGGGCTAAGTGTTCAAGTAAAAAATTTTTGGCATCCTCTTTACTTACTAGAAAAACTTGAATATCTTCAGCTTCTTCCAGTTCTTGAATAGGGTTTTGGTTGGCGGGTAGATTTTCATCTACTTCGATCGTAACGATCCGGGCGCTATCATTAATGAGCGAGGCACCGGTTTTTAAAACAGGGCTTACATCTATAATTTTTCCGGTATATCCGGTTTCTTCTTTTAATTCAACCAAGGCATGATCAGGGTCATTAAATCCTAAACCTGCCGGCAAGGCAATGATGTACCCGTCGATGGCTGGCCGGTATTGTTTGATCAGAATAAAACGTTTGGAAGGCATGAGGCGTGCGAGTATCACAACGCCCACGGTTGAACGTTTGCGATCGACACATTCCCAGCTTAATTCTTTACCTTCTTTGTTTTGGTAAATGGTCTCACGCACCGAAAGCCATTGGCCTTCGTATAATATTTTTTCATGAAGCTTTTTCATATTCTAAACTGCGGTGGCTTGGTCGGCTAGCAAGGTTACATTATGCTCGAGGTCAACTTCCAGAATACCGCTGGTAATCTCATACGCAGTTTCACGGCCAGCCCGGCGCACGCGGACACGTCCGGGTTTTAAAGTCGAAATCAAAGGCATGTGCTTGCTAAAGACTTCAAAACCACCCTCTGTTCCGATCACAGCGATGGAATCAACGGTGTCTTCGAAGACCTTACCTGTAGGGGCGGTTATGGATAGTTTATAACTCATAATGTTTTTGCCTTAGCTACAGCTTCATCAATATTGCCTACCATGTAAAAGGCTTGCTCTGGAATAGCATCGTGTTTGCCTTCTAAAATTTCTTTGAAAGAACGGATCGTTTCTTCCAAAGGAACGTACTTGCCTTTAATACCAGTAAATTGCTCTGCCACATGAAATGGTTGGGAGAGGAATTTTTGGATTTTGCGGGCGCGTTCAACTGTCAGGCGATCTTCTTCCGAAAGTTCATCCATCCCTAAGATCGCGATGATATCTTGTAATTCTTTGTATTTTTGTAAAATTTCCTGTACCCGGCGCGCGACTTTGTAATGCTCTTCTCCGACGATTTCCGGGGCCAAGATGGTCGATGTTGAGGTCAATGGATCAACCGCCGGATAAATACCTAATTCGGCAATGGGACGAGACAGCTCAGTCGTAGCATCCAAATGCGCGAAAGTTGCAGCTGGTGCCGGATCAGTATAATCGTCAGCAGGAACATAGATGGCTTGAATAGAGGTGATTGATCCGCTCTTAGTGGAAGTGATGCGTTCCTGCAATTCACCCATGTCTGTGCCTAAGGTCGGTTGATAGCCTACTGCCGATGGAATACGGCCAAGAAGTGCGGATACTTCGGAACCCGCTTGTGTAAAACGGAAAATATTATCAATAAACAGAAGAACGTCCTGATGCATTTCATCACGGAAATATTCTGCTACGGTCAACGCAGACAAAGCTACACGGGCACGGGCGCCAGGAGGTTCATTCATCTGACCATAAACCAGACATGTTTTATCAAGAACGCCTGCTTCTTTCATTTCTTTATAAAGAGCTGTACCTTCGCGGGTGCGTTCCCCTACACCGGCAAAAACAGAATACCCGCCGTGCTCTTTGGCGATATTATTGATCAATTCCTGGATGATAACTGTTTTTCCTACCCCCGCCCCGCCGAAAAGACCGATTTTGCCACCTTTACGGTAAGGAGCTAAAAGATCAACAACCTTGATACCCGTTACCAGGATAGCGGTCGAGGTATCTTGTTCAGCAATATCCGGTGCCAGGCGGTGAATCGGCATATATTTAACAGCTTTAACAGGGCCCGCTTCATCCACAGGTTCTCCCAATAAATTCATGACCCTGCCCAAGGTGCCTTCACCGACAGGCATTAATAAACCTTCACCGGTATTAATGACTTCCTGGCCGCGGACCATGCCTTCGGTGGTGTCCATGGCAATGGTGCGGATAAGATTGTCCCCTAAATGCTGGGCAACCTCGAGGGTTAAATTACCTTCAGTATTACTGATAGATTTATTGGTTGTTTTTAACGCTGTGCCAATGGCTGGTAAGCCTTCCATCGGAAAATAAACGTCCACCACCGCGCCCAAAACCTGGACGATTTTACCGGCAATCTTTTTATTAGCTTGTTCCATAAATAACCTTTCTTATTTTAGCGCCTCTGCTCCTGAAATGATTTCTATTAATTCCGTTGTAATGGCTGCTTGACGGGCGCGGTTGCGCAGCAAGGTATAGCGATCAATTAAATCCGCTGTGTTTGTTGAAGCTTTATCCATCGCTGCCATACGTGCCCCGTGTTCACCAGCGGCGTTTTCCAGTAAGGTAAAGAAGATTTTAAAGTTCAAGAATTTAGGGATCATGAAATGCAGTATTTCTTTTTCTTCAGGTTCAAAAGAATAATTTTGGAGTTTCGGTGATTTTTTGTCCGTAGGGACTGTTGCAGACTTCCTAATGAGCGAATCATCCAAAGGCAGGATTTTTTCAATTACCGGTGTTTGGCTCAATGGCCCGTCAAAACGATTATAGGCTAAATAAACTTCTTCATAATTCCCCATGATGACGTCTTCTGAAATATCTTGAGCTACCTTTTGAGCATCACTGAAGGTTGGTTTCATGGTAATGTTTTCATAATATTTATTGATCTTGGCCGTACGCCTAAAGGACATGTATCCCCGGCGGCCACAAAAACTCATTCCGATCGTGGTGTACTTGTAGGGGTTTTCTTTGATCCAGTTCCTGGTTTTTCTAATCAGATTATTATTAAACCCGCCGCATAAGCCTTTATCAGAGGTAAATAAAACGATCAGGCTTTTAGTCACTGCTTTTTTAGTCATTAGCAATGGATGAGTAACGGAACCAAAATTAAATAAACGTCCCATTAATGCAGTCAGCTTATGCGCGTATTCTTCAGCGCTCAGTTGTGCCTTGTGGGCACGCCTGAACTTACTGGCGGAGACCATTTTCATGGTCTTAGTCATTTTGCGCGTATTTTTGAGTGAAGTGATTTTTTTATTAAATTCTTTTGTGCCGATCATACTTTAAACGTTCCTTTTACTTCTTCTAATAATTTTTTCAAGGCAGCTTTTACTTCATCGGACATGGCCAAGGTTTTATTAAACAATTGCACAAAGTCCCCATACTTGCTGTCTATTTGAGTGGATAAGTATTCCTCGAAGTCGCATACTTTATTAACAGGGATATCATCCAGAAATCCATTAGTTCCTGCGAAAATAATCGCCACTTGTTTAACTACCGGCAAGGGCACATGAATGCCCTGTTTGATGACTTCCATCAAACGTTTGCCGCGATCAAGTTGTTTGCGGGTAGCTGCATCCAAGTCTGAAGCAAATTGCGAAAAAGCAGCCAATTCACGGTACTGGGCCAGGTCCAATCGCAGAGAACCTGCTGTTTGTTTCATGGCCTTGACCTGAGCATCTCCCCCGACGCGTGAAACAGAAAGACCTGCATTAATCGCAGGACGCTGGCCTGCGTTAAAGAGGTCACCTTCAAGAAAAATTTGTCCGTCGGTAATAGAAATAACGTTGGTCGGAATATAGGCAGACACGTCGCTCGCTTGAGTTTCGATAATGGGTAAGGCAGTTAAAGAACCAGCTCCTTTTTTATCAGATAATTTTGCGGCACGTTCCAACAGACGGCTATGCAGATAGAAAATATCGCCAGGATACGCCTCACGGCCCGGCGGGCGTCGTAAAAGCAGGGACAACTGACGGTAAGCCTGGGCTTGTTTAGTCAAATCATCATAAACGATCAAAGCATGTTTACCATTATCGCGATAATATTCAGCCATGGCAGTACCGGCATAAGGTGCTAAAAATTGCATGGGTGCGGGATCAGAGGCGGTGGCCGCCACGATCGTTGTATATTCCATGGCCCCGAATTTACGTAAAGTTTCATAAACCTGAACTACCGTCGATCTTTTCTGGCCGATGGCGACATAAAAACAGAATACCCCTTTACCCTTTTGATTGATGATCGTATCAATGGCCAAGGTTGTTTTTCCGGTTTTTCTGTCCCCGATAATCAATTCGCGCTGGCCGCGGCCAATGGGTGTTAACGCATCAATGACCTTGATACCTGTTTGCAGAGGTTCATGCACATTTTTGCGGTCAATGATTCCCGGCGCTTTAAGTTCAATAGGCTGCATGGAGCTTGGGACAAAGGCAGGTTTGCCATCAACAGGTGCGCCTAAAGCATCGACAATACGGCCTAACAGGGCTTCTCCGGCGGGTACAGAGGCGATTTTACCGGTACGTTTGACCTCGTCACCTTCCTTAATATGTGAATCTTTACCGAATATAGCTACCCCCACATTGCTTTCTTCCAAATTTAAGGCAATGCCTTTAATGCCATCCGAAAATTCCACTAATTCACCGGCCATGACATTTGCAAGGCCAAAAACACGTGCAATACCGTCACCGACATTGAGCACAGTGCCAACCTCAGAGGTTTCTACCTTGCTGGTAAAATTAGCTAATTGCTGTTTAAGGATGGAAGATATTTCATCGGCATTTAATTGTTGGGGCATAATTGTCCTTCCCTGTCGCTTGTCATTCCCGCGAAAGCGGGAATCCATTAAGAATTAAGTTGTCTGTTGAGAAAAATGGCTTAGTTGAGTTTTAAAACTGTAATCATAAAGTTTACCTTGGGCAAAAATACGAAATCCTCCTATAAGAGAGGGATCTAGACTCCATCGGGTAATCATCTGCTGATTGAATTTATTTTGTAAATGTTGATTGATATAAGCTTTGTCTTCATCCTTGATAGGCAATGCTGTTTTTACATAGACCCGAATCTGATGAGTACTGACTAAATACATACTGTCAAAAGACTGAATGATATCTTTTAAGATATTTAAACGGCTTTTATACGTGATAAATATAAGAAATCTGTAACAAAGATCAGGAATCTTTCCTTCAAATAAAGCTTTTAGGGTAGCGCAGCGTTCTTCGTAAGAAAGTAAAGGATTGCTCAAAAATTGACGGAAATCCGCTAAATTGACAATAAGTTTCCTAATGTCAGACATCGTGGCTTCGACAGCTTCAAGAATATTTTGTTCTTGGGCCAGCTCAAAAAGCGATTTTGAATAACGATCAGCGGTTTGACTCATAAAATTTATACTTCTTTCATGGCCTGATTGATCAAATTCTTATTTTTTTCTGAATCCAGATTTTCTTTCAGGATTTTTTCAGCCAGGGATACGGCTGTTTGGACGCTTTCTTTCTTTAACGCATTGCGCACGCGTTCGCGCTCCCCTTCAATTTCCTGATGGGCGCTGCTGATGATTTCTTCCGCGTTCCTTTTAGCCCTCTGCTCGATCTGTGCTGCTAACTCATTGCCGGTTTTACGGGACTGCTCAATGATGGTATTGCCTTTGTCCTTGGCTTCATCTAGGATTTTAGCCTTGGAAGCTTCAAGAGCCGCTAATTCAGCCTTGATTTTATCCGCATCATCGAGAGATTTACGGATATAATCTTCCCTTTGTTTTAAGCTCGCCAAAATCGGTTTCCAGGCAAATTTTTGTAAAATAAAAAGCACGCAGAAAAAAGTGGCCCACAATAATATGGCCATTATTTTTTCAGGGTCTAGGAGTCCGTATCTCTCTGTCATAATTTATCCTTAGGTTTATTCTAACCATGAATGGCTAAAAAGCACATGATCGCAGCGAAAATCGCGATCCCTTCGACGATGGCCGCGCCTACCAGGGTCCATGTCATTAATTTACCTTCTAATTCCGGTTGACGGGCAATGCCTTGGATAAAAGAAGCAAAAATAAGTCCGACACCTACGCCAAGCCCCACGACAGAAAGCCCCATCCCTGCGGCGGCGGAGATCTGTCCTAAATGTGATGTTGTTTCTGGAGTCATAAAAACTTCCTTTCGTTTAAGTTTACGTTTAATGTTTCGGATGATACATGTGTCCTATAAATATAGCTGAAAGCAAAACAAAAATAAAAGCTTGTAAAAGGCATACAAAAATTTCCATGCAATAAAAAAGAACCGCCATGGGAAAAGCCAGGACACCGGCCCATACACCAAATAAAATACATAAGCCTAAAAAGGCCGTTATAACGATATGCCCTGCGATCATATTGGCAAAAAGACGCATGGCCAAGGCGACACAGCGTACAAAGAGTAAAAACACCTCGATAACAAACATGAAAGGCACAAACCATCCTGGTATGCCTGGAGGCACCAAGGCATGCCACATGCCCATGATGCCGCCGCGCATCAGGGTCCCTCCAACCATCAGTACAAAAATAAGGAAAGCGAGTCCTGAGGTGAGATTAATGTTTCCAGTGGCTGTTGAAAAAATCGGGATAAGTCCCATTAAATTAAGGAGCAAAATAAAGAAAAAGAACGAACAAAACATGGGCGTGAATTTCTCACCCTCTTCTTGGCCCATATTAGGAACAACGATCTCGTCACGGATGTAAACAACAAAAAATTCAATAAAATTAGTTATCCCTGTGGGAACCCTGTCTTGTTTTCGGTAAACGCCCAGCATTAAAAAAAGAAGGAAAGCCGTACCAATCATCAGCATCAGCATATGCACTGTCAAAAAGTGAGGTAAATGGATGGGTGAAAAAAGCGGGATATGCCACTCGTAGGAATCGCCGATGTGGTGCATGATAAAATCATTTAAATCGAATTTAGGAGCCATGATGTTCGTATCTTAGATGATAAGTTTAGGCAACGCAAGTACTTCGAGAAAAATTTTTAGGGTCTTATTTTATTGTTTATGAATCTGCCAGGCCTCATAAAAAGAGTAGGCCATGCCTAAGGCTATCCCTATCATCGTGCATAAAGGCAGGGTTTGGAATTTTTGGTCTAACCAAAATCCTAAAAGGGCTAAAATGAAGATGATGCTGCCTAAGTTAAAGAGCTTAACTAACATATTAAGTTCCGGCTGCTTTGAAGGAAACTTCTTAGGCATGTAGATGAGTTAAACAGAATATCAAAACCGCCAAGGTGATTGATAAAAGCATACCGGAAGGCATAAAAGTGCGAGTTTTGATCAGTCTTGAAATGAAACTGATGCACAATAGAACATTCAAACAGGTTAAGAATATCCAGGCAGGTTTGGGGGTGAAGGTCAAAAGCCAAACTCCTAATAAAATTAAAACACCACTGCTTAGGCCCATCACTAGAGAAATTTTACTCCCCTTCTTAAATCCAAGGAAGCCGCCTAAAATAAGAAAAAGAGCGTAGGTAATTAAAATAATATTATGAATCATAGGCCTCCTTGAACACCCGGTGTTGCGGAGGTCTTTTCAAAAAAATCTGAATCCGGATTAGTTTGTAGTTTTGAAATTTTATCGTTAAACTCCAAAGTTTTTTGGCGGATAATGTTTTCTACTTCCTGAATGGCGCTTTGGCGTTTTTTCATGCTGTTGTCAACCACTTCATGTAAATCATCGATAGAACTCAAATGGACGTGGGGGCCTAAGGTTTTTACTTCAGGATCAATGTTCCGCGGCATGGAAATATCGATCAAGACAAGCTTTCGTCCTTGGCGAATGTCCATGATATTAGCGATTTTTTCTTTATCCAAAATGTAATGCGGAGCTCCCACCGCGCAGAAGCAAATGTCTACCTCGCTTAAAATTTCTTTTATATTCCAAAAAGAAGCTGCGATGCCGTTGTACTGGGTTGCCAGCAGTTCTGCTTTTTCTCCGGTACGATTCATTAGAAATATTTTCTTAACTCCCAAATCATTAAGATGATTGAGGGCAATCTCCCCCATTTTACCAGCACCGATGACCAGCACCGATTTGTCCTGTAAATTGCCCGAGGCCTTTTCAGCCATTTCAATAGCGGCCCAAGCGATGGAAGACCCGCCATGAGCGATGGCTGTTTCATGCTGGGCTTTTTTACCGGTGCGTATGGCTAAATTTGTTAAAATATTAAAGTAACGCGATAAAGTGCTACCGTCCCGGGCGCGTTCAACCGCATGTTTGACCTGGCCTAAAATTTGTTTCTCTCCGAGAACTAACGATTCTAAACCACAAGATACCCGTAAAAGATGCTCTAAAGCATCGGGGCCTTCGAAGGTATAAATATAGGGAGTAAGATCAAAATCAAAATTAACTTTTTTGATCTTGGCAATCAAGGCGATGATAAAAGAAGAATCTACTGAAATGTCTATCCGCTTTAAATAAACTTCGATGCGGTTACAGGTGGAAAGGACAAAACTTTCCGTGATCAAAGGATGATTTTTGAGCTCGCTTAAGAGCAGATCCTGCTGCAAAGGATTTAAATAAAATTTTTCCCGGATTTCAATGGGAACTGTCTTGTGGCTTAAACCTACAATAAACATAAAAGAATAGTCCAGTATCAGATTTAATTTTGATACTGGACTATATCAAATAATTTCAAGACAATCAAATTCTAAATAATAATTTAAACTCCAAAATCTTTACGGTACATATTAATGAGTTCCATGAATGTCGCTGGGTTAAAAGGCCCCAAATATTCTTTTGCCCCTGCTTCCTGGGTCAAGGCTTTCATATATTGCACTTCAATCATATGTGCCTGGACGGTGAGGGCATCTTTAGTGTCAGAAGGAACTGTATAATAGGTCAAGATAGAGGTGTTTTTTAATTCAGGTATTAGTTTAAGTTTTTTGATCAGTTCATCGGTCGGGAACTCACGCATGAGAAGGTCTAAAAAAATAACGTCAGGAGCATATTTAATGGCTTCCCGCAAAAAAGAATCGATATTATAAGAAAAATACCCGCTCCAATGCGGATCGTTTTTAAGTAATTGCTGGCAGTTTGATATTATTTCAGGGTTCCCGCCGACAAGTATTTTAGTTTTTTGTTCTTGCATGTACTGAGACAGGTTAAGTTTATTTCTAACAATAATTTCTAATTCATCCATACAGATCGGTTTATTTAAGAAATCTTTAATACCTAAAAACATAAAAGAGTCTTCCATGCGATGCTGTTCAGTCATCACCACAATGGGGATGGATTTGGTATCTTCATCAACTTTAATAGCTTTGCAGAATTCAAAACCGCTCATTACAGGGATAACGGCATTAGTGATGATTAAATCCGGTACTTTGTCTTTAGCAATTTGAAAAGCGTGACGGCCGTCAAAAGCAGAGAGCATTTCGAAACCTGCGAGGGAAAGTCGTTCCTCGACTTTTTGTACCGTCCGTATTTCTTCTTCAACCATGAGTATTTTATTCATAATGTGGGGCTCCCTACCCCTAAAAGCAAAAACCTATTCCTGATTACTACTGGGGAATAGGCCGCATGGTCTTCATGCTTGTTTCGGCGGCCAGGCTGTCCTATTCCTTTAGGACCCTTTAGCTTTGCGTCCTTACCTTACGGTAAGTTTGCTAGTATCGGTCAAACAGTTGCTTCTAAGTTAAAGTATACACGGTATGGTGGAAAAAACAAATTTATTTATTCTTATAAAGCATTGTTATTTAATAGGTTATGTGTAATATAAAAATACTTTTAAATTAATTCTCTATGCGGCTGTTTTTTAATTTGTTCATATTCTTGAGGGGTGTTGACATTATCCAGCCAATGCGGATTGCTTTGTTTAAGCAAATGGGTATTACTTTTGATTAGAATTTTACGTGGGCAATGGATTCCTTCGTTAAATAATTTCAGGATAGAGGCGTAAGCCTGTCTTTCCCAAATGGCGCACAAGGGCTCGGGTAGAGCATCTTGAGTACTGATAAAAGCAGTTACTGTTTTTGAGGGATCACGTTGGGTCAGGAGTGTTTGGATAGTTTCTTTATTAATAAAAGGTAAATCACAGGCTACAACTAGCCAAGAGGCATCAGGGTGTTCTTTCATGGCTGATAGAATGCCGCCTAAAGGGCCATGATTAGAGAATTCATTGCTGTCGTTGATGAAGGCAATATCTTTATAAGTTTTTTGATCTGCTCTTTTAGATAAAAAGACCTGCGGGCAAAATTCTTGAAGCAAATCAAAAATGAATTCTACTTGTGGTAGCCCATGAAATTGAAGCAGGGCTTTGTCCTGCCCCATGCGGCGGCTAAACCCGCCAGCTAAAATAAGGCCAAAGATTTTGGGCTTTGTGGCTTTCATACTCGATAAATCCATCTGCTTGGGCCAAAGATGCAAAATCACCAGAACCATTGATGGTGATCAATCGTCCTTGAGCAACGGGTAAAAAATGGGTTAGATCAGATTGAATATTGACCCTATCTAGAACCGGAATGAACTCCTGTTTAACTTCCAGGCCGCTGGCTTTTTTTAAATAAGGGATGACATAACGGTACGCACAAATTTGAGTCGATACAGGATTGCCGGGCAGGGCAAAAACAGCCTGGCCATTTTTAGCCAGCCCAAACCAAAATGGTTTCCCAGGCTTTTGGGAAACTTTATGAAATGATTGTTTTATTCCGAGTTGGCTCAAGACTTGGGGAACATAATCAAATTCGCCCATGGACACTCCCCCGCTCAAGATCAAAACATCAAATTTGCTTAAAATATTTTTTATGCTCTGCAGCATCACCTTTGGATTATCGCGTAGATGGAAAATTTCAATATCGCCTAGTTGAGCTTGATTCAACAGGGCTTGTAAGGCATACGAATTGGATAAACGGGTTTGGTATTGTTTGACAGGTTTTTGGATATCCACCAGTTCATCGCCGGTTGAGATCACGGCTATTTTAGGCAGGGCGCTGACCTTGATTTTAACTTTTCCAACACTGGCCGCAATGCCGATATGCGGCGCCCAAAGACGGCAGCCGGATTTTAACAAAATCTCACCTTTTTTACCGTCGGCAGCTTGAGGGCGGATGAATTGATGCTTTTTAATCATGGTCCAATCTTTGGACTGCGCGGTGTCCCCTTCCAAATGTATCTGCTCAACAGGGATAATACAATCACAACCTTTAGGAACAACGGCACCCGTCATAATACGTACACAATTAGCGAGGCTCTTTAAAGGTTTAGGAGCAATGCCAGGCGGTATGATGGCTTCAACGTGAAATGAGCGTTGGCCTTTTTGCCAGGTGTCATAAGAAATAGCAATGCCATCCATCAAATTTTTATTAAATGGCGGCTGGTCACGGTCACTGATGATATTTTCACGCAAAACACGGCCTACAGCTTTTTGTAAGGGAATAGTTTCTATTGGGAAAAGCTTGGCATTGTGCAGAACAATCCTGTGTGCTTCTGAGGGGGAGATCATGTCACTATTATCGCACAGATTAGGCAGATAGCAAGGATGCTGATAGGGCAAGGGTTCTGGCGTTATTAACGCAATCATTAAAGGAAATACCATCCAGGTAATTGGCGCATAGGTGTAGGCCTGGTGTTTTGGTGCATTGTTCGGCAATGGATTGACGCCAAAGGGGATAATTTATTTCATATTGCGGAATGGCTTTGGGCCAAAGCTTTACAAAGGTTTCTGTAGGCGTTGATATTAAACCGTAAACACTGTCAATTTCTTTGATTGCTTTAGTGATGATCTGTTCTTGGCTGTCATTGATAATAGACGGATGATGTGCTCCGCCTAGCATGACGCGCATCATGATTTGATCTTCCCTCGCCCGTTTCATATAAACATTGCTTTCAATTAATACGCCTAAAATATCTTTGTTCTCATTTGATGGAATTAAATAACCAAAACCATCTGGTTTTTTCTTGAAAGCCTCTTGTTTAAAAAGCAATCCTGCCACAGCTATTGGTGCATAAGAAATTTGGGTCAGGGAATCAGCTAAAACAGGATTTAAATTTTCAACGATTTTGGCTGCAGCATAGGCGGGTGTGGCGACTATGGTGATATCAGCGTTGATTTGAGACGATGAAATTTCTGAACCGGTTTGAATATGCTTTTTGTAACGTTTATCAATGGCTTCAATGATCTGCCCCATGCCTCCTATCAATGAGTGCATCTGAGGCTTGTGGGGGCCGTTGCGTTTAAATTTTGGAAAGGCAGATGCCATGTGCAGGTGTTTAATGTCTCCTGCATAAATACCGCTAATAAAAGGATCAACGATGGATGTTGCCAGGCGCGGGGAAAATCGCCGGCTGATATAGTCATGAATAGAACAGTCGGTTGAAATATTTTTCTTAAAAATACCCGTGATTAAAGACCATTTATCTTTTAAAGGTAATAATGGTGTCTGGATAAAGCTCAGCGGGTTTTCAGGTATTGCGTGGAGATTTCCTTTAACCTGGATATAACGCCGGCGTGCTTTTGCTTGGGCTTGAATGAGTTGGCTTGAGAGGTCAAGTTCATCAATCAATTGCAAGGTAGCAGCTTGATTATCTAAAAATCCGTTAGGTCCCCATTCAAAAAGACAGGAATCTTTTTTAAAACTGCGGATGGTGCCACCTACAGACGCCTCACGTTCATAAAGCGTGATTTGGACATTGTTTCCAAAACGCTGCTTGAGGTAATGTAAAAGAGTCAGTCCTGAAATCCCGCCACCAATAATAGCTATGCGTTTCATTTATACCCATTTAAATTTATGTACTTCTTCGACGATCATTTTTAATTTTAACGGATCAACATCAGGCATGACACCGTGGCTTAGATTGAAGATATATTTGGGGTGTTTGGCTTTGGCCGCTTTAAGGATAGCCCTTGTTTCCTCAATAATTGTTTTATCGTCAGCGTATAAAAGGCTGTTTAAAAGATTTCCCTGAATGCCTTTTTTGGTTTTGATGTCTTTAATATTTATTGTTTCACAAACAGATAACATCTCTGCCCCACTTTTTTCCATCAAATCCATCAGATGTGCGCAATTTTTTAGATAATAAATAGATGGAAGTTTAATAGCTTTAAAGATCTTTTGCACATAAGGTAATACAAAGGTTTCGTAATCTTCACGACGCAAGGTCCCTGCCCATGTATCAAAAAGCTGAAACAATTTAATACCTGCCTCTTTTTGTTGTTTGAGATAGGTAATGGTATTGTCTGTCAGCAAATTCATCAATTGGTGGAATGATTTGGGATTTTCATACATCATGCGATTATGTTTTGAACATAAATACGTGGCCACGGTATACGGAGAACCGGCAAAACCTATTAATGGGATCGATGGCGGTAATACTGAATTTATTAATTGGATGGTGCGGGTGACATGTTCCAGGCCGCTAAATTTACCCAAACGGGCCAGGTCGCCAGGATGATTAATGGGATTGTTGATAACCGGTCCCTTGCCATTGATGAATTCAATCTTAAATCCCATGCCTGAGGGCATGGTTAAAATATCAGCAAATAAAATGGCGGCATCAACACCCAGGATTTCCAGCGGTTGTAAGGTGATAGCTCCGGCGATTTCCGGGTCGCGGAAAAGTTCACTTAAAGGACGGTTAGCCTTAAGCGATTGATATTGAGGCAAATACCGTCCTGCCTGGCGCATAAACCAAACCGGGACTTTTTTATTCTTGCCTTGAAATGCCAATAAAATATCAGACTGTTCTTGAGAAGCGTTGATGGCCATTTTTGTCCTTTAGGTAGTAGTCAAATCCCATGCATACATTGCGGATAAAAATCTTCCCGAGGGCAGTGACTTGAATACGTTGTGAATTTTCGTTAATTAATCCGTCTTCGATACAATCATGAATATGTCTACCTTCTTCTAGAAAATAGTCTTCAAATTCATAACCAAAGGTATTAAAAAAAAGTTGTTTATCAATTTGGAATTGGCACATCAGGCTATTGATCACCCATTGACGTATCTGGTCATCCTGATTTAATTGTTTGCCCCGTTCCACAGGCAAGTGTCCTTGAGTGATTGATTCATAGTATTCAGGAAGAATTTTAGTGTTTTGAACATAGGTTTTTTCCAGAAAACCAATGGCCGACGGCCCTAATCCAATGAATTCATCGGCTGGTTTTAAGGTGTAGCCCATGAAATTGCGATGCAGCGCACCTGTATTAAATGCTTTGGCCATGGCATCAGTAGTGAGTGCAAAATGGTCCATGGCAATAGCTTGATAACCATGCGCCAATAAATTTTCACGGGACTGGATAAAAATATCCAATTTCTCATCGTGCACAGCAATAGCATCAAGGTTAAATTTATTTTGCGGCTTGGAAAGCCAGGGTACGTAAGCAAAGCTGTATAGGGCGATACGGTCTGGTCGTAACCCGACGACTAAATCCACTGTTTTTTTGAATGTTTCTTTGGTTTGATAAGGTAAACCATAAATCAAATCGTAATTTATGGACTCAAATTTAAGGTCCCGGCACCATTGATGGACTTCTGCTACCTGCTCAAAAGGCTGGATACGATTAATATCATCCTGGACCTTTTCATTAAAATCCTGGACTCCCAGAGAAATACGGTTAAATCCAAGTTCACGTAACACTTTTAATTTATGTTGAGTGACGGTGCGCGGGTCAATTTCAATCGCAATTTCTTCATTGAAATCTATGTCAAAAACCGATTTAATTTTAGTAAAAAGTCGTTTCATTTGTTCTTCAGATAAATATGTTGGCGTCCCTCCGCCCCAATGTAGCTGACGAATGAGTTTACGCCGTTGAATATGTTTTGCAACCATATCAATCTCTTTAAAAAGATAGTCAAGAAATTCATCCCCCACCTTTTCTTCTTTAGCACGGATGACTTTATTGCAGGCGCAGAAATAACACAATTGTTCACAAAAAGGAATATGGATGTACAGTGACAGGGTTTTATCGTTCTGGCCAAAGACTTTTAATGCAGCAGTATAAACATCTTCTGTTACATTCTTAGACCATTGGGGTGCGGTCGGATAACTCGTATACCGAGGCCCTGCGACATCGTACTTTTGAAGGGTATTTTTATCGATCAACATAAATGATCAATTAAGATTTTTTCTTACCAAAAATCTTATGGAGAATAATGGCGATTGGATCAAAGAAACGGTCTACCACACGTTCTTTGAGAGGAATAATGGCGTTGTCGGTAATGTGGATGTGTTCGGGACAGACATCAGTGCAGCACTTGGTGATATTACAAAGTCCAGAGCCGTATTCGGTCCGCACCTTTTCAATACGGTCTTCGGTATCTAACGGATGCATTTCTAAAGAGGCTAAGCGGATCATAAAACGGGGTCCGACAAATTTATCTTTTTTGTCTTGATCACGCAAGACATGACAGACATTTTGACATAGAAAACACTCGATACATTTACGAAATTCCTGTACACGTTCAACGTCGCGTTGGTACATCCGATACTGGCCATCTTTGTCACGAGGGCCTGGCTTAAATGGTGCGATACGTTTATTTTGCGTATAATTCCAAGAGACATCCGTCACCAAATCTTTAAGGATCGGAAATGTTTTAAGCGGTTTGATTGTAATAATCTCATCTTCTTTAAATGAATTCATGCGGGTCAAACAGCTAAGCCGTGGTTTACCATTAATTTCCATACTGCACGAACCGCATTTTCCGGCCTTGCAATTCCAACGGCAAGCCAAATCACTGGCTTGACTTGCCTGGATGCGATGAATGACATCTAGGACAACCATGCCTTTGTCCATATCGACTTTATATTCGACTAAATTTCCGCCGGTTTTGTCTCCGCGCCAAACGCGGAATGTCCTCTCAGCCATCGGCTTTTGACCTTTCCAAATCTTCTATTTTTGCATAAGCAACATCAGCCAATTCTTGGGGGGGGGGCGCTGCGCAGTTCTTTACGCAGCTGCATTTTGCCGTTAGGGTTTTTTTTAATAATATTATTATAAGTAAGGCCTTCTTCACGCTCACCTTGAAAATCAATACGGCTGTGCCCGCCGCGGGATTCTTCACGCGTCAGGGCTGCCATTGTGACAGCCTCAGCGGTAACGATCAAATTATTCAAATCGATGGCTGCATTCCAACCCGGATTAAATTGAGGGCTTGCGTGGGCCTTGACTTTTTCTATATCTTTTTTGATCCGTTCGATCTCAGAAAGAGCTTTTTGCAATTCCGTTCCTAATCGCATGATCCCAACTAATTGCTGCATGACTTTTTGCAGGTCTTCCTGGACGACAAATGGATTTAAACCTTCTTCCCTGTTAAGGAAGGCCGTAGCCTGGCGGATAATGGCCGTTGCTTGGGGCGCATCAATTTTCCCTTGCGAAGATTTTTTAATATAGTCGGCTGCACCTTCTCCTGCTAATTTCCCAAAGACCAGTAAATCCGATAAAGAATTCCCTCCCAAACGGTTGGCGCCGTGCATGCCGCCGCCGCATTCCCCGCAAGCAAAAAGTCCAGGGACATTGGTGGCCTGCGTATCTGCATTAACACGGATACCGCCCATAAAGTAATGAAGGGTGGGGCCAACCTCCATCGCTTCTTTAGTAATATCAACTTCTGCGAGTTCTATAAATTGATGATACATTGACGGCAGTTTCTTTTTAATATAATCAGCCGGGCGTTGAGAAGCGATATCAAGGAACACGCCGCCGTGAGGAGAACCGCGACCTTCTTCAACTTCCTTTTTGATAGCACGCGCCACAACGTCACGCGTTAACAATTCCGGCGGCCGTCGGGCGTTTTTATCTCCTTTTAACCACTTAGTAGCCTCTTCAACGGTGTCCGCTGTTTCCGCGGCAAATTTTTCAGGAATGTATTTAAACATGAAGCGTTCGCCTTTATTATTTAAAAGAAGGCCTCCTTCGCCACGCACGCCTTCGGTAACTAGCGTACCCTTAACCGATGGCGGCCACATCATTCCGGTCGGATGAAACTGGGTAAATTCCATATCAATGAGCTCAGCACCGGCCCGGTACGCCATACCTAATCCATCACCGGTATATTCCCAGGAATTAGACGTTATTTGCCAGGCCCTCCCGCCGCCGCCAGTCGCAAAAATGACAGCCTTGGTCCTAAAAATAACAAACCGCCCTGTTTCCCGCCAATACCCGAGCATTCCGGCGACCTTGCCGTCATCTAAAAGCAAATCAAGCCCTGTGCATTCCATGTGTGTCGCAATGCCTTTATGAATACAAAAATCCTGGAGCGTACGGATGATCTCAAGGCCTGTACGGTCCCCTACGTGGGCTAAACGCGGATAACGGTGCCCGCCGAAGTTTCTTTGATTAATGAGCCCTTCAGGTGTGCGGTCGAAAACCGCGCCCCATTCTTCTAGTTCACGCACGCGGTCTGGAGCTTGTTTGGCATGAAGTTCCGCCATGCGCCATTGATTTAAGAATTTTCCGCCGCGCATTGTATCGCGGAAGTGGATTTTCCAATTATCACGTTTATCGACATTGCCCATCGCTGCTGCAACGCCACCTTCGGCCATGACCGTATGCGCTTTGCCCAAGAGGGATTTTGAAATCATCCCGGTATTTAGCCCAAGCTGTGCACATTCGATGGCGGCCCTGATCCCGGCACCGCCGGCACCAACGACCAATACATCGTGATCAATTGTTTGAATTTCATTGATATCCATGAGCGTCAGTGTCTCCAAGTGTTAAAATCATGCCAAACTCCCATCGACACCATGCGGACATAAAAGTCTGTAAACCCAACCCAAATCATGCTGACCCATGCCCAAAACATATGATGTTCGTTTAAGTGCGTAAATCTTTGCCACAAAGTGTACCCCATATGTTCTTTGCCATTAGCACATGAAAAGCAGTCCAATCTCCCGCCTACTAAATGCCGGAACGCGTGGCAACCAAAAGTATATTGGGACAATAAAAGAACATTAATATACAAAACAAGTGTTCCTACACCAAAACCAAATTGTCCGTCCTTGAAAAAAGCCTTAAAAACATCACAAGTCAAAATTAGAATGTAGCCGATAGCGATATAGAGGGCATAACGATGGATGTTTTGAAAAAGTAAAAGATGTGTTTCGCCTTTATAATCTTTTCGTGGGAAAGCAGTGACCGCGCACGATGGCGGTGTGGCAAAAAAAGACCGGTAATAAAATTTCCGGTAATAATAACAAGTTAAGCGAAATGAAAGCGGACCGATCAGGACAAGCATCGCCGGCGATGGTGGTAGAAATTTCGGCCACCAGCTGGGCCACGCCCCAAACCAGGCATGATCAAGCGGGGCTGAGCCAGCGGCTGTTGGATCAACCATCAGTGTTGGTGAATAAAGGGGTGACAAATAGGGTGCTGCGTAATAATGGCTGGCTTGGAACATCGCCCAGGTTGTATAAACAACAAAACATAAAAAACCAAAACCTGTGGCCAATGGTTCAATCCACCAAAGATCCGTGCGGTTGGTTGAAGCAAATTTGGTTGAATGTGCTTGGGATTGTGTTTGTTTCGTCATTTTTTCATTATATCTCATAATCAAAGGTACACAATACTTAATTCATTTAGATTTAAGTATTGTTACCTTATTTTCTATTTTTCAGCAATCATGATCAATGACTGACCCAATGGTGGATTTCCCAGAGATTCTAAGGCCCTCAGGGTGGGAACTATTTTGTCTAACAAATGGCAAGCTTCTTTATGAAATTCCTTTTGTTTTAGTATCCGACCAGCCAGAAACCATGTCAATATACCAAACATATTCATATAATAACTGTCCTTGACAATAAAACCTGCCTTCTGCACAACAGTGCCCAATGTTTTTTTGGTATATCGGCGGTGATGGTCAACAAGCCTGTCTAAAGTACCGTAAATATTCTGCAAGGCAGGAACAAAAATAACTACCCTCCCTCCTTTTTTTAAAAAATGTTTCATGTGTTTTAACGCAGTGATGTCCTGTTCTATATGCTCTAAAACATTAACACAGGTAATGGTATCTGCAATACCGCTGGAGTGACGCTTGAGAAGATCTGTATCCGTAATGTCCAATGGAAGCACGCTATATTTTTTCAAAGAAAAATTCCTCTCCCTAAGAGCTTTTAACATCAACGGATCGTAATCTGAAAAGATAACCTCATCAATACATGGTTCTTTAAACTGTTGGGCAATGTCCCCCAGTCCGCTTCCAATATCCAAAACAGTCCCTTGCAAATGCCGTCTGATACGGCTGTAAAGCCACGCATTATACCTGGAAGACCCGCGAATAACGCTTAATGTTTTAAACATATCAGAAGACATTTATGAATCACCTTTAGAAAGTACGGCTGGTTTTACAGAATGCCCCGGGAAACATTTTTGTATAAGCAAAGACCTTATCTCTGGAGTTTCAAATTGCGGGAATATTTCTTTTTGTATTAATAAAGGCGACAAGATTTTCCTTTCGTACAGTGAACCAAGAATACCATCTTGATAAGTATATGCTGACATCCAAAACATTAAACAAATAATAATTGTAGGAATAGGTTTTGGCCAATTACGGCACGATTCCATGCACTGCCAAAAGTAAGTTAAGCACCAAGCGAGTATAAAAATATTATAACCCACCGCAAATCGCGCATCAATGCTGCCTGGAAAAAAATAGTAAAAAAGAAAAATGACGATAAAGATGGCAATCCGGGGATCTTTCCACAATTCTTTTTTAAATATATTTTTATGTTGAAAGGCCCATAGAACAAAGATAGGTATAACAAAATAGGAAAAAACCAGCCCATTGCCTCTATAAAAGGGAGCCGGCGAGATAATATGATCTTGTTTATAGTCAGAAAGCCAGCTCAATAGGATATAGAATGGTTTAAAATTAAAGGCATGGTCCCTAACCCAGGAGTGGAATGGAAGAGGCGCGTAGTATTCTTTATATTGGTAGTTGGAGTTTGATAAACCAACGGTGTTATTGATGTAGGGATAAAAAATATTTCCTGTTCTTATTTGTGCCTGAATTTGATGATAAATTAGATAGGCCAAAGAGGGCAAGAAAATTAAGGATAGACCTGCTTTTTCGCGAGGATTAAGATACCGGAAACCTAAAATAAAAGCCACGGTCAACCCAAGGATTGCGACGCAAATGCCAGTAGGTTTTGATATTAGGCACAGCCCCGAAAGAAAGACTAATCCTGCTAAATTAATAAACTGCCGTTCGTAAGGTGGCGTTAAGTAGCTATAGCATAGGAGCAAGATGATCCCAATGAACATGCCTACCGTGCTATCGATAAAAGGGGACCCTTGTTGGCACCAAAGGATTTTTAGGGTTAACACAACAACTGTTGCCAGCGGACCTGCGAATGCCGTGACGTTTTGTTTTTGAAAGAACCATACGAGTTGCTGCCACACAAGAACTATCGGAAGGGCTTGTAAGAGGATGATGACAAAATCCCATTGTGTCCATCGCCAAAAGATCCCCCAAATACTTTCAACAATATCTGAAACGTAGATGACGACTGATGAGCTAGACTGAAATTGGATGGCAAAATTATTTTTGATGCTAAAAGCCACTGTCTTCATCAAGTGGTACTGGTCACCGACTGAGCCAAATTCAATGGCAGATAAACGAAACAGAGAAAGAGTTATGCAAGCCACCAAAATGGCAAAAGCCACAGAATAATTCAGGGTTTCAGTAGCACAGGTTGAGACGATCTGAATAACTAATAAAATAAAAGCAGGAACCAATAAAAAAAGCAGGCTGTCAAGACAGTTCAAACCGCCAAGCACATAGCTGAATTCAACAGCAGTGATCGCAATAAATGAAAGCAAAAGGGCCCAGTAGCCTGAATATTTTAAATAAATAGTGTCGTTTCTCACATCAGGTCTGCCTTTTAATTCATCAAAAAATTCGATGTCCCTTTAATTATCTAAAATGGTAGTTTTTGGTAGGTGCCGACTAATTCGGTTTTTGCGATGGTGTGAGATCGGACGGCTTTTTCAACTTCAGCAAGAGTGGGATCTTCATTGATATATAAAATGTCATTAAGAGCAAAAGCCCGGAATATGTAATGATGAGGTTTTTCATCTGCCGGGCATGGGCCAGCATAGGTATATTTTCCAAAATCACTTAAGCCTTCTGTACCGGGGTTGGTGTTTTCAATAATTTCCTGGGTATTGGGAGAGATATTATAAACGACCCAGTGAGACCATATCCCTTCCGGGGCATCAGGATCAGAAACAGTCAGGGCCAGGCTGCGAGTTTTGGCAGGGACATTTTTAAATATTAAAGTCGGATTAATGTCTCCCCCATCGCAGGTGTATTTCTTGGGGATGGCAGCGCCATTGTCAAAAGCAGTAGAACTTAACTGGAAATCATTTGGACCTGAATCTGCCCAAGTCAGCAACGGAAAAATTAAAAATCCCGCAAGAATGACAATAAGGGTTTTCATGAATTTAATTTTCCTTTAAGCGCATCCATCAGTTCATTAAAGAACACGTCAATATCACGTTCAACTTCTAAGGCAATATTATACATATTTAATTCTATTTTTGAATGGTTGACTATAACTATTTTTCCTGGTACAAATTGTGGCAAAGAAGCTGCAGGATACACGACACAGGAAGTCCCGATAATAAAAAATAGATCCGCGCTTTGCGCTAGTTCCAATGCCTGGTGGTAATATTTGACATCTTCACCAAAAAATACAATGTCCGGCTTGATAATCCCCCGGCATGAGCAATGCGGTATCACATGCTGTAATACCATCGATCTTAGTTCGTCATAATTAAAAGTTTTACGGCATCGAAGACAATGACTGGATAAAAAACTACCGTGCATATCCAATACTTTTTGTGATCCTGCTTTTTGATGCAAGCCATCAATGTTTTGAGTGATCACTGCTTTGATTTTGCCGGCCCCCTCAAGGGCAGCTAAAGCGTTGTGAGCAGCAGTGGGTTTAATGGTGGATTCCAAAGCAATAAAATCATGGGCAAATTCATAAAAGGGCTTTGGGTCTTTTAGAAAATAGGAAATATCAAAAACTTTTTCAGCATCATACAAACGGCTGGTGTACAGGCCCTGGGGCCCTCGAAAATCCGGAATGCCTGCATTGGTCGAAATACCTGCACCGGTTAAAACAATTATATTTTTAGATTGGCGAATCAGTTCAACGCATCGCGGGATAGGATCAGTAGACATTTTGTATAGGAAATCTTACATCTTTACTGGAAAATTATCAAGCTAAAGTCTAGCCCGCTAAGGACATGCCTAAAATGGACAAGGGGCTTTGGAGGGCTTGGATTCTGATGATTATCCCTTCAATGCCAGTAAAATCACCTTTGCGGAGTCGGGCAATTATGGCAGGATTGAATTTCATTTGAATGTCACTGCCAGTGACTTCCAAACTCATCTTTTTAGCATTAAAGTCGATACCACCAGGGGAAAGTGTAGAGCCTGCTACAGGATGATTTAAACCAAGCCATATTCTACGGATAGTCGGGTTCCATCCAGTACTACTTAAACCTATTGCTAAAAAAGCACTCAAAGCAACGAGTAATTTTTGATGATTTTGTTGTCTTTGACGTATCAATGCTTCATCTGATTTGACTGCCATAGCTACATCAGGAGGCACCGCTTTACCAATAGCATAGGGCAAGAATTTAGATCCTGAGGTGGTTAAGGGGGCATCATTAGTCCATACATCTGTGTACCATCTGCCTGTTTCAAAATACATGTAATAGTCCCCTTCTTGAATAGGATGATGTTCATCAAGCTTTGATGTCAGTTGACCTAATTCTTGCAATAGTTCGTTTTGTCTCTCTAATGCCAAATGTGGTAAAGAATTGATCTTTCCTTCAACTGCGTTTGGAAGAAGTCTAAGGGCATCTTGCGATAACACAACAAAGGCTTGTATTGCAGAAGATCTTAAAAAACGTTTAATTTTTTCATTTAATGGTCCTTCGATAGGTGTAACATCTCCTTTCCTATTTAAGTATGCTTGCAGCCCTTCTAAATTTTCATTAACAGCAGCAGGAAAGTTTGCAGCATGTTCTTTAATTGCGTCTAACTTTCTTTGCATTTCTTCCCAACTTTGCTCTTCTTCTAAACTAAGAACATATTTAATCCACGCACCTGTAACTTGAGGACTTATCGTTTTTACAAGTTCATCACCCTTTGTTGTAGCTAAGTCTTGGGGCTCAACAGCAGCGGCCTCGAGGGGATTAGCAACAAGCGGTACTTCAAAAGAATGCTCGGTAACGCGCACTTGGGCAATAACTCGAAGGTCACCTTTTAATGCTGTGCTAAATGGAACCCCATGAGCACTCATTGGCTCACCATTAATGATTGATCCGAGTTCCCAGGGGTGAATTTCTCCGCCAGGGTCGCTGTAAATATAAGTCTCTCCTGGCAATGGAAGAGTTACTTTTGGTAAGGTTTCTTTTATTTTTCTTAATTTGAGTAATGCTGAACGCTCCCTAGATAAAGCCCACTCCATTAAACTTTTATTTTCATTTCCTTCAACAACCCCTGAAAGAATCCAGGAACGAGCTTTTACTGATAATTCAACAAAAAAGCTATTGTTAATGGCCATCAAATGCTTCCCTGCGGGTGACTCCCATCCTCCCACAGGCCACGTACGGGCTTGACTTTTCATATCAATAAGCCACTGTAATTTTCTTAAATTATTTTTTACTTCATCAGGAGCATCATTCACGTATCTATTAAGTAAATCCAATTGGCGTTGCATTTCTTGCAAAGTCCTATCTTGTTTAGACCAATTTTGTCCCCATATATCTGCGACAGTAGGGTTTGCATTGTCTTCGGCGATAACGATAGCTTTTTTTCCCAACAGCATAGTTTGGATGCTTTCATTATCGACTAGATAAGCAAATAGTTTCCATTCATTGTCATCAAAATAGGCAACTAAACGACCTGATACAATATCCCCTCTCGTTGCAGTATTCAATTTTCCTGAACCCAAACGATTGTCAGAATTTTCCTTAGATTGTTCCAATACCACATTCGCCTGTGCAAATAAAGGATCGTCTTCTGCTTCTTGAAATTTAAATCTTAAATTTGTTCTTCCTTCCAAAATAACTTTTCTAAACATTGCTGTTCTTCTAACAAATTCTACAACCGCTTTTGCCCTTAAGTATTTTTCAAAGCGATTACGGCTATCATATTCAGCTAGCCAATACCCACCATGATCAAAGGATTCTTCAATGTTTGGTGAATTAGGGATAGTTAATCCCATCACGCGTAAATAATTTAGTATTAGCCTCCATTGAGCTTGCATTTCTTGATAAGAGGGAATACTGTTAACCCAATCTTCATCGTATATTGCGGATGCTCTAACAACACGTCCTAATAATTCATTAACCGCCAAAGTACTATCGTTAATATTAAGAGCTGATTGGGATATTTCTTGAGTTAGAAGAAAAACCATGTAATCAAATCGTAAAGCAGCATATCTTTCATCACCACCTAGGTCTTGTAATTCACCAACGAGTTTAGGGCTTAAACCATCTGCTACTAATCCCAGCAAATATCGCCCACCTTCTGATTTGGCAACTACTGTATATGATTTACCATTTAAATCAGTAATCGAACGGCTTTCTTTCCAATACGGCTCTCTATCTATCGTAACTGTAGCCCTAAGTTCTGCTCTTTTTTCCCGGACAAATGCCGCTCTGATACCTTCTTGTGCTGCTCTAGCACCTTCTTGTCTGTGTTCTTCGGTACGTTCTTGCCGTCTCTGTGCTGTAACTTCCAAAGCACCCCTAACAAATAAATTTCTGTTTTGAGCCAAAAATTCTTCGGGATTTTCTGGTAACACTAAAACATTTCTTTCAACAGCATCCAATATTTCCTGTAAAGACTTCAGTGGAACACTATAGGGGTCATTTCCTATATTGTTACCGGTATAAATAATCTCTGCAATAAAACCTGAGCCTTTTTTATTTTGAGAAAAATTCCAAATTGTTTTGCCACCAACCACGTTAATTTTTAATATCCATCCTCCTTGCCGTACACTCACAGTTTTTCTTACTACGATTTGGTTACTAAACATGGGAGTGGCAGTTTGCCTTGCAAGTATTTCAGCTGATGGTAAGGGGATTTCCTGAAATTTTTCAACTTGTGTATTTTTATTGGGTTTTACAGCTTGTCTATAGCGAAAAGTATCATCCAGCATATTATCCATTTGTGCTGCAAATTGATTTAAAGGTTTACCGTTGGAGAGAAATTCAACAATGCCCCCGTCATTCAATCCCTGAATAACGATCAAGCCTGACTCTGTCACGCATATATTAAAAATATCCTCCCCATTAGGGCCATGAACAACCCATGTATTTCGATTTGATAAGTTAAAATGAATACCATTACCCTGAGATAGTAATCTGAACCTTCCATCCGAACTTTGCCTTATAGTTATATAATCTTCAGGATCACCTGTAAGCATTAGGCGCAGTTGACTAATTTCGTATGGAGCAATGGCTAAAACCCTTTCTCCACCCAAAGCTACTTGAACATAATTAGGGTGACTTGAAAATGTAGTAAGGGGTAATCTTTCTTGCCTCAATTCCCCACGACTGTTCCAAACATTAATCAAGGTTACCTCTTCTCTTCTCAGACTATCTGCTTGAGGTTCGCCAATGGCTAGAGGTTCTTCTATTGTTGTTGGTGTTGTAACTACACTCTCTGCAATTTCTGGAATGGGGGGATCAATATCTGACGGATCAAGATCAGCCAAAGTCGGGGTTTCATCATTGACATCAAGAATAAGTGAACTACTAGGCCAACCAGGATCTCTAAATGTATAACTAAATGTACTATCTGACGTTGTTGGCGCTGTAGCTACACTTGGAACTTCAAGACTTGGTGAGGCAGAAGTCTCTGGATGTTCATGGTCAACATTTTCTTGCGTTTCTTCTTTGATAACATATGAATCCTGGTTTTCATCACGTATAATAGGATAAAATCTATCTCTTAAGAAATCTGGCAAAGCATCATATTCTTTTCCTTTTCTTATTATTTCTAATAGTTCATTTTTTAGCGATAAAAATTCTGACAAAGGTATTTTACCCTTGTTTGATTCAATCCAGTTTAAAATAATTTTTATTGCTCTAATACGCATATTTATATCTTCTTCCGATACAGCTCTTGATCGCCTCATTATTCTTGACCTGGCTCTAGTAAAATTTTCTGATAGAGTTTGTAAAGCAATTTCTCTTTCAATGGGGTTTTTATTACTTATTCTTGATCTATTAATTACAAGAGCCCATATATCATTTTCATTCAATACTTCGAGATCCGAACGTAACATGATCAATACAACTTGGCGATAACCTGCGTCTTCTTCATCAGTGGTTTTTAAAATAGCCATATAATCTTCAACATTAAATTGGTCTCGAATCTCTGGTTTATTAACTTGCAATCCTGCTGGTAAATCTGAGATATTTTCAGAAATCAAATGTGTCAATCCTGAGCTATAAACAAGTCTTTTAATTCTTTCTCCTGGAATTGAGTCATCAAAGCTCATTCTTTCAACTTTATTTCTCGTTGGTGTTTTACTAGCTGGTTCTCTAGAAATAACTCCTGCCTGCTTTTCAAGCTTTCCTTCTTCAATTTTTTGTCTGTTTTTTCGTCCTTTTCTATGCGGCCCTCCCTCATGATCCATTGCATCTAACTCTTCAAGTTCTTCATCAGTAAAGGCACTCTGCACAGCAGCTATCGCTGATCCTGTTGGTTGTGAACCTATGCCTTCATTGCCTGACATTATTGCAGGTAATTTTGGTCTTAAATATAATTTTGAAAATTCTTTTTGACGCACTCTTGTTATTGTTACTATCACTTTTTTATCTACAGCAGCTTCTAGTTTTTTTAACCTAGTATCATTCACATTGTGACTTTGACTAATTTCTGCATCTGTTAAAGGCATTTGATCAATAATAAAATCTAATCCATATGCTTCCCTATTCTCTGCTATAAATACTTCAAAAATTTGACCAAATGTTGTTTCTGGTGGAAATTCACGCGTTATGTAATGACTGAACATAAATCCAGCAATTAATTCAGCATATTCATCTGGTGTCGTGTCCGGTGTTTCTGGGACAGCATAAGTGGGAACTTCAGCATATTTACCAGAATCGTCTACTAGTGTTTCTCCTTCTTGAGCAGTAGGTGCAGCCTCAGTCGTTACCTTCATTGCGAAATCGCGGGGGATACCACCTGAAAAATATTTTCTTGGTATCATTTGCTGGTTTGCGGGATTTATGTCTTCTTTAATGTAGTTAAACACGCCTTTTTTATATGCTTTTAAATATTGTTCGTAGATTTTTTCGGTTGCTGCTGGATTATGGCTTAAAACGCCGCTGGTTTTTCCTCTATCAGTATAGACTTGATTGAGAAAGGCGTTTTTTAAGGCTTGTTTGTACCATGTTGAGAGGATCATGGAATAAAAGATTTGGCGTAAGTTGGCAAAATTTTTGCCTTCGTTCACTTCTTTTTCGATTTCGGGGAGGATGATTTCTCTTACTATTTGAGAAGCAATTGAATGAGCTGTGCTTGGATTCCCGACCCCGCTATCGCGGGACTCTCGCCCATGGGCGGAGTCATTCGGGAATGACAAATTATTTTTATTTTTTTGTAATGCTAAATAATCCTCTTCTAACATCACCTTCAAATGGGCACCGATGATATAGCCTACATTGTTGCGTTGCAAGACCTTGGCCCTGTCTGCCATAATCCATACCTTGTTAAACGTGTTCACAGGTATTTCACTCGTACCAAACATTTCTTGGGTTTTGCTATAAATCCTGTTCCAAAATTCTTTGCCTAATTGTTTTTCAGGATAAATTAATGACGCTGTTAATTGCTTTAGGATATAGTCTTGGGCCAGCATGTCTTGGCCAAGTTCGGTCACCCCAAGTTCTTTTGTAATCATTCGATTTTTTTCATAAGGCGAAAGATTGACCCAAAGATCATCTTCTTTAATGGTAAGGGATGCTAAAAAATATTTGATGAGCTTTTGGGCTTCAGCTTTAAATTGCGGACTATTAATGTTTAAGGCAGAATCGCCTGAATCTAAAATAAAATCAAATAAAAGAGGATTCTCAGGATGAACCTTAAGACCCTTCATAATGACTGGCATATAAGCAGGGCTTAAATTGACCATGGCTCCTGGTTCTGGCAGGCCTAAAACAGAATCAGCATGGGCTTTGGGTAGAGGGCCAATGCCTGTTATCAAAAAGCATATAACAAGTAATAGATTAAGAATATACTTAAACATGATGCCTAAGT
>Ga0206863_1021_pt1 | contig 59033 bp, 39 predicted proteins | sample Alteio_BWOrgCont_41_FD_152634 | JGI IMG/M metagenome (GOLD analysis project Ga0206863, IMG submission 152634) | Enriched cells from forest soil in Barre Woods Harvard Forest LTER site, Petersham, Massachusetts, United States -... | ecosystem: Environmental > Terrestrial > Soil > Temperate forest >...
CTCCGTATCTACGCTGGCCTTCATTTTTTCCCTCTCGGCCCAGGCTGCGAAGAACAGTGGTGCAGGTCAGGCGGCTTCTCCAACTCGCTCCATACGCGGTTGGACCCACTGCGACGGCAAAACGGACGATAATGCCGGAGTCGTGTCCGCCCTTGCGGAGGCAAAAAATAACGCCTTCACCCTGGTCGTGGACTGCCCCGTCTTCATCCATGTGGGCACGGACGTGCGCCGGCCCATCTATTTCGAGGACGGAACGACGGTGCAATTCACCGGAGCCGGCCTCTTCAAGGTAGATAACGTACAGATTCCAGCGTTTGTGCTCGTCAATACCTCAAAGGTCCGCCTGCTGGGCTGGCGTGTTCAGTTCGTAGGCCAGTTACCGGTCGAGCAGCATATTAACTACACCGAAAACGGCGTCCCCGGACCGGTTCCTAAGATGCCATCCACTACGTTTACCGACGGTGCCCTGACCCAGTGGGTGACGGCGCATCGAGGAATTCACTTCGTTCAGACCCGAGCACCATGGCCTGGATGTACAGACACCTCGGCCATCTTTCTCCTCATGGGCAGCACCCGGGATGTGGAATTCCGGGATATGAAATTGTTTGTGGCGCCCGATGCCAAAGGCAGTCATTTTATCCCCATGGGGTTTGCGTCCATCGCCGGCGGCAACAGCAATGCCAGCATTGCGCACCAACTGCCCGACGACTCAGGCAATTTCTCCGTTCCAAGCAATATCACCTTTTCCGACATTGACCTTGACGGCTATTACATGGGGTGGCAGGGGTCATTTCAAAATACTGTCTTTGAGCACATTCGAGCCCATCGCTACGGCGATTTGCAGGACGACCAGGGTGGAAACGTAGGGGGAGTCGGCAAATGGTTCGCGCCGCCTCACCTGTTTTATCTGAACTACGATCCAAAATCCCAAGTCAAAAACCGGCAAATCCGCATTCTGGATGTCATCGACTACGGCAATCGTGTAGGCGTCGCTCGCGACCGGGGTGGGTCTGATCCTGGCAGTGGCTTTATCAATTCACTCAAGATAGGGGCAATCGATAGCGAGGTAGATGGATATAAGTCCTATCGCCCGGACGGGCTGCTTGACCTGTTAACCAGCACGAACTTAAAAATATCCAATGTGGACGCAACCTACGACTCATCTTTCCTCAATAACATTTACCCTGCCGTCCGCTTCCCGCAGGCTCCGTATGACCATCTGACACTGGAAAACATCACTCTCGTCGATAAAGCAGCATCCACAAGACAGACCCCAATCTGGGGTACATACAATGCTTCGAATACCCAGATAACGAACGTCAAAGTAACCATCAACCAGTTGGCCCAGGCCACCACAAATGGCCCTAAAGCTTATGCGGGTCTGTGTCCTCCCTTGAAGGGAAGTAACAATAAGATGGATATTCAATACACAGTGTCCGGAGCCAAGTACGTTCAAAAGTGCAACTAGCTCCCGTGCGCCCAAGCGCAGTCGAAGGACTCGCATCACATAATGCGATGCCCCACATCTCGCTTTTGAGATGTGGGGTTGCTACACAACCTTCAACTCAGCGAACTCCCGCGCATACCGTCCATGATCGAGCGTCATCAGCCGATCCGCATGGAGCAGGGCATGCGCGCCCACAATAAAATCCGCTAACAAGCGCTTCGGAGAGCCAGCCTCAGCCTTCCGCTGCTCAGCGTATGCTCCAAAGCGATCTGCCACAAGCTGCCACACCGCATCGTCGAGCACCCAATCGACAACAATATTCGTGTTCGCGAGAAATACATCGACAAATTCCTTCGTCGCCCTCGGATACGCACGCAACTCCGCATAAACCGCCGGACTGATCACCAGCCCACCCAGCCCCTGCGCCTCATTGAGTGCGATTGAGATGCCTTGCGCCGTCGGCTCACCCGACCACAAAGAGGAGAGAATGTTCGTATCGATGGCCGTCCTCACTTGCCATCCTCGTCGTCATCGCGCAGACTACGCACCCACTTTGTGACCGCGTCGCGGCTGCCAAAATGCGGCAACGCCCCAACGTATTTCGCAAATGGATTCGGGTTCCCACGCGCAGGCCGCAGCACCGTCTTCTCGCCCTCGATGACAAATTCAAGGCGGTCGCCTTCTTTAATCCCCAGCCGATTGCGAATCTCCAGCGGAATCGTAACCTGTCCTTTACTGCTGACGCTGCTGCTTGGCATCCTTACCCATCTCCCAAGAAGTAAGGATAGCATGTATTACCTGGCAATGGGAGGCGAAGAAGCGCCGAAGGCGCGCGTGCCTGGACAGCCTGCCCTGAGCGCTGCCGAAGGGGCCAGTCCTCCACAGTTCCCACAGCTCTCCACAGCCTTTGCACCATTTCTGCGCCTTGTTTGCCGACTCCTCGAAGCATAGCCTCAATTGGTGAGATTTTTACACAACGTTCATCTCCCCGGCTGGTAAGGGCTTGCCGAGTTCTCCACAGCCGAAGCCCCGAAATTGCACAAATCAGGTACCTATTTGCATCTAAAATACTAGATGTAGTGGTTCTGGCTTGACACACACTATTAACAGAGCTACCTTCGCCTCTGCAGCTCTTAAAACTGTCAAAGGTTTCTGGGATGAGCTTGGTCACGCATATGCAGCGACAGCGATGTTTTACCCGGTAACCGCAGTTCCCTGAGCAGTTCTTTTCCAGACTTGCTTTTCGAGCTTTTTTGAGGCGCATTTTGCGCTCATTTCCGGCTTTTTTTAGATGCTGGAGCCAGCAAGACCCACCCTCACAAGAGGGCATCACAATCCGTATCCCCCAAGAAGGAGTACCAATGGCCGAGGCCACCAAGAAGATCACCAGCTCCCCAGCCTCCCCAGCCGCGCCCGCGAAGGGTGCCGCCAGCCAAACCGCATCTGCCCTCAAATTCGAGCGCTTTTTCTCGAAGGCGGGCATTTCACCGTACGACGAAGTCCAGTGGGAACTGCGCACAGCATCCATTACCGACGCCAGCGGCAAGAGCATCTTCGAGCAGAAGAATGTGGAAACACCGGTGGACTGGTCAATGACCGCGACCAACATCGTCGCCAGCAAGTACCTGCATGGCCAGATGAACACTCCGGACCGTGAAACCGGCGTCCGCCAGCTCATCGGCCGCGTCGCTGAGACCATCCGCGACTGGGGCCTGGCCAACGGCTACTTCGCCACGCCTGAAGACGCCGCCGTCTTCCACGACGAACTCGCGCACCTGCTCGTAACGCAGAAGGCCGCCTTCAACTCTCCCGTCTGGTTCAACGTGGGCTGCGACCGCCTCGAGCCCAACTCCGATGCCCAGAACTGGCACTGGAACCAGCACACCTGCGCCGTCGAGTTCTCCGTGACCGGCTACCGCAAGCCGCAGTGCTCGGCCTGCTTCATCAACGCCGTCGACGACTCGCTCGACTCCATCCTCACCCTGGCCAAGACCGAAGGCATGCTCTTCAAGTGGGGATCGGGCACCGGCACCAACCTCTCTCCGATTCGCGGGTCGATGGAACTGCTCTCGGGCGGCGGCACCGCCTCCGGCCCCCTCAGCTTCATGCGCGGCTTCGACGCTTTCGCGGGAGTCATCAAGTCTGGCGGCAAGACCCGTCGCGCCGCGAAGATGGTCATCCTCAACGTCGACCACCCGGACATCCTCGACTTCGTCGAATGCAAGATGAAGGAAGAGGCCAAGGCCTGGGCGCTGATGCGGGAAGGCTACGACGGGTCTTCTGGACCTGACTCTGAAGCCTACAGCAGCATCTTCTTCCAGAACGCCAACAACTCCGTCCGCGTGACCGACGAGTTCATGCGCGCCTATGAGAAGGACGGCGAGTTCACCACCTACACGGTGAAGGAGCACGCGCTCGTCGACACCCGCAAGGCACGCGAGATCATGTACAAGATCGCCGAAGCCACCTGGCAGTGCGGCGACCCCGGCATGCAGTACGACACCACCATCAACAAGTGGCACACCTCGAAGAACACGGCCCGCATCAACGCCTCGAACCCGTGCTCCGAGTACATGTTCCTCGACAACTCGGCCTGCAACCTGTCGAGCTTCAACCTGCTCAAATTCGTGACACCCGCAGGCACATTTGATATCGCCGCCTACCGCCACGCCATCGACGTCATGATCACCGCCATGGAGATCCTCGTCGACAACTCCGGCTACCCGACCGAATCGATCGCGCGCAACTCGCACGACTATCGTCCGCTGGGCCTCGGCTACGCCAACCTCGGCGCGCTGCTCATGGCCTTCGGCCTGCCCTACGACTCCGATGCTGGCCGCGACTTCGCCGCCACCCTCACTGCCATCATGTGCGGCGAGGCCTATCTGCAGTCGTCGCGCATTGCCGAACGCTGCCCCGCGCTTGCCTCAGCCACGCCGCTCACAGCAACCGCTGAGCACGAAGGCGGAGCCTGCCCCGGCTACTACATCAACCGCGAGCCATTCCTCGACGTCATCCGCATGCACCGCGCCGAGGTCAACAAGATCGGTAAGTCCAAAACCTCAGCCGAGCCCTTCGTCGTCCCCGAGCTCGACAACCTCATCGCCGCCAGCAAAGACTGCTGGGACAAGGCACTCACCCACGGCGAGAAGCACGGCTACCGCAACTCGCAGGTCACCGTCCTCGCACCGACCGGCACCATCGGCTTCATGATGGACTGCGACACGACCGGCATCGAGCCCGACTTGGCTCTGGTGAAATACAAGAAGCTCGTCGGCGGCGGCATGATCAAGATCGTCAACAACACCGTGCCCGCCGCGCTCTTCAAACTCGGCTACAACAATGCGCAGGTCGACGCCATCGTCAGCTACATCGACGCGACCGGCACCATCGAAGGTGCGCCCGGCATCAAGCCCGAGCATCTTGCTGTCTTCGATTGCTCCTTCAAGCCGTCCAAGGGCACGCGCTCCATTCACTACATGGGCCACGTCAAGATGATGGCCGCCGCGCAGCCCTTCCTCTCCGGCGCCATCTCGAAGACCGTCAACCTGCCGCATGACTGCACCATCGAAGACGTCGCCGAAGCCTACGCCGAGTCCTGGCGTCAGGGCCTCAAGGCCGTCGCCATCTACCGCGACGGATCGAAGGGCGCGCAGCCGCTCAACGTCTCCGACGGCAAGGGCGCCAAGGCCATCAAGAGCGCCAAGGAGAACGCCGACGACGCCGTCACCGCAGCCGCCGATCGCGTCCTCGCCGCGCTGGCCAGCGGCAAGACCGCGCCGGAAGCCGACGTCAAGACACTCGAAGCCAAGCTCTCCGAAAAGATCGAGATCACGGCCAAGTCCGTCGTCGATGCCACCAGCGCCTTCACCGCCGCACTCGCCACCATCACCACCAACCCCGGCGCCAACGTGCAGGACTTGAATGCACCACCCAGAACAGTCCGTCACCGCCTGCCCGAAGAGCGCGCCTCGCTCACCCACAAATTCGGCATCGCCGGACACGAGGGCTACATCACCGTCGGCCTCTACCCCAACGGGCAGCCCGGCGAAATCTTCATCAAGATGGCCAAAGAAGGCTCGACCGTCTCCGGCCTCATGGACAGCTTTGCTACGGCCACATCATTGGCCCTGCAACACGGAGTGCCGCTCAAAGTCCTGTGCGAAAAGTTCGCGCACTCGCGCTTTGAACCGTCAGGTTGGACAGGCAACGAGCACATCGGCTACGCCAAGTCCATCATGGATTACATCTTCCGCTGGCTCCAGCTGCGCTTCCTCTCCGGACAACAGTTGTCTCTGTTCGCCGGACTGGCCGCACCCGCCGCCAACACTGCTGCCACTCCCCATACCGATGTCATCCTGAGCGAAGCGGAACGGAGTGGAGCGCAGTCGAAGGACCTCGATGCATCCAGAGGCACCACCGGCAGCTACCCACATCAACCAAGAGGCATGGGATACACCAGCGCCCCGCAAGGCGGAATCCTCTCGAACCTCGCCGCCAGCACGGAAAAGAGCGAACTCCACATGGAAGACCGCGGCATCTACCACGCCGCCGATGCCATGAAGGACCTCTACGACATGGGCGACGCCCCCAGCTGCCACACCTGCGGAGCCATCATGGTCCGCAACGGAAGCTGCTACCGCTGCATGTCCTGCGGCAGTACCAGCGGCTGCTCTTAGCCAGAGGGGCAATCGCGGCCACAGGCCGCCAACAACAACACGAAACACTGAAAGCCCCGTTCAATAGCGGGGCTTTCGGTTTAGAAGCTACAAAAGATTGTGAATGGAAATGAATGAGTGATCTCGCTGAGAAATTCTTCAAGACCCCTATTCCGGAAAGCGCGTGGCACTATACAACTCTCGGTGGCTTAGAAGGTATTTTGTCCTCAAATACCGTTTGGGCAACAGAAGCACACTATACAACCGATGCCTCTGAATTTATTCATGCACGCGCTGTAACACTTGATTTTCTCGAAAGTATCAAGCCAGATGACGAGGGTATGGCACGTGCGAAACAAGCTGGACTTGAGATGCTGGTGCACGCATTCGACGAAGGAGTACTTTCACCCAGTAAAACCGAGGTGTTCGTCGCTTCTTTCAGTTCCGCAGAGGACTTGAAGAGTCAATGGATGGAGTATGCTGATGGTGGTCGGGGCATAAGTATAGCCTTTGATTTACGCACAATTCGACCCCCACAAGAATTCGGTTATGCAGTAACGTTTGCACCATGTGTCTACTTCGAAGTAGAAAAGAAAACTCTCCTCGAAGCAGCGCTCAGTCACTTCATCAATATGATCGCTCGGCTTTATCGAGAGACGGGAAGTAGACAATGGGCGCGACAACAGCTTCGCGATTGGCGTCGTGTGGGCAACATTTATGGTCTAAAGTTTGATCGAGCCGCTTTCGATGCCGCGATGCAGAAACGCTTCGATGAAAAACTGCATACGGCTCTAGCTCGAACTTCCTTTGATCTATTACGGCTTGCGAGTCATTGTAAGGATCAGGCGTTTCATCAGGAATGCGAATGGCGTCTCTCGCTTCCTCACAGCAAAAGCAAGCCTCTTATACAAAACAAAGTTCTATACCGCGGCAATAAGCAAAGCATTCCTTACTTGGCTCATAATCTTTTTCAAAAGAAGCTTCCTATTACACACGTTCTTGCCGGTCCGTTATGCCAAGACATGACGTCAATACAGGGATTGTTGGACAAATACGGATGCCAAGCCGCCGTCACAAAATCTGCAATTCCAATTCGTAGCGCAAATGAAATCCGTTGAATTGATCTAAGGGCCTCGCAAAGCGAGGCCAGGGTAGAAGCACCGGCCTTTAGGCCGGTGAATAAGCCGCAACACAGAAAGGGCCTTTAGGCCCGGGCCGTTCTACACCGACGTAATCTTCAAACCCTTTCTGCCACAAACTAAACTCCAACCGATGCCCCTCGCTCCGCAGGAACTAAGAACATTCTTCATCACCGCCGTAACCGCGAACCGCCGACGACTATTTCAGACCAACGCAAACGCCGAACTTCTTCTCAACCTCTTCAATGAGGACCGCACGAAAAACCGTTATCAACTCCACGCCTTCGTCATCATGCCCGATCATATCCACCTACTCATCACCCCAGCACCCGACGTCTCAATCGAAAAAGCGATGCAATTCATCAAGGGCGGATTCTCTTTCCGCCTCCAATCCAAACTCGACGTCTGGCAAAGTGGATTCACGAAACGTCGCATCGAAGACGCGCAGGACTACACGAACCACGCAACGTACATCCACGAAAATCCCACCCGTGCTCACCTCTGCGAACGAGCCGAAGACTTCCCATATTCCTCAGCTGACAGCAAGCTCCCAATCGATCCCGTGCCATCGCACTTAAGAACCCAGGGCTAAAGCCCTGTCCGCAGGACAGCCCATTACATCGGCCTAAAGGCCGATGCTTCTACCCTTTTTTCTTGAACAGAAACTCCGGACTGCTTAAAAGCCGCCCTTAAATCCTGCGGAAATGGGCAGAAACGACGCTTAAGTCCAAATCAAACGCTTATTTCGCTGCAAAATATCGAACCGGTCTCATGCGATTGGAAGCGTTTCGCAACAACGCCAGGGTAGAAGCACCGGTCTTTAGGCCGGTGAAACAGGATTTAATGAAGGAGAGCTTTTAGGCCCGGATTCTCACCCGTCAAGCCACATCTGACTGCTTCGCATCGGTAATCTCATCGATCCAATGGCTTATTGCCCAAACAAACTTGGGTTCTATTTCGCCGTGTGCCCCACATCTCGATTTTGAGATGTGGGAAGGGCGCACCTTAATTCCCATTCTTAGCAGAAGGCGTGAACTTACGCAGAATAAACTCCTGAATGATCCCATTGACCATGTTGGCGGCAACGTCGATGCCAAAGGTCCCAAAGACCAGCCCCGGGCCACGGTCCTTCTTCGGATAATAGGTTTCGGAGATGGCTCCCGAGGCCGGGTGTCCCAAGTCTCGCAGAGACCCGGGCTCCATTGGATACACTCGGGAACATCGCTTTGGATTACTCCCAAATCTAGATTGAGTTCTGCTTTGTCAAGCCCCTACGAATGTCACTCTTATCTCAACCTAATGAAACAAAGCAATTTAAACCGAGGCCAAACTTGGCAGACTATTTCGCTCAAACTGCTAAAATAGAAATAGAGAGAAGAAATCAAAAGAAACGCCCGCTTGCGCGGGCGTTTTTCATTTCCCGAGAGGATAGACCCTCCCGTAAAGTATTGAAAACACTAGAAACCACCTAACCCAAGCAGAATCAGCAGCATAGCGAGGGATGACCCCCCTCGTAAACCATTGAAAATAAACGAAACCCGCCCACCCAACCGGGGGAGGGGGAGGATACCCATCCCTGCCAGGCCGAAATCCGAATTCTACGAGTGACAGCACGTTCGTCCCAGCGGAAAGAAGTGCGCCGCCATCGCCATCCGCGGACACCACTTCTGCTACTTCCACCTGCAAATGTCCCGACTCGTGCGGGATGCGCACCGGAACGGCTATAGCTTTATTTTCCTGGCGGGCTTGCGTGGTGCCGCGCTGCTGCCTTCATGTCCGTGCAATTTCTCTCCCGCAGCTTCGTTGTAGCGGTGCAGCGCAGCCTGGAGATGCGCGTGCATTGCGTCCCGCGCGGTAGCGGGGTTACGACGCTTGACCGCCTCAACGATAGCCGTGTGTTCCCGAAGCGAGAGAGGCATGGCATTCGGCAGGAGGAGCACTTTGGAAACCCCCCGTGCAAGCTGGCTGCGTATCATCGACACCAGATCGATAAGCAGTGCATTGCGTGAGGCCTTGGCCAGGGTGATATGGAAGTCGAGGTCGAGAATCGTGAAGCGCTTTTCATCTGTGAGCGCCTTCTTCATCTTCGCCAGCAGATCCTGAAGTTTGTTGACGTCTTCGAGCGTTGCCCGTGAAGCGGCTTCAGCCGCGGCCACGCCCTCCAAACCAATACGCACTTCCAGCAGATTTTCGATGTCGTGCTTCTCGGTGATGAGTCGCCACTCGATGATCTTGCCGAGAAACTTTCCTCCGTCAGAGGCAACTGACGTGCCTTCGCCTACACGCGCGTTCAGAACCCCAATGATGGACAGGCAGCGCAGTGCTTCCCGAAGCGAAGAACGGCCAGCCCCGAAGTGCTTGCAGAGTTCTCTCTCTGAGGGTAGACGCTGGCCAGCTTTGAGATCGCCATTCGCGATCAAATCCATAATTTGTTGTGCGATCTCTTCGCTGATCGAGAGTTTGGTAACACGCCGGATTTTGGCCTGAACGCCTTTTGTCTGGGTAGGTTCGCTGGTTTTCATTCTGGGCGGGATGTTTCCCTCTCAATTTCATTTTGTCCGACGTTAGGCTCTCATCGCAGGTTCGAAATTCGTCCTTGTCGTTTCCACTAATGGTAGGACAATAAGACCAGTATACGTCCATGTACCGGGAAGGGCAGTTCAAGGCTATGTTTCCGACATGAGGATACGCAGATCGCGCAGGTTGTTTCCTGTTGGGCCCGTGACAATTGTTCTTCCGATAGAGTCCAGAAACGTAGAAGAATGAAACTCCTGCAATGCCAATAAAGCTCTGGCATGTAGATCGTCGTCGACAGCGTGGTCATCTTCCCGCGTACGCAGGGACTTTTCATCGACAACCGCACCGGCTGCATGGCTATGTCCATCGATTCCGTCCGAGCCCGCCGACAAAACGGCAATCGGAATCGCGGAGTCTTTAATCAGCATAGCGGCATACAGCGCGAAATGCTGATTCCGTCCTCCGTTGCCTGAGGTAATCACCATACTGTGACCGGCAGCACTGGCGGGCTGCACTAAGACTTCTCCAGCAGAAATCAGGCAGACGCGCCTACGGCTTCGTTTGAGGAATCTCAGCCGATCGAGGAGGTATTCGGCGGCGTCCCTGTAATCCCAGTCATCGCAGGTGTTATCGACGATCGTATAGAAGCCGAGCTTCTCCGCTCTCCGTCGCGCAGCGTCGGCCAAGTCGTGCGTGTCGAGAAGAGTCCACGTATGTCCGGCGATATCTCCTGGTTTGGCTGTTTCGGGCACCTTCGAGATAAAGAACTGTCGGACCGAAAGTGGGAACTGATCTAGCAATTGGTAACGCGCAAGGATCTCGCGGCACTCATCGATGGTGGATGTATCAGGCAGAGTGGGGCCGGAGGCGATGCTATCCAGGTGTCCTGGGGGAACATCCGACACTAGTATCGAAAGGCAAGAGGCATTCTTTGCGGCTAAAGCCAGCCGACCTCCTTTTACTGCGGAAAAATGCTTACGGATGCAGTTGATTTCACCGATCGATGCACCGCTGTGAACAAGAATCCGGTGGAACATGATCGTTTCTTCAAGCGTGATCGTCGGGTCGAGAGGCAGCTCCATCATGGCAGAAGCGCCCCCGCTAATAAGGAACAAGCAAAGTGAGTTTGCCGTGGAAGCGTCCGGCGGCAGATCGCGTAAGAGCGAGAGCGTCGCACGCGCTCCGGCAAAGGATGCCTCATTGGGAAATGGATGGCCACCCTGAAAGGATTGAAATCCTGAGATCGGAGACAAACTCTCAGGGCCAATTACTATTCCCGCAATATCGTAAGTGGGTATGTAGGGAAGGCGGCTCAACACCGAGTCGAGCATATTTTTTGAGGCTTTGCCAACTGCAACGATACGGAGATGTTCCACCGCGGAAAAATCTACGGCATGGCTTCCGAAGAGAAGCCTGCTCGCGCTACTTTCATTTGGCGCCGAATGTACTTTCTGCGCAAACGCGTGCTCGATGCTGCAGTCCGCGAGTACCTGTTCAAAGATAGAGCGCGCTAGCGCATGCAAAACCACCTTTTCCACGATGCTCTCCCTTCCCGTCGCAGATACATCGCTAGACTGCAAACGACAGGCCGCCCACGCACGCGCTCAATCTGTTCCCAGATCTCCCGTCAGCCTGCTAACGGCGGCACCTGTGGTCCCATCAAGGTGCTCATGCAAGCGCATGTTAATCAGATGGTCTGATCATCGTCAACAAATCTCTCTGCCTGCAACCGAAGAATGATTCCGTTTGATTTGCCGCGTGTAAAGCTAGCCATTGATATGGCTAGCTTTACGCAGTCATAAAAAATAAATTCTAAAAACCGCTTGACACTAATGGTCTGACCAACCTACCATCCGCCCTGTTGAAAATTGTGGGCACGTTACCAATTTCAACGAATGCGATGACATATCGATCGTCAGGCCTAGCCAATGGGCGTGGGCGAGCGAGCTCAAAAGGGTTTGAGAAAGCTTAAGCAAACGGTCGAAGCAGTCGGTCAAATGCAAGAAAATCAGACCGGGCTTGGAGGTACCTTCAATGAGGCAAAACCTGGCAAAAGCGATAGCTATTGCCTTTGTGGCAGCCGGGCTCAGTGTTTCGTCGCTGGGCCAGTCTACAAATGCAACTCTTTCCGGTACCGTGGAGGACGCGCAGGGCGCGCTTGTTCCGAACGCGGCCATCACCGTCATGCAAATCGACACAGGGCAGAGCCGTAGCACTCAGAGTGGCGTCGACGGACATTACATCATTACCGATCTCCCGATCGGCAGTTATCGAATCACGGCTTCCTCACCCGGATTCAAAACACTCGTTGTCCCCTCAGTGACTTTGCAGATGAACCAGTCAGCCGTGATGCCTCTGGCACTGGCGGTGGGATCAGCGACTGAGCAGATCACTGTTACGACGGAGGTTCCGCTGCTGAATACCGATACATCCTCTGTCGGCCAGGTTGTCGAGAACCAGTCGATCGAAAGCCAGCCACTCAACGGCCGCGATTTCTGGCAACTGGTTGCGCTTGTGCCAGGTGCCAGCTATACGCCGGGTGGTCAGGGCACGATCACCGGCGGAGGTTCTCTGCGTGCTTCGGTGGTCAATGTTCAGATTGACGGAACGGGATTCATCTGGAATGGATGGCTGATGGATGGCGCGGATATCACGGAGTATGAGCAGGGGGGAACGAATGTTCAGCCGAACGTGGACGCTCTGGCTGAATTCAAGGTGTTTTCCGCCAACATGCCGGCTGAATACGGCCATACTCCAAATGTTGTCAGCGTGAGCATGAAGAGCGGCACGAATGCTTTTCATGGCACAGCGTACGAATTTATCCGTAACGATGTTCTCGATGCCCATAACTACTTCGCTGTCACATCGAAGAACATTTTGAGGCGAAATCAATTCGGCGGAACAGTGGGCGGGCCCATCAAGAAGGACAAGGTATTTTTCTTCTCCGATATAGAGGCTTCGCGTCAGTCGCAGGGCATCACTTTCTCCGATATCGTGCCAAGCGATGCCATGCGCACAGGAAACTTCGGCGGCGACAGTGTGAAGCTGAAAGATCCGACAACCGGGCAGCCCTTTCCCGACAATGTAATTCCATCAAATCGGATTTCTCCGCAAGCCAGCTTTTTCCTCCCATATATGCCCACTACGAGCCAGGGGAACTTCAGTGGCGCGCAAACGCTGAATATCATAAAGGGTGACATCAAAGTTGATGCCGCTCTGACAAGCGCTGATCACCTGCTGGCCCGCTATTCGATTGCGGATAATCAGGAAACGGACCCCAACCAATTCCCAGCTCTCAAATTTCAATCTCTGGGAAGTCGAGCGCAGAATCTGGCCTTCAGCGAAACGCATATGTTCGGTAGCCGCTGGCTCAATGAAGCGCGAGCCTCTTATTATCGTGACTATTTCCTGTTCAGCTCCATTCTCGGTGGCACAGATTTTCTGACGCCCGCGGGCATTACAGGATATGAAACGACGCAGGTAACTCCGAGCTTCCCCTATATCACGATGTCCGGATATTCAGCGTTTAATGGTTCCGGTTCGGGGGACTTTCCGAAGTCGAATCGAATCCGCACCTGGCAATACGCTGACACCGTGAGCTACACAGCCGGAAAACATGAAGTCAGGTTCGGCGGCCAGATGTGGGTGCAGCGGCATACCTTTTACAACGGCCAGGGCCAGGAGGGCATTTTCACCTTCACGAGCCAATACACAGGAGACGCGTTCGGTGACTTCCTGCTTGGTTTGCCGGCGCAGGTCTATCGCTCTTACCCGCTCGACCTATATGGAAACCGCGCCATTCAGTGGGCAGTTTTCGCTCAGGATAACTACCGTCTGACGCACGATGTAACCGTCAATATAGGCCTGCGATGGGAATATAACCCATTCTTTCAAGGAATCAACGGACAGACGTCGGCGTTTGATTTCGGCACTGGCAAGATCATCGTTCCTACCAACAAAGACGGGCAGATTCTCGACCCGAACGCTCAGCCCGAGACACCTCTCCTTCTACCTCTGTTCAGCGATCGCACATTAGGGTCAAGTGCTCTCGGTCTGCCGGACACGATTCGCAAAACCGGTCCAGGTCAGTTTGCGCCGCGTATCGGATTGGCGTGGCGCCCCGGCGACAGTAATATTGTTGTTGTCCGTGCTGCCTACGGACTCTTTCCGATCTTCCTGGATACGAACATGGCCCTTCAGTGGGCGCACGTTCCCCCGTTTCTCATCCAGCAAACCATCATCAACCCGATAGGAACGCCTCAATTCGATTGGGCCGATCCATTCCAGGGACAGCCTCTGGTCGCAGCGAATCCAAATCCTGGCGTAGCTTGTCCGGGCACTAACCTTGCCTTGAACAGCTGCGTCATGCCGCAGATCTCGTCGACACGAGCCACATTCGATCATACCTACATGGAGCAGTACAGCCTGGCTGTACAGACGCAAATACTGAAGGACATGTCGCTGAACATCGGCTACGTGGGAAATCACACCGTTCATGGTCAGCTGAATACGGTTCCGGAAAATGTGCCGGTGCCAGGGCCGGGAGCTGTGCAGGCGCGCCGACCCTTTCCGCAATGGGGACAGGCAGGACTTAGCAATAGTTGGGGATCGTCTAACTACAATTCGCTGCAAGCCTCGCTGGAAAAGCGGCTCAACTCAGGAGTCTATGCGCTGATCTCGTATACCTGGAGTAAGTGCATGGACAACGGCTCTACGGAGAGCGGTCCGCCTACCTTATCCCTGCTGGCGCAGAACTATGGTGTGTGCAGTTATGACATCACCAACAATCTGACGATCAGCTCGATCTATCAGCTGCCATTTGGCAGAGGCCGGACTTTTCTGAAAGACAGCACCGGCTTCGTGAATGGACTGGTTGGAGGATGGGAGCTCGCGGGCATTCTTACCGATCGGACGGGACTCCCCTTCACGCCGACCATCTCGAGTGATCGTGCGAATACCGGCATCTCTGGGGAGTGGCCCAATCGCGTTGGCAGCGGAACACTGGCACATCGTTCTGCGCAGCAATGGTTCGATCCGACCGCATTCACCATTCCGGCCCAGTACACCTATGGCGATTCACGGCGCGATATTCTGCGCTCGCAAGGACTGGTAGACGTCGATGCGACTCTAAAGAAGACCTTTGCTCTGGGTGAATCGAAGGATCGTGGGCTGGAGTTTCGCTTCGAGAGCTTTAATCTGGCGAACCATCCAACATTTGCAGCGCCTAATGCGACTATTGGGTCTTCTTCGGCCGGAAGAGTGACCAGCACACTCAACTCAAACCGAATTTTTCAAGCCGCAGTGAAATTCTACTTTTAGGAAAAGGATCAACATGACGGGAATTGATCGTCGTAAATTTCTCGCCGGGGCCGGATCCGCTGTCGCGGCACTGGGAACGAGTTTTGCTCAGCCCTTAAGTGGGCTTCACGTCGCGCCGGACGCAATACCGGGCGAGGCGCAGACACCAGCAGCTTCAAGTATGCCGCTAAAGCCGGTGATTGGCATTCAGATTGATGCGATCTCTTTTCTGGATGAAGGCACGGAGAAGGTGCTGGATATCCTGCAGGAGAAGGCGGGAGTTAATGCTCTCTTTATGGGCGCCTTCAGCTATGGAACAGGCATTACTGGAAGGCAGATACAGGGTCATCCTTTCCCCGACCATGGAGGGCAGGAGTATCAGGACTTTTCAAAAGGGCATGGCGGCGACTATGCCACGCCTCATCTGCAGTATTACAAGGACACGGCTCTGAAGCCCGTGAAGGCTCCCGATTATGGGAATGTCGATTGTCTGGACCTGGTCATTCCTGCAGCAAAAAAGCGGGGAATGAAAGTCTTTGCCTGGAGCGAAGATGTCTTTGGCCCAAACATTCCAAATATCGAGAAGTTTCAAGAACGCGATCTCGAGGGCAGAAACGCGCACACCGTCTGCTTCAACAATCCGGACACACACAAATTCTGGCTGGCGCTGCAGGAGGACTTTGTCCGCTCGTATGACATAGACGGCATCATGTGGGGCTCGGAGCGGTACGGTGCATTTGCTAATGCAGTTGAATCTGTTCACGCTCGCAATGGAAATGATCCGACGAAGGTTACTTGCTTCTGCGAATTCTGTCAGGCTAAGGCGAAATCACGAGGCATCGATGTAGCCCGAGCCTTCGAAGGCTTTCACGAACTTGCAAAGTGGGTGAAAGCCTGCCGTGGAGGCGAGAGGCCGAACGACGGCTATTACGTTACGCTATGGCGAATTCTCTTTCGCTATCCGGAACTGCTGGCCTGGGAGACCCTGTGGAATGACAGCGTTCACGAGACGTACGAAGCTATCTACAAGCAGACGAAGTCGATTCGCCCGGAGGTTCAGGTCGGATGGCACGTGTGGCATGCGTTGAGCTTCAGCCCATGGTTCCGCGCTCAAACAGATTTGACCAAGCTCAGTGCGTATTCCGATTACATGAAGATTACTGTCTATAACAACCTGGGCGGAACACGCATGGAAACCTACATCACGAGCACAAGCAAGACGATCTATGGCGACATGCCGATCGACGAGGCGCTTGAGTTGGAATACAGACTCGTAAATCTTCGCGAGCGCGGATACGTCGAGCTGCCATATACCGGTCTTTCGGCAGATTATGTCTATCGCGAGACGAAACGTGCCGTGGACGACGTCAAGGATTCGAAGACGGAAATCTGGCCGGGCCTGGACGTCGATATCGCAAATGTGGACCTTCAATTCAGCCGTTCGAGCCCTCCAGTTGTGAATGAATGCACGAAAGCATGTTTCCGTGGAGGCGGTAAAGGATTGGTGATCTCCCGCAAATATTCAGAGATGAGACTGGCCAATCTGGCAGCCGTTGGAGATGCGCTTCGTGAGATAAAAATTATCTGATGCAATGTTTAACGCAACCGAATTTCTACCGGAACTGATGTGAACTCAATGTCGACAAGGTCCTTATCCGGTGTGATCGATATTCACTGTCATTGTGGTCCGGACAGTCTTGCCCGGACCATCGATGCAGTCGATCTCGCGCGTTTGGCAAAAGAGCGCGGAATGCGCGGCATTGTCATCAAGAACCACTATGAGCCAACGGCGGCGCTTGCTTGTCTGGCGCGCAAGGCCGTTCCGGAAATCGAGATATTCGGCGGCGTAACGCTGAACCTCGCCGTGGGAGGAATGAATCCTCATGCCGTCGAGCATATGGCAAAGGTGGCCGGAGGAGCGGGCCGCTTTGTATGGATGGGCTCGCTCGACACGGAGGCGCAGGTGCGCTACTCGAAGCATACCCGGCCGTTTGCTTCTATCTCGCGCGACGGGAAGCTTCTGCCGGAAGTAAAGCAGGTGCTTGAGGTCATTGCCCGTCACTCTCTGATTCTGGAAACCGGACATTCCACCTCAGAAGAAGTCCTCATGCTCGTAGAAGAGGCACGCAGGCAAGGTGTGTGGCAGATCGTTGTTACGCATGCAATGATCGCGCCGATACACATGCAAATTGACGCCATGAAAGAGGCAATCGCATCCGGAGCATGGATCGAGTTTGTCTACAACGGCCTCATTGGTCCTTTCAAAGAGTTTGAGCTCGCCGACTATGCGCGCACAATCCGTGCAGTGGGAGTAGACAACTGTGTTCTTTCGAGTGACCTAGGGCAGCCGGTGAATCCACTGCATCCCGATGGTTTGATTGCATTCTTCGATGGTTTAGAGCAAGAAGGCTTTACGCCGGAAGAAATTGACGTGATGTCCAAGAATAACCCCGCCCTCATTCTGGGCCTTGACTAAGAAAAACTGACACCACCTGGAGACAATAACGATGGACAGAAGATCATTCATTCAGAGTGCAGCGGCGACCGCTGTTGCAGCTGCTATTCCTGGATCACATGCCTTTGCCGCGGCCACGAACTCCCAACCCATGGTCGGCATGCAAGTCGGCGCGGTTTCATTTGTAGATGAGGGCGTAGAGAAGGTCCTGGATGTCTTTCAACAGGATGGTGCGGTGAATACATTGTTCATCGCGACATTTACGTATGGACGGGGAATTGCAGGCCGCCAGGTGCCGGGACAGCCGCTCCCTGACCATGGCAAGCAGGAATACGATACCGGTTCATTCTTCGGAGGCAGTTATACAAAAATAAATCCGCAATATTTTAAGGACACCGCCTTCAAGAGTTTTCGCGCTACGGATTTTGGAGACTACGATGTTCTCGAAGCTGTACTTCCTTCGGCCAGAAAACGTGGGATGAAGACCATCTGCTGGTTCGAGGATGTCTTTCGCAAGGATCTTCCGAACATCGATCAACTGCAGGAGAAAGAACTCTCAGGGAACAACGCGACCACCGTATGCTTCAACAATCCAAACTACCGCAACTGGCTGCTGGGCATCGTGGAGGACTGGTCACGAAGCTATGATATCGACGGAATCATGTGGGGTTCTGAGCGGCAGGGAGCGTTTTCCAATGCATTGAATGCGCACGCGGGCTCGTCACCATCGTCTCCGATGCGCGTCACCTGTTTCTGTCAATACTGCCAGGCGAAGGCGAAAGAGCGTGGCATCAATCCTGAACGCGCGCGTCAGGGTTTTCTGGAACTGGCTAAGTTTGTCGACGCCAGCCAGAAAAGTCAGCGGCCAGTGGATGGGTATTACGTCACCCTGTGGCGCCTTATGTTGAACTACCCGGAGCTGCTTGCATGGGAGATGCTCTGGACACAAAGTCTGCGTGACACATACGCTGCGATCTATACCAAAATTAAAGAGGTGAAGCCTTCTCTGCAGGTAGGCTGGCATATCTGGCATAACAACTCTTTCAATCCCATCTACCGCGCCGAGCAGGACCTGCAGGCGATTGCGCCACACTCCGACTTTCTGAAGATTGTGATCTATAACAACTGCGGCGGCGAGCGCATGGCGGAATACATCGACAATGTCGGCCGTACCTTGTATGGCGACGTCCCCAAAGAAGAGCTTCTCGAATTCCACTACAAGGTCCTGAACTATCAGGAAAAGACGATGACGGAAATTCCGATCGTGGGACTCTCCGCAGACTATGTCTATCGCGAGTCGAAGCGGGCTCATGATGGTCTGGTCGGCACGAAGACCCTGTTATGGCCCGGAATCGATATCGATATTCCCACTGCGGACGGTCACAGCAAGTGCTCGCCGGAAGGCGTTCGCGATGCAGTGCTGGCTGCATTCCGTGCAGGCTCGGACGGTGTGCTTCTATCCCGGAAATACTCCGAGATGAAGCTGGCCAATCTCAAGGGAGCGGGTGAGGCCGTCAGGCAGGTGCGCAAAGCTTGATAGCTCCGAGATGCACCAGGGTAAACAGTGCTGCGATCAACGCTAATTTGGATAAAATCTATGGCGCCAGACACGAAGTCATATCCCGTAGTGTCATCGCAGGAGTCATGGCTGGCGTCATTCGTCAGCGGCCTCGCCGGCTGGACGCTGGATGGGTTTGATTTCTTTCTGGTTGTCTTCAGCCTGACTGCGATCGGACACACCTTCGGAAAATCCGATAAGACCGTTTCCCTGGCTTTAACTGCGACTCTGGCGTTGCGGCCGGTTGGCGCATTTCTCTTCGGACTCATCGCCGATCGCTATGGGCGGCGACTGCCGATCGCCGCCAACTTCCTTCTTTTTGCAGTAGTGGAGCTGTGCACTGGATTCGCTCATAGCTTCACGATGTTCCTCATCATCCGGGCTATCTTCGGCATTGTGATGGGCGGGCAGTGGGGAGTCGGCGTTACGCTGGCGATGGAGCAGGTGCCTGTGCGTCTGCGCGGCACGCTTTCCGGTGTGTTACAGGAAGGCTACGCAATCGGCTACCTGCTGGCCGCTGCCGCCTTCTTTTTCCTCTTCGACCGTTTCTCCTGGCGGCCTCTATTTCTGATTGGACCGATTCCGGCAATAGCCCTGGCGATTTTTGTCATGCTCACTGTACGAGAGTCGGCAGTATGGCAGAGAACGCGTAAGGCAAGCTGGGCGGCGCTCGGGCGCAGTCTCGTCAGCCACTGGAAGCTCTTCGTCTACTTTGTCCTATTGATGATGGCTCTTCATATGAGCTCGCATGGCACACAAGACATCTATCCGACATTCCTGCAGCGCGTCTGGGGGATGTCTCCGAAAGACCGCGCTTGGATATCGGCAATTGCCATGGGCAGCGGTATCTTCGGAGCGCTTGCCGTCGGCTTCTTGTCAGACAAAATCGGCCGGCGCTGGGCGATGTTGCTGGCTCTTATCGGCTGCATCTGCACCATCCCTTTGTGGGCATATGCAAAAACCATTCCGCTGCTGATTGCGGGTGCGATGCTGATGCAGTTTTTTTTGCAGGGGGCATGGGGTGTCGTTCCGGCGCATCTTTCTGAGATGTCGCCCGATTCGATCCGAGGATCGCTTCCCGGGCTGGGCAATCAGTGCGGCGTGCTGCTGGCAAGTGGAATTGTCTATGTAGAACTGGGATTTGCGCGTGGAGGACACTACTCCGATGCGATGGCGGGTACCACCGTCGTGGTGTTCGCACTGGCCGGTCTCATGGTGATGCTCGGCCGCGAAAAGCGAGGAAAAACATTTGGAACTGATGCATAAAAGAAAGTGGATCCGCGTGGAAAAAAAGTATGTGGTGCTTTGTATTTGTGCCCTGTCTTTGGCGACTGCGCTTGCGCAATCGGCTGGAGTCGACGCCTATTCGCCGAAAGAGCTTGAACGTATGGCGCAGCCACTCCATGCACAGGCCGACGCGGGCAATGGAACAGCAAGCCGTGTACTTGCAAATTATCCCGGCCACTATACGATGCTCATCTATCGCGATAAAGATGGCGAGGTCGAAGTGCACCAGCGATTCGCCGACATTATCCTCGTGATGAGCGGCAAGGCCACTCTGATTACCGGTGGAACTACGCAGAACGGAAAAGTCGTCAAGCCCGGCGAAATACGAGGTACATCGATCGCAGGTGGCTCGCAGTCAAAGCTGGAAGAGGGTGATCTCGTACATATTCCCGCGAATACGCCGCACCAGTTGTTAATTCCGCCGGGGAACTCAATTACCTACATCACCATCAAGGTCGAAACTCCTGCTTCATAAATCACGAAGGGAAATCCATGGATCGCAGAACTTTAAAACATACAGATTTGAATGTAAGCCGTCTCTGCCTGGGAACCATGACCTTCGGTAAGCCTGCAGATCAGGAAGAAGCGACGCGCATGGTGGACCTGTGTCTGAACGCAGGCATCAATTTCATTGATACCGCGAACATGTATCAGCTGGGTCTGGCCGAAGAGATGCTGGGAGCCGCATTGAAAGGCAGGCGAAATGAGATTGTGCTTACCAGCAAAGTACGAATGAAGATGGGGGATGCCCCTGACGAAATCGGCCTGTCGAAGCGCGCAATTTTTCGCGCGGTAGAAGACACGCTGCGCCGACTACAGACAGACCATCTGGATATCTACTTCCTGCATCAGCCGGACTACGATGTGCCAATCGAAGAGACAATGGAAGCCATGGAAACATTGGTGCAGCAGGGAAAAGTTCGCTATCCAGGGACATCGAATTATGCCGGCTGGCAAGTGGTGCAGATGCTCGATCTTGCCCGCGAGAAGAACTATACGCCGGCTTATATTTCGCAGCCCATGTATAACCTGTTGGCGCGGGGCCTCGAGCAGGAGTTCCTGCCGATGGCAAAGACATACGGTGTCAGCACACTCGCCTACAATCCTCTGGCTGGAGGACTGCTGACGGGCAAGCACACGGAATCGCGGATTCCAGAAGGCGGAAGATTCGATAAGAATCGAATGTATCAGGATCGATACTGGAACACACGCACCTTTCACGCCGTCGACCGGCTCAAGGAAATCGCGAACAGCGCTGGCCGCTCGTTGATCGGCTTGGCCTTCGCGTGGCTTCTGCACCATACCGCTTCAGACGTCGTCATTTTGGGGGCTTCTTCTACTGCGCAGCTTAGGCAAAATCTGGATGTCTGCGCCGAGGGCCCGCTGCCGGAAACCGTGGTCTCCGAATGCGATCACGTTTGGCAGGAGTTTCGCGGTCCTGTTCCGAGCTACAACCGATAGTGAATCAGAATGATATGACCTCGGTTATGTATCTCAAAAGTCCAGCGAGCCCTTCGACTTCCGCCTGTTTTACTGCACAACGAGAGTCAGTTTCTGGGCAACAGTCGCGCTGCCAGCAGAGGCTGTCACTGTAAGTGTGTACGTTCCAGGTGGCGTAACTGCCGGGTTTGTAGGTTGCGACCCTCCCATGTGACTTCCGCCTCCGCAACCGGTAACCACGGCAAGCATGGTGAAGGCACATACTGCGCACAGCGTCTTTGTGGATATGCGTAGTTGTCTGCGGAGCAGCAGGAGCACCGGTACGCTGCCAAAAGAGAGCAGCCCCAGGCCTGCCATCATGATATTGGAACGCTGCGGTAGATAGGCAGCTTGAGTGGCAGTGGTTGACACCGTTACCGTGAAGTTTGCCGAGCCTCCCGCAGGCAGCGTCAGAGTGGCTGGAGCGATGGAGCAACTCGCATTCTGCGGAGCACCTGTGCAAGCAAGTGAGACAGTTCCGTTGAGACCGGTGCCACCGGACAGCGTCAGATTGTAGGTCGCGGGCATTCCACTGGATACGGTGGCAGTTGTCGAGCCCCCACTCCCGGGACTGATGGTTGCCTGTTCGGTGCCGTTACCCGTGAGAGAAACGCCTTGCGGGCTGCCGCTCGCATTGTCGGTGATGGTGAGTGTACCGGTTCGTTGTCCGGTGGCCGTGGGTGTGAAAGTAACTGCGACCTGGCAGGTGGCGTTGATCGCCAGAGTTGTTCCACAGTTATTCGTTTGTGAAAAGTCTCCGCTGGCGGCAATGCTGGCAACACTCAGTGCGGCATTGCCGGCATTGGTTATGGTGATAGGCTGCGCGGAACTCGAAGAGCCCAGGGCTGTGTCACCAAAACTGATGGATGACGTTGACAGCCCGAAGCTCGGTACTGCAGGGATGATAGTGAAGACCAGCGCAGACGAGGTCCCGCCGCCGGGCGCAGGATTTGTAACCGTGACAGATGCAGTTCCGCTTTGCACGATATCGGAATCCGGAACCATCGCAGAGAGCTGAGTGCCGCTGATATATGTCGTCTGCAGTGCAGAGCCATTCCATGACACAGTCGAAGTTGAAACGAAGTTAGTTCCGGTCAGCGTTAGAGTAAGTGCGCTGCTGCCAGCCAGTGCGGAAGCAGGCGATATGGTACTGAGCGTAGGGGCAGGATTGAGTTGAGTTGGAGCGAGAACACTACTCCGTGTCAGGTAGAGCTCCTGATCCGAGAGGTTGGCTCCTGCAGCGATGAACCCAAACCCATTCGATCCCCACCGAACGAGATTGCTTACAGTGGGATCATTCACCTGCGGGAATGCGAGAGTCCCTGTAACACTTAGTGTTTTTTGCCCAAAGGCAGAGATTGTCAGGGCAGATGAATCGTTGCCGTAACTCTGATCGCCGATCCCGTAGATTTCGCCAAGCGTTGTGTCCAGGATCACGCTATATAAGTTCGGATAACTTGTTGCGTTGTAGGTTGTAACAGAGAACGTTCCTACTTGTGTTTGCTTGGAGGGATCCCACACCTGTCCAGCACTGGTATAGAGCAGCGTTCCATCGGAAATCACCTGGCTGCCGGGCATGATACTTCCTCCCGGGTTCGTGCCTGTATTTCGCGAATAGCTGAGTCCGGAGTTGCTCAGGTTAATGATGGAAAAGAAGGAGCTTGCAAAAGGCAGCGCATAGATCGTCGGCGGATCACCAGCGAAGGCAAAACTGGTAATGGCTGGAATTTGCTCGGTATAAGTAGTGGGAGTGTAGTTCACCAGGCCGCTGTCGTTATACAGCGAGATCATCGATCCTTGTGCAAGCACGACTTCCTGCGGCGATCCGGGAACTGCATGTAGATCTGTGGCGGGAAGAATCGCGCAGCCTTGGCAGAAAGGATTCGGTGAAAATGGGAATGTACGCTCGACCGCTTGTGTCTGCAGATTGATGCGCTGCACCGTCTGATCGGCAAACAAGGCTACGTAGAGATATTTGCCATCATCCGAAGGCGCTAGCAACCGCGGATCATTGCCAACAGGAATCGGTGTGCCTGGCGTGCCGGTCGTCGGGTCGATGGGCAAGATAGTGTTTGCATTGGGAACGGCCGAAGCAGGAATTGCTACATATAAGAGATTAGAGCCGGGGACAGAAACGACAGACGACGGACTGATCTTCAGCGTTTGATAGAGCGTCAGCGTTGAGGGGGCGCTTTCACCACCTCCTGGAGCAGGATTTACCACTGTGAGTGGCACTTCACCGATAGCAGTAAGTGACGAGGCAGCAATCGTGACCTGCAGTGAGCTATTGCCTGCAAATGTAGTCTGCTGGGACACCCCATTCAGCTTCACAATCGACGATGGGTAAAAGTTGCTTCCTGTGACCTGCAATGTAGCCGGCCCGTTATTGATCTGCAGGGTCGGCTGGGGGATTGCTCCCGTTCCGACCATGCTGATTGCAGGAACACCATATGCACTATCACCAGTTCCGGTCAGCGCCACGACAAGCTGCGGATGCACCGGATCATTGGAAGTGATGGTGAGCGATCCAGATAATGTACCCGCTGCCTGGGGATAAAAAACCAGTTGAACAACACACGGAGCTCCGGCCGGCCAGGTTCCTGTGCAGCTATTTTGCGCAATGGAGAAGCCGCTGCCGCTGATCGCGATATGGCTAATGACGAGAGGCGCGTTTCCATTGTTGCTGAGGAAAAGTCCAGTTGCTGGCCCCTGCGTACCCACCAGGAGATGTCGGAAGTCGAATGGATTCGACGCCGGCTCCAGATCGGGTGCTACTCCTTGGCCGGATACCTGAATCACCTGAGGGGAAATCGCAGCGTTGTCGCTGAAAGTGATCGTTCCGGATGAAGTACTGTCGTCGACAGGGGCAAAGGATAGGGTAACCGGGCAGGATGCACCGGGAGCAATCGACCCACAGCTTTGCGCCGCCGTGATGGTTGAGACTGAGGATGTGATCGAAGTGAAGTCAAGCGGCGCGTTGCCACAGTTCGTGATGGTTACAGTCTGAGTGGAAGAGCTTCCAGCTGTAGTCCGTCCGAAGTTTGCACTCCATTCGCTGGGGCAGAATGAAGGTGCCGCAGTCGCCATGTTGATCTTCGAGATAAAGGTGTGAACGTATCCGGTAAGTGGATTGGCTGGAGGCGGTGGCTGCGCCTGAAAACTACCCGTTGTCGTTGGAAAGTCCTTTGCGTATGTAGTGCCTACCGTCACGAGATTGTCACTTGGATCGATTGTGATTGCAGCGAAGGTTGAGCCGGGAAACGTACCGTCAGTCGAACTGAGGAAACTGCCGAACATGAGAGAACTCAGATCGGGACTCATCTCAGCGAGCACCATATCCGAAGCAGTCTGGGAATAGTTCCATTGGGAAATAAAGGGGTTCTGCAGGGGGAAATCCGTGGAACCGGTGCCTCCTCCAACGAATACGTTGGAATGGCTATCCAGCGCGATTCCTGAAAGTGATGTACCGCCATTTGCTGACGAAATAGTGCCATCAAGATATGTGGCTGCCAGAACCGAGGTCGCCTGACTATTCAGCTTGAGGATATAGCCCGTAAAAACTCCGCCGTCGCTATCTTTGACTGGAGCTTTCTGATAGGCATTCGCACTCGTCGGTAATGTCGTCTCACTGGTGTCGCCCGCGACGTAAATATTTCCATTGCTGTCAATCGCCATGCCGCCCAAGATGTCGGTCCCTGGTATATATGTGCCGTAGTTGATCGCTGAAGCCGCGGCATTTAATTGCAGAATGTATCCAGCGGTTGGGCTTTCCACATTAGCGATGGTATTGGGAAAACTGGAGGAAACTACTCCTTGTGTTGTCGGCAGTCCCTGTCCCCCAGTGCCCGCGACCACTACCTGTCCGGACGAATCAACCGCAATCCCTGTGGGTAGAAACCAATTCACGTATACGGAAAGAGGATCTTGTGCGGCATTTCCAGGTATCACTGTCGAATAAAGTAACTTGCCTGTGGGGTCCACTTTGAGGACGAATGTGGAAGTGTCAGGATAGCCGGGGATAGTTGAGGTAAGAGTGCCTGGTGTGATCTGAAAATTAGGAACGTCCGTGACTCCGGTAAGGTAGGCATTGCCGGATGCGTCGACTGCCAATCTCCCATTATTGCCGTTAGCGTAAGAGGAGCCCTGTCCACCGCCAATCTTTCCCACATAATTAAATGCAGAACCATCCGGTTTCAGCGATGCCACAAAGTAGCAGCCATATGTCGTCTGATATGAAGACGAGGGAACCGAGCCTGCATGAGGGAAGTCGGTGGAACTGGAAACGCCACCCACAATGGCGTTTCCATTGGAGTCGACCGCAATACTTCCTCCGAAGTCTTCATCTGAACCGCCAAGATATGTGGAGTAGATCAATGTATGACCGGTGGGATCGAGCTTGGCTATGAATGTATCGTCGGCTCCATTCTCTTGGGCCTGTACCGCATTTTGCGTAGGGAAATCTGTAGATGTGGTGAAACCGGTGACATAGATGTTGCCGCTCGAATCTGTAGCAACCCCGGTTACATTATCTGCCTGAGTACCGTCGAGGTACGTCGAAAAGGTGAAGATCGGATCGATAACCAGAGGACGTGTCGTATCGTATACGCCGAGACGGAAACGCACAGAGCCATCTTTTGCTTGCACAAACGCTGCATCTACCGGTTCACGCCGGTCCGCGGATGCCTGATAGGCGACAGGCTTTTTTAGAACGAGGGTTTCGCTGCCCACATGAATCTCGAGATCACCCTCATGAGAAATGTCGGTGTGCTCCGCTCCATTTAACCGGAATGTGATCGAAGATGGGTCAGCGCCGGCCGCAACCTGAAAATCATGCTCCAGCGTGCTGCCATTTCCGTAAAACGCCAAGTCGATTCCAGGATAGATGGCTTTGTATTCGATTCGCTCGTAATTTGAAACACCTTGAATCCAACGCGAAGAATCTGCTCCCAGCAAATAGTTGCTGTGGCCCTTCAGCGGGTTCGAAGCAACGATTCGGGAGCCATCGCCTGATCCGATAAATCGCATTCCGAGCTGCTGATGGCCCTTGTTTGCTTCGGGTAGGAGGAAATCCACTCCTTCGCGAAGAAACATCGTCTCCATGCCGTCGTGATGCGACAAGTATCGATACTCCTGCGGTGCCTGTCCGCGATTCTCCTCGAAGACCAGCGGTAGAGATAGGTTGTGACGCGATGCGCCAAGCGCAATCGTTGAGGGAATACCGATCAAAAGAACAAAGGCAGAAAGAAAAAAACGTACAAGTCGTGCAGCGTTCACCAAGGGTCTCCAAAAGGGGTGCGACTCACCTAAATTAATCGAGCGGCGTTGATTCAGACCAGCAAATAATGAGTTGCCGAGCATTTCGGCGATGCAATCAAAACAGTTTTGGAGGGAATTGTTTCGAAAGTGTTACGGAGGTGGCTTTCATGTGCATCCATGATGGTTACGAAAGTCTCGCCATCGTACAAATTAGCCTCTTTCTTCATTTGCGGGCATAATGGAATTTCATTTACAGTATCAGCGGTTCAGTTAAAAATCCCCCACGACAAACGACATCGCTCTATTCATAACTTTCATCATGCAGTGTCTGTGAAGATCTGCCGGCGTGTGTCTGGCAGGGCTGATTTTTTTGGAGGCTTCATGCAGTCTGTATATGCATCCGCAAAGCGGAGCATGCTTTTTCTCGCCTTGGCTACTTTTCTTTCTCCGCAGTTGCTCGCCGCGACGATTTCCCATGCTCAGCCTCAACCAATGGAACATGGACTGCCGGTGGAATTTGAACCGAACCGCGGACAGGCAGCACCGGAGGTTCGCTACATGACTCGGACCGTGGACGGAGAAGCCCAGTTGATGGCGGATCGTCTGCGAATCGTGCAGGCATCCAAGACACAGGGGCACGCTTTGGAGTTGTATTTCCCTGGTGCGAAGCCTGCTCAGATTCGCGAAGAGTCTCCCGCAGGTGGCGTAGTCAACTATTACAGAGGGCAGAACAGCGCCGCATGGATCGCCCACGTTCCCCTTTACCGCCAGATACGCTATCAAGATATGTATCCGGGAACCGATCTCGTTTTCCACGGTAGCAGCAGCCGGCTTGAATATGATTTTGAACTCAGTCCCGGAGCGGATCCCGACCGCCTGCAAGTTGAACTTGACGGCGCGACCACGGTAGAGCCGCAACAAGATGGAAGCCTGTTGCTTACATCGGGAGGCCATACTCTCCGGCTGCTCGCACCAAGTGCCTTCCAGCACAACGGCACAGAAACGCGTGCGGTGCAGGTGAGCTACCGCCTGCTCGCTCCGTCGAAAGTTGGTTTTGCGCTGGGATCGTATGACCGCACCCGAAAACTCATCATCGATCCAGTGGTGACGTATGCAAACACGATGAGTACGAACAACGGCATCCAGGTAGCCGCAATCGCCACGGATGCAAACGGCGATCTCATCATGACCGGCAGTACTTTCGCCACAAATTACCCGGTTGTAAACGGAAAGCCCGCTTCGACGAGTGGCACTGAGCAGGTCTTTGTCACGAAACTGGATCCAACCGGCGAAAATATTCTCTATTCCACTTATTTGCCTGCCAGTGGTTTCAGCACAGCAAGAGCAGTGGCCATGGATGGAAACAGCAACGCCTATATTGTCGGCACAGCAGGCGCAGCTGATTTCCCTGTTACCTCGCAGAATCTTGGCACGTGCAGCAGTTCCTGTAATGCAGGATTTATTACTAAGCTCGACCCCTCGGGTGCAATGGTGTATTCGACGCTGCTTGCATCCGGTCTGGTTACGCCACGGGCAATAGTAGTCAATGCTAACGGAAATGCTTTCATCTCCGGCTCAACCCAGGACAATTCTCTTCAAGTAGTAAACGCCTTTCAGCCTGATTCTCAGGGGGGCGCCGCTTTCTACGCGGAGTTGAACCCGAATGGTACGGGCTATGTCTTTGCGAGCTATCTGGGCAGTGGCAACAGCGCTAGTGGAATCGCGCTGGATAAGGATGGAAATATCTACGTCGCGGGCTTGACGGCTCTCCCAGGGCAGACCTCGATTCCTCTCAAGGGAGAGCTTCAGTCTCAAATCGGCGGATTCTTTCTAAACAAGTTCACAAGCGACGGGAAGACATTGCTCTTTGGATCCTGGCTTGGCGGCGATATTAGTATCAGTAATACCCCCGAAACCCTTTCTGGCATCGTTGTTGGCTCGGACGGCACCGTGTACCTGGCTGGGGATACCGCATCCAGAGGATTCCCGTACACAATCAATGTCAATCGCCATCCACTTGGCTATGACGGTAGCACGCAGATGTTTGCCATGGCACTCAACCCATCGCTGACTTCGCTCGTGTATTCCACCTACCTTGGCGATGGATTTATGAACGCCATGGCTGTCGATTCCGCGGGCAACCTCTACGCGGCCGGGTCAACAGGAGCTGAGCCGATTCAGGCAAAAAACGCGATTGTCTCCGATGTCGTGACCGGCGGAACTTTTCTGGAATTGGATAAAACTGGAAATCCTGTTGAGACAAGCGCCTTTGGCGGCCACGCCACCACCCAGTTCCCATCGGCAATGGCCCTCGATCCATCGGGAAATATCTACCTGGCAGGTAGTCCCGGCGGAACCAACAGTCTTACTTTGACGGGAGGGTGCTCCGGTCCGGACCCGATCGTTGTCGGAGCAAATGCTTATGCGACGCAGGCCAACCAGGGAAATACCTGCGCTACCACGTACGCGGCATTCTTTGCAAAGATTTCCCCGGACCCGAAACCGCAGATAAGTCTCGGATACCTCCTTCCATTCTTGCCGCTCCACAATGTTGGCTCGGCAGACCTGCATATCAGCAGCATCACCTTCACGGGTGGCCTCGCTAAAGCGCACGGAAACTGCGGCAGTACCATTCCGGCTGGCACAAGCTGTGTCCTCACGCTTACGGATGCGAATGGCAATCTGGCTCAGGGCTCGGTCACCATCACAAGCGACGCATCCCCTGCCGTGCAGACATTTACACCCTATCTTGATCCGCACGCAGTAGGAAGCCCGGCATCGGACTTTCCATGGGTCGATTTATCGCAGCTGTACTTCCTGCCACAGCAAACAGGGACTTCCAGCGTCCAACATCCCTTCCGCATATGGAATGTGGGCGTTGCAAATCTAACTTTGCAATCGATTGCAGCTACGGGTGAGCTTTTACAGACACACGATTGCACCACAACTCTCGCTCCGGGTAGCTATTGCACGGTTCAAGTCGTCTGGAACCCGAAGAATGGCACAGGTGGGAATTCTGTTTCACTCGTATACGACAACGGACCGCAGTATTACTACTACGTTCCCTCCCAATATCTGACCAGCCCTACGCCCCTCTTGGTTTCAGAACCGAGTGGCATCTCCTTTGGCACGCAGACTGTCGGAAATCCTTCTTTTTACCGTACAGTCACGGTTACAAATGTAAGCGATGCCCAGACCTCTGCTCCCTCCGTGTCCCTGAGCGGTGCCAGCGAATTCACCCTGGCTGGCAACACCTGTACGGCCAGCCTTGCACCGCAGCAGAGTTGTATCGTTGCCGTTCTCTTCACCCCGGTGATCGACGGCGACCGCTCAGCCACGCTCCAAATCAGTGGCGGAGCCTCAGCCTCGCTACAGCTTTCCGGCACTGGTCAAATAAACTCGGCCATCAGCGTTTCTCCCCTTCAGCTCGAATGGCCTCAGGCCGTATTTGGGTCTGGATACTCGCTCGATGAACAGCTGACGAATATCTCTTCCGTAAGCGTTCCCATATCGAACATCACTTTTTCTCTCCCCGACTACTCGGAAACGGACGATTGTTCGGGCTCTGTGCCCGCGGGTGCTTCCTGCACCGTACACGTCATGTTCCAGCCGCAGGATCTCGGAACTCGCAACGGAATGATGACCATCAATTTTGGAGGCCAGACGAACGCGCAGGCAATTACTCTCCTCGGTAACAGCGTGTACCCTCTTCAGTTGTCTCCAGGCTCGCTTGATTTCGGCGCCAATAATCGTGCTGGAATCTCCAGCCCTGCCCAGATCGTGGACCTTGGTAATCCATACTCGTCAAAGATTCTAAGCTATACCCTTTCCATTGATGGCCCATTCACTTTCGACAACAAATGTCCGAATCCGATGCCCGGAAATTATGGCTGTCCGGTGTCTGTTGTCTTCAATCCCACATCAGCAGGAGCGCAAACGGGAAGTCTGACCGTCTCCATACCGGGCGTATCAAAGACCAGTTCCATTCCGCTCACCGGGACGGCATATACGCCGCCAGCCATAGGCGTCGCCAACAGCCTGAGTTTTGGCGGTGTGCCAAGTGGAACCAGCAGCACCTTGCCGCTCTCTATTTCAGATACGGGCAGCCAGGACCTGACCATCTCAGGATTGGCCATCAGCGGAACGAATGCCGCTGATTTCAGCGTCGCCTCCGGTCAGTGCGCCACAATCAATGCAGGCAGCACCTGCAATGTCAATATCAGCTTTCGCCCCTCGGTCGCCGGGAATCGGTCTGCTGTGCTCACCGTCACCGGCAACGCCGCGAACAGTCCTCAAACCATCACACTCACAGGAACCGGCCAGGCATCGGCCGTATCGCTTTCGCCTGCTAGTCTGGATTTTGGCAGCCAGAACCAGGGCAGCACGAGCGCTCCTACGCAGGCCACGCTCACGAACAGCGGCAATGAAAGCCTCACTATAACCAGCATTACCTCCTCCGGCGACTTCTCCCAGACGAATAACTGCGGGACGACGCTCGCCGCCAGCGCCAGCTGTCAGATTGCGGTCGTATTCACTCCGTCAACTGTAGGGTCCGAATCTGGAACCTTATCGATTGTCGATAACGCTGCTGCCAGCCCGCAAGCAATTCCGCTTACTGGAACAGGCACAGCTCCCTCGGTCAGCATTGGCACTGGTAACGGAGGCTCCGTCACCAGCACGGTGCCCAGCGGCCAGCCCGCCACATTCAATCTGACTCTGACAGGCAGCGCCGCCTTCAGCGGTAACGTGACGTTAGCCTGTTCTGGCGCACCGCAAAATGCAACCTGCTCGGTCAGTCCGACTACGCTGGTTCTTACTCCCGGCGCCTCCCAGCCCTTTGCTGTAAAGGTGACCACCCAATCCAGCACGACAGCCCATCTCGACAGCGTCGTGAACGTGTTCATGGCCGGTACCGGTGTCGCGTCTCTCTTAATCGGATCATTGTTTCTCTTCAGGAGAAAGCGATTCTGGGCTCTTCTGATGGTATGCACGGTGGGCATCTTCGTTTCTCTCACCATCACAGCATGTGGCGGAGGAAGCAGCGACACAAAGCCGCCCACCACCAATACAGCTAACACGCCAGCCGGAACTTACAAGCTCACCGTCACCGCAACTGCAGGGACGGTGAGCACCTCCCAGGTTCTAACGCTGATAGTGCAATAGATGATTTTTAAACTAAATACAGCACCAGCGGTTGCAGCTAGAAATAAACCCAAGCCGAGCCTGTCCTGAGCGAAGCCGAAGGAGCGGCGGACTAGCCCCTTCGACTTCGCTCAGGGCAGGCTCCGGGGCAAACGAAAAAGCCTCAGTTTTTACTGAGGCTTTTTCATTTCCTTCCCACAAATGCCGTCAGCCTGAGCGGAGCGAAGGATCTCAACGATGCGTCGAGCGGCACGAGTGCCAGTCTCTTCCCACCGCCGTCATCCTGAGCGCAGCGAAGGACCCACACGAACAAGTTCGTGCGAAGCCGAGCAAGGCTCGGCCCCGTCTTTATCTTTTAAAGCTCTCCCGAGTTACCAAAGCCATTAAGACAAGCACGAACAACCCAACTAACTTAAAAGCAGGATGCCAGCCCCAACCTACTACACCTACATCCTGTCCAGTCGGACACCCTTGAAAACAAACAAAAGCCAGCCCACCCCATCGGGGAGGGGGAGGATACCCACGCCTGCCAGCACGTCCCAGCTAGAATCGCGAGATGTGAATCGCGCTCTGTTTCAAGTCCATTCAATCTCGATCGGAAGAACCTGAACACGGATCACAAAAAGGATGAATAAATCCTGACGGCTCCCTCATCTCATGATCAAATTTGGAAACACAGTCTGCAAGACCCGCTTCTGTGCTCTACTGTCCATTCATGCCTCGGGCACAGAAATACACCCGGCGGAATTGAATCACTAGCCGTCGGTACTCCTAGGGCAGATCAAGGAGAAGATATGGCAGAGAATGAATCGAATCTGGTTTCTGAACCGGCGCCGGCTCCCGTGCGAGGCACAGCTTTACTCGTTCGGCTCGCGGCCATCGGTGCGCTCCTCGTCGTGATTGTGGTTCTCTTTCTGTATGCGGGTGGCTGGCTCACCCCGCACGCACTTACCCCTGCAGCGCTGGTCAACACCTTTGAGCGTCTGAACGGAGCACATCCGGGATTTCGTCGGAATCACGCCAAAGGGGTCTGTGTTACCGGCTATTTCGAGAGCAACGGACAGGGGCAATCCATTTCAAAGGCCCAGGTCTTCCTTCCCGGCCGCGTGCCCATCCTGGGACGCTTTGCGCTCGCTGGCGGACAGCCGAATGCGGACGACTCGCCGAAAACCGTTCGCAGCCTGGCGATTCTCTTCAAGCAGCCTGACGGGGAAGAGTGGCGCACCGGCATGATCAACATCCCTGTTTTTCCCGTCAATACGCCACAGGACTTCCACGAATTTCTAGTGTTGACTTCGCCTGATCCGCACACGGGGAAAGTGGATTCCGCAGCCGTCGGTGCCTTTGTGGCCAAGCACCCGGAGACCGCGGCGGCGCTGAAGGTACTCGGCAGTCATCCCTTTACCTCCGGCTTTGCGGACAGCCCATACTATGGCCTGAACGCCTTTCGTTTCGTCAATGCCAACGGCGAGTCAACGCCGGTTCGCTGGTGGATAAAGCCGGATCAAACCTCCGAGGCAGGCAATGCTGCCACAACAGACAAGAACTATCTGTTCGACGCACTGATCACGCAGATTCATTCCCAGCCCTTGCACTGGCATCTGATCCTCATCGTCGGCCAGCCCGGAGACCCGACCGCAGAAGCGGCGTCCTCCTGGCCTGAGGACAGGAAACAGATCGACGTAGGAACCATCACCATCGACACCATTGAGAGTGAGGACACCAGTCCAATTCGCGACATCACTTTCGATCCGCTGGTGCTGCCTGCCGGGATATCGCCGTCAGACGACCCGCTGCTGAACGCGCGCTCGGCGGCGTATTCGCAGTCCTTCAGACGGCGCGAAGGCGAGCAGAAGAGTCCCAGCGCTATTTCGACTGAGGAGGTTGGCAAATAGCTATGTCCACCACAAAGAATCCCATGCAATTCGCGCTGCTTTCCCGCATCCTGCATTGGCTGATGGCCGCGTTGCTTATCACTATGCTCTTCATCGGTGTATCCATGGTGGCCCACCTTGGGGACTACCACTGGCTTCTGTCGGTCCACCGGCCGCTGGGCATTCTGATTCTGATTCTGGCGGCGATCCGGCTCATCACCCGCTTGTTGACCAAGGCACCGGCGTTACCGCCGAGTATGTCGCAACCGGAGCGCCTGGTGGTCAAGCTGTCCGAGTTTGCGCTCTATGCCTTGTTTATCGCTCTGCCCCTGGTAGGCTGGGCCATGTTGTCGGCGGGCCACTTCCCGATCGTAATGTTCGGAACAGTGAATCTGCCTCCCATTCTCCCAGCGAAGCCGGAGCTGTACGCCACTCTGCGCGAGACCCACACGATACTTGCCTATCTCCTGTTCCTGGCCTTTCTCGCCCATTTCGGCGCCGTGCTATTCCACACGCTGATCCTGCGCGACGGTATCCTGAGCCGCATGGTTCCGTGGACTGTCCGCTCAGCGAAAAGCGAAAGTCGAAGCTGAACCCAAAAGCAAGCCGGTCTCGTAAGACCGGCATCTCCCCCGTCAAGCTACTGGGGCTTTTTCATTTCCACCCCAAGCGCCGTCATCCTGAGCGGAGCGCAGCGAAGTCGAAGGACCCGCGCGAACAAAGTTCGTGCGAAGCCGAGCAGGGCTCGGCCCGCCTTCAGCTTTTAAAACTCCGCCAGCAGTTACCAAAGCCATCAAGACAGCACGAACAAACCGCACTAAGCTAAACCACAAATGCCAGCAAGGACCTACTACACCTACATCATGTCCAGCCGGACAAGGGTCATCTACATAGGCATCACCAGCAACCTGGAACTCCGAGTACAACAGCACAAACAAAACCAGCACGACGGATTCACCAAGGAATACCGCTGCCACCATTTAGTCTGGTTCGAGCGCTACGGGACCGCCGCATCCGCCATCGCGAGAGAAAAACAAATAAAAGGCTGGAGACGAGCCAAGAAACTAGCCCTCATCGACCAGCAAAACCTGGGATAGCAAGACCTGAGCAAAGACTGGGGCAAAAGCTTCCTGAACGAATCGCCGACCAACCCTCCCATCACGCCAATGTCATGAAGGGAAACTGTGTGGGGTATCTCGACCGACGTCATACTGAGCGAAGCGCAGCGAAGTCGAAGGACCCGCACGAACAAAGTTCGTGCGAATCGTTGCAAGGCAACGACCGGCATTCGCCGGTCAAGAATTTAGGTCAGAGGAACAAGGGCCGGCTTCAGGAATATATTTACGCCGGGGTGCCCCACATCTCGATTTTGAGATGCGGGTAGGATGCAGAACGCACCTTAATTCCCATTCTTCGCGGAAGGCGTGAACCTACGCAAAATAAACTCCTGGATGATCCCATTGGCCATGTTGGCTGCAACATCGATGCCAAAGGTCCCAAACACCAGTCCCGGGCCACGGTCCTTCTCTGGATAATAGGTTTCGGAGATGGCTCCCGAGGCCAGGTATCCTCCCAGGCTGGAAAAGTTCGGCTGCCAGCGCCCGTTATCGCCCTTGCAGATGAATGAGGAGGAGATCGCGTGGATGGTGCGCGACCTGTTTGTGCCCGTGCCCTGGTAGAAGTAGCGCGGGTCCTGATGCAGAATCGAGGGCAGAATCGCCCCGCCGATCATGATGTCTGTCACGCCATTCGCATAGTTGGCCCCAAAGCGCTGGCCGTAACCCTTCCAGCCCTGCTGGTAGCTGGGAGTGTCCGCCGCCTGATCGATGGCGGCGATGAAAACGTTGCCCGCAATGGTAACGGGGTCAGTCATCGTATGCAGTGCGAGCTGAAATTTCAGCTTCGAGGTGAGCGGTACCGCATTCTTGTCATACACAACATAGAAGTTGGGGATGAATCCCAGCACGCGTTGCTTCTCCTCAACCTCGACCTGCTGTGTCGCAATCTCTTTGGAGTCGGGAACCACTGCCACCGTCATCACCGACACTGCGATCTTCAGTTTGACGCTCGTCAACTCCATGTACTGGCCGGGGGTAAGGGTGATCTCAGGCGAGGCCCAATTGGCGAACCCTGTGTTGCTAACCATCACATGGTATGCAACTCCCGGTCTCACATTCGTAAGTTGGAAGAATCCGTCGTCATTTGCCATGACCGAGCGCTGATCGCTCGTACCCGGACCTTGGAGAACAACCGTGGCGTTGGGAACAATGTCGTCTCGTACATCGGTTACCGTGCCAATGATCGTACCTGTCTGGGGCTCAGGCGCAGAGATCTCCTGGGCGGCCGCTGCACCCAACACGAAGACACAAAAAAAGGTACAGAGGGACGCGATGATACGAATCATTACTCAACAATTGCTCCTTCGATAAGACAACCCATCGCGCGATTTCGGTTCAAAAAGTGCCATCCGGCGAACTGAGGGATCTTCTCGTTCTGTCAAGCCCTCTTCTCTGCTCTTGTCGACTTAACTCGCAGAAAATAAACAGCTTATGGTCCAGGCAAACTTGGCAGTCTATTTCGTTAAAACCACTAGTCTCCTTTCTCAGGTAGCTGATGAACACCCGGCGTGTCTTTCTTAATAACGAAAGTCCTTCTAGGAGTACTGAAACCGACGCTTCTCGTGCTTGATCGGACCCATCCCAAAGTAGTCCGTTGATGCCTCTCAGTTCGTGAGGTACTAAAGATGCGTAGTCTTTAAGACTCGGCACCAATGGAAGAACCAAGAGTGAGTCACGAACCAACTCATTTAGCGTGTTCGTTAATTTGTGTGACCCTATCCCTGCAAAATAAACTGCTACAAACGCCGCTCGCGGATCACGGCTAGCGACAGTTTCTTCGTCAAAATATTTAACGGCGGCGGAGTCAACGCCCAAATCTGACAAGCGGCCATCTAACGCGGTTCTTAGAGCGCCTGCCTGGGTCACATTTCCATTTTCGAATATTGCAATTTGATAGTTATACATTTGTTTCGCAAAAGGAATACCACACGCTGATGCGCCACGCACGACCTTTCGAAAATGCCCCAGAATAAAGAGAGTCGAGGAGGGAAACTCGTAGGCAAGGGTACCCAATAAGGATCCCATCGACTTCTGAGCCAGCATTCAAATCACAAAAGGACCTGTCAAGCCTCGCAGCTCACTTTCGAGAAGCTAAACTCGCTTAAAATAAGATACTTAAAGGCTCAACAAATTTGGCAGTCTATTTCGCTCAACCTGCTAAAATGGAAATAGAGAGAAGAAATCAAAGAAACGCCCGCTTGCGCGGGCGTTTTTCATTTCTGAGCCCTGTGCCCTGCACCCTGAGCCCTGGAAAGGACCCTCCCGTAAAGTGTTGAAAACAGTAGAATCCGCCTAACCCGAGCAGAATCAGCAGCATAGCGAGGGATGATTCCCTCGTAAACCATTGAAAACAAACAAAAACCAGCCCACCCTACCCGGGGAGGGGGAGGATGCCCATGCCTGCCAGACAGAAATCCGAATTCTACGAGTGCCAGCACGTTCGTCCCAGCGGGAAAAAGTGCGCCGCCATCGCCATCCGCGGACACCGCTTCTGCTACTTCCATCTTCAGTCCCGCCGCAACCTCTTCGCCGTCACGCCTGCCGAAGCCGTAGCCAACGGAGCCACCGCGCCCGCCCCCGCAGCCTCGACCCTCACCCTGCCCATGCTCGAAGACCGCACCGCCGTCCAGATGGTTCTCACCGAAGTCCTGCGCGCCCTCGCCGCCAATCAGATCGACGCCAAACGCGCCAGCCTTCTGCTCTACGGCCTCCAGATCGCCTCCTCCAACTGCAGCAAGTACGACGAAATCGGCCATCTCCATCCCGTCCGCAACCTCGAGCTCACCCCCGAAGGCGAAGAAGTCGGCCCACTCATCGAATCCGACCGATCCTAGCGCTGCGGTAGTCGCCTGGGAGCGAGCGCACAGTCGTCAAAGAGAATGGCAGCGGAAGCGAAGCCATTGCGGCAGCGCAATGACGAAATATTTTTGAACCTTATAGAATGAGCGTTCGATCTATTAATCAGCTTCACAGCATTCTGCCAGATCGACGAATCGATGACCGGCAGATTTCCAGGGACAACCTTTAGCAGAAGAGGAATCAGAAATCATGAGCACTAAGAAATCACGCGTTTGGCTGATCACCGGAGCGTCCACCGGTTTAGGCCGCAAACTCGCAGAAGCAGTACTGGCCAACGGTGACCGCGTCGTTGCCACTGCTCGCAAAAAAGAAACCGTTGCCGATCTGGAGCAACAGTATCCCGATCACGCGCGCGCCGTGCGTCTGGATGTGACCGATCTCGCGCAAGTGAAGGCTTCTGTGCAGGCTGCGATCGACGCATTCGGCCGCATCGATGTGCTGGTCAACAACGCAGGGTATGGACTTCTCGGAGCAGTGGAAGAAGTCAGCGACGCGCAGATCCGCCAGCAGTTTGAAACCAATCTCTTCGGACTGCTCAACGTCACTCGCGCTTTGCTCCCGCTTCTTCGTGAGCAGAAATCTGGCCACATTCTCAACATCACATCCGTTGGCGGCCAGGTCAGCTTCCCCACCTTTGGCATGTATCACGGCACGAAGTATGCAATCGAAGGTATCTCTGAGTCATTGGCCAAGGAAGTGGCGCCATTCGGCATCAAAGTCACCATCGTCGAGCCAGGCGCTTTCAAGACGGATTTCGCTACCCGCTCATTAGCTCGCGCGGAACAGATTGCAGCCTATGAGCCTCTCTACGAAGCGCTGCTCAAAGCCTTTGAAGGCGGTGTTTATGGAGATCCCGCTCGTGCCGCGCAAGCCATGATCAAAGTGGTAGAAGTAGAGGAGCCTCCGCTGCGCCTCGCACTCGGCGCCGATGCTCTCCACCTAATCCGCCAGAAGTTCGACGCGGAACTCGAAGAGTACAAGCGTTGGGAATCTGTAACTGTGGCAACTGCATTTGAGAATCCCGCAGACGGTGCTAGAGATTTAAGAGCAATCTTCGAATAACATCAGAGAGCCCATCCTTTGCCGACATGATGAGTCAAGGATGGGCTTTCCTATTGCACGCAGCTCATCTCACTTGTTGGCAATCTGGATCAGCTGAGTGAGCTTGCGAATCTCATCTACATCCACGTCGCCAATGACTATAAAACGTAGATCTTGTGTCTTCCATGCGGCGACATTGAAGGCATGGCGTCTTTCGACATTACCGTCGGTCAGATCTCCCGCAAGCCCTGCAGACTCTCGATAGATCAGCACAGATATCTTGTGCTGTCTGACCGTAAAGATAAGCTGTGCTCCCGGCTGCTGGTGCAGATAGACGACGCGTCCGCCCAGCAGCGTGAATTCTGTGCCCGCCAGTTCCGGAAGATTGAAGCTGAATGGAATCCGGCCCTGAAACCACGGCTTGACCGTGTGCCGATCCGTAGAAATAACATCGACCGGATTTGTACTGGCGAGAGTACTTACATGCAGGTCGGCAACTTCGCTGAAAGTGTCAACACGCCGTGACCGTACCAGCCAGACGATGGAAAGAATGAGGACAACCGCCAGCATGGCGAAGGCCCACACAAACCGCATGTTCCACTTGCTTTGAGGGCGCGAAACCTGCTGCTGTATCTTGCGCCTGAACTCCGCTGTCGGGGTGAAATGCCGGTCGGCCGCACGCAGGCTTCGCTTCATGCTCACCAGCACGGAGACCTCTGCAGAGCAATGCGGACAATCGCTGATGTGCTGCTCCATGCGGCTTGCCTGATCTGGCGCAAGTTCACCGTCTAGGTACTGTGCAAGCGTGATGGCATCCCAATCGCAGTTCTTCATACCGTGGCCCTCGCGGATTGCTTTGCTGCCAACATTTGGCGCAGGGAATTCCTGGCGCGAGATAATCGCGACATTACCGTGCCGATAGGCAACGACAACACCTCTGCTATTTCCCGATATGACAGCTCTTCCACTTCGCACAACAAAATGATTTCGCGATAATGCACTGGCACCGCAGCGAGGGCGTCCAATACCATCTGCTGATTCTCATTTCGCAATAGAACCGACTCCGGAGTTACTACCTGTGCCGAACGCACCTCTGCCTCTTCAGATTCTTCCTCGAAAGACAAAGTGTTTCGCGCCATCAGGCCAGTACGTGAAGTCAAAAACGTATTGCGCAGGATACGGAACATCCACGCCCGCAGATTCGTGCCATCCTGGAAAGACTTGAAGCCCTTCAATGCCTTCGCATAGGTTTCCTGCACCAGATCTTCCGCATCGACCCGATTGCCGGTTAACCAGTGAGCGAAGTTATAAAGTGAATCGAACAATGGCATTGCCAGTTGTTCAAAAAACTCAGGATCCATTCCTCACGCTTTCGCAAGACCACGACAGTTTACTTTACTGACATGGCCTTCAAGAAACGGATAATATCCGCCCGCTCATCCTGTTTGGGAACATGAAAGGCCATGTCATTGCCAGCGACCAGGGAATCGGTATCTGTGAGCCACTTATCGAGAGAAGCATCATCCCAGGTCAAATGCGAAGATTGCAAGGCTGCGGAATAGGTAAAGCCCGGGACTGTGCCTGACTGCCGCCCATAAACCCCCCGAAGCCTGGGCCCTTCTTTATCCTGATCGAGTGAATGACATCCTGTGCAGCGCTTTTCGAAGAGTTGCTTGCCTCGATCGACATTAGTATCTGCGCGGCTGATCCGAGGAAAAATGATTAGCGCGAGCAACATCAAGATGCCCACGCTGAACCCAATCAGAAAGCCCGAGTGCTCGCGCACTGACAGGCGAACTGCCAATTGTTTTTGATCTGCCTTAAGTTTTTTAAAAAGTATTTGTCTCATGATTGCTTCTGCTCCAATCGCATCGTTCTACCCAGAATCACGCAGGACCTGAAGATGTTGGCTCAGTCCCAGCCGACAGCGTTGCATCCACGATCGCCAGCTGATGCCGCTGTGCCACAAAATGCACCTCGGTAATTCCAAGTACGCCGCGCAATTTCTCGGCAGGCACCTTCATCGGGCCGGGCGAAGGTGCAGTGCCTGGAGCTGGTTGAGGGAAAGCCGTCGACATCGCGGTGTGAAAGGTCGCATTGCCCTCCACCTTCTGCATGACTTGGTGGATATGCCCGTTCAGTACCGTGACGGAACCGAATCGCTTAAGAAGGGAGAAGGCCTGTTCACTGTCCGATGTCCCCCAACCCCAGTCCGGATAAACAGCCCACAACGGAATATGTGCAAAGAGCACAATCGGCGTACTGTTCTTGTGCTGGCTCAGGTCTTTCTTCAACCAGTCCAGCTGCGCCGGCCCGAGTTTCCCCATACCTTCCAGCTGCACTACATTCACCAGTCCGATGAAGTGCACGCCTTTGTGATCGAAGCTGTACCATCCGTTTCCAGAGGAACCTTTGCCATATCGCTCAAGGTAGAGCTTTCCGTCGTCGACCGAAGTGTCATGCTCGCCCGGGACATAAAATATCTGCCGTTTGGTGCCCGTCAGTACCTGATCCATCGTGTCGAATTCGCCCGGCTTGGAAGCATGCGTCAAGTCGCCAGTGTGAATCAGGAAATCCGGTGAATCCGGGATCGCAAGGATTCTATTCACTGCGGCCTGAAGGGTTCCGGTAACATCCGCGTTCGCAGGTTTGTTAAAGCCGATGTGGCTATCGCTGATCTGGACGAAAGTGAAGTCTTCCTGCTTCTGTCGCTGCATCGCTGACCCAAAAGCGCGCGAAACTGGAATTCCTCCGGCAAGGCTCCATATCACCCCAGTTCCAGCCCATGCCATGCATTTAAGAAAACCGCGACGGTCAACGCCATCAGGCGATGCTGCAACGTGATTGGGGTCAAGGATGATTCCTTCAGTGTGAATCTCTGAATTGTTTTTTTTCATGTTCGGTAGTGCTCCTCCGATGTGCGTTGATATTCATCCAGGAAAACTGAGAGAGGTGAGATTTATTCCAGGCATCGTTGGGAAAAAAGTTTGCTTCGCAACTTTCCGCTTCGCAATGAGCGCTGTCTGTGCATTGAGAAAATTTTTTGACCGCCGTGGGAATAAATTTGAACGACGCCAGTTAAGCAAACCACATGGCTTTTAACATCCTTCGCGGCTGCGGTTGCTGCAAGAGAATCAAGCCTGAATAAGGAGGAACACCAATGTCCCTTCGTGGTAAGGCACTCCTTAGTGGATGCCTATTGGCAGCGGCCATACGATTGGCCATAGGAATCACCGGAATCAGTCAACAGCCAGCTAAAGAAGCACCGGCAGGGTTCAGCACTCCCAGTTTCAACGGTGCACAGAGCGTCAGCAATGGAATTACGGAACCCGCAGGAGATACTTTTGCTCTCGACCAGCAAATTTATGAAGAGAACCATTCCGTGCAGACGGGTCTGGGCCCGGTGTACAACGCAACAGCATGTGTCAGCTGCCATGAGAATCCAAACAGCGGAGGTGCAAGTCAGATTACGGAACTCCGTGTTGGACACAACGATGAAAATGGCAATTTCGTGAACCCAACCATTTTTATCAATGACGGGATGGACACGATCACAGGCCGCTCGATTGTCAACGATCGCGCGATATGTCCGCAAGCACAGGAGCATATACCGGCAACTGAGAACATTCGCGCTCTACGCGCTGCTCTCAATACTCTGGGCGATGGGTTTGTCGAAGCGATTGATGACAACACTCTAGTTGCAATTGCCGAGCGCCAACCCGAAGAGAGCGACGGCAGAATTCATGGAGAGGTGGTGCAGGCTCCGATCTTCGAGGCTCCTGGGCAAACCCGTGTTGGTCGGTTCGGCTGGAAGGACCAGCACAGCAGCCTGCTCTCATTTATTGCCGATGCTTATGTGAATGAGATGGGAGTCACGAACCGGCTGCGCCCGCACGACGTAACGAATGTCTGCAAAATTACCACAGATCCCGAAGATCACCCGGACAATCTTGGCCTGGCGGACATCGACCACTTTGCTCAATTCATACGCGGCACAATGGTTCCACCGCGCGATGAGACCCTTGCCGCGACTGAGGCCGCACATCGGGGGCAACGCGCCTTCATCCGTCTCGGCTGCAGTAGCTGCCATGTGCAATCCATCAAGACAGCTCCCACAGGAACAGTGGTGGACGGGGGCATGTTCACAGTTCCGGAAGCGTTGGGGGACAAAGTGATACACCCCTTCAGCGATTTCCTTCTCCATGACATAGGGACGGGAGACGGTATTGTTCAGGTGGGACCGCAAGACACAGCCAACAAATTGAGGACTGCTCCGCTTTGGGGATTGCGCACAAAGGCGCGGTTTATGCATGACCTGAAATCTCTTTCTCTTGAGAATGCAATTGAACGGCACAAAGGCGAAGCACGCGAAGCAGAACGGCGCTTTGATGAACTGAGTCCGGAGGAGCGGGCGGCGTTGATCACCTTCCTCAACTCCCTGTAACGACGAGCGACGGCAAGGAGGCCTCAACGCCACGGTGATGAAGAATATATTTCATTGCACGGTGCCTGATTACGAGGCGCCGTATTTTTGATTCAACAACCAGAATTTCACATCATAATCAGGTTTTCTTGTAACGGATCAACACCCCCCGATGTCTCATGGCTGCATGATCCAGGATGATTTCAGTTTCCGTTCCTCCCGGAGTTATGCAATTTAACAAACCAGGGAGTCCAGCAATGCGTAAATGTATTCAAAGCATATCTATGCTTTTCGTGATGGCCACCGCGGCGTTGCCGATGTATGCCAATGCAGATGACAACGGTGTAGATAGCGCACACGCAGTATTTGTCATGTCAAACGCAACAGATCGAAATGAAATTCTTGCGTATGCACGGGCCACAGATGGCTCATTGCATGAGACGCATAGGTTTTCAACCGGGGGACGGGGAAGTGGCGGAAACCATGATCCGCTGGAATCTGAGGGCTCCCTTGCTCTCAGTCAGGATAGCTCCCAGCTCTTTGCCGTCAATGCAGGGAGTGGCGACATCTCGGTGTTCCGCGTTTTCGGATCCACACTTGTACTCTCGGACAAAGTTCTATCAGAGGGCAGTGAGCCGAACGCAATTGCACAACACGGAAATCTTGTTTACGTGGTCAACACAGGTGGAAGCAGCAGTGTCGCAGGTTTTCTCCTGGAAGGAAATCATCTGCGCTATATCGAAAACTCGCTCACTTTTCTCAGCACCAATACTTCCGGCGCAGCGTCCATAGCTTTTAGTCCCGACGGCCAGTTCCTCGCAGTAACGGAGCGTCTGACTAACAATATTGATGTGTTCAAAGTACTGGCTGACGGCAAGCTGTTGCCGATCGTGATCAACCCAAGTGCTGGTCCCGGCGCGTTCGCGGTTAGTTTTGCGCCTGACGGGGCCGCAATCGTTTCTGAAACCGGACCAGCAAACGTTCCGAACGGCTCAGCGATTTCTTCCTATACGATTCTTCCGAATGGCACGCTCTCTGCGATCAGCACCAGTGTCCCAACGCTGGGCGCGGCAAATTGCTGGAATGTAGTCACGCCCGACGGTCGCTTTGCCTATGTTTCCAATGCCGGCTCTTCAACCATATCGGGATTTGCTATCTCCGCTACTGGAGTGCTGTCCGCGCTTTCAGGCACGGTTGTGGGCGAGAATCCCAGCGGGGCTGGAAATCTTGACATTACTGTGAGCGCCGACGGCAAATTCCTCTACACGCTGAATTCTTCAAACGGGACGATCGGCATCTTCGCGATCCAGAAGGATGGAAGTCTCAACAACGTAGGCTCGGCCAGTGGCATTGGTCAAGATACCGGATTTAACGGAATCGCAGCCAACTAGAAATCAGACGCATGCGAGTTGTAATTATCTCGCATGCGTCTCACATTCAGAAGTAGATCGATAACACAGATCGAAACTGCTTAGAAGTAAGCAGGCTTGAGGATCACCGCTAGCGCTGCGCCGCGTCTGCTTCTTCTGCCATATGTAGAAATGTATTCAGGAACTCATTCGATTGGCCGACGAAGAGTCCATCCGCGATGAAGCTTTTTACCGTGGCAACAGCGCCGCCAAACCGGTCGTCCAGTGGCCGGATAACAGAACAGCGCGGCAGATCTTTACGAATAAATTCACATGGGACAGGAAAGATCAGGTTGGTCTGGAAAAGCGGACCTCCTGGTGTGACGTTGAAATCTGGGAAGGTTAAGCCTTTGTCTGTTACGGGGGTTTGAGAATTATCAAAGCTAAAAGGCGGCCCCTGTACGGCGTTGCCCGCAAAAATCCACCCACTCAAGAAAGTGCGCGATCTCGTCGCCTCCAATGCCAAAGGTAATTCTGAGCACCTCAGTGTCTCTTACCTTCTGACTCAAACTGGCATAGAGACTGGAGCCACCCTGCTCGATATATCCAAAATGGAATGCCGCAGTATCTGCGATTGCCTGAATGTGATTTGGATCGGCGAAATCAGCATCCGTTCGGGGAATAGCAGGTCGATTGGCAATCTTGATTGCTTGCGGGAACGTTGCGCCGAAATCAGGATTTGTAGTGCTGCGATAGCGGATATACCAACTCGTATCGACGTTCAGATGCATAAGGTTCGTAAGTCGACCGATGTTCTGAGCGCCAGTTGCAGTGCTGCCATGCAGAATGTGGAATTCATCGAAATTACCCGGGTCCGCGCCACGCGATTCTAAATAAGCATTGAGGAACGTAGCGTGACTGATCTCGTCAATGGTGTTACTGGTGATGTATTGGGAGCCATCACCATCTAAAAACTGAAAGGCAAGTTGATAATTATTTTGCGTTCCTTCTGTAACTCCGCCGAGTTCTGCGTATTGCTGCCATAAATCGCTCTCAATGAGTTCCGCAGCAGCCAAAAACCTGAGAATTGCCGTGTCGCCCTTTGAGAGACCATGTCTGTTATCGTCAGCATCCACACTCTGTGCAAATGCGGCTTTCGCAGTGACGGGATACATCGCGCCCGCAGTTACCGCCCCGCTGCGATCATTCCGTTTGTCATAAACATCCGGCGGTTCAATGAAGTTGTTTTGGGTTTATTTGTGTCATGCATTGTTATTTCATCTCCAATCCGAATCGTTCGCGCGTTGCCGCGCAACCATGAGAACTGAGGATGAGGGTGTTTATTCCATGACAGTCGAGGAGCTTGCAAATGCGTATGCTTCTCATCGCAAACAAATGCCTGGGAAAGGCTTTTACTTATGACGATTGCAGTTTGTAAGTAGCCAGTAGTTCTTCTTATAACGAAAAAATTTATGGAATAACGCAGAACGCAGGGAATAAATCTGCGGTGTCTCGATTATCGACACTGACAACCTCAGAATTTGGTTCAGACCAAGAGGTTAAAGATGCGTTTCCATTATGGATCTATCGTTTTCGCCCTCTCCTCCCGAAGCACCGCGCTATGACTCCGGACTCAAGGCATGGATATTGAGTCGTTATGCTGACGTGCATGCGGCGCTGCGCGAGCCAACTTTCTGTCAGGTCTCAGCACGAGGCCCGAGCACGGGTCCTGTCGATCCAATCGCGCTCTCGCAGATGCATGCTGAGTTGCAAGCAGATATTGATCGCATGAGCACCGAGGTGTGGCGCGAGCGGATGGTAAACATTGCCCATACGCTCATGAATCAAGCCGCCGATCGAATGTCAGTCAATATCGTCGACCATGTCATTCAGCCGTGGTCAACGGCGGTTATGTTGAGTTTGAGCGGTGCCGATCATGCTTTGGAAGCTCGCTTGAGCAGCATCGCCGATTTGTTATTCCACAAACGCGAAAATGACGAAACCTCCTTGATAGAGAAAGAGCCGCGGCCGGCTTTTGTAAAAAAATGGTTTAAATGGCGCCGCAAGAATGCGGAAGCTGATCTGGATCGCATGAGGGGTAGCGGTCAGATCACAATCAGCAAGTCGATGTTCTTCGGTGTATCGCAGACCTTGCCTAGCTTTCTTGCCAAGGCCTGGCTTGCATTGCTCCTTCATCCTGATCAATTGGAGATGTTGCGTACCGAACCTCACTGGATGCCATACGCGGTGGAAGAATTGTTGCGTTATGCAGGAATCGTACATACTCTCTATCGTCAGGCAACAAAGGACGTAGTTCTTGGTGATGCTCATATCGCCAAGGATGAACGGATTATCCTGAAACTGGAATCTGCAAATCGCGATCCAATCAAGTTCGACTCGCCTGATCGACTGGACATTACCCGGCGGCCAACGGGAAATTTAGGGCTTGGAGTCGGTCCATACGCGTGTGCAGGCGGTGTGATCGTGAGAAAGGCACTCTCGCTCGTTACCCCAGCATTTCTTGCCGCTCATCCCATCCTTGATGAGGGCGCACCTATTCTATGGACCGGCGATACGAGCATAAGGCGTCCCGTGGCCGTCTCTGTGAGGTTTTGGAAACAATCTGTGGAAGTGAGGGATCATCCACATATTGGAAAACTTGGTCTCTGAGTGATTTCGATTTCTTCCGATGTTGCATTCTCACCTGAATTCCCAGTTGCGGAAACAAATGTTCCGCAGTACGCTGCGAAGTCATCGAAGGCACATGGTTTGTCCGCGGTAATCGCAAACTGTTAAACTTACGCCGGATGGGAAGCGGGCGAGAGAAACAGAAGTGACAAACACTACATTAACGCCTGTACCGAATCCTGAAGAGCTTTCCGCTGAGCAAAATCAGCAACAACTTCAGCGAATCCTTCACTCCAATACGCTGCGCAACTCGATCACACTTCAACAGTTGTTACAGTTCCTGGTCGCAAGGTCCATGCAGGAAAATCCGGATGGCCTGAAGGAATACACGATAGGCGTAGAGGCATTTGGCCGGAAGCCAGATTTTGATCCAAAGACGGATACGATTGTTCGTGTCCAGACTCACAGGTTACGGCAAAAGCTGAAAGAGTATTACGGGCAGGAAGGTCTCCACGATCCAATACTGATCGAGATTCCTAAAGGACATTATTGTCCCATCTTTCGGGTCAGAGAGGATTCCCGAACACAACAGGATCTTGATCGCTATAGCGTCGACACCGTCGCAGACTATGAGACAAACGCAGACCGGCTCTCAACTCATAGCGAAGAACTTGCGAATCCAAAACCAATCAAGACTTCCGACCATAGAGAGAAGCGATATTTATTCGGGCCAATAACAGTGGCTGCGGTCTTCCTAATTGCTCTGGCTATCGGGTATTTTGCCGGCAGCTACCGAGCGCAGCGTTCGATTGCCAATGGCAGTTTTGCATCGGGCAACATTGGCTTCATTCATTCTTCGCCTGATCCGGTAAAGCGGTTCTGGGCTGCATTTCTCAACAACGATCCTGCTCCCATCATTGCTTATCCCAATGCTGTCTTCCTGCTGGATGATTCCAATGATCTGCTTCGCTTCCGGCAGGGGGCGAGCGATAACCGCGGGGCTCGTGTAGATGAGCATTTAGCCTTGGAGTTTGCGTCTAACCCCACACTGGTGGCAAACGCCGGGCAACTTTATTACGAGGACGGCTATACGGGCACCGGCGAGTTGGAAGGCGTCGCCATGCTGGCGACACTCTTTGCCCAAATGGGCCTAAAGCCGATCGTCAAAACCAGTCGCAACATCACCCCCGACGATCTGCAACAACACAGTGTCATACTTCTGGGATCGCCATTTCAGAATATTGCTGTTGCTCAGCTTTTGGCCGCTGGAGATTTTGTCTTCCAGAACCCCGATTCACGCCGGGAGCAATGGCGCGGTCAAATCGTGAACGCTCACCCTGAAAATAACGAAAGCTCGACGTACCACACGGAACGCGACCCGGATACTCAAACGCTGAAGCGAGATTACAGCCTCATTTCCGTCCAGCCTGGGGTGGTTGCGGGACGCAACATTGCGGTGCTGGGCGGCCTGGATACGAAAGGCACGGAGGGCGTGACACGGTTCATCACCTCTCCTGCGGGCGTCGAGGCATTATCCGCCGGGCTCGCTGCTAAGGGCCTGTCCGTGAAAAAGAGCGGAGCAGCCGGAAAAGGGGGCATGCCCTGGTTCCAGGCGCTAGTCCTGGTTCACCTCGAAAAGGGCGATCAGGTACTGAGCACAGAACTTATGGCAGTACATCCCCTCCCAAGCCGGAAATCGTCGGTTGCCGGTGCTGCCGATGCTTCGGCAGCGGCCAAAAAATAGTTGAAATCTGGCTGGTCGGGGAACACTACCTCCGATCTCCTGCTGCAAACGCCTACCAATAAATAGACTCTACTTTTTCGAATGCTGCCTTTCCATCGGCGAAAGAAGAAAGCGTGTCTCTGCCTCTTTTCGTGCATGTAACGTCGATGTAACGTGCATGTAACTTATATCGTTTCTTACAGATAATGCCCATGTTGCCTCGTTGTAGCCCCGCGGTATCTGCGTTTAGCTAGACCAGGGTTTCACTAAGATTTTAGGGTTGGTCGCGCTGTAGGAAGCCCGGATTCAACGCAAATGTGTAGTCAATGAAAGCGGATACATTCTGATGAAATCCGCCACGCCAGAATCGGGTTTCAGGCAATGCCTTAAGGAGGCTGTATGCAATCGCAAATGTACCGGTTCCATGGTCTCGGCAGACTCTGGTCTCCGTCCATGTCCCTGTTCCGGATGCTGTTTGGCTTTATGACTCTGCTTATCCTTACCCCGTTCGTCTTCGGGCAGGGTGTCAGCGGTCGGCTTCAAGGCACCATTCAAGACGGAACCGGAGCCGTAATCTCCGGCGCCAGCATTACCGTCACCAATCAAGATACCGGGGTCTCGGGCAAATACACCTCCGATGAGCATGGGGAATACTTAGTCAACCTGCTGCCTCCTGGCAGCTACAAGGTTGAAGCCAGTGCCTCTGGCTTTCGTACCACTGTTTCCACCGGAAACGTGGTCACAGTAGACAGTGTGGCGCGCGTCGACATGACGCTGCAACTGGGTGCTGCAACGGAGTCGGTAGAGGTGACGGGAGACAATCCGCTGGTAAGCACCACCAGCTCATCTATGGGTGAGGTTCTGAGCACCCATGAGGTTGTAAGCCTGCCTCTGAATGGCAGGGTATTCTCGCAACTGGTGCAGACGGTCCCTGGTTCTGTGGCGACTGGCTTTGGCAGTGCTCCTGAAGCGGCTGCTGGCGCAGGTGCGGCGGGTTCCATTACGGCCAGCGTGAACGGATTACCCTGGGGCGGGACAACCTATACCCTGGATGGCGTCAGCAACATGGAGTTGCTGAATGCGTTCATCAACGTCACACCGGCACTGGATTCGCTGCAGGAAGTCAAAGTCTCGACCAACAACGCCGAGGCAACGGTTGGCACCTATGGCGGGGCGCAGGTGAATGCTTTCGTCAAATCCGGCACCAATCAGTTTCATGGATCAGCGTACGAGTTCTTTCGTGGCGACAGCCTGAACGCCATTCAATGGCAGGCGCAGACCAAAGCTCCATATCGTTCCAACGAGTTCGGTGGTTCGCTGGGTGGTCCGATCATTCGCAACAAAGCCTTCTTCTTCGCGGATTACCAGGGGCTGTTGCTCAATAATGGTATCTCCTACAACCTCACTGTGCCCACCGACCTGATGAAGCAGGGAAGCTTTCTTACCAGTCAGTTCCCAACGCTGTACGATCCGTCGACGGGCAATCCTTTCCCAATCGTCAATACCAGCCAGGGGCCAGCCTATCAGGTTCCTACATCTCGTTTTGATTCTGTAGCGGCGAAGATGGTGGCGGGCAACACCATTTGGCCGGAGGCAACGGATCCGAACAGCATCAACCAAAATTACAAAGCGAACACCTCGGAGACGGATAACAATCATCAATTCGATGTCAAAGGAGACTATCAACTCCCAAATGGCGATCGGTTATTCGCCCGCGAGTCATATCAGCGGCGCGATCTAACCGCTCCGTCGCCGGGAACACAGTTCATTCAGATCGGCGACGTGAATGCCATGTCGAGAGATCACAATATCGCGGTGGGCTACGACCATACTTTCTCGCCCACGGCGACCAATGAGCTTCGCTTCGGATTCAATCGCTTTTACACAAAAGACTTCGGCAATGATTTCCAGACAAACGAAAATACGACTCTGGGAATCCCTAACGGGAATGATGCTCAGTTTCCAGGTGCCTCTGGAATGGCCATCTTCAATTTCGGAGCAAGCAGTTCTGCTACAGGAACGCAAGGTTCGATTGCTTCCACTGGCTCGCAAGACTGGACAAACTCGCACCGCATTACGAATGTTTATCAAATTACCGACAACTTCATGAAGGTTCTCGGCAAGCACACAATCACAGTCGGCGAAGATTACCGTCGCCTTCAGGCTTCATTAACGAATGCCAATGCCAGCCAGAACGGCAGCTTCACTTTCAATGCCGACTATACGAGCAGTTGCACCGGCCAACCGACCTGTAGCAGCAGCACTGGAGGAAATTCCTTCGCCAGTTTCCTCCTCGGTATTCCGTCTTCACTTTACCGGGGATTCGTCGATACAGATCCTGCGACACGTGCGAACCTTGCAGGAATCTATGGACAGGATGAGTATCATGTGTTGAAGAATCTCACGCTGAATCTGGCCCTGCGCTGGGATGTCATCACGCAAGCAATTGACAAATTCAATCGGCAGTCGAACTTCAATCTTTCAACCGGCCTGCTCGACATTGCCACCTCCAGCAATCGCGCACCCAACGTCGACAACTACTATGGCAACTTCGCACCGCGAGTTGGATTCTCCTACTCGCCAAACAACGGAAAGACGGCTGTTCGCGGTGCCTTCGGCATTACCACCTTTCCAGGTAACTTCGGAGCCATCGGCGGTAATCTTGAACGCAACTTTCCGTTTTTCCAACAGTACTACCTCAACCAGCAACTGGCCTACACGCCGTTCTGGCAAGTCAGCACGAACGGGCTGCCCGGTTTCGTTCCCATCTCAACCTCTGCTCCAGTCACTCCACAGCCGAACTCTTCCGTCACCCTCATTCCCGGTGATTTCCGTCCGGATAACGCATATGCGTGGAATTTTGGAGTGCAGCAACAGCTGACAGGATCTTCGGCATTTTCTCTCAGCTACGTTGGAACAAGGGGCATTCATCTCTACCGCAACTACAACATTGATACTCCGGTACCGGGGCCAGGAGACCTGACAACTCGTAGACCCTACTATTCGATCGCTCCGGAAGTTACGACGATTGCCTATGCAACATCGGACGGTCGCTCGATGTACCACGCATTGCAGGCAGAGATATCCAAGAACTTTTCCCATGGGCTTCAGGGACGCGTCTCCTACACATGGTCAAAGGAGATCGACGACATGAATGTCTTTTATCCTCTCGATGACAGTTACAACCGTGGGGTGGGCACGAGCCAGGCTCCCGATGTTCCGCAAAACTTTATTGCCAGCTTTGTCTATCAACTTCCTTTCGGACGTGGAAGGGAGTGGCTGGCGAACAGTTCTCGTCCCGTCGATCTCTTGATTGGTGGCTGGCAGTTAAGCTCCATTACGATTCTGCAATCAGGGCAGCCGCTGACATTCGGCATATCGAACGACAACCTCAATAGCGGGTTCTCGAATCGCGCCGATGTCGTATGTCCATCAATTCAAAAAATCGGCAAGCCAACGGAGTGGTTTGATACCTCATGCCTCGCAACTCCACCGCAGTATCAGCTGGGCAACTCCGGAGTTGGTAAGGTGAGGGGCCCGAGCTACAGAAACTCTGACGTTTCACTGTCCAAGTCAGTAAATATTCGGGAGCACATGGCGGCGAGCTTCCAGGTAGATGCCTTCAACCTTACAAACACTCCGCACTATTCCAACCCGAACACCACGTGCTGCACGGCGCAAAACCCCAGCTTTGGCCAGATCACCAGTACCAATGGCACACCTCGGGAAATTCAGATTGGCGGACGTTTCACCTTCTGATTTCTGCGCGGCTCCCTTCAATCCATTGGCACTGCATCGACAGATGCGGTGCCAATTTTCGCGCAAGATGTCATGCAATGATTTTCAAGGACAGCAGTGATGAGATTCAGTAGAAGACGTTTTCTTGCCGCGTCGACGGCAGCGGCAATCACGCCGGCAATTTCCGGCTTTGCACGGAGCGTCGGGTTAAGACTGCCCCAAGGAGTAAGTCTGGTGCCGGCGAAACCGTCCGGCGCACCGCACTATTGGTGTACCTGGGCTGCGCAGAACTATATGTATGGTCAGAATCTGCCGAGGCTGGACGCGACTATTCTTGAAGGTGATTCCGGAGCCAACCTAGCGCGCACCGCTATGACGGAAGAGAATCTCTTTGCTGACAGTGGCTGGGCGAAGTCATTTTATCCAAAAATTCGCAGCGATCTTTATCTTTTACTGGATGACGGTTGGGAGACCGGCGGCACTGCAACCTTCGAATTGGACGCTATGAAGTTTCCTTCCTTCAATGGAACATCGTCGGAACGTCTTCGAAAGCTAAATGATACTGTCCAGAGCAGTGGCTGGCGCGGCGCTGCGCTATGGTGTCGCAACACCCCGGAAGGTAATGGAATACATCGGCTGGAGACTCTTAGCGATTCGGCGGCGATTCGTTATTGGAAGATCGATATCGGTGATCCTGCTTTTGGGCTGGTCCGGGTCCGCGATGAAGCGCACATTCCTCTAACGCTTGAACACGTGCATGGGGAATTGCCCGTCAATGGAGATTGGCACAACGACGGCCGCTTTGGCTTCCAACCCTGGAACTCCAAACGCATGACAATTCTGCGCAATACGGATGTCTATAGAACCTACGATGTCACGTCGATTCTCTCGCTGCCTACTACGCTGGATCGCCTTGCGGCTATGCTGAAGGGCGCTGAGGGGCATCCTGAGGTGAAGGGACTGCTGAATGTAGAAGACGAAGTATATGTGGCAGCAGTGATGGGGTGCACGATGGGAGTGATGCGTCATCCATTGACTGGGAAGAGACCGGGAGCGGATGCCGATCTCTTTTTCAATGGCCCTCGGCAGACGAAGAAGCAACTCGATGAGGTTGTCCGAGCAGTTCGTTGGCAACGTATCGCGCCGCCGTTTTCTTCGGGGGAAGGAACGGTATCGATTGATGACGAAATCCTCATCGATAGCTGGTCTTTTGAACAAACACAGACGTGGCAGAAAGAACTGGTGGGAGCAGTCGTTCGGCAAGGAGCGCCGGCTTGCATCTCCAGAAACATGCCCCTGCCAGAAGTAAAAGCCAAGGGAGATAAGCCGTTTGTCTTTGCCACGCGCTTTCCGAACGGCGCAGTCGCAGTCGCCGCCCAGGAAAGAACCAAGGTCGGAAAGGCCTGGTACATGCCGGGTTGCGATGTGACGCTGCCCGTATCTGACGCGCCGGGTCCGTTCGGCGTCTTCGGATGCTTCGACAGTCTAAGCATCGTCTTTGATCGACCACTGCAGGGAAAACAGATTGTGGCACAAGATCTAGCTGGTGATGAAGCATTCGATATCTCTCACTCTGTACGGATTCGCGGAAATACTCTGCATATACCGGGAGAGGTGATTCGCAACATAGGCCTTAGTCATGCGACACCCGGTGACTTATCGGCTCCGGGTCTGGTAATTGCGGTTTCTTGATGATCGAGGAACATACGTTGGAGGGTAAGGATGCAATTTGATCTCACGGGATCACCGACCGGCATAACGCGCCGGCAGATTGGTAAGTTTCTCTTCGTTGCTCCGTTCTTGAGGACACTTTGGATGTATTCTCAAACGCCGACGGACGGAGAAAGCTCAGAACTTGATCTTGCGTCTTCCGATGCGCATCTTGTCGCCTCCTTTCAGTGGGCCAAGAAGCGAGCACTCTCCTACGTCTTCGACAATGATCCAGTCGGTCCCTGGTATGAAGCAGCTCTTCCGGGACGCCATGCCTTCTGTATGCGCGATACTGCCCATCAGGCTGACGGCGCACAGGCGCTAGGGTTAGCAAGATACAACCACAACATGCTTCGTCGATTTGCAGAGAATATCTCTGCATCGAGAGATTGGTGCAGTTACTGGGAGATCGATCGCCTGAACCGTCCCGCTCCCGTCGACTATAAGAGCGACACCGAGTTCTGGTACAACCTGCCAGCGAACTACGATGTTCTGGATGCGTGCTACCGGATGTATCTGTGGACTAGAGACAAATCGTATGTGGAAGATCCGGTTTTTCTGAATTTTTACGATCGCACGGTCACCGACTACACGGCTCGCTGGGATCTGAGTCCGGATCGCATCATGAAGCGGACGAGCAACATCGAAGAGCCTCCTTTTTTTCGCGGTGATCCTACGTATGAGGAGAGCAGCAGGGAGAATCTCGTCGGCATCGATCTGCTTGCAACGCAGTATGCCGCATTCCGTGCTTATGCGGCGATTCAGGCGATCCGCGGAAACATAAAATCGGCGCAAAGCTCTCTGCAGACTGCATCGCATATTAAAACACTGATCAATACTGTCTGGTGGAATGCCTCGCAGGGGTACTTCTATGCTTTCTTCAATAAACAGCATCAATTCACAGGGCGAGCTGGAGCTGATCTGCTCTATCGCGATGCGGCAGACGACGGGCCAAAAACCGCAAGCGCATTACAGACTCTTCTGGCGACGATGAAAACTGAACCCGCAAGCGCAGTAGAAGCGAAGTCACACTATGCCGATATCCTATATCGATATGGACAGCCCGAAGCGGCCTATGCCCAAATCATGGACCTGACCCGTGAAGGTCGAGAGCGACGCGAATATCCTGAAGTCTCTTACTCTGTCATCGGAGCGCTTATCACGGGGCCAATGGGAATCCGCGTCGAGCCCACGCTGCCAATAAAGGACATTGTTATCGCACAACCCTTCAGAACGGTAGTCGAAACGTTACCTCAATTGACGGCAGCGACCGATTGGGTCGAGCTTCGCAACCTGCCTCTTCAAGACAGCGTGATTAGCGTGCGACATCAAGGAAATCGAGAGACGATTTTAACGAATCACGGAAAAACTGCAATGAACTGGAAGGCTTCTTTTGCAGGACAGTTTGAAATACTGCTTATAAATGGAAAGCCGGTCAAATCCCATACCTTGTCCAAATATTTTGGCCGTGCCATCACTAGTACGACGTTGAGAGTGATGCCAGGACAAAGCGTTCAGGCTCGAGTCGCGGAGTGAGGTCTGGCAAGTCTGTTCAAAAGAAACTTAACCCATAGGGGGCGATCGTGGTGGGTGCCTCTTGGTGGAGATGCTGGATTTTCCTCGCGCCCATTCCTTACTGCATATCTGATGCCATACTAGGACATGCTACTCAGGCTAGCCGAACCAGAGGATGCAATAGCTGTGGCTCGTGTGCACGTCCGATCATGGCAAGTGGCCTACCGCACACTCCTTCCTGCTGACTACCTCGATCAACTTCGTCCCGAAGATCGAGCACAAAAATATGATTTTGCGAGCCTTGACCCTCGGAAACCGCAGACGATCGTGGCGGTTGAAGAAGGGTTGGTTCATGGATTTGCTACTACGGCGCCATCGCGCGATCCGGACCTGCCCGGCCATGGAGAGTTGTACGCGCTCTACGTGGATCCTGAACAGTGGACCCGTGGTATTGGCGTTGCCCTTATATCGGCTGCTCGTACACGTCTTTTCAGGCTCGGATTTCGGAATGCAGTTCTGTGGGTCCTGGCGGGTAACACTCGCGCGGAGCGATTTTATCAAATCGATAGATGGGCCCCCGATGGCCTGCGTCGAACTGACTCGGTATGGGGTGTAACAGTCGACGAAATCCGCTACCAGCGCGAACTTGAGGCACCATGATTCCATTTTGAGCATTAGTAGACACTCCGAGGACGGCGTGCCAGGCTTATGAAGTTGCGGACGAGTGAGTCGGATTCGTCGCGCTTACGCCAAGCCAAGCCGATCTTCCATTTCGCTTCGGCTACGCCTGTATCCAACAAGCGAACGTGGGGTACTCGCATCAGGTTGGCTGAGCGCGGCACGAGGCTGACACCCACGCCGGCTTGCACGAGATTGAGAACAGTGAACAGTTCATTGACTTCCTGAACGATACGAGGGCTGAAGCCGGCAGCTCTACAAGTCTGCACGAGATGATCGAAAAAGCTGGTTGAAACACTTCGGGAGATGACGACAAAGGACTCGTTTCGAAGACTGGAGAGTCCCTTTCGGTATGACATACCCCGTGGGACTGCCGCAACAAGCATCTCCTCGAGCACCGGCAAAGTTACCAGGTCAGGACGTTCAACAGGGAGTCGGACGAAGCCAACATCGATGTCGCCTCGCTCGAGCGCCTCGATCTGACCCGGTGTGGACATATCGCGCATGGCCACCTGCACCTCCGGAAAGTGCTGCCGGAATCGCGTCAAAATCTCCGGAAGACCCGCGGCCAGGGATGCAATGCCAAAACCTATCCGCAACAATCCAGCCTTTCCGTTTACAGCCAAACGGGCCATCTGTTCTGCAATCTCAGCGTCTCGCAGCAGGGTCCGCGCACGATCTCGCAAGATCTCCCCTGCCGGCGTGAGAGATACTCGCCGATATCCGCGTATGAGCAGTGGCCCAGTCACTTTGTCTTCCAGGCGTTGTATTTGCTTGGTGAGCGCGGGTTGACTGACGTGCAATGCTTCCGCTGCTTGACCGAAGTGGAGATGGTCCGCGAGCACGACGAATGAGCGCAACTCAGACAGTTCGATAGCCATTCCTACAAGTTATCAAAATAGCGTCCAAAATCTATTGGACAGAATGGTAGTCCGCCATCAGTCTAGTAGTAGGAGTCAATCGTGATGGACGGTGTTGGCACGGATCCGGATCGGTGCCTGAACAAAATTTCAGTGGCACAGCAGTGAAATGGCCGAAGTGGGCGCTTGCCGTGCTTTTTCTCGTGGATGGAGCAGGCTTTGGGACCTGGGCGGCTCATGTACCAGTATTCAAGCAATTTCTCCACCTTGAGAACGGATCCCTCACTCTTGTATTGATCAGTCTCATCGTTGGTGCGCTGCTCACCATGCCGCTAACGGGACAGATAATCGCTCGTTATGGCAGCCGTTGCGTGATCCGGATTGTGTCGATCGGCTACGTTCTGATGATCGCGCTTCTCGCGCAAGCCTCAAGCTTTTTGCTTCTTGTGCTCTTTGCGGGTTTGTTTGGAGCTGCGAAAGGGGCCTTCGATGTATCCGTCAATGCGCAGGCTATAGCGGTTGAAAAGCATTATAGGCAATCAAGTATGAGCTTCTTCCAAGGTTGCTGGAGTGCCGGAGGACTATTGGGTGCCGGGGCTGCCGGGCTTATGCTTCAACACCATGGAACCGTTCGAGTCGACCTTTCGCTTACGGCAGGCTTGCTCATTCTTTGCACCTTCTCGACGTTACCGTTGCTAGTCAACGAGACCGTAAAACCGCGAGCGAGTGTAAAGTTTGTCTGGCCAGATGCTGCTCTACTCCGGATTGCGGTTCTTGCATTTTTTGGATTGTTAGCCGAGGGAGCCATCGCGGATTGGGCTTCTGTCTACCTTCATTCGAACGTCGGTGTCACTCTTCCGCTTGCAGCCGCTGGTTACGCTGCATATGCAATTGCCATGGCTGCCGCAAGGTTCTCAGGGGACTGGCTCGCGGAACGCTTCAGCGGCAAGAATATCCTGCACGGAAGTGGGCTCCTGATAGCTACTGGCTTAGGTTGCACGCTGCTGTCCCATTCCTGGTGGCCTGCCGTCGCTGGCCTCATGCTCGCTGGTATTGGAATCGCAAACATTGTTCCTGTGATCTGGGGTGTGGCGGGCCGCGATACCAGAATGGGAGCTGGCCCGGCCATCTCCGCTATGACTACAATTGGCTACTGTGGCTTCTTGACGGGGCCGCCTGTGATCGGATCGCTCGCCGTTTTGGTGGGTCTGCGTCAGGCGATGGGAGTCATCGTGCTCGCCGGGATCATTGTCGCTGCTGGACCGATCTTCTTTCCTGTGG